>Ga0208375_1000881_pt1 | contig 37719 bp, 36 predicted proteins | sample RifOxyD1_FD_184038 | JGI IMG/M metagenome (GOLD analysis project Ga0208375, IMG submission 184038) | Soil microbial communities from Rifle, Colorado - Rifle Oxygen_injection D1 (SPAdes) | ecosystem: Environmental > Terrestrial > Deep subsurface > Rock core/Sediment | place: Rifle, Colorado... | reverse complement strand
AAGGCGCTGCGCAGGGCCTCGCCATCGCAGGACGAGGCGCCGGGACGCGCCACGATGACGTAGTCGGCCGGGGGCAGGTGCGCGCGGCATTCGCGGAAGGCGGCGCGCAGCACCCGCTTGATGCGGTTGCGGCCCACGGCCCGCGGGTCGACCTTGCGCGACACCGCCAGCCCGAGCCGGGCCGGGCCGTCGGGCTGCGCGGGCGGACAGACATGCAAGGCCAGCACGGGCAGCGCCACCCGGCGCCCGTGCTTGAAGATGCGGTCGAATTCCGGACGCGCGCGAACCCGCGCGGTGCGCGGGAGTCGGGGCGGAATCATCGGGTGGCGGCGGCGCGCAGGGCGGCCGCGGCAGTCAGCGGCGCGCTTAGGCGCAGAGACGCTTGCGACCCTTGGCGCGACGGCGGGCGAGGATCTTGCGGCCGTCGGCGGTCGCCATGCGGGCACGGAAACCGTGGTCGCGCTTGCGCTTGAGGTTGCTGGGCTGGTAGGTGCGCTTGGTGGCCATGGTCGGCTCTGCGGTATACGGCGGAAAAGACCGTCGACTATAGCCAGCCCCGGGGGTGCGGGTCAAGCTCGGGTGAGGGCCGAGATGCCGGGCCCCTGCGCCGCCGGTTGCCTTGCATGGCACCCGTGGCGGCACTGTCGGCGACGCGCACCGGTGGTAGTCTGACCGACCCCCTACCGCCCTGCGGCGCGGCGCCCCGGTGCCGTGCAGGGGTCCGCTTCGCCCATTCCCGAGTTCGACACCGTGCAATCCCAGACCCCGGACGCCTGGCCCCGCTGCCTCGAACGCCTTGAAGCCGAGCTGCCGGCCGAGGACGTCCACACCTGGATCCGCCCGCTGCAGGCGACCCGCCGCAACGACGTGACGGTGCTGTACGCACCCAATGCGTTCGTCGTGGAGCACGTGCGCGAGCGGTACCTGGCGCGCATCCGCGAACTGCTGGCGCACTTCGCCGGCACCGACGCGGTCAGCCTGGAGGTCGGCTCGCTGCCGCGCGTGGCGCCTGCAGTGGCCGTCACGCCGTCGATGGGACCGGCCACGGTCGCGCCGGGCACGCGGCCGGTCACGACCACCGGCGAGCCGTTCAACGGCCACCTCGACAGCCATTACACCTTCGAGAATTTCGTCGAGGGCCGCAGCAACCAGTTGGGGCGCGCCGCGGCGTGGCAGGCCGCGCTCAAGCCCGGCGAGCGGGCCCACAACCCGCTGCTGCTCTACGGCGGCACGGGCCTGGGCAAGACGCACCTGATGTTTGCCGCCGGCAACGAGATGCGCCGGCAGAACCCCGCCACCCGTGTGATGTACCTGCGCAGCGAACAGTTCTTCAGCGCGATGATGAAAGCACTGCAGGAAAAGGCGATGGACGGCTTCAAGCGCCAGTTCCAGCAGGTCGACGCGCTGCTGATCGACGACATCCAGTTCTTCGCCGGCAAGGACCGCACGCAGGAGGAGTTCTTCCACACCTTCAACGCGCTGTTCGACGGCAAGCAGCAGATCATCCTGACCTGCGATCGCTATCCGCGAGAGGTCGAAGGCCTGGAGCCGCGGCTCAAGTCGCGCCTGGCCTGGGGTCTGAGCGTGGCGATCGAGCCGCCCGACTTCGAGACGCGCGCGCAGATCGTGCTGTCCAAGGCCAAGGAGCGCGGCGCCAACATCCCCGAGGACGTGGCGTTCCTGCTGGCCAAGAAGATGCGCAGCAACGTGCGCGACCTGGAGGGCGCGCTCAACACGCTGGCAGCCCGGGCCAACTTCACCGGCCGCGCGATCACCGTGGAGTTCGCCCAGGAAACGCTGCGCGACCTGCTGCGAGCTCAGCAGCAGGCGATCGGCATCCCCAACATCCAGAAGACCGTGGCAGACTACTACGGCCTGCAGATCAAGGACTTGTTGTCGAAACGGCGGACGCGCTCGCTCGCCCGGCCGCGCCAGATGGCCATGGCGCTGACCAAGGAGCTGACCGAGCACAGCCTGCCGGAGATCGGTGACGCGTTCGCCGGTCGCGACCACACCACGGTGCTGCATGCCTGCCGGCAGATCCGCACGCTGATGGAGACCGACGGCAAGATGCGGGAAGACTGGGAAAAGCTCATCCGCAAGCTGAGCGAGTAGGCCGCGGCAAACCCGGTGGATGATGCCGGGACAACATGGGGATAAGTCGCAACCCGCGATCCGGCCCGAAAGTTGTCCACAGCTTGTCCGCCGTCCGTCGGCTAGTTCTACAGGCGTTCAGCAAGCGTTTTTATCGAATATATTCAAGGGGTTGGTCGGGTTTTCCCGGGTTTTGGCCGACTCCATCACCACCACGCTTTAGATTTATCCAACATCTTGTCTTGGGCATAGGGGAGCACGGTCCGCATGCGTTTCAGTCTGCAACGCGAGGTTTTCCTCAAGCCGTTGGCGCAGGTCGTCAATGTGGTCGAACGTCGCCAGACCTTGCCGGTCCTGGCCAACCTGCTGGTCCAGGTGCAGGACGGCCAGCTTTCGCTGACCGGGACCGACCTGGAGGTCGAGATGATCTCCCGCATCGCGGTGGACGAGGCGCAGGACGGGGAGACCACGATCCCGGCCCGCAAGCTGTTCGAGATCGTCCGCGCCCTGCCCGATGGCAGCAAGGTGACGGTGTCGCAGACGGCCGAGAAGGTCACGGTCTCGGCGGGGCGCTCCCGGTTCACCCTGGCGACCCTGCCGGCCAACGACTTCCCCTCGATCGACGAGGTCGAGGCCACCGAGCGCGTCCGCGTGCCCGAGGCCGCCCTGAAGGAGCTGATCGAGCGCACGGCGTTCGCCATGGCCCAGCAGGACGTGCGCTACTACCTCAATGGACTGCTGTTCGACCTGCGCGAGAACTCGCTGCGCTGCGTGGCCACCGACGGACACCGTTTGGCGCTGTGCGAGGCCCAGTACGAGGGCGGTGCCCAGGCCAAGCGCCAGATCATCGTGCCCCGCAAGGGCGTGACCGAACTGCAGCGCCTGCTGGAGGGCGGCGACCGCGAGCTCGAGCTTGAGATGGGTCGCGGCCACATCCGTGTAAAGCGCGACGACGTGACGTTTACCAGCAAGCTCATCGATGGTCGCTTCCCGGACTACGAGGCGGTAATCCCGATCGGCGCCGACAAGGAGGTCCGCATCGACCGTGAAGTCCTGCGGGCATCGCTCCAGCGCGCCGCGATCCTGTCGAACGAGAAGTACCGCGGTGTCCGCATCGAAGTCTCGCCCGGTCAACTTAAGATCAGCGCCCACAACCCCGAGCAGGAAGAAGCCCAGGAAGAGGTCGAGGCCGACACCCGCGTCGACGACCTGTCGGTGGGCTTCAACGTGAATTACCTGCTGGATGCGTTGACCGCATTGCGCGATGAGCAGGTGGTGCTGGCGCTGCGTGATGCCAACTCCTCCGCATTGGTTCGCGAGGCATCCAACGACCGGTGCCGACACGTCGTGATGCCGCTGCGGCTCTGATCAATGCCTGCAAGGTTCCACGTGGAACATGACGCACCCCACACGCCCGGCTTGCCCGGGCGTGTTCGCGTCACGTCGCTGAAAACCCGTGGCAATGCCGGTGGTGCCATGAGGGTGCTTCGACTCCAGGCGCGGCAACTCAGGCGGTTCGAGGATGTGTCGATCGAGCCGTCGTCGGGTCTCAACCTGATCACCGGAGGCAACGGCGCGGGCAAGACCAGCCTGCTCGAGGCACTGCACCTGATGGCGTACGGACGGAGCTTTCGTGGCCGTGTGCGCGACGGCCTGATCCGCCAAGGCCAGCCAGCCCTGGAGATATTCGTCGAGTGGGAAGAGGGTGCTGCGTCGGACCCGGCTTTAGTCGAGGGTGCACGCGTGCGCCGCCGCCGTGCCGGGCTGCGCCATACCGGGAGCGACTGGACGGGGCGGCTGGACGGGCGTGATGTTGATCAACTGGGCGACCTGTGCGCAGCGCTTGCGGTCGTGACGTTCGAGCCGGGCAGCCACGCGTTGATCACAGGCGCGGCAGAGCATCGACGCCGCTATCTCGATTGGGGCCTGTTCCACGTGGAACATGACTTCCTGGCCGCGTGGCGCCGTTACGCCCGAGCGCTCAAGCAACGCAACGCCCTGCTCAAGCGGCGCGGCGGTGCGGGTGAGCTGGAGGCATGGGAGAACGAGATGGCCGAGGGAGGGGAGGTTGTCACCCGGCAGCGCGAGGCCTATCTGCTTGCCCTCCAGTCCCATGTGGCGAACCTGCTGGAAGCCTGGGCGCCGGCGCTCGGTGGGATCTCGCTCGAGTATCAGCCCGGCTGGCGACGCGACGCGGTGTCGCTCGTCGATGCGTTACTGCTGTCGCGGGACCGCGATCTGCTCGCCGGCTACACCTCGGTCGGGCCCCACCGCGGCGATTGGCGCGTGGACTTTGCCGGGCTGCCCGGCCGCGAGGCGCTGTCCCGTGGACAGGCCAAGCTCACGGCGCTGGCCGCGATCCTGGGCCAGGGCGAGCACCAGGCGGCCCGACGGGGCGAGTGGCCCGTGGTGGCGCTGGACGACCTGGCCTCCGAGCTGGACCGCGCGCATCAGGCGCGGGTGCTGGAGCGACTGGTCGGGTGGGGCGCCCAAGCCTTCCTGACAGGTACCGAAACCCTGCCCGGGATACTCGATCTGGGGCTGACGCCAACTGTGTTCCACGTGGAACATGGTGTACCGGCGCGGTGCTAGACCCGCAACTCCGGGCGCTGCGGTCCCGGCTGGTATACTGTCGCGACGTATAGCTAATGTGTCTCGACGCCGCCGCGCACCTGCGGCCGCGTCGTCGGAGCCCGCTGCGCAATGACCCAGATCGAGCACGACCCCTCGCACGACCCCGCCATCGAATCGCCCCAGCCCAGCCAGACGTACGACTCCAGCCGGATCACCGTGCTGAAGGGTCTGGAAGCCGTGCGCAAGCGTCCGGGCATGTATATCGGTGATGTGCACGACGGTACCGGCCTGCACCACATGGTGTTCGAGGTGGTGGACAACTCCATCGACGAGGCCCTGGCGGGCCATGCCGACGAAGTGGTGGTCACCCTGCACGAGGACGGGTCGGCTTCGGTTTCGGACAATGGCCGCGGTATTCCGGTGGACATCCACAAGGAAGAGGGGCGCTCGGCGGCCGAGGTGATCCTCACCGTGCTGCACGCTGGCGGCAAGTTCGACGACAACAGCTACAAGGTGTCCGGCGGCCTGCACGGCGTCGGTGTGTCTGTGGTCAACGCGCTGTCTTCGAAGTTGACGCTCGACATCTGGCGTGACGGTGGGCATCACCAGCAGGAATACGCCCATGGCGAGCCGGTGTACCCGCTCAAGCGCTTGGCCGAATCGGATCGCCGCGGCACCACGCTGCGCTTCTGGCCATCGGTGGAGACCTTCTCGGATGTCGAATTCCATTACGACATCCTGGCCAAGCGCCTGCGCGAACTGTCTTTCCTCAATTCGGGCGTCAAGATCACGCTGACCGACGAGCGCGGCGACGGCAAGCGCGATGTCTTCCAGTACGCCGGTGGCATCCGCTCGTTCGTCGAGCACCTGGCCCAGCTCAAGACCCCGCTGCACCCCAACGTGATCTCGGTGACCGGCGAGCAGAACGGCATCACGGTCGACGTCGCCCTGCAGTGGACCGACGCCTACCAGGAAACGATGTTCTGCTTCACCAACAACATCCCGCAGAAGGACGGTGGTACCCACCTCATCGGCTTCCGCGCGGCCCTGACGCGCACCCTGACCAATTACATCGAGCAGAACGGCATCGCCAAGCAGGCCAAGGTGGCGCTGTCGGGCGACGACATGCGCGAAGGCATGATCGCGGTGCTGTCGGTGAAGGTGCCGGACCCGAGTTTCTCCAGCCAGACCAAGGAGAAGTTGGTCAGTTCCGACGTGAGGCCGGTCGTTGAAAGCACGTTCGGCGCACGTTTGGAGGAGTTCCTGCAGGAAAACCCCGGAGAGGCACGCGCGATTGCCGGCAAGATCGTCGATGCCGCCCGTGCCCGCGAGGCAGCGCGCAAGGCCCGCGACCTGACGCGCCGCAAAGGCGCGCTGGACATCGCAGGCCTGCCCGGCAAGCTGGCCGACTGCCAGGAGAAGGATCCGGCCCTCAGCGAGCTGTTCATCGTCGAGGGTGACTCCGCTGGCGGATCGGCCAAGCAGGGGCGCAACCGCAAGACCCAGGCGATCCTCCCGCTCAAGGGGAAGATCCTCAACGTCGAGCGCGCGCGCTTCGATCGCATGCTCGGGTCCGCGGAGGTCGGCACGCTGATCACCGCGCTGGGCACCGGTATCGGCAAGGACGAGTACAACCCGGACAAGCTGCGATACCACCGCATCATCCTGATGACCGATGCCGACGTGGACGGCAGCCACATCCGCACGCTGCTGCTGACGTTCTTTTACCGGCAGATGCCCGAGCTCATCGAGCGCGGCCACATCTACATCGGCCTGCCGCCGCTCTACAAGATCAAGCAGGGCAAGAACGAGCTGTACCTCAAGGACGACGCGGCGCTGGACGCCTACCTGGCCGGCAACGCCGTGGAGGGGGCCTCGCTGGTTCCGGCCACCGGCGAGCTGCCGATCGAAGGGCCCGCCCTGGAGAAGTTGCTGCTGGTGTACGCCGGCGCCCGCGAGACCATCGCCCGCAACGCCCATCGGTACGACCCGGCGGTGCTGGAAGCGCTGATCGACTTCACGCCGCTGGACAGCGCCCACCTGGCCGGCAACATCGACGAGCAACACGAGATCGAAGCGCTTGAAGCGCGCCTCAACAAGCGTGGCCTGGGCCGGCCGCGCTACGCGCTGGCGCTGGTGCCGGCCAACGAGCAGCATCCCGCGGCGCTGCGTGTCACCCGCCGCCACATGGGCGAGGAGATCATCCAGGTGCTGCCGGTGTCGGTATTCGAGCAGGGTGAACTGCGCGCACTGCGCGAGGCCGCTTCCCAGCTGCACGGGCTGATCCGCGAGGGCGCGCAGATCGTCCGCGGCAACCGCGCACAGCCGGTGTCCAGCTTTGCCGAGGCACAGGCGTGGCTGATGGATGAAGCCAAGAAGGGCCGCCAGATCCAGCGCTTCAAGGGCCTGGGCGAAATGAACCCCGAGCAGCTCTGGGACACCACGGTCAATCCCGAAACCCGTCGCCTGCTGCAGGTGCGGATCGAGGATGCCGTTGCGGCCGACCAGATCTTCAGCACCCTCATGGGCGACGTGGTCGAACCCCGGCGCGAGTTCATCGAGGACAACGCGCTCAAGGTCGCCAACCTCGACATCTGACGGAACTCGACGCGCGCATGGATGCCGTGATTGCAGAAACCACCGGCGCGGACGCTTCGCGCGCGGCCACGGCGGCGCCGTGGCCCCGTCTTGTGGGCGGTTTCGTGCTCGACCTGGTCATCGCCGTATCGGTGCTGTTGATCGTCGGCGTGCTGGCAATGCTTGCCTGGGGATTCGGCGCGGGCCTGACGATGGCGATGCGGGGCGAGGATGCCACGACGCTTGCGCCTGGCCAGTTCATGCCCGGCCTGGAAGCGCAGGTGTGGATCGGACTCGCCGCCACGGCGGTCGCCGCACTGGCGGTCTACTTCTGGAGAGGTCGAGCCGATGCGTCGGAGAGGGCCCGCTCCCGGCAGGCCGCCACCCGCCTGTCGACGTGGGGCACGGCCTTGGGCACGGGGCTGGCCGTGTTTGCCTTCAGCGCGTGCGTCGCCTGGTTGGGGCGGTCGGTCGGGATAGAACCCGAACCGACCAACCTGGCGCCGCTTGAAGCCCTCTTCGACCGGCCCGTGCTGCTGCTGGTGCTGGTGGCCGTGCTGGCCCCCGCCTACGAGGAGCTGCTGTTCCGGCGGGTGCTGTTCGGCCGATTGTGGCGAGGGGGGCGGCCGTGGCTCGGACTGGTGCTCAGCAGCCTGGTCTTCGCCACTTTCCACGAGATGCCGGGCCTGAGCGCCAATGCATGGCCCGCGCTGGCCATGCTCCTGCTGGTGTACGGCGGCATGGGTGCCGCGTTCGCCTGGGTCTACTGGCGCTGCGGCACGTTGTGGGCGCCCATCGTCGCGCATGCGACCAACAACTTCATCGCCGCGAGTCTCCTGCTGGCGGGTGCCGGCTGAACGGTCCGATCGGGTGCACCTCGAATTGACGGCTCTTTGATCCGAGCGCGTCTACAAGGGAAGGCCTCCCCGATTCAGGACGCCCCACCCATGAAGCCTCTGCTCCTCGGTCTGGCCATCGCCACTGCCGTTACCGCCTGTGCCACCGCCACCTCGCCGACAGGCCGCAGCCAGCAGGTAGGAGCCGTTTCGCAGGAACAGCTCAACCAGATGGGCGAGCAGGCCTTTGCACAGGCCAAGGCGCAGAACCGCCTGAGCACCAACTCGAGCCAGACCAACTATGTGCGCTGCGTGGTGAATTCGGTCACCCGCGAACTGCCCGCCAACTGGCAGGCGAACTGGGAAACGGCGCTCTTCGCCGATGAATCACCCAACGCCTTTGCATTGCCGGGCGGCAAGGTGGGCATCAACACCGGAATCTTCACGGTCGCCCGCAACCAGGACCAGCTGGCGGCGGTGATCGCGCATGAAGTCGGGCACGTCGTTTCGCGCCACCACGACGAGCGCATCACCCGGCAGATGGGCGCACAGGCGGGCCTGGGCATCCTCGGCGCGATCGTCGGGTCGCAGTACGGGCAGGGTGCGGCCAATGCCGCCGGACAAGTCGGTGGCGCGGCGGTGCAGGCCGGCCTGCTGCTGCCCAACAACCGCACGCAGGAGCTGGAGGCCGATGTGGTGGGCCAGCAATTGATGGCCAAGGCCGGGTTCGACCCCGTACAGGCCGTCAACCTGTGGCAGAACATGATCGCGGCCAGCAGCAGCCGACAGCCGGAATGGCTTTCCACCCACCCCGACCCGCAGTCGCGCATCCAGGAACTGCGCCAACGGGCCGGCAGTCTGGCCTCCACGTACCAGCAGGCGCGCTCGTCCGGCCGTACGCCAAGGTGTGGCTGAGCGTGTATGAATCGCCGTTAGGGAACGAGGTATCGCCGGTCATCGCGTTTCTGGTAGCGTTATCGGCCCACCGGCGCCCGCGGTGCGGGACCGGTCGGTCTGGTCCCGTAGCGCGACGTGTGGCCGGCGGTCCGATAGTTCCCGATTTCAGGTGACGCCGATGACCCCATTTTCTACTCGCCGTTTTTCCGCCCTGTCCGCCGCGATCGTCGGCGTGCTCCTGTTGAGTTCTGGGGGCCACGCGTTGGCGCAATCCGAACGGGCGCGGGACCGGCAGGAGCAGGCAGCGGAAGCGACATCCGACGCCGACAGGTATGCGAACGCGACACGCAAGGCACCCAAGGGCCAGGCGGGACGTGCGGGTCGCAAGATGGAGCGGATGATCGACCTGTACGACGACGCGAAGAACGCCGAAGCGCTGGCTATTGCCGACGAGATCATCGCTGCCGAATCCTCCAACGCGTACGAGAAGGCCTTCTCGTCCCAGTTCGCCGCCCAGTTGGCGTTCGAGTCTGACGACACTGCGGCCGCCATGCGCTACCTCGTGCAAGCGCTCGAGTTCGACGGCCTCGACAACCCCAGCCATTACGGCGTGATGTGGATGCTGGCGCAGTTGCAACTGCAGGAAGAACAGAACGAGGCGGCGCTGGCGACCGTTGACCGGCTGATCAGCGAAAGCAATGCCAACGATCCCCAGCACCTACTTTTGAAGGGTCAGGTACTGAACCGGATGGAGCGCTACCCGGAGGCGGTCGCGGTGCTGGAGCAGCTGTCCGCCAACCCGGGCACAGCCCGCAACTGGCAGAGCGAGCTCATGTTCGCCTACTCGGAAACCGACCAGGGTCAGAAGGTGGCCGCCCTCGCGGAGCGCATGGCCGCCGATGCTCCGGATGACAAGCGCGCGCAGATGAACCTCGCCGCCGCCTACCAGCAGGCGGACATGCTGGAAAAATCTGCCGAAGTGCTCGAGCGTCTGCGTTCCAGTGGTCAGTTGACGGAAGACCGTGAATACAGGCAGCTCTATTCGACGTATCTGAACCTGGAAGGTAAGGAAAGCGTCGCTGCCGCCGTTATCGACGAAGGTTTGGCGAAGGGTGTGATCAAGGCAGATTTCCAGGCCTACCAGGCCCTTGCCCAGGCGCACTACTTCTCCGACAACATCCCTGCGGCGATCGAGGCGTACAAGAAGGCCGCGCCTCTGGACGACAACGGTGACACGTACCTGAACCTGGCCAAGGTTCTGTGGCAGGAAGATCGCATCGCCGAGGCCAGGGAGGCCGCGCGCCAAGCCAAGTCCAAGGGACTGGACAGGCCCAAGGAAGCCGACCAGATCATCGCGCTGCAAGGCAACTGATCCGGCAAACCCGCAGGCCGGAACCGTACTTGGAACCCCGGGTACGGTTTGGTATATGCTAGGTAGTTCCCGTCGCCGGAAACGGTTACGGGGATCCACTCGATGTCCCGCGGCGCGCTGTGCGTCCGGAAACCCCTCCCGAGCTTACGGCGCATGACGCAAGACCTCGAAATTCACGCATCCCACGACGACGGCGACGAAGGGCTGAACTGGGCACGTATTGCCGGTATCACCATGGCGATCACCGTGCACGCCATGGCCCTCCTGTTGCTGCTGGCGCCCATGGCTCCCCCGGCCGAGAACGCCGAGGAAGAAGAAGTCACCGTCGTCAACCTGATCAAGCCACCCCCGCCGCCGCCGCCGCCGCCGCCGCCGCCGCCGGAGCCCCCGAAGGAGCTCAAGCCGCCGCCGAAGCTGACGCCGCCGCAGCCGGCGCCGACGCCACCGCCGCCGGAGCAGCCGCCGGTCGTGTTCGACGACCCGTCGCCGATCGATCCGCCGGCGCCGCCGCCGGCCCCGCCGTCGCCACCGGCCCCGGCGCAGTCGATCGGGTCCAGCGTCGATGCGTCCTCGCGCGCTTTGAACCCGCCGCGCTACCCGCCCACCGAGGCCCGCCAGGGCGTTGGCGGCACCGTGGTGCTGGTCATCAGCATCGACGCCGAGGGCAACGTGCTCGACGTGTCGGTCGAGAAGTCCAGCCGCAACCGAAACCTGGATCGTGCTGCCATGGACGCGGCCCGCAAGTGGCGCTTCAATCCCGAGGTTCGCGACGGCGTTGCCGTGGCCAGCCGCGTGCGCGTCCCGGTCGATTTCGTTCCGCCGCGCTGATCGGGCGCACGGAACAGTTCACGCAACCCGCAACAGCTCCTCCTATCCACGACATATCTAATTAAAGGTAAGCGTCATGCTTCAGGAAACCACCAACGCCGCCGCCGCAGGGGCCAACAACGCCGAAGCCCTCCAGCAGATGAGCTTCGGCCACATGATCCAGAACTTCGATCTGGTGGCCTGGATCGTGTTCATCACCCTCGTGGTCATGTCGGCCATGTCGGTGTACTGGATGATCTTCAACGTCGTGCGCAACATGCGCCTGCGTCGCACCTCCGACCGCGTGATCAGCACGTTCTGGGAAACCCCGAACGCGCAGGACGCCATCCGCTACATGGAAGAGCAGCCGCGCAGCGAGCCGTTCTCCAAGATCGCCCTCGATGCCGCCCAGGCCGCGTCGCACCACCAGCGTCATGAAGGTTCGCGCCTGGTCGAGTCGCTGAACCGTTCGGAGTTCGTGGACCGCGCCCTGCGCCAGGCCGTGACCCGCGAGAGCGCGCGTCTGGAAAGCGGCATGACCCTGCTGGCCTCGGTCGGTGCGACCGCGCCGTTCGTCGGTCTGCTGGGTACGGTGTGGGGCATCTACCACGCCCTGATCCGCATCGGCATGTCCGGCGATGCCTCGATGCAGGCGGTGGCGGGCCCGGTCGGTGAGGCGCTGATCATGACTGCGATCGGTCTGTTCGTCGCAATCCCCGCGGTGCTGGCGTACAACTTCTTCGTGCGCATCAACCGCAACACCTACAACAAGTTCGACACCTTCGCGCACGACCTGCACGACTTCTTCGCCACCGGCGCACGCGTCGGCGAAGTCCCGGTCAAGCGCTGATCGGCCGCGTAGTCAACCACGCCTCGTTGGAGTTCAGACATGGCTTTCAGTTCCGGAAATGACAGCGGCGGGCCCATGGCCTCGATCAACGTCACGCCCCTCGTGGACGTGATGCTGGTGCTGCTGATCATCTTCATGATCACGGCGCCGCTGATGACCCACAAGATCAAGGTGGAGCTGCCGGAGGCCGACCTGGACAATCGGGAAAGCAAGACGGAAGTCACCCCGATCACGCTGGCGGTGCTGCAGGACGGTTCGTTGTTCTGGAACGACGAACCGATCTCCAAGGCCCTCCTGGAAAGCCGCCTCTCGGTGGAAGCCCAGAAGACGCCGCAGCCGCAGATCAACGTACGTGGTGACCAGACGACCAAGTACCGCATCGTCCAGGAAGTGGTGCAGACCGCCCAGTCCCAGGGCATGCGAAAGGTCGGCTTCGTCGCCACCCCGCAGCGACCGTAACCGCCCGGAGATTCAGAGATGGCTTTCACTACCGACTCCAGCGGCGGCGCAATGGCCGACATCAACGTCACGCCCCTCGTGGACGTGATGCTGGTGTTGCTGATCATCTTCATGGTGACCGCGCCGATCCAGACCTACCCGATCGACGTCACGCTGCCGCAGCCGACGCTCAACCCGCCGCCCGTCCGGGCCGAGCCGCCGCCGCCGATCCGGCTGCGGATCGATGCCGGTGGCCAGGTGTTCTGGAACGACAGCCCGCAGCCGCTGTCCGTGCTGCCCACGCTGATGCGTGAGGCAGTCCAGGCCGATCCGACCAACCAGCCCACGCTGGAGATCGACACCAACGCCGATGCGGATTACGGCACGCTGGCACGTGTATTGGCGCACGCCAAGAATGCACAGATGGAGAAGATCGGTTTCGTGCAGAACTGATCGAAACGACGCTTACCGCTTCAATTTTCAACGCCGCCTTCGGGCGGCGTTTTTTTTGCTCGCGGAAAGGTGAGTGGGCCGCTCCGCGCCGAACCGTTCGTCAGGCTGCGGATATCGAGCCGCCCCGCGACGCACGGTCGATCACGGCGAGGTAGGCACGCACCGTGGCGGGCAGGCCGGCATGCAGCGCTTCCCCGATCAGCGCATGGCCGATGGAGACCTCGAGCACGCCCGGCACGGCAGCCAGGAACGGACCGAGGTTGTGCTGGCTGAGGTCGTGCCCGGCGTTGAGGTCGAGGCCCGCCCCGGCCGCGGCCGCCGCCATCCGGGAGAACCGTTCGAGTCCACGAATCAACGCGGCTCCCCCCTGCGACGCGGCTTCGGCGTAGGGACCGGTGTAGAGCTCGATGCGCTGAGCGCCTGTCGATGCGGCGGCTTGGGCCTGTGCCTTGGCCAATATTGGATCCTCCGGGGCATCGGCGAACAGGCTCACCCTGCACCCCAGCGCCTGCAGCGAGGCGACGAGAGGCCGCAGCCGGTCGGCGTCGCGCTGGAAGTCGAACCCGTGGTCGGACGTCAACTGCGCATCGGCATCCGGGACCAGCGTCGCCTGCTCGGGTCGCGTGGCCTCGCACAACGCGAGGAAACCCGGATAGCCGGGGCGCGGGGGCGCGAACGGATTGCCTTCGAGGTTGAACTCCACGCTGCGCTCCCGCGTCAGCGCGGCCAAGGCCATCACGTCGTCGGTGCGGATGTGGCGGGCGTCGGGGCGCGGGTGCACGGTGATGCCGTGCGCGCCGGCATCCAGGCAGGCGATTGCCGCCTCGACCACGTCCGGATCCCGTCCGCCACGCGAGTTGCGAAGCACGGCGACCTTGTTGACGTTGACGCTCAGCCGGGTCATCGCGACGTCACCGGCAGGGCCGGGCAGGAATGCATCTCACGGCTGGCCGTCAGGCCGCGCCGCCTGTTCGCGACGCGCCTGTGCCTGCTCCCGGAGCCGGTGCAGCTCGACGGGATCGACCAGCTGGGACTCGTCGCGGGTCCGGCTGCCCACGCGCTGTGACAGCCAGCCCACGATCCACGCCGACAGCAGCACCAGTGCGGCGACCAGGCACAGCACCAGCACGCCTACCGAGGTGGTCTTGAAGGCGGCGACCAAGGCGGCCACGCCCAGCAACAGGAACAACCAGGGCCACATGGCCGGACTCCGCGGGGAAGGACCGCGCCAGTGTAGCGGGCCGCTTGAGTGCCTCAAGCCCTCCGGCGACGCGCGCTACAGAAGGGGCGACACAAGGCGGGCCAAGGCTTCGGGCAGCCGCGCGCGCCACAGCGGACGGTCGCGGTCGTCCTTTACCGGGACGCAGTCATTGCACTCGTGTTCGATCAGCGTCTCCAGGCGCGACGCGAGCGCCTTGTCGGCGAACATCACCGAGACTTCGAAGTTGAGCCGGAAGCTGCGGTGGTCGAAGTTCGCACTGCCGATGATCGCGAACTCGTCGTCGCACAGCAGCGCCTTCGTGTGCAGCAGCCGCGGCCCGTATTCGTAGATCTTCACGCCGGCGGCGAGCAGCTCGTCGAAGTACGAGCGCGCTGCAAACGTCACCAACCGGCTGTCGCTGAGCTTGGGCACCAGCAACCGCACGTCCAGCCCGCCCAGGGCCGCGGAGGTGAGGGCCATGCGCGCGGCCTCCCCGGGCACGAAGTACGGCGTGACCAGCCAGGCTCGACGGCGCGCGGCATGGATCGCGCTGACGTGCGCACGATGGATCGCCTCCCACGACGAGTCCGGCCCGGACACGACCACCTGCGTCGCGATCGAACCGGGGGTGGATGGCCCTTCCGGCATCGCCAGCGGCGGCTGGTTCGTGGCGTAGGTCCAGTCCTCGATGAAGACCAGCTGCAACGCCCGGACGACGTCGCCTTCAAGTCGCAGATGCAGGTCGCGGTAGGCGTCGCTCCGCAGCCGCTCGTCCTGCTCGTCGGTGACGTTCATGCCGCCGGTAAAGCCAATCGCGTCATCGATCACGACGATCTTGCGATGGCTGCGCAGGTTGAGCCACGGGCGCTTCCAGAACCAGCGCAGGCGCATCGGGTGGAACCACGCGACCTCGCCGCCGGCGTCGAGCAAGGGCTGCAGGAAACGCCGATTGACCTTGCCAGCACCGATGGCGTCGAGCAGCAGCCGCACCTCGACCCCCGCCTTAGCCCGCTCGATCAACGCGTCGCGCAGCGCGGTGCCGGTCGCGTCGGGTTCGTAGATGTAGTACTCCAGGTGCACGCGGTGCCGGGCCCGTGCGACCGCCTCTAGCAGGGCCGGGTACTTGCCGCCGCCGTCGATCAGCAGGTCGACGCGGCTGGCGGTGGTGGGGGGCAACCGGGTCGTGGCCTGCACCACCCGCGCCAGCTCGACCGCTTCGGCGCTGGGGTTGAGGCCCTCGGGCGGTGGCGGCAATGCGGCACGCGCGCGCCCACGCCGCAGCCGCTGCCGCCGGATGCGTTGCGGCCCGAAGACGTAATAGATCAGGAAGCCCAGGTACGGCAGCGCCGCCAGGCTGATCAGCCAGCTGATGGTGGCCACCGGCTCGCGCTTCTGCAGCACGATCCAACCGCCCAGCCCGATGAAGTAGGCCACCCAGCCGAGTGTCAGGTACAGGCCCAAGTGGGGAATCGAGACGAACGCCTGCCAGAGGCCGTGCAACCAGTCGAACATGGAGTCCCCGCGAACCGTTCAGTGCCGTCGCAGGCGTTGCGACCGGGCGAGCGTAGCCTATGCCGGTTGAAGACCGTGCCCCATGCCGTGTACCTGACGCCCAGTGCCTGACGTCCCCATCGACGACGCCCGCAAGCCCACCGCCCCGGTCAAGGGCCGCGGTGCCGCCTCGCGCGTGGCCGGGCGTTTCGCCGTCACCGAAGCGGTCGGCAGTGACGATGGGTGGGGTTCGGTCTACGAGGACCTGGCCGACACGCCCAATCCCGCCACCCACGTAAGCGAGGAACAGGCGCGCACCGTCATCAGCCGCAACGACTCGCCCGACATCGGCTTCAGCCAGTCGGTCAATCCGTACCGGGGGTGCGAGCACGGCTGCGTGTACTGCTTCGCGCGCCCCTCGCACAGCTACCTCGACCTCTCGCCGGGGCTGGACTTCGAAACGCGCCTGTTCGCCAAGACCAACGCCGCCGAGCGCCTGCGGCACGAACTGTCCAAGCCCGGTTACCGGCCTGCGCCGATCGCACTGGGCATCAACACCGATGCCTACCAGCCGATCGAGCGCCGCTACCGGGTGACGCGGCAGGTGCTGGAGGTGTTGGCCGAGTGCCGCCACCCGGTGAGCTTCGTCACCAAGAGCGCGCTGATCGAACGCGACCTCGACGTGCTGTCGGATCTGGCGCGCGACCGGCTGGTGACCGTGTATTTCTCCGTGACCACGCTCGACAACCGGCTGGCCTCGCGCATGGAACCGCGCGCCACCGCGCCGCATCGCAAGCTCAAGGCGATGCGCGCCCTGCACGACGCAGGGGTCCCCGTCGGCGTGATGGTTGCGCCGGTGGTGCCGATGATCACCGACAGCGAACTCGAGCACGTTCTGGAGTCAGCGCACGATGCCGGTGCCCGCGCGGCGGGCTACGTGCTGCTCCGCCTGCCGCACGAACTCAAGCAGGTGTGGCGCGAATGGCTCGAGCTGCACTACCCCGAGCGCGCCGCGCACGTCATGAGCCTGGTCCGGCAGATGCGTGGCGGCAAGGACTACAACGCGAACTTCGGCACCCGCATGCGCGGCGAAGGCCCGTTCGCCGATCTCATTTCGCAGCGCTTTGCCAAGGCGCATCGGCGACTGGGATACGGGCGCTTACCGCCACTGGACTGCAGCCGTTTCATCGCGCCGCGGAAGCCGTCGCCACAGGGCGTGCTGTTCTGACGCAGGGAGTGGGGAAAGGTCCCTGCCTGTCTTCCCGTCTCTCTAACGATTCCCCACTCCCCATTCCCCGCCGCTAGAACAACGGCCCGCCCAGCCACAGCCAGCGCGCCATCCACGCACTGACGAACGCCATCAGCGCCGTCAGCGGCAATCCGATGCGCAGGAAGTCGGCAAAGCGGTATTGCCCCGGTCCGAGGATCAGCAGGTTGCCGTGGTGCCCGATCGGGGTCAGGAACGACACCACTGCGCCCAGGGCCGTGCACACCACGAACGGGGTCGGCGGGTGGCCCAAAGCTTGCGCGACCGCGACGGCGACCGGCCCGAGCAGCACCGTGGTCGCCGCGTCCGACAGGATCTGGGTCAGCAGGCCGGCGACGGTGAACATCACCAGCAGCACCGCCAGCGCCGGCCAATCCGACACCAGGTGAAGCAGACCGCCCGCGAACAGCTGCGCGGTGCCGGTCTGCTCCATGGCGATGCCCAGCGGGATGACGCCGGCGATCATCACGAAGATGCGCACGTCGATCTCGCGGTAGGCCTGGTCGATGTCCACGCAGCGCAGCGCCACCATCGCCACCGCGCCCAGCAGGAACGCCAGCGGCGCGGGCAGCCATTCGGTGGCGGCCGCGAGGATCGTCAGGCCGAGGATCGTCAGCGCCAGCGGCGCACGCACCCGGCGCTTGGCCTCGCCCGCGAACGGCACCAGCATCAGGAAGCCGTGGTGCGCGGCCAGCTCCGCGAACCGCGCCGGCTTGCCCCACAGCACCAGCAGGTCGCCCTCGCGCAGGCGCGCATCGGCCAGCCGCGACGCAATCGCCCCGTCGCGCCGCCACAGCCCGGCGATGACCGCCGAGAACCGCCGCGAGAAATCCAGTTCACGTACCGAGTGCCCGATGAACTCCGAGCCCGGCGCCACCACGGCCTGCACCAGCTGCGGGTCGCCGTCACCGGTGACGGTGTCGCCGAAGCGGGCGATGGCATTGAGGTCCAGGCCCTCGTCGTCGTGCAGGGATGCCAGCGCATCGGCCGACGCTTCCACCAGCAGCACATCACCGCTGAGCAGCGGGCTGGTGTCGCCCAGGTCGCGCCGGCGCTTGCCGTCGCGCAGCCAGCCCAGCAGGCGGAACTTGTCGCCCAGCGCCTTGTTCAGTTCCGCCAGGGGGCGCGTGCTCCAGCGCGAGCCCTCCACGATCAGCAGCTCGGTGCGGTAGCGGTCCAGCCGCATGTATTCGTCGTCGCCGGCATCGCCGCCGCGCTTGGGCAACACCCAGCGCGCCAGCAGCATGTACACCATGCCGACCAGCACCAATGCGATGCCGATCGGGGTGATCGAGAAGATGCCCAGGCCGTCGCTGCCGGTGCGCTCGATCAGGTTGTCGGCCAGCAGGAACGCCGGAGCGCTGACCAGCGTGAGCGTTGTGCCGAGGGACGCGGCGAACGACATCGGCATCAGCAGGCGTGAGGCGGACAGTCCCCGCGACTTGGCGAAGCGCGTGAGGATCGGCAGCATCATCGCCGTCACCATCACGTGGTGGGTGAACGACGACAGCGCCGCGACCACCGGCATCACGACCGCCACCGCGCGTGCCTCGCTGCGCCCGCCGACCTGCCCGATCCACTGGCCGATCCGCTCGGTGATGCCGGTCGCGGCCAGGCCGCCGGAAATGACGAACACCGCCGCGATGATGATGGCCGGCTCGCTCGCGAAACCCGACAGCGCCTGCTGCGAATCCAGCACCCCGGTCAGCACCAGTGCCAGCAGGGTCAGCATCGCGGTCACGTCCACGCGCAACCGTTCGCTGACGAACAGGTACAGTGCGCCCGCCAGGATCAGCAGGAAGAGGATCTGGGGGAGGTCCATGGCGCGCATTGTGCGGGAGGCCCGGGTCGATGCGTGCACCGGCCCGTCACGATGGCGATCGTTACACTTGCGCCCAAAAAGAGAGTCGCGATGTCCCTGTTCGAAGCCAAACCGCCGCAGACCGGAGACCGCCCCGTCCCGGATGCGATGTTCCGGCTGGCGCTGGCGGACTCGCCGCTGCCTATCGCGATCCTCGACGTCCATGGCTCGTGGCGATACGCCAACCCCGCGTTCGGGCAGTTGCTGGGCCAATCGCCCGATGCCCTGGCAGGCACACCGGCTGCCGACCTGTTCCACCCCGACGACCGCGCTGCATTCGAAGAGGCGATGCAGGCGGTCGCCTCCGGCCAGCGGCCTTCGGTCGAATCGGCCCGGCGCTGCCTGCCGGCCGATGGCGGCGAGGTGTGGGTGCAGGCGACGTTGTCGGCCGTCGTGGACCCGACCCGGGAGGCATCGTCCGTCCCGACCGACCTGCTGCTGACGCTTCGCGACGTGAGTGGCGAACGCAGCGTCCAGCCGACGCTCCGCGACCATACCGAAGACGATGCGCACATGGCCGAAGCGGCCCAGCAGCATTTGCAGATGTTTGCCGACTCGGTGGCGCACGACCTGCGCGCGCCGCTGCGTTCGATCGAGAGTTTCGCCGGGCTGTTGGAGAAGCGCTGCGGCCCGCAGCTCGACGACGGCAGCCGTGACCACCTGCAACGCATCCGTGCCGCCGCCGCGAGAATGGGCAGCCTGCTCACCGGGCTGGGCGACCTCTCCACCGCGACACGCAGCGAACTCAAGCCGGCCACGGTCGACCTGTCGATGCTGGCCGACTGGGTCCTGGCGGAACTCCAGGACGCCGAGCCGGACCGCGTGGCCGACCTCGTCATCACGCCCGACCTGCGGGTGGAGGGCGACGAGCGCCTCCTGAAACTCATGCTGACCCACCTGCTGGGCAACGCGTGGAAGTTCTCCCGCGACCGTGACGTGGTGCGCATCCAGGTGCTGGGCGAAGCGCGCGACGGACGCCTGCATGTGCGGGTCTGCGACGCCGGTAGCGGTTTCGACATGCGCTATGCTCACAAGCTGTTCGAGCCCTTCCAGCGCCTGCACGGCCCCGATGCCGGAGGCGGCCATGGCCTGGGGCTGGCGGCGGCGCATCGCATCGCGGCGCGCCACGGCGGCACCCTCAGCGGCGAGTCCGTTCCCGGCGAGGGCGCCACCTTCCACATCGATCTTCCCACCGCGTGCGCGACCGAGGAATCCGCCGATGCACAAGGACATCCTGCTGGTTGAAGACAATCCGGACGATGTCGAACTGACCCGGATCGCCTTCGACGAAGCCAAGATCGCCAACAACCTGGTGGTGGTGGGCGACGGTGCCGAGGCGTTGGACTACCTGTTCGCGCGTGGCGCCTATGCCGGCCGCGATGCCAACGACCTGCCGTCGATCGTCCTGCTGGACCTCAACCTGCCGAAGGTCGACGGACGCGAGGTGCTGCAGGCGATCCGCGCCAACGACACAACCCGCACGCTGCCGGTCGTGGTGCTCACCACCAGCACCGAGCCGTTCGACGTCGAAGCCAGCTACGCGCTGGGCGTCAACAGCTACATCCAGAAGCCAGTGGACTTCGAGCAGTTCGTGTGGGCGGTCAAGCAGGTCGGCCTGTACTGGCTCGTGCTCAACCACCCGCGCACCTGACGCGGCGCCCGGCACCCCGATCCGGCACCCAGCCGCGCAGGGTGGCGTCACCCGCCGAACAACGTTTCCGCCCGCTGGAACTGCACCCAGCTGGTGGCGATCACCTTGTCGCCGCCCTGCGGCCGGTTGCCGCGGTGGGTGTGGGTGAAGGCCGCGGGCGCGATCAGCAGTGAGCCGGTCCGAGGCGCAATGACGCGGCGCTGGTGCAGGAATTCGGTCCCGCCCGCTTCGAAGCCGTCGTTGAGGTACACCGTCCATAGCAGGTGCCGGTGCAGTGTCTCGGCGCGCGGATCGCGCGGATACAGCTCGCAATGCCAGTACGGGTAGCCGCCGCGCCCGCCGGTGTAGCGCTGCAGGTTGATCGCGCCGGGCCGGAACACGGTCTGCATGACATCGGCCAGCGCCGCGTCGTCCATCGACCGCACGCGTTCGGCCGTGAGGCGGTGTCGCGTGCCGTCCGCGTCCGGGGTCTCCAGCATCAGCGGCGCGATCAGTGCGTACGGGTACCTCCGCAGGTACCGCATCAGTCCACGGAACACCGCCTGGTTCAGGGCGCCCTCGGCATCGCGCCAGTCGGGGCGGCCGCTGATGGTGATGTCGAGGCTGTCCTTGAGGTCGGGCATCACGCCGCTGCCCACCCGGCCCGGCCGGCCGTCGGGACTGGCGGCGAAGCGCTCGACCAGCGCCTGGCACCAGGCCGGATCCAGGGCATCGGGATAGACCTCGATGAAGTCATCCCCGATGAAATCGTCCTGCTCGTTCGCGCGTGGGTCGGTCATCGCGGCAACGGAGTTTTTGCGGAAAGCGGCCATCCTCGCACGCAGTTTGCGGGTTTCAAATGCGCAACACGGCTGTCGGCAACCGTTTGTTCGCCGTGAAACCGGGGTGAAAGCCTTGGAGCCTGCCTGACCGGGGCACGTGTCGCATCCGGTGGCCGCCGCAAGCGCCGGAACCTTGTTTCAGAGATGAAACCTTTCCCGTCCGGTCCGGGTGCATGCGGTTTGGGGTGCCGCAGAAATTCCCTTGCGTTTCAGATGCTTGCCGGGTTGGCACGGAACTGGCGCTGTTGTCCCTGCCGCCGACATGCCTGTGCATGCCGGCCACGCCGACAGGGGAGTCTTCCATGCCATCCACCGCCGTTACCCGCCACCGCGTCCCGCGTGCCCTGCCGGCATTGCTCGGCTCGGCCTTCGCGCTGGCGCTGCTCGCCGCGGCACCGGTGCGTGCGCAGGACACCGGCCCGGCCTCGGAAGGCACGTCCGGTGGGAGCGACGGCGGTACCAGCGCCGGCACGGCAAAGGACCCGACGGTGGTCATCGCGCGCACCGTGCAGCCGCGCATCGCATATCGCGGCGTGCCGCTGGAAGACAACCCGATCCACAGCGAAGCCACCACGTTTCCGGGTCTCGTGTTCCACGGGACCATGGACTCGGTGCTGGGCGAGCTGGTCGAGGGAGAACTCGGACAGCACGGTTCGGCGGGTGTCATGGCTGGTGCCGCGGTGGAGTCGGCTGTCGGCCGCGGCCTGTCGGGCCTGACCGGCGGCACCCTTCTCGGCGCAGGTGCAGGTGCCGGTCCGGCACCCTCCATCGGACCGGGCGCCAGTGTCGGCGGCGCCGTCGGCGGCGTTGGCGCCGCGGTCGGCAACGCGACATCCAACATCGGCAGCCTGGTCACCAACAGCGTGATGCAGGCCGTCGGCAACACCCAGGGCGGTGGGCCGTGATGCGCGCATGCGTCGCCCTGTCGATCCTCCTGCTGGTGTCGACCCCGGCTTGGGCGTCCGACGACGCGCCGTCGGACCAGGCGACTGTCGACGGCACCGCCGCGCGCGGCGCCCAGGGTCGCATCGCCGTCAACCAGGCCGCCGGCACCGGCAATGCGCAGGCCAACCTCGGGGCCATCGCATCCAGCGACGGCGGCCTGGGCATCGTCGGCGTGCATGCCGCGCAACACCCGGGCGCAACGGCGCCTGCCCTGCGCGAGCGCGATGCCGCCGCCCACATCCAGGGCGGCGCGTTCTCCGGCACCCAGGGCGTGCTCTCGGTCAACCAGATCGCGGGCAGCGGCAATGCGCAAGCCAACCTTTTCATGGTCGGACAAGGCCCGCAGGGCGTTGTCGCGGCCGGCGTGCACGGCATTACCGGCATCGACGATGCGGCGCTGGCCGATGTCGCCGGCGATGCCAACACGACTGAGGGGGCCGTGGCCCCGTCCTGGCGGAGAGAGGCCGTGATCGCGGACGACGCGTTCCGCGGCAGCCAGGGCGTGGTCCAGGTCAATCAGACGGCGGGAGTGGGCAACAGCTCGACCAACGCCATCGTGCTCCAGCTGCCCGGGGGCACTCCGTAACACCGCATCAGCATCAGGCAGCACCACTTGCAACACCCCAGCACCACAACGACGACACCACCAGGAGAGAGATCATGAAAGTGCGTACCACCCTGCTCGCCATTGCCCTTGGCAGCCTGTTCTCAACCGCCGCGTTCGCCGAAGGCGACGACGCCGACATCTACAGCAACTGGGACATGTACAACAGCATCTGGGTCATTGGCGACATCTACGCCAGTGGCGAGATCCGCGTGTCCAGCGAGTCCGGCGCACTGGTCGACCAGGACCAGGCCACGCTCGGCAACGTGTCCTACGGCGACGGCGACAACAGCGCGTCCGCTTCGGGCGACGCACTGAGCGCAGCCTCGGGCAACATCGGCGCCAACATCGCCGCCGGCGTGGGCAACGCGCAGGCCAACGATGTCGCGCTGTCGTCGGTCGACGGCAACCGCGTGTTCGCCTCGGCGATGGTGTTCAACAGCCAGTACACCGCCATCAACGGTGCCACCGACTACCCGAGCGGCCCGGACAACCAGCTGTTCAACGACGCGTCGGTCTCAGACAACGTGCTGTCGGGTGCCTCGGGCAACATCGGCCTGAACGTGGCCGCCGGCGTGGGTAACGCCCAGTCCAACGGCATGGCCGCCTCGGTCAACAGCTCCGGCACGATCGCCAAGGCCAGCGCCGACAGCGAGCAGTTCACGCTGTTCAACGAACTGCTGGCCAACTGCGACCTGGACAACAGCGCCTCGCTCAGCGGCGCGGCCCTGTCCTCGGCCGTCGGCAACATCGGCGTGAACATCGCCGCTGGCGTCGGCAACGCGCAGCACAACGGCCTGTCGATCGCGGTCGCCTCGTGCGGCACCTGCGACTGATCCCACCCCAGTGAAACCCGCGGGGGCGGATCAGCGCCCCCGCACATCCAGAACGAGGAGAGACCGAAATGAAGACCCATCTGAAGGCCCTTGCCATCGCACTGCTCGCCGTTTCCGCCCCGGCCATGGCCGAAGGCGACGACGCCGACATCTACAGCAACTGGGACATGTACAACAGCATCTGGGTGTACGGCGACGTGTTCGCCTACGGCGAGATCCGCGTCGCCAGCGAGTCCGGCGCGCTGGTCGACCAGGACCAGACCACCTATGCCAACGGCTCGGCCGGTGACGGCGACAATGACGCCTTCGCGTCCGACAACGCCCTGCGCGGCGCGTCGGGCAACATCGGCGCCAACATCGCCGCCGGCGTGGGCAACGCCCAGGCCAACGACGTCGCACTGTCGTCGGTCGACGGCAACGCGGTGTTCGCCTCCGCGATGGTGTTCAACAGCCAGTGGACCTACGGCAACGGTGGCACCGACGCCCCCAGCGGTCCGGACAACCAGCTGTTCTACAACGCGTCCGTGGGCGACAACGTCCTGGCCGCCGCCTCCGGCAACATCGGCCTGAACGTGGCCGCCGGCGTCGGCAACGCGCAGTCCAACGCGCTGGCTGCTTCGGTCAACAGCTCGGGCAACCTGGCCAAGGCCAGCGCCGACAGCGAGCAGTGGACCGAGTTCAACGAGCTGCTCGCCTGGTGCGACCTGGACAACACCGCGTCGCTCAGCGGCAACGCGCTGTCCCAGGCCGTCGGCAACATCGGCGTCAACATCGCCGCCGGTGCAGGTAATGCGCAGCACAACGGTCTGTCGATCGCCGTCGCCTCGTGCGGCACCTGCGACTGACACCAGCAGTTGAGACGCGGGGCCGCCCGGCCCCGCGCCTCCCTACCCGGGAGACAACGACATGAAACTGCACCACACACTGCTAGCCGCGACACTGCTCGCGGTCTCGGCCCCGGCACTGGCCGTCGGCGACGATGCCGACATCTACAGCGACTGGGACATGCTCAACAGCATCTACGTCATCGGTGACGTGTATGCATGGGGCTTCATCCGCGTCAGCGGCGAATCCGCGGCCGTGGTCGACCAGGACCAGTTCACGTACGCCAACGGATCGTTCGGCGACGGCGACAACAGCGCCTCCGCCTCCGGCGATGCCGGGCGCCGCGCCACCGGCAACATCGGTATCAACATCGCGGCGGGTGTGGGCAACGCCCAGGCCAACGACGGCGCATTGACTTCAATCGACGGCGGCGGCTCGCGTCCGGATGACGACGATGATGATGACAATGGTGGCGGCTGCGGACCTGGCGACAGGTGCGGCGGTGGCGCCGACTCCCTCGTCGGCCAGAACGACGATGCGCCCGCAAGCCGCGGCGGTGTCTTCGCCTCAGCCATGGTGTTCAACAGCCAGACCACCGAATCGAACTTCGGCACGGATCTGCCGAGCGGCCCGGATTCCGGCCTGTTCTATGACGCGTCGGTCAGCGACAACGTCCTGGCAAGCGCCTCGGGCAACATCGGCCTGAATGTCGCGGCAGGTGTCGGCAATGCGCAGACCAATGGACTGGCCGCGTCTGTCAACAGTTCGGGCAACCTCGCCAAGGCCAGCGCAGACAGCGAGCAAACCACCTACTCCAACCTCCTGTTGGCGGTGTGGGATCTCGACAACTCCGCGTCCCTCAGTGGCAACGCCCTGGGCGGTGCGGTCGGCAACATCGGCGTGAACATCGCCGCCGGTGCCGGCAATGCGCAGCACAACGGCTTGGCGATTGCTGTCGCGTCCTGCGGTACTTGCGATTGACGTTGGTTAGACCACCCGGGTCGGCATGGCGCCGACCCGGGACGGATGGACTCGGGGGAGTCAGGACACCATGAACACCAAGTTCCACATTCTGATCGCACCGCTGCTGGCCCTGGCCGGGCTGCTCGCGTGGGCGCCTTCGGCGCCGGCGCAGACGGTGGTGGAGATCGGCCGCCTCGCGGGGCCTGCGGCGTTGCCGATGCGCAAGCAGATGCGCACGTTCCGCGACATGCGCTTCCGCGACCTGATGCCGCAGCGGTTCGACTTCAGCTGCGGGTCGGCGGCGCTGGGCACGTTGTTGCACTACGGCTACGGCATCGACACCAACGAGGCCAAGCTGATCACCGCGATGATGGAAGGCAACGACCCGGACCAGGTGGTCAAGAACGGCTTCTCGATGCTCGACATGAAGCGCCACGTCGACAGCATCGGCATGCGCGGACACGGCTTCAAGATCGAGCCCGACGCGTTGTACCGGCTGCAGATGCCGGTGATCGCGCTGCTCGACCTCAAGGGCTACAAGCATTTCGTGGTGGTGAAGGGGGCGTCCGCCGGACGCGTCTTCGTCGCCGATCCCGCACTCGGTCATCGCGTGATGAACGAGGCGGATTTCGTGGCCGGGTGGAACGGCATCGTGTTGGCGGTGGTCGGCGATACGCCGATGCGCCCCGACTCGTACCTGGTCAGCAGCCGTAGTTCGCATGCGCTGGAACGCCGGGTGGACGCGCTTGACCGCGCGACCACGCCGCCGCGCGTTGTCGAACTCGGCCTGGTCTACGCCGATCTGTTCTGACCATGTGCTGCATTACCGAATCGAGGTCCCGATGAACCGACATACACTCCCCCGTGCCCTGTTCTCGGTCCTCGTGGCAGGCGCGGCTGCGGCACAGTCCGCAGCCGCCCTGCCCCCTTCTTCCGACACCCTGCCCCCGGTCAAGGCCTACGTCGTCGACGATGCCACGCTGGCCGGCCTCACCGGCAAGTACATGGGCGCCAACATGCTCGTGGGCCTGCGTATCGACGTGACCTCTACCCTGCACAACGCCCACAGCGGCAGCGCCCACGCCTCGGGCACGCTGCAGGTGCGGCGCAATGCCACCGGCGGATTCGACGTGGCCGTCGACACCCGCAGCGGCGCCGAAGCCGGTGCCGGTGGCGGACCGACGCCCACCGGTGTAGTCAGCGGTGGCCGCGAGCTGCAGATCAACGGCATCGGCCAGGTGGCGCAGATCGCCGGCGACGGCAACGCGCTGTCCAACCTGACGGCCATCAACTTCACCACCGAACTGCCCGGCACCGCCGGCTTCAACGGCCAGATGGGCAGCGAGGCGACGGCCGGCGAGATGACCGCGCGCATCACCTTCCTGGACCACGGCGTCAACCTCGACCTGTCGTCCCCGGGCGCGAACATCGGCCAGTACCTGAGCCAATCGGGCACCGGATCGGAAGGCCGGATCATGCAGATCGGCCAGATCTTCGGCAACGACATCGCGGCCAGCAACCGGCTTCAGCTGACGCTGCTGAGCGAGCAGATGTCCACGCAGATGCTCAACCAGCAGGGCGTGCAGCAGGCCTTGGCCGGAGTCATCGGGCTCTAGCGTTCATCTAGACACCGCGAGTCCGCGGGGCCACGCATTCCAGGGGACGCTGCACCATGCGCGCAACCACCACTTCGCCGGTCATCCGGCCGTTGATCCTTGCCATGGCGCTGGCGCTGGGCACCGCCCACGCCGCCGAGCCCGGTACCGACGACGCCGAAGTGCGCGCCCTGCTGCAGCAGCTGAGCGAGCGCCTGGCAGAGCAGGAGGCGGAGATCCAGCGCCTGCGCGGTCAGGTCACCGACCTGGAGATGGCGCAGCGCGGCCGCGGCCTGACCGGCGCGCCGGCCGCGACCGAACCCTCGGCGCAGGGCGCGGCCAACCAGGCCTTCGGCGCCGCGCAGGTGGCGGCCACGCAGGACGCCTCCACGCAGGAGGCGCAGCAGCCCCCGCCGACCGATCCCGCCAATCCCGCGCCCACCACCACTCCGCCGCCCGGCGAGCCAATCCAGATCGGCGAGGCGCGGCGCGAGGAGGACGAGGCACGGCGCGAGCAGGAGCGCGCATTGGTGGTGAGCGAATATGCGCCCCTGTTCGAGCGCAAGTTCACCTTCGACGCCGGCCTCAGCTACAGCTACTACGACCGTCGTCAGCTGGCGCTCAGCGGCTTCCTCGCGCTGGACGCGATCTTCCTGGGCACGATCAACCTCGACCAGACCAAGGCGACCGTGCTGACGATGGACTTCAGCGGTCGCTACGGCATCACCGACCGCTTGAGCGTCGAGGCGACCGTGCCCTACGTCTACCGCGACTCGCGCTTCGTCAGCGGCGGCGCCGGCGGCGCGTCCACGGAGGTCAGCGAAGTGCAGCTGAGCTCGAGCGGCATCGGCGATGCCAGCGTCGCGGCGTACTACCAGTGGGTGAAGGAATCCCCGCGCTGGCCCGACATCGTCACCAGCGTGCGCGTGCGTGGTCCCTCGGGCCGCCATCCCTTCGGCTTGAAGCTCATCCAGGCCGACGAGGACAACAACAACCTCAACATCCCCGAGAACCTGCCCACCGGCACCGGCATCTGGAGCGTGACCGGCAACGTGTCGGCGCTGCGCACCTACGACCCGGTGATCCTGTTCGGCAACCTGGGCTACACGTGGAACCGGCCGCAGGACTTCGACGACATCTCCCCGGTGCTCGACCAGGTGTCGCCGGCACGCGTGTCGCTGGGCAATGTCATCCAGGTCAGCGGCGGCCTGGCGATCGCGTTGAACGACCGCGCGGCGATCAGCTTCAGCGTCGCCTCGGCGTTCGCCGCCGCCACGCATACGCAGGCGCCGGGCCAGGAGGAGTTCCGGGTGCCCGGCAGCTCCAGCAACTCCACCACCCTCAACATCGGCGCCACCTACGCCATGCCGTCGGGCTGGACCGTCAACGGCCAGATGGCCGCGGGCCTGACGCCCGACTCGCCGAACTTCGTGTTCGGGCTGCGGGCGTCGAAGTCGTTCTGAGGCGGCGATACCGCGCCGGGCTCGTATCAAGCCGCGAGGCTTTTGCTTCGGCTTCGAGAGCGATGGGATGAAGCGAAGGGGTTCCAAGGCCACGTGCGACGCCGCGGCGCCATCCAGCCCTGGATCTGTGTCCTGAGTTCTCCGTGAGCGCGGACGCGGAGCCGCGGGAAGAGACCGTGGCCCGCGCCGCCAACCCGCTGCCTCAGGCCACGCTCACCGTCCCGCCGGAATCCGGGTCGCTCTCGCGCAGTCCGTGCCGGCCCATCAGCCGGTACAGCGTCACGCGCGAGACGCCCAGTTCGCGGGCGGTGTCCACCAGGCGTCCGCGGTTGCGCTGCAGGGCGCGCTCGATCGCCTCGCGGGTGGCGGCGTCGCGCACCTCGTCCAGCGTCGGCGGCGGGCCGGTCTCGGCGCCGTCGATGTGCAGGTCGGCGGCGGTGATCAGGCGGCCCTCGGCCATGACCACGGCCTGGCGCACGCGGTTGATCAGCTCGCGCACGTTGCCGGGCCAGCGGTGCGAATGCAGCGCATGGCGCGCGCACGGGGCGAAGCCCTTGAGCGTGCGCTGGCCTTCCTGCGAATAGCGCTTGAGCGCGTAGTCGGCCAGCTTGTCGATATCCGCGCCGCGGTCGCGCAGCGGGGGCTGGTGCAGGCGCAGCACGCACAGGCGGTGGAACAGGTCGGCGCGGAAGCTGCCCTTGGCCACCGAGTCCTCGAGGTCGTGGTGGGTGGCCGAGATGATGCGCACATCGACGCGGATCTGCTCGTGCCCGCCCAAGCGCTCGAAGCAGCCCTCCTGCAGGAACCGCAGCAGCGAAGCCTGGCTTTCCAGCGGCAGGTCGCCGATTTCGTCCAGGAACAGGGTGCCGCCGTTGGCCATCTCGAACCGGCCCAGCTTGCGCGTCTGCGCGCCGGTGAAGGCGCCGCGCTCGTAGCCGAACAGCTCCGACTGCACCAGGTTCTGCGGGATCGCGCCGCAGTTGATCGCCACGAACGGGTTGGCGTGGCGGCGCGAGTGCCGATGCACGGCCATGGCCGCCAGTTCCTTGCCGGTGCCGGTCTCGCCGGCGATGAACACCGGGGCCTCGGTCAGCGCCGCCTTCCGCAGCGTGCGGCACAGTGCCAGCATCGCCGGGCTGTCGCCGATCATGTCGTCGAAGCCGACCTGCGACACCGCCACACCGCGCTCGCACGCCAGCGCGGCCATGCCGTGGGCATGGCCGATCACCGTGTTGAGCACGGCCTCCGGGCACGGCAGGGTGACGTAGTCGTAGCAGTAGTCGCGGATCAGGCGGCGGACCGGCGCCTCGTCCAGCTGCGCGGCGTCCACGCCGGCCACCCAACCGGCGTTGGACGCCGACAGCGCCGGGCCGTACTCGGCCAGGTCCTGGTGGCTGAAGCCTTCGCGCAGGTCCAGCAGCGCGGCGAACGGCTGGCGCGGATCGCGCTGCAGGATGCGCTGCACGCTGCGCGCGTCGGGTGCGCGGCGCAGGTTCCAGCCCATGGTCTGCAGGCCGCCCAGCGCCAGCACCCGGCCGGCCGTGCCGGCGGTGGCGTAGATCAGCTCGCGCCCATGCGCCGTAGTTCCGTGCGGACCGGAGTCGCCGGATGTGGTGTTCGTGTCCTTCGCCATCTCCCCTCCATCACCCGTCGACGCGACATGCGCCATGCCTCGGGGCAAGGGTTATCAACGCGGGGCGTGGCGATTTGCGGTCACCGGCGTGACAGTCGCCCCGGTCAGGTAGATGACCGGGGCGGAGCGGCCGTCAGGCGGCGTCGGCGGCCCGGTCGTGGCGCAGGTGGTAGTCGACGGCGGTTTCCACTTCCCGGCGGCTGCCCATGAACACCGGCACGCGCTGGTGCAGCCCGGTGGGCCGGACTTCCAGCATGCGCTGGCGCCCGGTGCTGGACGCGCCACCGGCCTGTTCGACCAGGAAGCTCATCGGGTTGGCCTCGTACATCAGCCGCAACTTGCCACCCCTGGAGGCGCACTTGCGGTCCAGCGGGTAGCTGAAGATGCCGCCGCGGGTCAGGATGCGGTGCACGTCGGCCACCATCGAGGCCACCCAGCGCATGTTGAAGTCCTTGCCGCGCGGGCCCTCGGTGCCGGCCAGCAGGTCGCCCACGTACGCCTGCATCGGCGGCTCCCAGAAGCGCTGGTTGGACATGTTGACCGCGAATTCCCTGGTCTCGTCCGGGATCCGCATGTCGCGCGTGGTCAGCACGAAGCCGCCGATCTCGCGGTCCAGCGTGAACGCGTGGGTGCCGTGGCCGACGGTCAGCACCAGCATCGTGCTGGGGCCGTAAGTGGTGTAACCGGCGCAGACCTGCTCGGTGCCCGGCTGCAGGAAGTGCTCGTCCCCCGGCGTGGTCACGCCGTCCGGGCAGCGCAGCACCGAGAAGATCGTGCCGACGGAGATGTTCACGTCGATGTTGGAGCTGCCGTCGAGGGGGTCGAACAGCAGCAGGTAGTTGCCGCGCGGGTACACGTCGGGGATCGGCTGGCTGTGGTCCATTTCCTCCGACGCCAGGCCGGCGAGGTGGCCGCCCCACGCGTTGGCTTCCATCAGCACGTCGTTGGCGATCACGTCGAGCTTCTTCTGCGCCTCGCCCTGGATGTTGATGCTGGCCTCGCCGGCGCTGCCGGCCTCGCCCAGGACGCCACCCAGCGCCCCCTTGCCCACCGCGATGGAGATGCGCTTGCAGGCGCGTGCGACCACCTCGATCAACAGCCGCAGGTCGGGGCTGACGTGGCCGGCGCGCTGGGCTTCGATCAGGAACTGGGTGAGGGAGACGGACGGCGCGGGGCGCTGCGGCAGGCTGGGCATGGCGTGGATCGGCTCGGCGGCGAGGGGGCGCCATTGTCGCCGATGGCCGGAGCGGGGCGGTAACCGGGCCGCAGTGAGGGACCCGCTTTTGCCGGTGGGACGGTGATGAAGCAGGTCCCTCGCTGTGCCCCGGACGACACGGGCGGTGGTGGACCGCTACGCCGCCAGGTCCGGCACCAGCCGGTGCATGCGGCGGCGTGCAACGGCCACCAGCGTCTCGCGCGCCATCGCCAGCATCCGCAGCGGCGCCTCGGGCTCGGCCGAATCGACCGCGCGCTTGGCCGCGTCCACCGCGTCGAACGCCGCCGTCGCACAGTCGCCACCGAGCATCGCCCGCAACATCCGCAGGTGCGCGTCCAGCCGGCGCTCCAGCAGCGGCTCCAGCCCCTGGCCGGCGCAGCGGGCGGCCTCGTCGAAGGTGGCCTCGGCATGGGCCAGTTCCTGGCGGAGTTCGTCGGCGGTGAAGTTCATGCGGCGAAGGTGCATCGGGGGCGTCGCAGGGGCTGAGAAGGCCGCGCATCTTGGGGATCGCACCGTGACCGGGCGGTGTAAACCGCGCGACGGGTCCGTGACGGCGCTTTGCTAACAAGAATTATTCTCATTATCATGACGCGCTTTCCGACACCGGCCCCTTGCCATGACCCGCTGCCTGCTGCACCTCGCCATCGTCTCCGCCCTGGCCGCCGCGCCGACCGCGCTGCATGCGCAGGTGGCGGGTACTGGACCCGATTCCGAGGCCACCGCAGAGGCCGGCGCCCGCGCCACCGACCTGGATACCGTGCAGGTCATCGGCCGCGCCCAGCGCCTGTACAAGGTCGAGGACAGCAGCGTGGCCACGCGCACCGACACACCGCTGGAGCTGGTGCCGCAGTCGGTGCAGGTCATCAACCGCGAGCTCATCGACGACCAGGCCGCGCGCCAGGTCACCGACCTCTACCGCAACATCAGCGGCATCAGCTTCTTCAGCTACGCCGGCGTCACCCTGCGCGGCTTCCGCCAGGAAAACGTGCTCTACGACGGCCTGCGTGGCGACCCTTACGCCGGTTTCTCGGTGCCGCAGCTGTTCAACATCGAGCGCGTCGAAGTGCTGAAGGGCCCGGCGGGCGCGGCCTACGGTTCCGGCGACCCGGGCGGCGTCATCAACTACGCCACCAAGAAGCCGACCGCGTACACCGAGCGCCAGCTGCGCCTGGAAGCCGGCAACTTCGACTACGGCGCCGCTTCGGTCGAGGCGTCCGGTCCGCTGGATGACGCCGGCCGCGTGCGCTACCGCGTCGGCGCACACATCGACCATGAGAAGGGCTTCCGCAACAACACCTCGCAGGACAGCCTGATCGGCGATGTCGGGTTCGCGTTCGACGTGGGCGACACGGGCGAACTGCTGCTGCAGTACACCGACCTGCAGCAGGAGCTGGACGCCAACCGCCTGCGCGGCGTCCCGGCCAACGACGTCGGCGTGTTCCTGACCGACCGCGAGTGGAACACCAACGAACCGACCGACTACCTCGACCTGGACGCACGCATCGGCCTGGCGCGCTACACCGCCGCGCCGACCGATGCACTGGACGTGAGCCTGGCGGTCCGCTGGTTCGAGAACGCCGAGCGCCAGCAGTACCACGAGTCGCGCGGCATCGCCGAGGACGGCCGCACCGTGTGGCGCGAGTTCCGCGACCAGGCGCGCGATGTCGAAGGCCTCGCCGCCGCCGGTCACGCGGCACTCGACGTCACCACCGGCGGCATCGACCACACGCTGCTGTTCGGCGGCGAGATGTCGCAGCTGGACGCGTACTTCATCGGCCGCACCGCGGTGGGCGTGGAACGCGGCGGCCCGGTGCCGGGGCTGGACCTGTTCGACCCGGTGTACGGGCTGAGTGGCGCGGCCGACTACGGCCTGGACACGCTGCCGTTCCGCCCGGCCACGCGCACCCGCAGCCGCCAGGACGGCCTGTACCTGCAGGACCAGATGGACCTGGGCCGCTGGCACGTGCTTGCCGGGCTTCGCTGGGACCGCTTCGAGGACGAGAACCGCGTTGCCGGTACCGCCGTCGACGGCAACGACCTGACCTGGCGCCTGGGCACGACGTTCGAGGCGACCGACACGGTCAACCTCTACGCCAGCACCGCGACGGGCTTCTCGCCGCAGTCGGCCGGCAGCCAGAACCCGCTGGCCGGCGGCCCGTTCGACCCCGAGCGCAGCCGCCAGTGGGAACTGGGCGCCAAGTCCAGCCTCGCCGGTGGCCGCATCACACTCAACGGCGCGGTGTACCGGATCGAGCGTAGCAACGTGGTGCAGGGCACCGGGCTGGACGCCGGCAACGACGGCGTCGACGACCTGGCCGCGCTGGGCCTGGTGCGCAGCGTCGGTTTTGAACTCGACCTGCTGGCCGACCTGACCGAGCGTTGGGTGCTCAACCTGGCCTACGGCTACAACGACGCGCGCGTGCTGGAAGGCGACCCGGCCGCGGCCGGGAACACCACCGGCGACAGCGATCGTTTCGCCAACGCGCCGCGACACAAGGTCGGCCTGTGGACGCGCTACGACCTGCCCGCGATCGCCTCGTCCATTGCCTTCGGCGCCGACCACGTCGGCGACCGCGTCTCGCTGGAAGGCCAGGCGGTGAAGGCCTACACGATCTTCGACGCCAGCTGGCAGACGCAATGGCGCGACTGGACCTTCCAGGCCAACGTCAAGAACCTGTTTGACAAGGTGTATGCGGCCAGCGGCTTCATCGAACGCACCGGCCACTTCCCCGGTGAACCGCGCCGGTTGTACCTGCAGGCGCGCTACCGCTTCTGACCGGTGCCCTGACCGACGCCGCCATGCCACCGGGCCCGCCATCGCCAGCCCCCGCTGCCGCCACGCCCGAGAAGGGCGGGCGGCGCGTGTGGTTCGACCTGCACAGCTGGGTCGGGCTGAAGCTGTGTGTGCTGATGGCGTTCGTCTGCTTCACCGGCACGCTGGCGGTGTTCTCGCACGAGATCGACTGGGCGCTGCACGACGAGATGCGCGTGTCGCCCGTGCCCGAACGCGCGAGCTGGGGCGCGATGGTCGGCGCCGTGCAGCAGGCGTATCCGGCATGGACCATCAACGGTCTCGCCGCGCCCAAGGGCCCGCGCTCGGCGGTGATGGCCAGCATGAAGACCGACGAGGGCCGCCTGCGCTTCGTCTGGGTGGACCCGTACCGCGGCACGGTGACCGGCGACACCCACTGGTTCAACACCCAGCGTTTCCTGCGCAACACCCACCGCCACCTGATGATGCCGGTCAAGTTCGGGGTGCCGATCGTCTCGGCGCTGGCCATCGCGTTGCTGGTGACGCTGGTCACCAGCCTGGTGATCTACCGGCACTGGTGGCGCGGCTTCTTCTCGATGCCGCGGCCGGAGCGGCAGCGCCGCTTCTGGGGCGACGTGCACCGGCTGGCCGGCGTGTGGAGCCTGTGGTTCATCGCCCTGATCGCCGCCACCGGGGTCTGGTACCTGGTCGAATCGCTCGGCGGTGGAGCGGGAGGTCAGTCGGACGTCCTCGCCGAGCGCGCCGATGACGCGGCCACGGTCCAGGCGGCGCCTGCGATTACGCCCGCCGCCATCGACCTTGCCATCGCCAATGCACGGCAGCAGTGGCCGGGGCTGGACGTGAAGCGCATCGCCCTGTCCGCGCGCGGCATCGTGATCGAAGGCCAGGCCGAGGCGTGGCTCGTGCGCGACCGCGCCAACGCGCTGGGCTTCGACTCCACGGGCGGGACCGTCACCGGCCGCCGCGCCGGCACCGGCCTGGACGTCCACCACCGCATCTCGGAGATGGCCGATCCGCTCCACTTCGGCACCTTCGGCGGTCTGGCGACGCAGCTCATCTGGTTCGTGTTCGGCCTGCTGCTCACCGCGCTCAGCGTGACCGGTGCGTACCTCTACGGGCTGCGCGTGGCCGACGCGATGCGCGCCGCCGCGCGCAAGGCGGCGAAGCGGGCCGGCACGCGCACGGCGCGGCCGCCGGCCGAACACGAAACGGTGCATCCATGACCGCCCCGCGCGACGCGTGGAAGGTGGCCTGGCGCGGCATGGGGTGGTGGCGCTGGCTGTGCCTGGCGCTGGTGATCGTCGCGTTCGTGCTGCTGCCGCAGGAGTTCGCGCGCTGATCGAGCGCGGATGTGCCGCGCCTCAGATCACCCGCAGCGTGATCGCCTTGAGCACCGCGCGCGTGCGGTCGCGGGTGTCGAGCTTCTCCAGGATGGTCGACACGTAGTTCTTCACCGTGCCCTCGGCCAGGAACATGGCGCGCGCGATCTCCTTGTTGGAGTAGCCACCGGCCAGCAGCCGCAGGATCGCCACCTCGCGTTCGGTGAACAGGTCGCGCGGTGCGTCGTCGGCGTGGTAGCGGTAGCGCGCGCGTACCGGGTCGGTGCTGACCGGTTGCAGCAGGGTCTCACCCGCCGCCAGACGCACGATCGCATCGCGCAGGTCGTCGGGCGCGGCGTCCTTGAGCAGGAACCCGCGCGCGCCGGCATCGGTGGCCTGCAGCAGCAGGTCGGGTTCGTCGAACGTGGTCAGCAGCAGCACGGGCGTGGCATCGCCGGCGTCGCGCAACCGCCGCGCCACCTCCAGCCCGTCGACGCCGGGCATGCGGATGTCGCTGAGCACCACGTCGACCGGCGTGTCCTGCAGCTGCGCCAGCAACGCATCGCCGTCGCCGGCCTCGAATGCGATCACGATGCCCTGCCGCTCCAGCAACGCGCGCAGGCCGGCGCGGACCAGCGCCTGGTCGTCGGCCAGGGCGACGGTCGCGAGTGGCCCACTCATGCCGGCAGCCACACGTCGATGCGCACGCCGCCGCCGCGGTCCGGTGCCACCTGCAGTTCTCCACCCGCGCCTTCGATGCGCTCGCGCATGCCGGCCAGGCCGTTGCCCTCGCGCAGCGGGCCGCGCGCGCGGCCGTTGTCGATGGCCTGCAGGCGCAGCCCGCCGCGGGTGGCATCGCGTTGCAGCTCGACCCGCAGCACGCCGGCATCGCCGTGGCGCGCGGCATTGGTCAGCGCCTCCTGCACGACACGCAGCAGCAGCTCGGCGCGTTCGGGGTCGTCCAGCCGCAGCGTGTCGTCCAGCGCCAGGTGCAGGCGCGGACGCGGCAGCGGCGCGGCCAGTGCGTGCAGCGCGGTGCCCAGGTCGAGCCCGCGGTTGTCGCGGATCGCCTGCACCACGCCGCGCAGGTCACCCATCAGTTCACCGGCCATGCGCTCGGCGATGGCCAGTTCGCCATGGCCGGCGAAGGCCGCATCCCCGGACAGCGCGCGCAGGTTGAGCGTCAATGCAGTGAGTTTGTGCCCGGCGACGTCGTGCAGCTCGCGCGCCAGCCGCAGGCGCTCGCCGTCGCGCGCGCTGTCGGCCAGCAGCGCACGCGTGGCCAGCAGGTCGGCGTTGACGCGCGCCAATGCATCGCGGGCGCGTTCGGCGCTGAGCGCGTAATAGGCCGTCAGTGCCGCGAAGGCCTGGAAGCCGGCGTACAGCAGGGTCACCGTCAGCGGTGCCGGATGTCCCGCCATGGACAGGATCCACCACGAGGCCAGGTTCACCAGCAGTACGGCGACCACTGCAACGCGCGGCGGCCACACCATCGCAATCACGGCCGTCCACACCACCAGCAATACCTGCGGCGTGCCCAGGCGGGGCGCCAGCATGACCAGCGCCAGGGCCAGCACCACCATGACCACCAGAAGCGCGTCGCCTGCACGCGGGTGCCTGCGCGCGGCGCCATCGTGGGCCAGGAACGCCACGGTGTAGCCCCCCAGCAGCGTCCACGCCAAGGCGGCCGGCGCGGGGGGCATCCATCGCAGCGACAGGGCGACGGCCAGCAGCGTGCATACACCCGCGAGTGTGGGGAGTTGGAGCCAGTTGCGAAGCGCCGGATGCATCGGTCCATGCTGCGGCCGCAGCGCGCCGGCGGCAACGCCCTCCCGGCAGAAAGTGACTTCCGGCACCTCAACACGGTGACGGCCGGGACTGCGCGCCACGGGCGGACGGCGCGACGCTGGACACCCGCTCCGGAGCCCGCTGCCATGTCCGCCTACACCCTGTTTGTCGCCCTCCATGTCACGAGCGGCACCGTCGCGCTGGCCACGTTCTGGCTGGCGGCGATGCTCCGCAAGGGCAGCACCGCGCACGTGTGGGTCGGCCGCACCTACCTGCTGTCGATGTGCGGCGTAATCGTGAGCGCGCTGCCGATGGTCGCCCAGCGCATTGCCGACGGCCGCTGGGTCGCCGCGGTGTTCCTGGGCTACCTGGTGGTGCTGGTGGCGACGACCGTGTGGCTGGCGTGGCGCGCGATCCGCGACAAGGCCGCACCCGCGCGGTACCTGGGCGCGGTCTACCACGCGCTGATGGTGCTCAATCCCGTCGCCGGTGCGCTGGTGCTCGCCACCGGCAGCTATCCCTTCGTGCCGCCGCTGCCCGGCAAGGACCGCGCGCACTGCCTGGTCTAC
>Ga0208375_1000879_pt1 | contig 37792 bp, 33 predicted proteins | sample RifOxyD1_FD_184038 | JGI IMG/M metagenome (GOLD analysis project Ga0208375, IMG submission 184038) | Soil microbial communities from Rifle, Colorado - Rifle Oxygen_injection D1 (SPAdes) | ecosystem: Environmental > Terrestrial > Deep subsurface > Rock core/Sediment | place: Rifle, Colorado... | reverse complement strand
GCCAGGCGCAGTTTGACCTGGACGGTCTGGGGAGTGGGAAGGCATTTGTGCTCCAGGCCCAGCCGTTCGGCTACTGGGTGAAAAGCGACGAGGTCAGCACAGCGGGAGCCTATGGTTTCCGGGTAGGGACTACCCAAGTCACCTTGACCGATGCGGATAACGCTGCCCCCTTGGTAGGCAAAACCATTACGGCCTTGGAAAAGCTGCCCACCGGTGCTTTGCGCTGGGCCATGCAAGGGACCACCAATGCCCAGGGACAGGCGAAGTTTGACCTGGAGGGCTTGGGCAAAGGGGCAGTATATGTGCTGCGAGCAAGCAATCCATTTGCTGACGGCAAGGACTACTACAGTAACTTGCTGACCTGGCAGGGCGCTTTCGCTTTTGCCTTGAAAAATGGCAAAACCAATGAGCCGGACAAGGTGCTGCCGGTGGTCCATATTTCGTTCCCGGCCCAGGCGGACCAGGTGGTAGCCGGAGGATTCCGGTTGTACGGCACCGCCTCGGATGACGTGGCGATGAAGGAGGTGCGGGTCGTCCTGACCCTGCCTTCCGGTGCGGTGCTGGATTTGCCCGCTAGTTTCAATGCGGGCAATCAGACTTGGACACTGGACACTGGGGCCTTGTCAAATCCGGCCCCCGGCACCTTGCATGTGGTAGTGAAGGCGGTGGACAAGAGCCAGAACGTGAGCGAGGTCGGTCTGGACCTATCCCTGGTCAACGATACGACGCCGCCAGTGATTGCGGTGAGTTCCCCTGTGGATGGCTCTGCCGTGCCTACCGGCGCCTTCCTGGTTTCGGGGGCGCTGACGGATAACACCCTGTTGCCGACTTTGACCGCAAAGGTGTCTGGCGGCGGACTAGCCAGCGCGGAGGAACGGGCGATCGAGGTGGCCGCAGGCTCCGGCCGTTGGGCGGTGATGGTGGCCCCGGATGCGGCATTCACCACGTCGGCCATCACCCTGACCCTGACGGCCAGGGATGGGGCCGGCAACACTACCGCCAAGGTGCTCAAGCTGTATCCGGGCGATGTTTACCGGCAAGCCTGGCATGTGCTTCAGCGCACGGGCTTCAGCGGTGGGCCGGAGCAGTTGGCCGAGGTGGTGCAGACAGGGCCGGTCAATTACCTCCAGCAGCAGCTTTCCCCCATTACGCTGGACGATTCGGCCTTCGCCAGCCGGCAGGCAGGCTGGCTGGACAGTGGCGGCTATATGGAGACGGATTACCTGCGCCATGCCCTCTACAGCCGCAAGCAATTGCAGGAGGTGATGACCTGGTTCTGGGACAACCACTTCAGCACCTATTTCTACAAGCACGGCGTCAGCGCCTATGAGCTGGATGAGGGGGCGGCCTTCCGGACCCATGCCCTAGGCAATTTCCGCGACCTGCTGGGGATCAGCGCCAAGAGTCCGGCCATGCTCTACACCCTCGACGGCGTCACTAGCCACATGGGCAACCCCAACGAGAATTACGCCCGGGAGCTGATGGAGCTGCACACCTTGGGGGTGGTCGGCGGCTACACCCAGACCGATGTGGAAGAGGTAGCCCGGGCCTTTACCGGCTGGACGGTGAAGGACGGCGCTTTCTATTTCAATGCCGGCAAGCATGACAATGGTGCCAAACTGGTGCTGGGCACCCCCCTTGCGGCTAGCGGCGGCCTGATGGATGGGGAAGGCGTGCTGGACATGCTGGCCCGTCACGCTTCCACCGCCAACCGCCTCTGTTCCAAGCTGGTGACCCTGTTTGTATCGGATGCGCCGGTTGCCGGACTGGTCAGCCGCTGCAGCGCAACCTTCCTGGCCCAGGCCGACGCGCCGGATCAGATCGCCCAAGTTGTGTGGACCATCCTGAATTCGCCGGAATTCCTTGGCAGCACCTACCGGGGCCAGAAGTTCAAGACCCCCCTGGAGTTGGCCGTGGACTCGACCCGCAACCTGGGCGGGGAGAGCAGCGGTGATGATCTGGCCCTGGAATTGCCCAAGATGGGCATGGGGCTGTACACCAACTCATCTCCAACCGGCTATGCGGAAACCGGCGACCGCTGGATCTCGTCGGGTCAGTTGCTGTCCCGCATCCGCTTCCTTGACCGCCTGCTGGCAGCCACGCCGGCCAGCGGCACCACCCCGGTGAACCTGCTGGCCAAAGCCCAGGCCCGGGGAATGGAGACGGCCGAGGGCGTGGTGGGCTACCTGCTGCAGTTGAGCCTGGGACCCACCGCCACGAAGGCCCAGCGAGAACTGGGGCTGAGCATTTTGACCCAGGACGGGGCCTTGCCTTATTTCAACTGGTCGCCCGATGCGGAAGTCCGCTTGCGCCAGTTGGAAAAGGCGATCATGGCCTTGCCCGAATATCAGTACCAGTAAGGAAGAATTAAATGGATAGACGGACTTTCCTCGGCCAGGCTCTGAAGCATCTGGCGTTCGGCACCCTGCTCATGGGCGGCGGACCAGGCGGCTTGTTGCTGGGCCAGGCGCGCGCCGCCGCCACCGGGCGCACGCTGGTGGTGGTATTTTTGCGGGGCGGTTGCGACGGCCTCAACATGCTGGTGCCGCATGGCGAGGATGCCTATTACAGCCTGCGCCCAACCCTAGGCATCGCTCCACCTTCGGCTGGCAATCCCCTTTCCGCCCTGGACCTGGACGGCTTCTTCGGCTTCCACCCATCCATGGCCGCCCTTCACGGTTTATACCAGAACGGTTGGGTGGCGGCCTTGCCGGCAGTGCACTACCCATCCGCTTCCCGATCCCATTTCGTCGGGCAGGACATCATCGAGAACGCCACTGCCCAGCCTTCCACAACCGGCTGGCTTGGGCGCTACCTCGCCACCCTTTCCGGTGCGGAACAGAAGGCCTTGGCCCTGACGGCCGGCGTGCCGCGCAGCCTGTTGGGCTCGGTACCGGTTTCCGCCCTTGCCGACCTGCGCGGCCTTAGCCTGGCGGCCACCACGGCGGATCAAGACCTACTGTCAGCCATGATGGCGAGCGAGTACAGTCGCGCCCCGATTGCCGGCCACCCACATGATGCGGGCTTACGGGCGGCGGGCCGGCAACTCCAGATCGATATAGCGGAACTGCAAAACGTCGACGCCTTACCAACAGCGAACGGCGCCGCCTATCCCGCCACCGCTTTTGGCCGCCAGATGCGCCAGGCCGCCGGTCTGATCAAAACCCGGCCTGGGACCGAACTGGTTGCCTTGGACTTGGGCGGGTGGGATACCCATCGCGCGCAGGGAGGTGGACAGCCGGACGGGGCCCAAGCCAAACTTCTGAGCCAATTGTCGAATGCAACCGCCGCTTTCTACGCTGACCTGGGTAGTGCAGCCTCGGGCGTGCTTTTGCTTGCCGTTACCGAGTTCGGCCGCACGGCCGCCGAAAACAGCAGCGGTGGCACCGATCATGGCAATGCCTCCACCTGGCTGGCTGTAGGGCCCATGGTCAATGGCGGTGTGCACTCGGTGGCGGGCTGGCCCGGGCTGGCGCCGACCCAACTCCACGAGGGTCGCTATCTGGCCCAAAGCACGGACTACCGCGATATTTACGGAAAGATACTGACCCGTCATCTGGGCGTGTCCAACCCATCTGGTTTGCTGGCGGGGTATGCAGCTCAGTCAATAGGGTTCTTGTAAACGCCTTCCATGGCTTGTTTTCCTGGTATCAGGAACAAGCCCCCCTTATGCCATGGGGGAAACGAATACTAGATCCCTTGGCAGCTTGTTGAAGTGATGGCAAAAAAACCGCTTGTTTGCCAGTGCAGAGGCAGGCCTACCCGGTCTCTGGCCGTTATCCCCCGGCTGCCGATAACACGCTACACCCACCCCAGCAACAGCTTCTCGTAATCCCCCAGAATCTTGTCCCAGGTGAACTCCGCCGCATGGCGGGCCCGGCTGGCGGCCTGCAACTGCGCGAGTTGGCCGGGGTCGCCCAGCAAAACCTCGATCTGCTGCGAGCAGCCATCCTCACCACTGAAATACACCCCGCCATCCCCGGCTACCCAGCGGTTGTAGAGGTTGTCGTGCGCCAGCACCGCATTGCCGGCACCCAGCGCCTCCACCAGCGAAGGATTGGTGCCGCCCACCTGGTGGCCATGCACATAAAACCGGGAATGAAAACGCAGCGCCTGCACCACCGCCTTGTCGTAGACCGCACCGGGAAAAATCACCTCGTCCGATGCCGCCGCTTTGACCGCGCGCTGATAGGCATGGCCCGGATCGTATTTACCCAGCACCAGCAGCTTGCAGCCGCGGGGCTTGCGCGACCACGCCTGCACCACTTCCAGAATCGAATTTTCCGGCTCGGCGCGCGCGATCAAAATCACGTAAGCACCCGGCTCCAGTCCGTAAGGTGCAATCAAGCCGGCATCGGCGGCATCCACCCGATCCGAGCCATAGGGAATCATGGTGATCTTGCCTGCCGCCACCCGCGTGGCCAGATGCTTCTTGATCTCCGGATGGTCGGCCACCAGATGATTGCCCAGCCAGCAGCCCGCCCAGTCGTTGAGCCAGAACCAGGTCTTGGCCACCGCGCCCCACTTCTGCCGCCGCCATTCCACGCCATCCATGTTGATGACGTTCTTCAACCCACGCAGGCGATACAACGCGCAGAACACCGCCGTGTTGTACCCCAGCGTCAGCACCAAACCTTTTTCTCCCGCTGCATGCACGGTGGATTTCCAGTCGAACACAATCGTGCCCGCCGCGCCCGTCGTCGCCACCGGCATGCGCACCCGCCGCACGCTGCGCCAGGCGTCCTCGAACACCGGCCCCGCGCCGTCTTCCTGGCAATACACCGTCACCTGCCAGCCGCGCTCCGCCAGATAGGGCGCCAGATGCTCGGCAAAGGTCTCGAAGCCGCCGTGGGCGGCGGGCACGCCGCGCGTGCCGAGGATTCTGATCCTGTTGTTGGTCATATTCGCAAATTCAATCAATTATCCGGGAATGCAGACTTGATTGCCTCCAAATAACGCATGCCCCATGTCTTAGTTGGTTCGATATAAGAACCCTCACCGAATTCGTTCCAACAACAGATCACCACCGTTCGTTTGGTTTTTTCGGGATACTGGTTGAGACGCACCTTCGCTGCCAACAAGTGTTCTCGAAATGTCTCTGGCGTGCTCACGGAATTATCGTGCAAGGGATCCTTGCTCCCACCCCATGGTTTCTTGGACCAGCCCGAAGTTGCCGGTAGCAGGTAGGGCAAGGGTGATTCCTTCAGAATCCAGTCCCAACTTTCCCTGTAAGCCGCATCAAGTTCCCCAAAACTATGCGAGAACCGTTTGTTCGGCAGATATTTTCCAGAAAAACCACGATGGTAGTTATACGCAGAAAAAGCATCATAGCCATTCTTCGGACCGTAATCCTTGACCCAGTATTCCGTCGCCTCGGTACTGCCCACAAAAAAGATGCCCGGCAAACCCGCTCCCTTCGCCATTTCATTGGCGATTTTAAATAATGCGGCTGAGGTCATCCCAAAGGCCTTCGCTCGCTCTCTGAGTTGCTCCTGCGAAAAGATAAAGACCACCGGCTTGCCATCGATCCGGTAATACTGCTTCTTGGGGAAGTAATACTTGATCCAGTAAGCGACCATGCGCTTGAATTGATCCAGGGATTCAGGCGTGCTGGAATGGTTAGCCCAGAGAAGACTGAATCTCACGAGGTGGCTGTTCTTCGCCTGGAAATAGGCTGCCAGAGCATGCTCCAGCATCGGTTTATTTTCTTTAGCCCAGTACCAATCGTAGACTGCAAAGTCTATGCCGTAATCGTGCATCCATTGAATATGCTGCTCAGCAACGCTCACCTCTCCTTCAGGGTACCAACCTAGTAACGGTTCCCGTTCCGGGGAGGTCTTTAGTCGATCCCATGGCGCATGCCCCCCTGATGATTGGTTGCCTTTCCAGCCCGGAAAGTAATAAACACCAACCTGGTACGGCCCAGCCGCATGTCCAGTCTGAACCCAAATAAAGAGCGCAAGAACAACAAGCGCCCAGCCATACCTCCGGTTCCATTGCCTCATCATATCCAGTCTCTTTTCGCAATCAATTCGTTCATGCAGCGGACGGTTGCATCGACTTGGCTGTCAAGGGAGAAGAGTTGAGCCTGACGCGCTTGCCCGGCTTGCCCCATTTTCACGCACAGTTCTGTATCACCCAGTAATCGCTCCATGGCATCCGCCAGGGCACCTTCATCCTTTGGCTTGACCAGCAATCCAGTTATACCGGGCTCGACAATGTCCAGTATCCCTCCATGGGCTGCTGCGATTACTGGCCTGCCCGCTGCCATCGCCTCGATAGCCACCATGCCGAATGACTCTGGTTCTGTGGAAGGCACCACAGCCAGATCGCAGGCATCCCACACGGCCCACACATTAGGCATGAAATCCAGCAATCTGATAGCTGCCGCCGCTGGTGACAATTCGACAGCGGATTGCAAACGCACGAGGTAGTCCTCCTGTCCCGGTGGCGGGCTGCCGACCATTAGGTAGCAGACATTACGAAACCCCTTCTTCCAAAGAATTTCTGCTGCTTGCAAGAGTAGTGACTGACCCTTAAGACGGTTTATACGTCCTACCAGCGCAACCAAACGATCGGCTGGCTGAAGCCCAAGACGCTCTCGCAACTGCTCCACCGCAGACTCGTCACGAGGCGGACACGGCCCCAAACCATTCCAAATGACCGATGCTTTAGATGCTATCGACGGTTGCTCAGACACCAGCCACTTTCGCGTCAAAGTTGAGTTGCACACTACCCGGTCGGCCAACCCTCTGAGTAACCACGGGTACCCTCGGCGAGCAGGCGCGGGGGCCAGGACAATCTCATGCACGTGCCAAAGGTGAGGAACACGTCGAATTTTTGCCCAAAGAGCCGGTGCCAGAATGGCGAGGGTGTTGGAATAGACAAGATCGACTCGCCGCCCATTGAGCACGCGGTCAATTGCCCGCACAGCACCAAGCATGGTGAAAGGCAGCGCCAGCAACCCTCGAACGGAGAGCATGTCGCGCCGCACCTTGGCAAGCGGCAAGATGTGCACCTCGACACCGCACTGCTTAAGTTCCGCTCGCAATGGGCCATCCTCAGGCAACGCCACGATGAGGTCATAACCGGGTAGGCGGGCAATCTCCTGAACCAGATTGAGCAACACCCTATCGGAGCCATACAACTCAGCCGCCTGGTGGGCAAACAGGATAGTCCTGCGGATCATCAGGCTCGTGTCCGCCAGAATGTCAGATAGCCCAGCGCAAACTGGGTCTTGATCAGGTAACGCATCTTGCCAACCGGGCTAGGTGCAACCAGATATAGCAGCGGGTACAGCGACCAGCCAAAAAACAGGGAACGAACAAACTTAAATCCAAACCGCGAAAAGCTCACCACATCCTTGTCAACATTGGCTTCTGACACGCCAAGCCAGTAGGCGTAATTGACGATGTACTCACGATTAACTTTGTTTTGTATCTTGTGAAAGACCACTGCCGCCGGTGTATAGAAAATACGGTAGCCAGCAGACTTGATCCGGTTGAAAAGCTCGACCTCCTCGCCGCCCAACAACTGCGTCCCCTTTCGACCTAATTTTGGGTCGAACAACGACATATCCTTAATGGCACTTCGCCTTAACACGAAATTGGCGCCCATCACCGTGCGCACATCGCAAGGCGTATCAGACGGGTCAAAAACACTCACAAGGTAAGCGTATTCTCTGGGCAACCAAGTTGGCATGGGAACCCCGTAAGGCAATACCTTGCCACCCACTACCCCTATAGTTTTATCGGACAGCGGCTTTATCAGTTGCTCAAGCCAATCATCGGCGACCTCGACGTCATCATCCAGGAAAACTAAGATGTCATTCTTCGCTGCGGCAATGCCGGCATTTCGAGCATGCGACAGACCTTGTTTTTCTTCGAAAACATATTTGACGAATGGAAACCGATTCGCGAAGTCCTGCCCAATTTTGGCCGTGTCATCATTTGAATTGTTATTGACGATGATAACTTCGCCACCAACCGATGACGTAATTAAGTCTCCGCTGGACTCGGTCAGATTAGCCAACGTTTCTGCGAGAAGGGACGCACGATTGTATGTCGCAATAATTATGGAGACACCGAACATATAAATCCAATTGTGTCAAAAAAACCAAACAGCCGGAAAGGCCACGGTTGCATTAATGGCTTAGACCTGCCTGTTTCCAAGTCGCAAGATCACGTCCCAACAAACGCTCCGTATTGGAAATATCGTCCAGATAAAGGCTATTCAAGTATGCGCGTGTCTCGGGTCTCATTCCAGGTATCGCCTGTTCTATATCGCGCGTATTAAGCCGCCTGTATAACCACCTTAAACCCAGACTGCGGAACAACGCCCAAACCCACGTCATGCCCGCCCCATTTATGGACTTTCTAAGCCGATCGATACGCAATGCCAGGCTAACGTTAGCCACTGCTACACTTTCATTGGATTTCTTCCCAAAGGCCGAAGATACATATCCATCATCGATACCCAGAAACCGATAGACAGTGAGCGCCACCGATGAAGGCGCATTGACTATGTCGTCAAAGAACACGACAAGAATCTGGTCTTTCGGAAACGATTCATACCAGTGTTGAAGGTGAGCAGCATATAGGCCGTGCTCAATATAAGTTGGATTGGTTTGAAGCGCGCTTTCAAATGTCAAATCGCCACTAAACACAAAGCCTTGGCGGATATTGTGCTTATGATTGGAATAAGCTCGCTCTACTGGGTTTCTCAAGGTAACTATGATCTTCATGTCCCTGTCATATTGGCGCACACGCAACGGGGCATCCATATCGTAGAGGTAGGATGGCGACACCTCGCCAACCGCAACGGCCTGTGCGGCTAAATCAGATTCAAACTGAGCCTGATACCACTCGAACCCGCGATCCCAATAATTCGAGAAAAAATCCAGTTCTTTGTTCTTGCTCAAGCAAACTTCAGGATGACCCACAAGAATGTCGTATATCCAAGTGGAAGCGCATTTTTGTCCGCCTATTCCTATAAAGTTAGGTAGAGATTTTTTCATGGCAATTTGAAATTAAAGAAAGAATAGTCAGATCGGAATAGCTCTATTCCCAACCAGCTTGGCCAGCATGTGACGTTCACTAGCGGTAAACGCCTTTTTCCAGATCATCACCAGCAGGAAGACACCTAGCAGGGTAACTAACGAAGCAGTTGCCGCAAGGAAGGGTCCTTCAAATTCCAGCCAGCCATGGACAACATAGCCCGCAAATCCGGCCAATATGGCCGCCAGTGTTATCTTGACCATGCCATTACGATCCAAGCGATACTCAATGCCATCGCGTCTAATCATCGCTATGCCGAGCATGTTTCGCACCACTTCAATAACTATCGCACCAAATGCCATAGCAGCCATTCCATACAGGGGCTGCATGACCAGAACCAAGACGACAGGAACTAAGGCCACGTTTGCTACGAGCGTCGCCCGCGGCAGAATGTGACTCTTTTCAACGGAATTTGCAGCGACACTAAAGACTTGCCAGTGCCCACCAGGGATAAGTACAGCGACCATAACAGGCAAGTAACTCGCCAAATCGGCAAACTTTCCGCCAGTTAGCAACATCACGATGTCTTGCCCCGCGACAACCAGCCAAGCAATGAGTGGAGCCAGAATCAAAAGATTAACCTTTAAAGCAACCGACAAAGTACTGTTCATATGAACAACATCACGTTCCTGTTCATATCGGCCAGCCACAATGGGCTCAATAAGCCCTAAAATTAGTGTTATCGGCATATAACGCTGTAGCGTTCCGGTAAGGGTTTGAAAAAAGCCAAATGCTCCCGTAACCGCCGTCGACAGGAATGACGCTGCCAAGAGACGCAGCGAAGCGCCCGAAGATGGCAGCCATGCGAGACCTTGCAAATAGTTATGTATTCCCATTTGGGTGATGGGTTTCATATCTTCTGGCCACACCACTGGGAAAAGGGCCTTTACATCCCTGATACGGTCTCGCATGTACAAGAAAACCGACAAGGCCAAACCGAGTGTCGTCAGTAGCGATGTGGCTGCGAATATCCACAGCACCACGTTCAGCGTTATCGCCATATCAAACGTAGTCAGCATGAATAGTCCGGCAAGACGCAAACCCCACTGTAATACCAACTGAACCTTGACATAATGTTGAAGCATTAGAGCTTGGGCCGCGCTCACCAGTGTTTCAAACAAAGCAAACCCAAGGGTGTAGGCCCAGAATGCTGGGAGAAGATGCTCGAAATCAGGCAAATTCAAGATTGCCGTTAACCAAGTGGCCAGCAAGGTGGATAACACCAAGGCAATTGTCACCGATGCTGTTTTGATGCCAACCAGTTTCAACAAAAAAACAGACAGTCCAGACCAAGCATCTTTGACCACCGCCGCAGGGATGTAGCGCGCCACAACCCTATCTATGCCATGCGAGGACAACGTAAGCAGAAACAACTGGAGCGCAGCGAGGGTGACATATGCTGCGTACTCTCGTTCCTCGAGAATACGGACCAGAATGATGTTGACGACCAACGCCATTACAGCGGCTACACCTCGCCCAATAACGAAGTGGCCAATACCCGCTCGAATGCGGGCGACACTGTAGTGGCTCATCTAGGAACGTGAATTAGTTTTGTGTAAAAACAGCTCTAACCTGCTTGCGCTGTTCACGAAATGCCCAGTACCCAATATGACCGATCACAAGCAACATAAGCGTTTGGAAGGTAATGTCGAGCACGAAATAGTTGTTATGAAACAACATTACGCCGAAAACCAATATGACTGACTGATATCCTCTGAACAGCGATGATCGCCAGCGGTTTTTCATATAATGATCTCGACAAAGGCGGCCAGCAGTTACGAACGAGGCAGCCAACATCCCCACAATGCATGCCACACCAAGGATGCCGGTATCCCACAACAAAGCGGAAATCCCAGTTAATCCGATCCCTTTTCCGTAGTACCGGCTTTTTGTCAAGTTAGACACGCCCAAGACTCCTTCAGTTGACTCGTGAGAAGCGCCCAAGCCGTGACCAATCAGTGCGCCGGAAATATTTTCAGGAAAATGTTCCGATGCCCAATGCGACAAGACCGTTACCCGGTTCAATTGAAGACTGCCATAACCTGTATGGCCAACATTCAGGTCAATTGCCTTTTCAAGAGCTTCGGTTGGCGTGACCTTGCCGTGACCATAGGTTTCGGCATATGCAAACAGCAAGCTATAGCCAAGCATCAATGAAAACAAACTGGCAAGGAGAAACCGGGCAGGATTGTGGACAATGTCGCTCCGAAAAATGAACGCGAAAACCATCAGCATTAAAAACACGGATATTTTGCTTTCGTTGAGAAGCAGAGGAATCATAACGAATGGCAAAGCGACCACAAGCTTGCTTAACGAAGCCACCTTGTCTTTCCACATTTGCAAGATCAGGCTCAGTGTGATGACAAGAAAAGCCCCCAAACCAGCATTCTTCCCACCGCCTTCCATGGCTGCGCCAAATGTGCCGGCAACAACGTCGAGTGGAACAACACCATAAACCCAAAGGTGCTCCCTCGCCGGAGCCAGGTAAAAGAACTGATGTAGTACAAACGGTAATTGCAGAACAGCCAGCCAGAAGAAGAATTGCGGAACTCTATCCAAGGTCGTCGGCTTCCAGTTAAGTAGCACAAGTCCAAACAATAGGCCCCAAACCGAGAAATACAGCTTGACCCCTTGAACCACATTGACCGCAGACTGCCAGTTCATGAATGTCGATACCACCCCCACCAACATGAACGCAATAGCCCACCAAAGCAAAGCAGGTATCGATCCACGTTCGCGTGGAAGGCGTACCACACTATTGGTAAAAACATGGATCAAAAGAGCCGCTGTCGCAAAAGGAATAAGCCAGCGGATTAAGGAAAGGGGCGGATAGTAAAGCTGTGAAACCCCTACGAAGATCAAGGAGCCAAGGATGACTGCCCAAAGTAACAAATTTGGTGACAGGGCAAAAAACAGGCCGAGGCAGGCAATCGCAAATAACGCCGTAAGAATTGGTCCACCAAAAACCACCATCAAGGCAGAGAATCCAGCCGTGACAAGTATCAAGGCAATCAACCCCACCGTGGGTAATATCTGGATTCGGTTAACAGGTTGTGCGTACATGTAGCATCATTCCTTTATCCGCCAACAATCCGGTTAGCCTGCATTAAGTCAAACTGTCGTGACTCGGCAGCAGCCCACTCACAAGCTGCCCGTGAAAACCACAGAAATACGCCATTTGACGCCGTAAACCATGTAACCCTCTCCCACTTGAAATTGGCAAGGCGGGAGAAGTCCTGGTCTGGAACATCGGTGTTGAGTGTTTTTTTGGTCACACTGAATTTTTGCAATCAAGTGGAAAGTTGAGTTTGACGCTACCCATGAACAATCAATCTGCCGAGGCAGTATTGCCAATAATCCGCTGACGTCCACTAGGTGACATCGCCTTGAGTAGATCACGCGTGAATGCGTCCTGTGTTTGGTAGGCCTTGGCATCGTCAGCCTGAATACTCGAAATCCGGAACAGCAGGCCGTCGGGAACTTTTCCAGTGAGCCCATATTTCATCTGCTGTAACTTCCACTTCAAACCGCTGACAGCCACCTTGTCTCCAACAGTTGTCCAGTAGGTGATCGGCTCGACGCGTGCCCCCTGCGTGGCTACCAAGCGTTTAACAGGAATGCTGCTGCCATCTTCTGTAGAAAAAGTGCTAACAACTGGGCTCTTGAGAATCTGGAAACCTTGAGCCGGATAGCAGATCTCGGGTTTGTGCACGGCCATGGTGTCGGACTGGTCACCGCCATAGGCGATCGACAGCATGATGCGCTCACCGTTTTGATTGATATAAGTACGGGTGAGCGTCTGGTTGTATATCTTGTCGAGTTTGGCTTGCAGTTCAGGGTCGGCAATCAGGGGCACGATGGTTTCATCGATTTTCCAATCGCCAAATGCTTTGGGGATCAACACCTCCAGATCCACCTTCGGTCCGGAATCCGCAACCTTGACAGTGGGCTTGAGCGCCAGCGCCATGCCTGCTGCAGCAAACATGCACAGGCCAATGACGAGGTGTTTGAAGCTGATGAGTTTCATGTCGAATCTCCAAAATCCGGTGATCAGGACTGCGCCCGCACGCGCGGCCGGTCGGGAAAGATGAAGCCGAGAATGCCGTCCAGCGCAAACAGGAACAACAGGCCGATGATGAATAGCATGATGCCGGCGAATCCGTGCAAAAAGCCCTGCCCGGCTTCGTCGCCCATGTGGTAGGTCACCAGCACCAGCACCATGACGCGCACGATGTTGGCGACAAATGCGATCGGCAAAATGGCGGCCATGATGAGTAGGTTGCGGGTGGTGCTGGTGTGCTGCATCAGATACAGATACAGCAAGCCCATGGCCGACAGGCTGAACATGGAATGCAGACCGGAGCAGGCATCGGCCACCAGCAGTTGGTAGGGGCCAACGGTTAGGGTGACACCGCTGCGGCCAATGGGGTAACCGGCGGCGAACAACAATTGTTCGGCGATGACCGAGATGTATTGCTTGAGCGGGCCGGTGGCGGCATCGACCACAAAACCGGGCAGTGGAATAATGAACAGCAGGAAGAACAAGGCAAACCACAGGGCACGGACGGATTTCATCCCCAGCGTAATCAGCAGCGCGCCGAGAATGACCGGGATCTGCGAACCGATTTCAAACAGCAAAATGTCTTGCGACCGCCCCAGCGCATAGGCCAGCAAACCGATGACCAATACGGTCCAGCCGATTGCCGCTTCAACTCGCGTGGGTTTATCTGCAGCAGTAAAAATATCGCGCTGCTGCCAGATCAGAAACAGGGCAACCACCAGCACGATGGGTCCATGCGCATGATCATCCTCGTTCCAGATGCCGTGCGCCAGCATCCAGTAGGTGGGCACATACAGCACCAGCAGGCCGAGCACCACCGGCCACCAGGATTTCAGCGGGACCAGGGCGTCGAGTATTGAGGCGCGTTGGGCAAGGGCAGTCATGGCGTTAATCCAGTACGACGGCACCAACCACTTGCGCGCCGGTGAAGGTGATTTTTTCTTTCAGCTCGGCCAGCGGGGCCAGACGGCTGACGTTGCGACGGGTGGCAATGAGCATGCCGCCGACACGGGCGGCGATTTGCTGGAAGTCCGAGCTCAGTTGCGACGGCGCAACGTCGATCAGGATGATGTCGTAACTGGCTTCGAGGCTGGACAGCAGCGCGTCGAAGGTGGGGCGCGCCAGCAACTCGGCCGGGTTGGGCGGCGGGGAGCCCGCGGTCAGCACGCTGAGGGTGGGGAAAGCTTTGACTGCGCGTACTTGAACCGAAGATACGCGCTCGGCCAATACTTCAGACAAGCCCGTGTTATTGGCCAGGCTAAAAACCGTGTGCTGGTGCGGCTGCCGCATATTGGCGTCAACCAGCAAGACCTTGCGCCCCATTTGCGCAAACAACACGGCCAGGTTGGCGGCCAGATAACTGGCGCCTTCGTTGGCGCTCGCGCTGCCGATTGCGAGGGTTTTACGGCCTTCGCGAAACCAGCGCAGCATCAACTCGGAACGCACCGAACGCAAGGCTTCGGCTTCCTTGCTGAAAGGATCGGTAGCTGCGGTGAGCTCGGGGCTCAGGCTGGCGTCGGCAGCAGAGATGGTGGGGTATTCGAACTGTTGCGACAGGGCCTGCTGGATGTCGGCCTCGGTCACCAGACCCAGTTTTTGCGCGGCTTCGCCAAAGCGCAGGTTTTCTGCCTGCTGCAGCTTGAGCACGCGCTCCATGTCTTGCGGCTTGAGCTTGCCGGCATCCTGCAGCAACTTGCCCATGTTGGCTTCGGCACGGATGCTCTGCGCCGCTTCGACGATGCTGCCCTGCTCGCTGGTATTGGTGGGTGAATTCATGTGAATCTCGGCTGGTTCGGTGGGATGGGCTGGATAAATGACGCTCAGGCCAGGGCCGGGCGATTGCGGCTAAACAGGCGGCGCAGTTTTTCCAGGCGGCGGCCTTTTTTGGTCACTTCGGCCAACACCGGAATATCGAGCCCGGCAATGTCCTGCCCGGAACGCACTCGGCGATCCAGCAGTTCGACCAGGAAGCCAATACCCACGCCCAAGAGGGTGCCGAGGAACACTGACAACACAATGTTCAGCAATACTTTCGGGCTGGAATGCTTGACAGGTGGAACGGCCGGATTCAACACGGCGATGTCAGTTTGCGTGGATTGCGCTTCCATGCGGCTCTGGCCATAGCGCTGCAAGGCTGAGTCATAGATTTGCTGGGCATTCAACACGTCACGTGCAAGCAAGGAAGACTCTTCACGTTGCTGTTTCAATTCCAGCATTTTGGCTTTTTGCCGCTCGAAGGCTGCACTCAACTCGCCCACGCGCTGGCGGGCCGCACCTGCAGTCGCCCCAACACCGCGCGTGGCCGTATTGAGCTCTGTTGCAAGCTTGATCTTGTAGCTATTCACCTCGGCCTGGGTGCGCTGATATTCAGGATGGTTTACGCCCACCCGCTTGGCCAGGTCTGCCAGGCGCCCCTCACCTTGGGCAACCTGCGCTTTAAGGCCTTGCACCACCGGGTTGTTGATCACTTCTGGCAGGCTGCTGCCGTCGCGCGTACGTGAGCTGGCGTCAAAAGCTGCCGACTGGGCGCCGACCATTTGCGCAGCCAGTTCAGACAGGCGACGCGTTTCGACGTCCATGCGCTCGTCGGATTCAACAATGCCTTTTTCGCGCTGATAGGCGGTGAGCTTCTGTTGAGCTTCATCGAGTTTCACGCGCAACTGCACGATCTGCTGATCAAACCATTCGGCGGTCTGTTTGGCCGGCGCCAGTCGAAGATCCAGACTGGTTTCGATGTAGGACTTGGCGAAGGCATTGGCCACAATCGCGGCGAATTGTGGGTCAGTACCGCTGAAACTCAAGGCAATGGTGCTGGATTCGCGTGAGGGTTCGGCGCTGAGCTTTTTCAGCAGCAGGTCGCTCAGCCATTGATTGATATCCCCTTTGCCTTCGGTGGCTTCCATGAACTGCTCGCGGGTGCCCGGGCTGTCCGCCAGCTTCAGATCGGCCACCACCTTGCTCGCCACCTGACTGCTGTTGATGACGTCGATCTGGGTGGCCATGTAACCGGGGAACATCTGTGACGGCATCAACTGGCCGGTGAAGGGGTCCTTGCTTTTGGAATCCACGATCAACGTGGCAGTGGCGGTGTATTCCTTGGGCAGCCACAAGCTGACAAGGGTGGTAACCGCGACGGTGGTCAACAGCACGCTCAAGATGATCCACTTGCGGGCGTTCAGAATGAGTAAAAACTGGGTGAAGTTCATGGTGAGCGTCTCTTAGAACAGGCTTTCCTTGACGTAAATCACGTCGTCTTTTTTGACCGGATCGGACAGTTCGGCATCCAGTTCCTGCAGGCTGCCGTCGGCGGCGCGGCGCTTGATCATGATGCCGCGCTGGGTACCGCGCGGGCTCAGACCACCGCCCATCGACAGCGCCTGCACCACGCTCATGTTCTGTTCCAGGCGGAACGAGCCGGGGCGCTGCACTTCGCCGTAGATGTAGAACATCGGCTGGCGTGCCACGTTGAGTACATCGCCATCCTGCACCAGTTCATTGATGGCCTCGCCGCCGGGGGCGAACAGGGCCGGCACATGAATGTCGCGGTATTCGGTTTTGCCGTCCTGAGTGCGCACCAGGGTGATGGTGTCGGCACCATCGGCGCTGATTCCCCGTGCCAGCGCCAATGCATCGGTTATGCGGCTGACTTTTTCGAGCGAGATCTTGCCCGGCTGGTTGACCCGACCCAGCACTGAAATCTGCTGGCCGCGAAACTGGACGATATTCAGGTTGACGTTGGGGTCGACGATGAAGCCGCCTTTAGTCAGGCGGCTGGCGATATCTTTTTCCACGGCGGAAGGCGTCAAGCCAGAGGCCTTGACTGCGCCGATCAGCGGAAACGTCAGGCCGCCATCTTCGCCCACGCGCGCCTCGGTAGTGAGGTCGGGGTTGCCATACACGGTGATGCGCAACACGTCGCCCGTGCCCATGCGGTAATCGTCGGTCGCACTCCAGGCGGGCGCTGCCAGCAGCAACGCACACATCATCAAAACACTACGCCACACTGTATTCATGCCTCTCTCCAATGACGACTGCCAACAAGGCAGACCGTTTTCCTGCTTGATTTTTGACCCGACTGATTCGGAGTCTGGTTTGCAAACCTGGTTCCAGCGATTTCTAACCAAAAAGTTTGATGCGCTAGGTTACTGCCCGTTCGTACCGTGGGGTGCGGGTTACACCCGCCCTGATCATGCCAGCTTAACCACCCTCTGTTACGGCCCGACACGCGAGCCCGTTTATACACAGCAAAGTCCATGCCTGTCGCGCCACAGCCTGCCTACCTAGAAATCAGCACGCACGGTAGCAAACAATGAATGAAACGAGTAATCCTCGCCGCTCATGTTGGAATCCCGACTTCCGGCACGCGCACCGAGGTCGAGCGCCACTGCCCGATGCGGCGTGTAGGTTACGGACAGCGAACTGCCCAGGGTGTCGTCGTTACGTTGCGGCTGCGTTGCACCCGGATCGCCTTTGAAGTCGCGGTTTTCGTAGGTTGCGCCGAGATTCAGGCGCCACTTTTCGCGCATGAGCCATACGCCATTCACGCTTGCACCCGTTCGCAGTACCGAGCTGGCGTTGATATCCGTTGCGCCGCCGGGTTCCCGGTACGCGGCAACGCTGAACAACGTTTTTCCGGTGGCATACCAGTCTGCAGTCACGCGGCCGGTGAAGCCACTGAAATCGGGACGCTCCTTGAGCACCACTGAGCCCACCAGATCATCGCGCAGTTCATTTTTGTACTGGCGATCCACCCACCCCGCCTGACCGCGCAACGTAAGCTTGCCGGACAAGCGCCAGTCGCCCAGCAGGTTGTATTCGGTTTGCTTGAAGCTGTTGTCTGCCACTTCGGATGGAATGAAGGAAAAAGGGGGACAAAAACTGAAAAAAGAACAAACATAAGACAGGACTTGCGGGTTAGGAAAATCCGCATCGATCCTGCGTACCTGTGCTCGCAGCGTGCTGCCCTTGGGGGTACGATAAGTCAGCCCCACATCCTGCGCCTGCTGCTGGACATTCTGCGAAAGCTGCGATGGAGCGCTATTGGTGTTGTCGGTCGTTTCGAGTCCGCCACCGATGCGCCAGCGCGGATGAAACTCCCATTCGGCGCGGCCGTAGCGGCGTTCACGATCGACCTGGTTGTTGACCAGCCCGATATCGCCAAAGCTGCTCTGACTGGTGGACTTGGCCGCGCCCAGATTGCCGGAAAGCCGATTGCCCAACCGCCAGTTCCAGGTGGCCTGCATGTCGTCGCCTTCGAAATCCAGATAGGTATTCTGGTCGTAACGAATCAGGGTTTTGGTGAGGTTGGCAACCACCTGCTGGCGCCCGGGTTTCCAGTCCACGTTGGCCCCTGCACTCAGCAGTGCATAACGGTCGTCGCGCTGGGTGCCCGGGCTTTCGTTCTCGTCCAGACGGAACAGGTTGCTGTCATAAAAATAGCCGAGCGATACAAACGGCCGGAAGGTGTCGCCTTCCTTGGCCATCGCCGGAAGTGCCAGCAGCATCGCGCCGGCAAGCAGCCACTTCACCAGAAACTCCAGTGGCCCGTCGCCACCACGTAGGCGCCCAGCGCGCCATTGGTGACGGCATGCGCAATGATCGGCGCCCACAGGTTGCGGGTGCGGATATAGAGCCAGCCATAGGCCAGACCGGCAACCAGGCCGGCCAGCCATTGCAGGTGCTCGACGGCAAACAGCGCGCTGGCGATGAACAGCGCCTTGAGGCCAATCTGCGCAGGATCAAGGGTCATGAAGTCGGGCTGCTGCACCCAGCGCTGCAAAAACGAGCGCCAGAACAACTCTTCCATCAGCGGCACCACCAGGGCTGCGCCTGCGATGCGAAACGCAACCAGCAGCCAGTCGATCTGGCCATTGGCGTCGGTCGGGTTGTAGCCCTTGCCCATTTCACCCATCAGCATCCAGCCGGCGTCGAGGTTGACCCACAACACCAGCACCACGAACCCCACCCCGACCGACAGCAATACGTGCTTGAGCGGCAAACGGGTTTTGAGTTCGGTGTAATAACGCCACAGCACGACCAGGGCAAGCGCAACCAGGCCGGCTTTCACCGGATAGAGCCAACGCACGTCAAAGTCGGGAAGCCAGTCGGGCAACAGCCCTTCCAGCACAAGCAGGACGATATACAGCCCGAACGGGAGGCTGCGTACAAAGATGGGAGACATAACGACAATGGGCGCGGCTTGTCGCCACGCCCACCCGATTAGTTCAGACCGGAAACACCTTTGCTGATCGCATCGGCATCAGCAGCGGGAGCCGCATCTGCAGCCGGGGCGGCGGCAGGCTGGGCGGGTGCGGCTGCCTCTGCAGGCTTGGCGACTTCCGGCTCTTTGCCTGCATCGACAAATTCGCCGACATATTCGATCTTGGCGGCCGCCTTCAGGTTGTCCAGTTCAGCCTTGGCGGCTTTCTGGCGCGCCTGCTGTTGCAACAAGCGGCTGATTGCGGGTTTGGCCTGCTCCAGCGTCACCGGTTGCGACTGCGAATCGGCCAACACGACCACCAGTACGCCATCCGGCGTGTTGACCATCATGGCCTGGCCATCGGGCATCGCAGCCAGTTTGGGAAGCATTTCCTGGGGCAACTGCTCGGCTGGCTTGACGCCCTGCGCTGCCTTGACCTCATACTTCTCGGCCTTCAACCAGGTGCCAAAATCGTTCAGGGTTTTGGATGCCGTGAGCTGGGTGCGAATCGCGTCCTGCTTGTCTTTTGGCGCCTTGATCGAGATTTCCTGCAGGCGGTAAATCTTGCGCTTGGCAAACAACTCGGGGTGGGTGTTGAAGTAGTCGTTGATTTCGGCGTCGGTCGGCTCGACCGGGGTACCCAGCTTGCGGCTCATGTAAGCCTCGGCCAGGATCTGCTGACGGGCTGCGTCCAGCGCCTGCACCACGGTGGGATCACGATCCAGCTTGTCTGCTTCGGCTTTGGCAACCAGCAATTGCTGATCAACCAGGTTGCGCACGACCTGCAGCGAAGCGGCCTTGGACTGGTCCTTGTTGAGATTGGGAATGCGTTGAAGGGCAAAATTCACCTGATGCACGGTGATTTCGGTGCCATCGACCTTGGCCGCTACCTGGGTGGGCGCTTTTTCGTCGGTTGCTGCTTCTTTCTTGTCGTCGCCACAACCTGCTGCCAGCGCAGCAATCAGCAACGGTAAAACCAGCTTTTTGAAACCTTGCATTTTCATCTTCCTCAAATCCGTGTTTTAGAAATTATGTGGTCCGAATGTTACACCAAGCCTACCGTCTGGTTACAAAGGCAGTATCCATGCCAGCCCCAGAGACAGGGCCGGCATCCAGCCCTACTCGTCTGACGCCAGGTTCAGGTCGAGTTGCTGGGTGGATAACGCAGAGGGCGGTGGGGTTTCGCCATTACGGATGGCTTCGACGTATCGCAGGTATTCCGGCGTGATATCGCCGGTGATGTAACGGCCATCAAAACACGAGGTATCGAAATCCTGGATGGCCGGATTGCCTGCACGCACGGCTTCCACCATGGCGTCGAGATCCTGGTATACGAGTGCATCGCAGCCGATTTCGCGGGCGATTTCCTCATCGTTGCGGTCGCTGGCGATCAATTCGTCGCGCGTCGGCATGTCGATGCCATAGACGTTGGAAAAGCGCACCGGGGGCGAAGCAGAAGCGAAATACACCTTGGCCGCTCCTGCGTCGCGCGCCATTTGTACGATCTCACGGCTGGTGGTGCCGCGCACGATGGAGTCGTCTACCAGCAGGACGTTCTTGCCCTTGAATTCTTCGGCAATGGCATTGAGTTTCTGACGCACGGACTTTTTGCGCAGCGCCTGCCCCGGCATGATGAAGGTGCGGCCGATGTAGCGGTTTTTGATGAAGCCTTCGCGATACGGCACGTTCAGGTGATTCGCCAGTTGCAGCGCCGAGGGGCGGCTGGTGTCGGGGATCGGGATCACCACGTCGATTTTGAGGTCGGCGTGGTCGCGCAGGATTTTCTTGGCGAGCGACACGCCCATGGCGAGGCGCGTGCTGTAGACGGATATGCCGTCGATGACCGAATCCGGCCGCGCGAGGTAGACGTATTCAAATATGCAGGGATTGAGCGCGGGCTTGTCGCTGCACTGACGGCTGTGCATCTGCCGATCGAAGTCGATGAACACCGCTTCGCCCGGCGCAACGTCGCGCAGCAGGCGAAAACCCAGGGCGTCGATGGCCACGCTTTCCGAGGCGACGATGTATTCGTGCGGGGTGACCTGGTCGTTGATGCCGATCACCAGCGGGCGGATGCCGTGCGGATCGCGAAACGCCAGCAAGCCGTGTCCGGAAATGAACGCGACCACGGCGTAGGCGCCTTTGCAGCGCGCATGCACACCCGCTACCGCCCCAAAAATGGTGTCCAGATTGAGCTGCTGCCCGGCGCCGCGAACCTGGAGTTCGTGCGCCAGCACGTTGAGCAGCACTTCGGAATCCGAATTGGTGTTGACGTGTCGCAGGTCGGCACGGAACAGGGCTTCTTTGAGTTCGCCGGTGTTGGTGAGGTTGCCGTTATGCCCGAGCACGATGCCATACGGCGAATTCACGTAAAACGGCTGCGACTCGGCTGAAGACGACGCACAGCCCGCCGTGGGATAGCGCACATGGGCGACTCCCATGTCGCCGAGCAGGTTGCGCATGTCGCGGGTGCGAAACACGTCGCGCGCCAGCCCCTGTCCTTTGTGCATGTGAAAGCGGTTGTCTTCCGCTGTCACGATTCCGGCAGCATCCTGGCCCCGATGCTGCAACACCATCAGGCCGTCGTACAAATACTGATTCGCCGGTGTGTTGGAAACGACTCCGATTACCCCGCACATACTGCGCACCTATTCAGAAAATTATTCAAAACGAACCTGTTTCGCCACATCGGCCGAAACCCACGGCAAGACGCTTTGCGCCATCGCCTGCAAGGAATCCGACAGCGCGGCCTGCTTCCAGAAATCGGTGCGCGTCAGCGAGGTCAGCCCGGCAAGCAGCGTAAAGCCGGTCAGAATCACCAGCCCCTTGACCAAGCCTATCGCACCGCCCATCACCCTGTCGGCGGCGCCCAGTCCAATCGCCCTGATCAGTGTGGCGAGGACGTGGCCCAGCAGCAGCACGCCAATCAGCACCACCAGGAACACCAGCGCAAAACCAGCGAAATAACGAATGGCGGGGTTATCCAGCCCCAGCGGCAACAGCGGTTCGACGCTCGTCGCGCCCCACTTGCCCAGCCAGAACGCCAGCATCCAGGCAGCCAGCGAAAACAGGGTGTTGATGAACCCCGTCATCAGGCCGCGCACCACCGTCAGCAACAGCACCAATGCCACGATGAGGTCGAGCACGCTCATTTTGCGACGACCTGGCCGGGCATGCCGTTATTGGCCAGCTTCAGCGCAGCGGCCGTGGCGGCTTCATGCGTGGCAAAGGGGCCGACGCGCACCCGCGTCAGCTTGCCCACCGTGTCCGTATAGGTGGGCAGCCCGGCTTCGGCGGCACGCGCCTTGAGGGTTTGCGCCTTGGCCGCATCGGCAAGCGCCGCCAGCTGCACCACAAAGGCTTTGCCGCTTGCAGCGGGCGCGGCCTCCGCCGGAGCAGGGGTGACGGCCTTGGCGACTGGTTTGACCTCGGGTTTGACGACCGGTTCCGGCGGCCGGGATTCATTCGCTTTGGGCTTCGGCGACTGTGGCTCAGATTTCGGCTTCGGCGCAGGGGGCTGGACGGTCCTGGCTTCAGGCTCGGGCTTCGGTGGGGTTACGGCCATCGGTTCGGGCGGCGTCACCTCGTCCTGCGCTGGCTCGTCAGCTTCAACGGCAGCATCGGGGACTTCTGCCACGGGCACCACGGCCATTTTCACTGCCAGCGAACTGGCAGGAGGCGGTTCGTCCTCCAGCAGCAGCGGCAGCACAATCACCGCCAGCAGAATCAGCACGACGGCGCCTATAAGGCGATGCCGGGCGCGGCGTTTGATATCAAATTCAGGGTTGGGAGGCGGCATGGTTGAGTACTGCGGCAACGGTGTAAAACGAACCGAAGGCAAGAATTCTATCACCTTCACGCGCCGCGCTTCGTGCTGCTGCAAGCGCCAATTTCACATCGGGCTGAATGCTGATCGGCGCACCGTGCGCATGCGGTTGCAGCTCGACGGCCAGCGCGGCGGCGTCGCGCGCACGCGGCGAATCGGACGTGCAAACCCACCACGCATCGATTTCGCCCGCCAAAGCGGCAAAGACACCCGCCGCATCCTTGTCTGCCAGCATGCCCACCACCGCCAGCGTGCGCCCGGCCACCGGCTGTTCGCGCAAGGTGGCCGCCAGCGCCCGCGCCGCTTCCGGGTTATGCGCCACGTCCAGAATGACATCCGGCGCCCGGGCAATACGCTGGAACCGGCCCGGCACCTGCGCCGCAGCCAGACCGGCACGGATCGCCGCTTCACTCACCGGCAGGCGGCGCTGCAGTGCATCCAGCGCCGCCAGGGCACCGGCGGCGTTGCGCAGCTGGTACGCACCCGCCATGGCAGGCAGCAGCAGGTTGTTTAGCGTCGCGTTCGGGCTGCGATAGGACCAGCGATCGCCTTCGCGCAGCGCGGAGAAGTCCCGTTCGATGCAACGCAAATCGGCACCGATTGTCCGGGCGTGATCGAGCAGGCTGGCGGGCGGGTTCAGGTCGGCGCAGATCGCGGGACGCGCTGCGCGGTAAATGCCGGCTTTCTCATGGCCGATCTTTTCGCGTGTGTCGCCCAGGTAATCCATATGATCAAGATCAATGCTGGTGACGATCGCCACATCGGCGTCGAATACATTGACCGCATCGAGGCGGCCGCCCAGCCCCACCTCGAGGATGGCCACATCGACTCCGGCATCGATGAATTGCAGCATCGCGCCGAGGGTGCCGAATTCAAAGTAGGTCAGCGTAGTCTTGCCGCGCGCGGCATCGATGCGCTCGAACGCGGCGACCATTTCGGCGTCGCTCGCCTCCTCGCCGGCAATCCGTACGCGTTCGTTGTAACGCAGCAAATGCGGCGAGGTGTAGAGGCCGGTCTTGTAGCCGGCTGCGCCGAGGATGGCCTCCAGATAGGCACAAGTCGAACCCTTGCCGTTGGTGCCGCCCACCAGGATCAGCGGAAACGCCGGGGCCAGGCCGAGCGTAGCCTTGACACGGCTGACCCGGTCGAGGCCGAGTTCGATGCTGTTGGGATGAATCTGCTCCAGCCGCGCCAGCCAGTCAGCCAGCGACAAGCCGGAGGACAAACTAGGCGGCAAGCGCAGGACGTCCCATCATCATCGCCAGGGTGGTAGCGAGTTCGTCGCGCATCTGGCGACGGTCGATGATGCGGTCGATCGCGCCTTTTTCCTGCAAAAACTCGGCGCGCTGAAAGCCTTCCGGCAAGGTCTCGCGCACGGTCTGCTCGATCACGCGCGGGCCGGCAAAACCGATCAGCGCATTCGGCTCGGCGATGATCAAGTCGCCCAGCATGGCGAAGCTCGCCGACACGCCGCCCATGGTGGGATCGGTCAACACCGAGATAAACGGCAAGCGATGACGCGAGAGCTGCGTCAACGCGGCCGAGGTTTTGGCCATCTGCATCAACGAAAACAGGCCTTCCTGCATCCGCGCGCCGCCGCTGGCCGCAAAACAGATGAAGGCCGAGTTCGATTCGATCGCCGCTTCCACGCCCAGCACAAAGCGCTCTCCAACGACCGAGCCCATCGAGCCGCCCATGAACTTGAATTCAAATGCCGCCACCACGACCGGCAAGGCCTTGATGCTGCCGCCCATCACCACCAGCGCGTCGGTTTCCGACGTGCCGGCCTGCGCCTCTTTGAGACGATCCGGATATTTCTTGCTGTCCTTGAATTTCAGTGGGTCGAGCGGCGTGATGTGGGCGCCAATTTCATGCTGCCCTTCGCCGTCCAGCAGCATCGCCAACCGCGCACGCGCGCCGACACGATGATGGTGGCTGCACTTGGGACATACCTCAAGGTTGCTTTCGAGGTCGGCGCGATACAACACTTCGTTGCATGCCGGACACTTCGACCACAAGCCCTCGGGCATGGATTTCTTGTCTGCCTGCACTCGCCGCTTGATTTTGGGCGGCAGGATTTTCTGGAACCAGCTCATATGTTTTCTCCGCTCGCTTGTTTTGACTTTACTTTGATGCTGCGTCTACACCGCGGCGCAAATCCTGCACCAGCGTTTTGACACGGCTGACCACTTCACTTTCGGGCGACGTTTCGATTTCATTGACGATGCGACTGCCGACCACGACCGCATCGGCGATGCGCGCCACCGCTTCGGCGGTCGCCGCGTCGCGAATGCCAAAGCCCACGCCCACCGGCAGGTCACAGTGGCGACGGATGATGGCAATTTTCCGCGCCACCTCGTCCATATCGAGGTTGGCCGATCCGGTTACGCCCTTGAGCGACACGTAATAGATGAATCCACCTGCGGCAGCGGCAACCCGCTCGACTCGCGATTCAGGGGTGGTCGGCGACAGCAGGAAAATCGGGTCCAGCCCGGCCGCCTTGAATACATCCGATACGCCAATCGATTCCTCTGGCGGAATATCCACCGTCAGCACGCCGTCCACGCCGGCCGCCTTTGCCGCCTGGGCAAACGTTTCATAGCCCATGCGCTCGACCGGATTGGCATAGCCCATCAGCACCACCGGCGTCGTCGTGTTGATCTTGCGGAATTCCGCCGTCATCGCCAGCACATCCTTCAGCCCGATCTTGTTGGCCAGCGCCCGCTCCGACGCGCGCTGGATCACCGGTCCATCGGCCATCGGGTCAGAAAACGGCACCCCCAGCTCGATGATGTTTGCCCCGGCCTCGACCAGCGCATGCATCAAGGGCACCGTCAGCCCGCGACCGGGATCACCTGCGGTAATGAACGGAATCAGGGCTTTCCTGTTTTGCGCTTTCAGCGCTGCAAATGTCTGGCCAATACGGCTCATGGTGTGCTCAATCTAAAATCGGTCTTGTATGCGAGATTCATTAAAGCGTAATCCCCGACAGCTTCGCCACGGTGTTGATGTCCTTGTCGCCGCGACCCGAGAGGTTCACCAGAATGATCTGGTCCTTCTTCATCGTCGGCGCGAGCTTTTTGGCCTGGGCGATGGCATGGCTCGACTCCAGCGCCGGAATGATGCCCTCGAACTTGCACAGATCATGGAACGCGGCCATGGCTTCGTCGTCGTTGATGGCGACGTATTCTGCCTTGTGTGCGTCTTTCAGCCAGCTGTGTTCCGGGCCGACGCCGGGGTAGTCGAGGCCGGCCGATACGGAATGGGTTTCGATGATCTGGCCGTTATCGTCCTGCATCAGGTAGCTGCGGAAACCATGCAGGATGCCGGGGCTGCCCGCTGACAGCGGCGCGGCGTGTTTGCCTGTGGCGATGCCGGAACCGCCCGCTTCAACCCCGATCAGCTTCACTCCGGGATGGGCCAGATAGGGGTAGAAGATGCCAATGGCATTCGACCCGCCACCGACGCAGGCGAGCACGCAATCGGGCTGGCGGCCGGCCTGTTCCTGCATTTGCACGATGGCTTCGCGGCCGATCACACACTGGAAGTCGCGCACCAGCATCGGGTAAGGATGCGGGCCGGCAGCGGTGCCGAGAATGTAGAAAGTGGACTCGACGTTGGTGACCCAGTCACGCATGGCTTCGTTGAGCGCGTCTTTCAGGGTTTTGGAACCGCTTGATACCGGCACCACGGTCGCGCCCAGCAGCTTCATGCGATAGACGTTGGGCGACTGTCGGGCGACGTCTTCGGCGCCCATGTAGACCACGCACTCCATGCCATAGCGGGCGGCCACCGTCGCACTGGCAACGCCATGCTGGCCGGCGCCAGTTTCGGCGATGACGCGCTTTTTGCCCATGCGCCGTGCCAGCAAGGCTTGGCCGATGGTGTTGTTGATCTTGTGCGCGCCGGTGTGGTTGAGGTCTTCGCGCTTGAGATAAATCTGTGCGCCGCCGTATTGCTCGCTCAAGCGCCTGGCGTGGTACACCGGGCTGGGACGGCCGACATAGTGCTTCAGCTCGTATTCGAATTCGGCAATGAAGGCGGGATCGTCACGTGCTTTTTCGTATTCGATGCGCAGTTCTTCGAGCGCTTCCATCAGGGTTTCGGCGACGAAAATACCGCCGTAGGGGCCGAAATGGCCGCGGGAATCGGGAAAATCAGTCAGCTTCATCATGCTTTCGCTTTCGCTATGAATTGCGCAAGCTTCTGCGCGTCCTTGATGCCTTTACTTGCTTCTACGCCGGAGGACACATCGACTGCCCAGGGGCGCACCTGGTGTACGGCTGCGCCAATGTTGTCCGGCGTCAAACCACCTGACAAGATGATTGAGCCTGCCAGGCTCGACGGAATCAGGCTCCAGTCGAAGCGTTCGCCGGTGCCGCCTGCCACGCCGGGCACATAGGCATCAAGCAACAGACCGCGTGCCTGTTCAAAATCAGCCGCGCATTTTAACAAATCCGTGTCCCGATTGACGCGCATCGCCTTGATATAGGGCCGGCCGTGGCGTGCGCAGTCCGCAGGCGTTTCGTCGCCGTGAAATTGCAGCAAATCGAGCGGTACCAGCTTGAGGACCGCGTCGATGAATGCGGGCTCGGCATTGACAAACAGGCCAACCGATTGCACAAACGGCGGCATTGCGCGCAGCAAAGTGGCTGCGGTTTCGACCGGCACGTTGCGCGGGCTTTTTTCATAAAAAACGAAACCCAGCGCGTCTGCCCCGGCAGCGCAGGCCGCGTGCAGATCCTGTAATCGGGTAATGCCGCAGATTTTTACACGAACAGCCATCGCTCTGAGGTTTCCGGTAGGGCAAAGTGTGCAGGATAGCGGATGTGGGTGAGGTACAGCCCGGCCGCGTCGAACGTGGGCGCAGCGCGTGAGCGGTCGCGGCTATCCAGAATGCCGCGTATCCACCCGGGGGGGTACGCGCCCGCCCCCACCTGGATCAGGCTGCCCATGAGGTTGCGTACCATGTGGTGCAAAAATCCATCGGCACGAAAATCGCACAATAAATAGTCGCCGCGCCGCTGGATATGCAACCGTTGCAAATCCTTGATGGGTGATTTCGCCTGGCATTCAGCCGCGCGAAAGGCGGTGAAGTCGTGCTGTCCGATTAAAAGTGCCGCTGCCGCATTCATTGCCACCTCATCAAGCGGGTTGTGATGCCAGCCGATCAGGCCCTGATTCAGGCCCGGGCGCACCGCATGGTTCAACAGCACATAGCGGTACCCGCGCTGCATGGCGCCGAAACGCGCATGAAAATCCGTGCCCACTTCACGTGCCCACAGCACGGCCACGCCGGCGGGCAAATGGCTGTTAACGCCGCGCACCCAGGCCGTCAGCGGACGTATCACTTCGGTATCGAAATGCACCACCTGAAACGCGGCGTGGACACCGGTATCGGTGCGACCAGCCGTCGTGACGCGGATCTTTTCGCCGGCAATCGTCGCCATGGCGGTTTCCAGCGCATCCTGCACGCCGCAGCCCTGCAGTTGCGACTGCCAGCCGCAAAAACCGACACCGCAATATTCCAGACCCAAGACAATTCTCATACGAGGCAGATCAACTCAACGCGGCAAGCAACAAGCCCGCGAGTATGACGGCGACATCGCAGCTTTGCCAGCGTGCCACCTGCAAGGTGTAAACGGTGGGGGTCGTCTCGTCCGGCAAGGGCGACAGCAGCGCATCCTGCCACCGCGCAGGTTTCGGTGCATGCTCGACGTAATCCAGCGTGAGCCCCAGGCGGACGGCAAATGCGCGCCGGTCAAAGCCGAGCCAGCTCAACGGTCTTGCCAGCACATACAGGCCATAAACCAGCTGCGGACGCGTCGTGTAGGCCAGCAGCATCGCCAACCCGGCCAGCAGCAAACCCACGCGCGCCGCGCGCAAGGCACCCTGCTGCAAGCCGTCGATGCTCGGGCTTGCCCAGCCCAGCGTCGGCCACAGTGCGACGCCTGGCAAGGTGTACGCGTAGGTCAGCAGCAGCACCGCCAGCAACCAGCGGGTGCGGCGCAGCAATCGCAACAGCTGAAAGCGTACAGGCGCAAACAGAAAGGCCGTCGCGGAGACGACGGCCAGTAAAGACAGCTCAGGCAGGGCAGCGCGTTCTACCGCGACTGCCCACCCACACCACAACAGGATGCGGGCGGCCGGATGGGGGCAATTATCCAAGTGAGCTCATCAGACCTTTCGCGTCAGCTTTTTGCTTGTCGCTACCTTCGGCCAATACTTCGGTCAGGATTTCGCGCGCGCCTTCCTTGTCGCCCATTTCAACATAAGCACGGGCCAGATCGAGCTTGGTGCCGACTTCGTCGAGTTCCAGTTCGTTGTCACCCGAATCGCCCAAATCGAGATCGAGGCCGCTGAAATCGAATTTGCTGACTGGGCCATTATCCTCGTCCAGACCCAGATCCAGATCCAGTTTCAGATCGTCTGCCGGGGCGGCAGGCAAGTCCAGGTCGGGCAAATCAAAATCCAGACCTTGCGTATTTGCTTCCTGATAGGCAGGGGCTTCCGCCGGGGCTGAAGGCGTATCGAAATTCAGGACATGCCCAGCTGATTCAAACTCCAGCGGTGCACTGGTTACCGGATCGGACTCGAGTTCGGGTGCAAAGTCGGGTTCCGTCATCACGTCCGCAACCGGGTCGGCCGATGCGGGCGCCGCAAACGGCTCGGGCTCAAGCGCGACAGCGCCGCCCGCGATGACATCGGTTGCCGCCACGGTTCCAACTGCAACAGCAGGCGTAACTGACTGCACGCCACCATACAGCGGATTGGTCGGATCAATGCTGCGTCCCATTTCACAAGCCTTGTCCCACAGCGGACTCTGCTTGTTGCCCAGCGCGGCATACAACTCGCCGGCGACCGATTCGAACGCGGTCGTGTTGCGCCGCGCGGCATACACTTCCAGCAGCTTGACGCGAACCTCGGGACGATCCGGATTCTTGTTGATGGCTTCCTTGAGGATTTCCTCAGCCTGCGCATCACGCCCGTAAGCCATATAGACCTCGGCTTCGGCAATCGGATCGACATCGTGCGTGTCGATCGTGCCCAAGCCGGCCTGGCTGAAATCGGTGAGGAAAGAGGTATCGCCGGTATTGATGCTGCCACCCGATGCCGCACCGCCGATCACTGAAGTCGGGCGCACATCGCCGCCGCTCATGATGCTGTCGTCCAGCGCTGCGCCGGTTTTGCGACGACGGCCACTGCCACCTGCCATCATCCACCACAGCGCGCCGCCCAGACCCAGCGCAACCAGCGCGCCGCCCCAATACATCGGATTGGCCAGCAGGGGCGTGAACCAGTTTTCGGTGGGCGCGACAGGCGCCTCGACGGCAGCGACGGGCGCAGGCTTCTGGACAACAGGCGCCGGGACTGGCGCGGGAACCTGCACCACCGGTGCGGCCGCCACGACGACCGGCTCGCTGGCAGCGCCAGCATTCGCCTGTTCCTTCATCTCGATCAGCTTTTGCGCATCCTGGATCTGTTTCTCCAGCATGGCCGCACGCTGCTCAGATTCCTTCATCGCATTTTGGCGAGCAATCGCGTCTTCTTCCAGCGCACGCAATTTATCCAGCTTTTCCTGCGCGGCACGCTTTTCGTCCAGCTTGCCCGCAGCGGCTGTAGCCGGTGGCGTAACCTTGGAGAGTTTCAATACGTCTTTTTGAGCATCCGGCGCGGGCTTGGCGCGATCTTCCACCTTGGGTGTGAGCTTGCCGCTGCTGGCCTGGCTCGGTGCGGGTTCTGCCGCAGGGGCCTCTTGAACCTTGCCGGCGAGGCTCTGGCGATACGCACGCCAGTCATCCGATTGCAGTTTGATTTCGCGCACGGCTTCCCGCTGTGGAATGCTGGCTGCCTTTTCTGTCGAGGGAACGGCCAGCGTCACCCCCGCTTTCATGCGGTTCATGTTGCCTTCAAAGGCCTGGGGGTTCTCGCGATACAACCCAACGAGGGCCTGCTCAAGACTGACACCTGCCGGCCGCATTTTCTTTGCAATTCCACTCAGCGTGTCACCGCGCTTGACCCTCACCTGGTCCGGTGCGGCTGATGCCACAACGGGTTGCGGCGCGGGCTCGGCTGCGGGTACAGGGGCTTTGGCAGCAACGGGGGCGGAGGGTTTGTCTGCCGCCGGTGCTTGATCAGCAACCGGTGGGGGCGTGCGCCGGGTAACGGGCGGCTTCGTCGGGGTCACCACAACAGGCGCAACCGATTGCTGGGGCGCCATGCCGGGCGGATCGAGCAACATCGTGTATTCACGTACCAGGCGACCGGATGCCCAGTTCAGCTCAATCAGCATGTCCACAAAAGGGTCGTTCACCGGACGGCTTGAAGTCACCTTCAATACCGATTTACCGTTGGGTTTTTTCTCTACGGAAAAACGCAGTGAAGAAAGCACCGGAGCAAACTCGACGTTCGCATCCCGGAAAGCCTGATCTGAAGCGAGGCTGGCCGACAGACTTTCGAGTTCAGCCTTGTCTGCCGCAAACAACTCTATCTCGGCAGCGAGCGGCTGTCCCAGCGCCGAGTTGACTGACATTTTACCGAGCCCGGCAGCATGCACCATGAGGGGCACGGTAATCAGCCCTGCGGCCACCAGCTGGGTGGTGAATCGCTTCAATTTCATCCCGTTATCTCCGTTATCGCCCCGCACAGCAGGGCTGTTGAATCCTTGACGCCATTATTGACGGCTCATCGCGCGCAATCTTTAGTGCATGAATCGCACCAGGTGTGGGCAAACCTGACTGATCCGCTTCGTTCAGGCTTCCAGCAGGATGCGCAGCATACGGCGCAATGGCTCCGCCGCCCCCCACAGCAGCTGATCGCCAACGGTGAATGCGGTCAGGTACTGCGGCCCGAGGCTGAGCTTGCGCATCCGGCCGATCGGCACCGTCAGCGTGCCGGTCACCGCCGCAGGGGTGAGTTCGCGCATGGTGGTCTCGCGGTCGTTCGGCACCACTTTCACCCAGTCGTTGTGCGCGGCCAGCAGGCCGTGGATATCATCGAGCGGGATATCTTGGGTCAGCTTGATGGTGAGCGCCTGCGAGTGGCAGCGCATCGCACCGACACGCACGCACAGGCCGTCGATCGGAATCGGATTCGCGCTGCGGCCCATGATCTTGTTGGCTTCGACCTGCGCTTTCCATTCTTCCTTCGACTGCCCGGATTCCAGCGCGACGTCGATCCACGGAATCAGGTTGCCGGCCAGCGGCACCGGCCAAGCATCGGTCGGATAGCGGTCGGAGCGGATGAAGTCTGCCACCTTGCGGTCGATATCGAGAATCGCCGAGGCCGGGTCGTCGAGCAGGGTTTTCACTTCACTGTTGATCGCGCCCATCTGCTGGATCAGCTCGCGCATGTTGCGCGCGCCGGCGCCGGATGCCGCCTGGTAGGTCATCGGCGACACCCATTCGACCAGCCCGGCGTCGAACAGACCGCCCATCGCCATCAGCATCAAGGACACCGTGCAGTTGCCGCCGACGTAGGTTTTGGTGCCGTTGGCGATGCCGTCCAGAATCACCTGCTTGTTGACCGGGTCGAGGATGATGATGGCGTCATCCTTCATCCGCAGCGTCGACGCGGCGTCGATCCAGTAGCCGTTCCAACCCGCTGCACGCAGCTTCGGGTAGACCTCCTGAGTGTAGTCGCCGCCCTGCGCGGTGATGATGGCATCGCACTGTTTCAACTCATCGATGGACAGGGCGTCCTTGAGCGCGGGGACGTCCTTGCCGATATCGGGGCCTTTGCCGCCCACATTGGAAGTGGTGAAAAACACCGGATCGATCAGATCGAAGTCACGTTCTTCCTTCATCCGTCCCATCAGCACGGAACCCACCATGCCGCGCCAGCCGATCAGTCCTACTTTCATCATTCTTCAGTCTCCAGAAAATCTTGTCCTGTGCGGATAAGGCTCACAACGCCTTCACAACAGCGTCGCCCATCTCGCTGCACGACACTTTTTGCGTGCCGTCGGTCCAGATATCGCCCGTGCGCAAACCCTCTGCGATCACTTTTTTCACTGCGCCCTCGATGCGGTCAGCGGTCGCCAGATCGGCGAAGGTGTAACGGTACATCATGGCGACCGACAGGATCGTCGCCAGCGGGTTCGCCAGATTCTTGCCCGAAATATCGGGGGCCGAACCGTGGATCGGCTCGTACATGCCCTTGTTGTTTTCATCGAGCGAGGCCGACGGCAACATGCCGATCGAGCCGGACAGCATCGAGGCCGCATCGGACAGGATATCGCCGAAAATATTGCCGGTGACCATGGTGTCGAACTGCTTCGGCGCGCGAATCAACTGCATCGCCGCGTTATCGACATACATGTGGGAGAGCGCGACTTCGGGGTAGTCCTTTGACACCTCGATCATCACTTCCTTCCACAGTTCAGAACATTCCAGCACGTTGGCCTTTTCAACCGAGCAGAGTTTCTTGCCGCGTTTCATCGCGATGCCGAATGCCACGTGCGCCACGCGACGCACTTCGGATTCGGAATAGAGCATGGTGTTGAAGCCGACGCGCTCGCTCCCCCCGGTTGGGCTTGGCCGCATCTCAATCCCGCGCGGCTGGCCGAAGTACACATCGCCAGTCAGTTCGCGCACGATCATCAGGTCGAGTCCGGACACCACTTCGGGTTTCAGCGACGATGCGGATGCCAGTTCGGGATACAACAAGGCCGGGCGCAGGTTGGCGAACAGATTGAGTTCCTTGCGGATGCGCAGCAGTCCGCGCTCGGGGCGCAGCGGACGGTCGAGCGCATCGTATTGCGGCCCGCCGACAGCGCCGAGCAGCACCGCATCGGCCGCGCGCGCGAGGCTCAGCGTGGCTTCCGGCAGCGGATCGCCCGCTGCGTCGTAGCCTGCGCCGCCGATGGGCGCGGTCTCCATTTCGATTTTCGCGCCGTCGCTTTTAAGAACGTCGAGCACCTTGACCGCCTGGGCGACAATTTCCGGGCCGATACCGTCGCCGGGGAGAACTGCAATTTTCATAAATCAACCTTGCTCACTGCACTACGCTGCGGGGAATTATTGTTAAGCAAACAACCACGGTGCTTCGATCTTGCGCCGTGCTTCGTAAGTCGCGATCTTGTCCGCCTGCAACAGCGTCAAGCCGATATCGTCCAGGCCGTTGAACAAGCGATGCTTGCGCCCCGCGTCCACAGCAAAAGGAATGACATCTCCAGTGGGCGTGGTGACGGTCTGCCGGTCCAGATCCACCGACAGCGCATAGCCCTCGTTGGCTTCGCATTCCCTGAACAACCGGTCGACGACGGCGGCATCCAGCACGATGGGCAGAATGCCGTTCTTGAAGCAGTTGTTGAAGAAGATGTCGGCAAACGACGGCGCAATGATGGCGCGAAAGCCCGCATCTTCCAGCGCCCACGGCGCATGCTCGCGGCTCGATCCGCAACCGAAATTTTCACGTGCCAGCAAGACGGAGGCGCCCTGATAGCGCGGCCGGTTCAGCACGAAGTCGGGATTAAGCGGCCGGTCGTGGTTCGACTTGCCGGGTTCGCCGTGGTCGAGATAGCGCCATTCGTCGAACAGATTGGGGCCAAAGCCGCTGCGCTTGATCGATTTCAGGAACTGCTTGGGAATGATGGCGTCGGTGTCGACGTTGGCACGGTCGAGCGGCACCACCAACCCATCCAGGGTAGTAAAAGCCTGCATAACGATTAATTGCCGGCCTTGCTGCCGGCTTCTTCAATGGATTCGCCCGCCTTCTGGACGTCCTGACCAAATCCCTCCATGGTGTTGCAACCTGCCAAGGTCAGTACAGCGGCAATCAAAACAGCAATCATCGGTTTCATGGGTTTCTCCTTAAAAGTTGCGTACATCAACAAAATGCCCGGCACACGCGGCAGCGGCGGCCATCGCCGGGCTCACCAGATGGGTGCGTCCGCCCTGCCCCTGCCGGCCTTCAAAATTGCGGTTGGAAGTGGAGGCGCAGCGCTCGCCCGGCTCCAGCCGGTCGGCATTCATCGCCAGGCACATCGAGCAGCCGGGCTCGCGCCATTCAAAACCGGCGGCGACAAAAATCTTGTCCAGCCCTTCGGCCTCGGCCTGTTGTTTGACCAGCCCGGAACCCGGCACCACCATCGCCAGCTTGACGTTGGGCGCAACCTTGCGGCCTTTGGCCACGCTGGCAGCTTCGCGCAGGTCTTCGATCCGCGAATTGGTGCAGGAACCGATAAACACCTTATCCACCGGAATCTCGGCCAGCGGCGTGCCTGCCTGCAGACCCATGTATTCGAGCGCACGGGTCCAGTCATGCTGCTTGGTTTCGCTCGGCGCGGTCGCCGGATCGGGCACGCTGCCATTGATTGTCGTCACCATCTCGGGTGAGGTTCCCCAGGTCACCTGCGGCTCGATCTTGCCTGCGTCCAGTTCAATCACGCGGTCAAACACCGCATCGGCATCCGAATGCAGGGTGTTCCACCAGGCGACCGCCTTGTCCCACGCAGCGCCCTTCGGCGAGTAAGGGCGGCCCTTGACGTAGTCGATCGTGGTCTGATCGACTGCCACCATGCCCGCGCGCGCACCGGCTTCGATGGCCATGTTGCACAGCGTCATGCGGCCTTCCATGCTCAGCGCACGGATGGCGCTGCCACCAAACTCGAGCGCATAGCCGGTGCCGCCGGCCGTGCCGATTTCGCCGATGATGGCTAGCGCGATGTCCTTGGCAGTGACGCCGCGGCCCAGCGTGCCTTCGACTTTCACCAGCATCGTCTTCGACGGTTTCTGCCACAGGCATTGCGTCGCCAGCACATGCTCGACTTCGGAGGTGCCGATGCCGAACGCCAGCGCGCCGAACGCGCCGTGCGTCGAGGTATGCGAATCGCCGCAGACCACGGTCATGCCGGGCAGGGTCAAGCCCTCTTCGGGGCCGATGACGTGGACGATGCCCTGGCGGATGTCGTCCATCTTGAATTCGGTAATGCCGTATTCGGCGCAGTTGGCGTCGAGCGTTTCCACCTGCAGGCGCGAAATCGGGTCGGCGATGCCCTGCGAGCGGTCGGTCGTCGGCACGTTGTGGTCGGGCACGGCGATCGCCGCATCGACCCGGCGCGGCGTGCGATGCGCCAGCTTCAGGCCTTCAAATGCCTGCGGGCTGGTGACTTCGTGCACCAGATGGCGGTCGATATAAAGCAGCGTGGTGCCGTCGGCTTCGACGTGGACGACGTGGGCGTCCCACAATTTCTGGAATAAGGTGAGTCCGGGCATGCGGAATAAGGCTAAGTTGCTTTAAACGACGATTATTTCATAGGTTCAGGGCGGCGGGCACGGCTTTTGTTTGGCGCCATTTTGATTTCGGCTATCTGGACTTTCCCCAGACGGCGTACACCACCCACGCCAGCGCCGCGCTCAAGGCGGCCAGCGTGAACGTCCACGCCGAGCCGAGCGACTCCCAGGTCAGGCCGCTGGCCAGCCCGCCGATGGTGCCGCCGACGCCATACGACAGGCTGGTGTACAACGCCTGCCCGCGCGCCTGATGGCGGCCGCGAAAGTGCAGATGGATCAGCGCCACCGCCGCCGCGTGAAAGGTGCCGAAGCTGAACGCGTGCAGGGTTTGCGCCCCCCACACCAGCCAGGCCGACTCCACGCCCCAGGCGATGACCAGAAAGCGCAACGCCGCCAGCGCGAAGCTCGCCAGAATCAGCTGGCGCGGCGTCACTTGCGCAAAGATGCGCGGAATGATCAGGAAAATGCCGATTTCGCACAGCACCCCAAGCGCCCATAACCAGCCGACCGTGGACTTGTCGTAGCCATGCTCCACCAGATAAATCGAATAGAAGGTGTAATACGGCCCGTGCGTCACAGCCATCAACAGGCAGGCGGCCAGCAGCGAGGCCACTTCGGGGCGTTTCACGATATCCCAGACCGAATGATGGTCGGTGGGATGCGGCAGGATCTCGGCTTCGGGGATGGTTCGAGCCGACGCAACGATACCCAGCATCACGACCAGCACCGCCCACGGCAACCAGCGAATCGAGATCGTATCGAAGGCGTAACCCAGCCCCACCACCATCACGATGAACCCGACCGAACCCCACAGGCGGATGCGGCCGTAGGCATCGCTTCGCTCGCCCAGATGCGACAACGTCATCGCCTCGACCAGCGGCAAGGACGCGCTCCAGAAAAAGCTCAACGCCGCCATCACCGCGAACAGCCACCAGAAGCTGTCGCTGACGAACACGCCGGCAAACACCAGCACGCTGCCCGCTGCCGCGATCTGCACGATGGAAGTGCGCCTGCCGGTGCGATCCGCAATGTGGCCCCAGATATTGGGTGCGAATATCCGCATCACCTGCAGCAGCGACATCAGCACGCCGATCTGGAATGCGTTGAACGCCAGCGATTGCAGATACAGCCCCCAAAACGGCGACATTGCGCCGACGAAGGCGAAATAGAAGAAATAGAAACCGGACAGTCGCCAGTAGGGAACCGCATTCATGCGGCCGGATTATCCGCGAACCCGATGCGGATATTTCAACAACGGCACAGCCTTTTTACAGGCAGGCTCGACGTGGCCCGGGCAATCCGCTGGATCAACAAAAGACGGCAGCCCTGCCCAAGCACGCTACGAATCGGGTCTCCAGCGTACTCACCGCTCCACCGGTTCGTTCTGTTTGGCCAAGGCGGGGCAAGGTGACAGGA
>Ga0208375_1000877_pt1 | contig 37844 bp, 44 predicted proteins | sample RifOxyD1_FD_184038 | JGI IMG/M metagenome (GOLD analysis project Ga0208375, IMG submission 184038) | Soil microbial communities from Rifle, Colorado - Rifle Oxygen_injection D1 (SPAdes) | ecosystem: Environmental > Terrestrial > Deep subsurface > Rock core/Sediment | place: Rifle, Colorado... | reverse complement strand
ATATGATGAGTGAGAAGCACCCGGACATCTTTAATCCCGCATTTTTCACAAATTGGCAAAATTTTAGTGCGAAGCATCGTTTCTCTATAAGAAGCGCGCCCATCTTTCCACCTGGGATGTTTTTTCCCTATCAGTAGGTGTTGATTTTTCCAAACAGCAAAACATGATTTGTTACAAAAGAATTTTTTACTTTCAGAATGCTTTATTTCATGAACAGCTCTATATATTTTATTACCACAAATGTCGCAATTCACAAATTTACCCGTTTGGTATCCTTGATATTGACACTTACTTGAACAATATTTTCCCCAACCCTTATCAACACGCGACTGCTTAATGGAAAATTCTTTTTTGCAAAATTTACATTTTTGTACTGGCATATGCTTATAATAACATACCAAACCAAGTGGATAAAGCCAGCTTCTGTGGATAGTCCACAGAGTGTAGTGCAAACCGCTACACTATAGCCGCCATAAATTTCAGTTGTGTCGGGGTGCAGAGATTCGAACTCTGACTAAATCGTCCCAAACGATTCGTGCTACCATTACACAACACCCCGTTTATAAAATTATTCTAACCGAAAAATATGATATTGTCAAAGCAAAATTTTTATGATAACATACAAATAATTTCTGCCCCTGTAGTTCAACGGATAGAACATAGGTTTTCTAAACCTAGAATCGAGGTCCGATTCCTCGTGGGGGCACAAAAAATGACGTTCTTCACATATTGAACCCTTCTCTATTGTTTGGTATAATATAGTTGTATGTTAACTTTAAAAGAAAGGGCCATAAATTACAGGAAAAAAGGTTATTCATATAATATGATTAACCAAAAAACGGGCGTGAGTAAGAGCACGCTAAGTAATTGGCTTAATAAAATCCCCTTCTCTCCGAACAAAGAATTGATTAAGAGAATCGGGTTAGCAAAACTGAAATCGGCATCGTTCAAACATAACCAAAAAATGTGTGAGATCGCGGAAATGAGAGAGTTGGCAAAAAAAGAATTGGGGAAAATCACAAAAAGAGATTTATGGGTTTTAGGAATTGGACTTTATCTGGGAGAGGGCAATAAATCATTTGAGAATCTTGGATTTTCAAATTCTGATCCGAAAGTAATAAAAATTTTAGTAAAATGGTTTAAAAAAAATTGCCATCTAAAAACTAAAAACTTTAATCCGTACATCCACGCATATCCCGATAATAATATTAAAAAAACATTAAATTATTGGTCAAAAATAACCGGCATTCCCAAAAAACAATTTGGTAAAACAATCATAGACAAAAGAACCGATAAATTAAGAGTAAAAAGAAAAACTTTGCCTTATGGCACAATTGATCTAAGAATTAGGTGCCATGGCAATAAAAATTTAGGAAAAAAATTGCATAGACGAATTATGGGCTGGATAGAATCAGCCACAAATCAAATTAATGCGGGCGTGGTGTAGCAGCAGCACGAAACCCTTCCAAGGTTTGAGCACGAGTGCAAATCTCGTCGCCCGCTCAATCATCATCTTTTTGTTCGTTTACAAGGAGACAGATATGCTAAACAAGGTTTTAGTTTGGTGTGAGGGATTAGCCGGATTTATCGGTATTGTTTCTTTTTGTATCTTTCTGGAGGTAATTATCTTTTTGGGGCCGAATACCCCGGTTGCAAAAGAACTAATGGCGATACTTAAGTCGTTAACGGTTTATTCCTTCTCAATCGCGGTAACATCTCATTTTTTATCCAAATGCTTTAAGGCGCGACCGTCCATTCAAAACACGAATAACTGCGACCGGACGACTAGTGCCGACCAGATCAAAATTGTTAGCACGCCAATTGGGTACATAAGAGCAGGAGAAAAACTGCTACAAAAAATGAAGACCGAAGACAAACCACTTTAACGTGGTCTTTTTTTATCTTTTGTGATAAGATAAAGATAAGATAAAAATTAAGCCTTATCTTTATGACAAAATTCACCAATTTATACGATTTCATAGATTTTGCAAAAGCCAACAGAAAGTATCCGGCAAACACGGCAAATAATTTAAAGTCGGCCTTAAAAATTTTTGAAAAAGAACTCAACGCCGAAGAATTAAAATCAATACAAATGGTAGAAGACAGTGTGGGAGAGATTTTTAGAAGTGTTGCAATTGCAAACAAAAACAAAAGTATTATCTCTTTAAACACTTACAAAGCTCGCCTTTTAAAAGTTATTGCCGACTACAAAAAATATGGCGCAGATCCCAGCAAAATACAACACTGGACGCTAAAAAAGAGAGCATCAACGCCCATGTTAACCAAAAAAGATAAAACAGATAAAGAAAATATAAGCTTATCTGACTCAATTCACAGCCCTGTGGATAACAATCACAAAATAGAATTTTCATTGGAAAATGGCGCAAAAGCCCTGCTCTCACTTCCCCGCGATATCCAACCCAACGAGATAAAAACCATCAAAGCAATTTTAGATTCTTTGATCGCAAAAGAATGAATAAAAAGGTGGCATCGGATGTCCGCCTTTTTATTACTTTTTATCTGGCGTATTCTACTGCGCGGGTTTCGCGCATAACTGTGACTTTAATTTCGCCGGGATATTTTAATTCTTCTTCAATTTTTTCTGCTATGCTCTTTGCAATTTTAATAGCTCCCAAGTCGTCAACTCTGTCGGCCTTCACAAACACGCGGATTTCACGGCCGGCCTGAATTGCATAAGTTTTTTCAACGCCTTCAAACTTGTTGGCAATATCTTCCAAATCTTTCAGCCTCTGCAGATAATTTTCCAAAGTATCTTTTCTGGCTCCCGGCCTTGCAGAAGAAATTGCGTCGGCAACGTTTACAATTGAAGCCTCAACAGATTCCACAGGATAGTCGCCATGATGAGCTCTCATTGCTTTTATAACGGCTTCAGACTCGCCAAATTTCTCCAAAAGCTTAATACCAATTTCAATATGCGTTCCCTGAACCTGTTGGTCAATAGCTTTTCCAATATCGTGCAGTAAAGCGGCTCTTTTTGCCACTTGAGCATTGGCTTTTAGCTCAAAAGCCAAAGTTTCGGCAATTAAAGCAACTTCCATAGAATGAAGCAAAACATTTTGACCATAACTTGTCCTGTAAAATAATCTTCCCAAAACCTGAACCAATTTATCATTCATTCCCAAAACTCCAACTTCAAAAACTGCTTTTTCACCGGCTTCTTTAATTTTTTGGGCAATTTCTGTTTTTGCTTCTTCAACTTTTTCTTCAATTTTAGCGGGCTGTATTCTGCCGTCTGCAATTAATTTGTCCAAAGCAACTTTTGCAATCTGCCTTCTTACAGGATTAAAACAGGAAATAACAACCGATTCGGGAGTTTCATCCACAATAAGCTCAACACCGGTCAATTTTTCAAATGTTCTAATGTTTCTGCCTTCTTTACCAATAATTCTGCCCTTAATTTCTTCGTTGGCCAAAATTACTGTTGTTGTAGACAACTCCTGGGTTTGGGGGACCGCGCATTTTTGAATTGCCATTGTCACAATATCCCTTGCCCTCATTTGAAGCTTTTCTTGCCCTCTTTCCTCCAATTTTCTCATTTTTTCCAAAATTTCTTTTTCCGCAACAACTTCAACCACTGCCAAAAGCTCTTTTTTGGCGTCTTCTCTTGAAAGCCCGGAAACTTTTTCAAGCTTTGTTTCTGCTTCGCCTCTTAATGCTTCCAAATTTTCTTTTATAACTTTCAGTTTTTCCCCTTTGTCTAAAAGTTCCTTCTCTTTTTCCTCAAAAGAAGAAATTCTTGTGTTAAGCAAAGTTTCCCTGTTCAATAAAAGTTGCTGGGCTTTCAAAAATTCCTTCCTTCTTTCATCAATTTCTTTTTGAGACTTATCTAAAATTTCCGCGGACTTTTTTTCCGCGTTTTTGACCATTGTTGACGTTTCTTCTTTTACGTCAATAACTCTTTTTTGCAATCTTGCCTCCAAAGAACCTGCTCTTTTTTTAGCTAAATTTTGGCGGATATAATATCCAATGGCGACGCCCAAAATCAGGCTTATGGCCAGCACTATAATGTTTAATAAAAATGGATCCATAGTTTTCTAATTTTTAATTTTATAATTTTATAATTTTTAAATCAAATAAGCGCACTTACTCAGTGAGCGCGCACAAGATATATTTTAGGGGACCGAATGTCCTGAGCGAAGTCGAAGGATTACTTGCCTCCTATGACTTCGTCAATCAGGCCGTATTTCTTTGCCTCTTCGGCTGTAAGATAAAAATCCCTGTCAGTGTCTTTCTCCACCTTAGCTAAGGCTTGCCCGGTATGTGAAGCTATAATCTTGTTCAGTTTTTCTTTCATGTGGATAATCTGCTTTGCAGTAATTTCAATGTCAATCGCCTGCCCTTGCGCTCCTCCTGCAACTTGGTGCAGAAGTATTTCAGCATTTGGCAGGGAATATCTTTTCCCTTTGGTGCCTGCCGCCAAAATAACCGCCGCCATTGAAGCCGTAAGCCCAATGCAAATGGTGGAAACCGGGCATTTTATAAACTGCATTGTGTCGTAAATTGCTAATCCTGCTGTAACTGAACCTCCGGGGCTGTTGATATAGAGCTTAATGTCTCTTTTTTGGTCCTTTGATGCCAAATAAAGCATCTGGGCAATTACCACATTTGCATTCATATCTGTAACCGGCCCAGCCAAAAAGATTATACGCTCCTCTAAAAGCCTTGAAAATATATCGTATGCGCGCTCACCGCGCTGGGAACGTTCTACAATAGTTGGTACTATTGGCATTTAATTTTCTAATAATTTAAATACTTTTTCGTTGAAAAGTACACCTTTAGCATACTCTTTTAACTGTTCCTTGTCAATCTTGGCGTGATTGTGTCCTGCGTGCTCCAAATTATAACTTTTCATTGATTTTTCAATTTCCTCATCAAGCTCCGCGTCAGAAACTTCAACTTTTTCGTTAATTCCAATCTGCCTTAAAATCAAAAATCCTTTCAATCTTTTTTCAGCTTCTTTTTGGTAGGTTTCTTTTATTTCCGCCTCTGTTTTTTTAATACTGGCCAAATATTCCTCGAAAGAAATTTTAATTTGATGGCTAATTTTCTTTTTTAAATCTTCCAGCAATCTTTCTTTTTCATGCTCCACCATGGCCTCAGGCATTTCAAATTTTGATTTTTCGGCTATTTTTTCCAAAATTTCGCCTCTTTTCCTTTGTTTTTCAGCTTCTGTTTTTTCTGTTGTTATGCCTATTTTTACGCTTTCTTTTAAAGCCACCAATGTATCAAACGCGCCCATTTGTTTTGCAAATTCGTCGTTAATTTCGGGCACTTCCATTTTTTGCACAGAGATAACCTTAACTTTAAACAAGGCTTCTTTGCCGGCCAAATCTTTTCTGGGGGAGTTCTCCGGAAACTTTACATTAATCTCTTTTTCCTCGCCGTCTTTCATTCCCACAATAGCATCCTCAAAACCAGCCATAAATCCGCCTTCTCCCAAAATAAACTTGTCTTGCACCACTTTACCCTCATTTATGTCTTTATTCTGGTAAGTGATATTAACAAAATCTTTTTTTTCAGCTCCGGCATTTTTTAAAGTAAACTTTGCCCTTGTTTTTTGCAAATAATTTATAGAATCTAAAACCTCCTCGTCTGTGACAGAAATTTCGTTTGATTTTATTTTGCTGGCAATTTCTTTGTAATCTGGCAGTTCAACATCCGGCAATATTGTTATTACGGCCTTGAAGACAAATTCGCTTCCCTGCGCGATTTTTGTAATAGAAATTTCAGGGTTTCCAACCGGCTCCATTTTTTGTTCTTTTACATAATTTAAGTAGCTTTCTCGCACAGCTAAGTCACCCGCCTCCATCAAAAGCGCCTCGGGTTTTAATTTGTCCTCCACCATTGAAGCAGGAGCTTTTCCTTCACGGAATCCGTCCACTTTTACGTGCTTTTTTAAGTGCTCCAAAGCGGTTTGGACGTATTTTTTAAACTCTTCTTCCGTCAGCTCAAATTCCAGTTCTATTTGCGATTTTGGCAATTTTTTTTGTGTAGTTTTCATATCAAATATTTTATACTTTTTTTACCAATAAATCAAGTACCTAAAAAGCGCATCCACGGGTGCGCTTTTTTTATTTAACCGGGCATGCTCCCACTTTTATATTTCCCAAACCATCCCAGCTTCCGCCATTATACACTTTTTCAAATCCATTGGCTTTTAATATCTTTTCTGCAACGGCGCTTCGGCTACCTGAGGCGCAAACCAAAACCACAGGGACATCTTTTATTAGCCAAGACATTGCTTTGCCAATTTCATCCAACGGAATATTCAAGGAGCCTTCAATATGCCCGTCCTTGTATTCTTCTGGCGTCCTGACATCTATAACAATCGCCCCATGAGCAATAATATTTTTTAAATCTTCCTCCATAAATTTATTTAATTACCAGCCGTGTTCGCTGTAAAATGTTTTATTCCTTATGCTATCTACCGCCAGCCTCACATAGGGAATTATGTTTTCGGGCAAATTATTCAAATCAAACCAAGATAAATCGTCGGCCTTGTCTGGCTCCATTATTCTTGGTACGCCCTCCCATTTTTCTGTAATAAAAAATACATCAATCCTGTATTTCAAATCTTTCCATTCTGGGTCAGAAAGTCGGTGCATTAAATGCGCAAATTTTAAATCTTCCGGCTTTAGATCAACTCCAATCTCTTCTTTTGCCTCCCTTATTGCGCATTGCGAATAATTTTCACCCTCATCCACGTGCCCGGCAGGCAAACTGTATTTTCCATCCATATATCCCGTATTGCATCTTCTTTGCAACAAAACTTTTCCGTCTTTTATTAGCAGAACATACCCCGCCGGAACTTCTTTGTGTCTTTCTTTTGCCATAGTTATAAAATTAAATTTTATTTTCCGGCTTTGTCCGCCAGTTTATTTCAAAAGAGATGGAATGCTTTCCCGAAATATTCCATTTGGAAAACCTCAACCACAGCAATTGAAATTTGTTTTCAGCAATTTTTCCGAAGCCAAACCTGTTTAATGTGAGCTCAATATCTATAACCACAATTTTATTTTTTAACTAATCTATCTCCTATTTTATTCGGAGCATTATTTATTACATTGGCTATAGCATCGGCAATTTCTTCTAAATGAGTTTCTATCGCTTCGTTAGTAATATGCTTTGTAAAAAAATTGTTTTTGAAAGAAAAGTAATCTCTATTAAAATCCGATATTATACATTCTGGGCTTGTTTGGTGTCGCATTCCGTCAATTTCAATATATATATTATCTTCTGGTATAAAGATGTCTATGTGTTTGTGTCCATCCCAATGTTCTAATTTAAATTTTATTCCTCGTCTCTCTAAGGCCTCAGCTAATAATAATGTATGTTTTGTTGGTTCTATATTTGGCATAAATTTATTTTACTATTTTAGAAAGTATCCACAGGGCGAACATTCCCCATCCGACCCAACGCACCCAAGGTTTCATATTATGATTAGAACGGTTAAAGAAAAAAAATAAAAAAATTATTAAAAATAAGACACCAAAAGTTATGTCTATCATATAAATATATTAAAACAGTCCAAAAAGCTTTTTAGTTTTACCATCGGGACCGAGATAATTATATATTGATTCGCCAAATTTTTTTTCGAAACCTTTTCTAACCTTCTTTAATTTTCTCTGCATCACCTCTTCAGAGGCGTCTATAATCGCGCGAAATAGGTTTGCACTTACATTTGGAGGAAGAATGCCATTATTCAGATTATTTTCCATTTGTTGTTTAGTTTTTTCCCAATCTGTCAAATAAATACTGTGAGTTTTTGCGAACTGAAAGGTGATATTGCAATTATTAATCAAATCTCTTACTTGTGCCATTTCTCCGGCCTCCATTTGAGCAATCCAATTTTTTAATTGATTTTCCTCTTCGGGTGCAAGTTTATTTTCCATAATTTATTTTTAATTTTTGATATTTCGACGCTATAAATTATAATTTCCTTTTTTTAATTTATCTATATATCTCTCTGCTTCTTCAAATGTTTTACAATTAAAAATTACTTCTTCGATACCATCTCGATCAGTTATATTTTTACGGTGGGTATTTACAATACTAAAACCATCATCTCTTTCAACGATATCAAAATAGTATTTTTTAATAAAATATTTTTTAACTATACCCATAGATTTATTTTTCTAAACCATTCGATTTCAGACAATCACTATATGATTTTTCCAATATAATATTACCAGTTAAAGTTTTTGATTTACTAGCACATTCCTTTCTTATTTGCGACGGTCTTATTTGAAACCAATAAAAAGTCACGCCAACCGTTACAAGGATTATTGCAAGCATAACTACTAGAGTCTTCGAAACTATGTTTTCCATATTTTTGCAGATTTAATTATAAACTAAACGCCCCCGCAAAGCGGGGGCGGGGTTGTTATACTAAGAATGCGACAATTAATAGTGCGACGATGTTCAGCACTTTAATCATTGGGTTTATTGCGGGGCCTGCGGTGTCCTTATAAGGATCACCGACTGTGTCGCCGGTTACGGCCGCGGCATGGGCAAAACTTCCTTTGCCTCCGTGGGCTCCTCCCTCAATGTATTTTTTGGCGTTGTCCCAGGCCGCTCCGCCGGTTGTCATTGATATGCCCACGAATATTCCCGTTACAATTGAACCAATCAACAGTCCTCCCAAAGCTTCAGGCCCCAAAATAAAGCCAACCAAAATTGGGGCAATAATCGGGATTAAAGCGGGTATCATCATTTCTTTAATTGCGGCTTTTGTAACAATATCAACGCATTTTCCGTATTCGGGCTTTGCTGTGCCTTCCATTAAGCCTGCAATATTTTTAAACTGCCTTCTTACTTCTTCAACAACTTTTCCCGCTGTTCTTCCAACAGCTCCCATTAAAAATGAAGCAAACAAATAGGGGAGCAATCCTCCAATTAACAAACCTGCAATAACTTTTGAATTTGTTAATGCAAAGTTTGCCGCTCCGTTTATTCCAACTTGCTCTGAATATGCAGAAAATAATACAAGTGCGGCCAAGCCGGCGCTGGCAATTGCATAGCCTTTTGTAACTGCTTTTGTGGTGTTTCCAACTGCATCCAACGGGTCTGTAATATCCCTAACTTCCTTTGGCATTTCAGCCATTTCCGCAATTCCTCCGGCGTTGTCTGTTATTGGGCCGTAAGCATCAACTCCAACAACAATCCCCGAAACCGAAAGCATTGCCACCACTGCCATTGCCACTCCATAAATACCTGCCAGCCAGAAGCTCAAAATTGTCCCCAGCGCAATTAAAAGCACCGGGTAAGCAGTGGACTGCATCCCAAGCCCAATTCCCCTTATAATGTTTGTGGCATGGCCTGTTTCAGAAGCCTTTGCAATTGATTTTACCGGGCCATAACTTTTTGAGGTGTAATATTCTGTAATCACAAACATTCCAATTGCAATTATTAGCCCAACCAAAGTTGAAAGATATAAATTCATTACTGAAATTGCAGTTCCCTTCATTAAGCTTGAAATTACAAAATAAAAGGCAATTGCCGACAAAATAACCGTTGCTCCAATTCCTTTGTACATTGCTCCCATTATATTCTGCGATTTTCCAAGTTTCACAAAGAAGCTTCCAATTATAGAAGTCAAAATTGCAACGCTGGATAAAACCAAAGGCAACAAAACAAATTGCGTGCTTTTTGGAAATAGCAAAGCTCCCAAAATCATTGTGGCAACAATTGAAACAGAGTAAGTTTCAAAAATATCTGCTGCCATTCCGGCGCAATCTCCCACGTTGTCGCCAACCTGGTCGGCAATAACAGCCGGGTTTCTTGGATCGTCTTCGGGAATTCCTTTTTCAACTTTTCCCACCAAGTCAGCTCCCACATCGGCTGCCTTTGTGTAAATTCCTCCGCCAACTCTGGCAAAAACAGAAATTAAACTGGCTCCAAATCCCAAGCCAATTAATCCTGTTATTCCTGTGAGCATATAATATACCGAAACCGACAACAATCCCAGGCTCACCACCATCAAGCCAGTTATTAATCCGCCTTTAAAAGAAATATCCAAAGCTTTAGCCAAACCTTTTTTTGCCGACTCAGCCACCCGAGTATTTGCCTGAGTTGAAACAATCATTCCAATAAATCCCGACAACCCCGACAAAACCGCTCCAATTAAAAATCCAATGGCAATTTTCCACCCCATAAAAAACAGGGCGATAAACAAAATTACGCCAACTATAGAAATAGTCTTATACTGCCTTTTTAAATAACTCATTGCGCCCTCTTGAACAGCCGCAGTAATGGCAATTGCCTTGCCTCCCGCAACAGGAGACTTTCTAATTTGCGAAGCCAAAAACCACACAAACGCAATGGCAAACAACGAAACGATTATCGGAAAATATATGAGACTCATATGTTTTCTTTATTAATAATATTATTATTTAATTTTATATATTTTTATCCTTTTCTGCGTCACGCACAGCAACAAATTGTTTTACTTCTTCGTGGCTCATCTGTTTCGGCCATAAAAGATTCCCATTTTCATCGTAAACCGGTAAAAGACAATTACTTTTTTCCATTTGTGCAATAATCGCATTCAAATTAATGCTTCCTTTTACCACAACCCCCTTAAATTCCGATTGTTCAAGTTTTTGTATCGTAGACTTAAAACCAAATTCGCTATCCGGGTTTGGACGTCCTGTTTCACTTATTAGATTTGTCTTCCTAAACTCCTCGAAATGGGGGTCGTCTGCTGGAATTACGCCATTTTTCAAATAATTCTCTATTTTTCTAAATTGATGAAACTGCGGTGTATATTCTCGATTCTTCTCAGTAATTTCTAAACTCCCTAAATTTATTTCTTCACAATTATTTAAATCAAAAATAATAGCTACAGCATCTTCCGTGCTTCTAAACCAATAACTTCTGCTCATTTCAGAACGGCCGGATTTCATATCCTGGGCTCGTCCGGTAATGTTAAAATACACTCCTTCATTATTTGCCAACCCATTGGATAAAGCCCATTTGAGATTATCGTGAGAATGTTCTGATTCTCTTGATACAACCGAATAGGCCAAACCTTTCCGGTTAATATCTTCAAGTTTTTCCATAACTAAGTCCGTTGTTTCTGCCGGTTCTTTTTGCTCTGGGTTTGATTTCGACATAATTAAAAATAATTTTAATTAATTTTACTAATTTATTTGATGTCTTGACAAGCACGCTTCTTAAATGATAAGATAAAGACGTTTATTAGGCAATGTTACATTCTTAAGAATGGAGCCAGAAACAGCATTTTCAGCTTTGGAAGTGCTGTTTTTTTGTGTTATAATTTATCTGCGGAGGTGTGGGAGGTTGAAATCAGCCGGGCTGATCTTTGCCTAATAAACAAAAGGTTCTATTTACTTAGAATGTGGTTCGACACCACCGACCTCCGCACAAAGAATCTGCAGAAATGCGGATTTTTTGTTATTATTTTTTTGATTTTATTGCTTTAAATTCCATCTCAACCTCATTTTTCTTTTGGCAAAATTTACAAACGAAAAAGTTATCAAATCCCCACTGATATGGTAGACCCATTTCATTAAACATTTCTTTCTTATTTACAAGATTATTTTTCCTTACCGCAGTAAGCACAATTAAGTTTTTTGACGTAATAGGTGTCTGTCATATTCTCTGGATTCCCGCTTTCGCGGGAATGACAATTACTTTGTTTCTTCTGGGCCTTCGGCTGTTTCGGCCGGCTTTTCTTCGGTTGCGTCGTCAACTTCTTCCGGGGTTGATTCTTCAGCCTCGCCGTCGGTGCCAACTTCTTCTTTGGTTTTCTTGGCTTTTTTAGCTTTTTTCTTAGGCTTCGAGTCAGCAGACTCGTCCTCCGAAGCCTTGGCGGAGGAGGATTCCTCAACTTCCTCGGTGACTTCTGAAGTTTTTATATCTATTTTCCAGCCGGTCAAATTAGATGCTAAGCGCACGTTTCTGCCGTCTTTGCCTATTGCCAAACTCAATTGGTCAACAGGCACAAAAACAACAGCTGTGTTTTTGTCTTGCACCTCAACCCTAACAACTTTGGCGGGAGCCAAAGCATTTGTAATGTATTTTTCCGGCTTTTCCTCAAAATGCACAACATCAATTTTTTCTCCTCCCAATTCGTTTATTACAGCCATAATCCTTGTGCCTCTCTGCCCAACGCAAGCTCCAATTGGGTCAACGCCTTCTTCGTTTGAAACAACAGCAATTTTTGTGCGGAAACCCGGCTCACGAGCAATTGATTTTATTACAACCGAGCCCGAAGCTATTTCGGGAACTTCAAGCTCAAATAATTTTGAAATTAATTTGGGATATGCGCGGGAAAGCACAACAACCGAGCCCTTGGGGCTGTCTTCAACTTTTAAAATGTAAAGCTTTATGCGCTGTCCTGGCCTGTAAAATTCTCCTGAAATTTGCTCCTCCCTGTTTAAAAGCCCCAAGGTTTTGCCAATATCAATAAAAATTGTTTGGCCTTCAATCCTCTGCACAATTCCTGAAATAATTTCACCTTCCTTGGATTTATATTCTGCTGAAATTGTTTCTTTTTCAGCCTCCCTGATTTTCTGCAAAATAACCTGTTTAGCTGTTTGGGCGGCAATTCTGCCGTAATCCTGTTTTGAAACCAAGGGAATTTCAATTTCCTCCCCGGCTTTAATTTTAGGATAGTCTTTTTTGGCATCAGCCAACATAATATGTTTTTCTTCGTTGAAAACATATTTCTTGGGCGCTTCTTCCCCTGGCCTTGCCTCGTCTTGGGGGACCTCTTTTCTTTCCTGCATCTCCTCAAGCTCTTCGTCCGTGTAAAGCATTGAGTTGTCCATAACCAGTTTTATTTGCCAAAACTTAACATCACCCGACACCGGGTTAAATTTTGCCTTAATTTTCTGGCCTTTTTCGCCGTAATCTTTTTTGTAGGCCGTGGCAATTGCCACCTCAATGGTTTCTATAACTTTTTCAGAAGAAATTCCCCTTTCTTCGGCAATTTGAGCCAACGCCCTTTGAAATGATTTGATATCCATATAAAAATAAAAGTCCGTGGTCAGACGGACAGATTAGTTAATACTCTGTGTTAATTAAGCTTATAAAAAAAGCGGTGCCGTGTCAAGTCTTCGCCTTATGGTGAAGACTCAAGCCTTGGCATCGCTATGCGATCTTCCTGGCGTTTTCATGGCCTATGTTCCCAAGATCCGGCAGCCAGGTTATGTCTTCTTCTACGACACCGGGCACAATCTCTCGACCCTTTTCGTAAATCATCTGTAAAAGCCTTCTCCCCTGCGCCTTCAAATGGTCTGCATGTTTTGGCTGCCATCTTATCGCAAAGGATATTTGCGAAGAAAAAATAAAAGCAATGTTCTGCAGTATGCCTACGTTATCCAGAGGAATTTGGCAATAATCTTGCCATTTTACCCTGGGACCTCTACAGGCTGGATCATCATTGTTTTGGATATAATGTTCCAGCCAAACGCGCGCCTCGCCGATATCGGGGGCTTCGGCCATCAACATTTCAACAAATTCTCCAACGGTCATTTTTGCAGATTGCTCTTGTCCAGATGACATGATTTTGCCCTCCGTAAAAGTTTTAGGTTCCAGGTTAACAATAGTACTTTAAAAGTTTTTGTCAAATTCAGCCGGCAATTATGTTTTTGTGATGAGTGAGCCGCTGTACAGAAAAATCGCCAGAACCTGGCGCCCCGTGTTTATCACGGGGCTTAAGCACTATACATATTGCGTCTATTCTGCAAGAGCCCTGCCATTTTGCAAAAGCCGTGTAAGATTTTGCGTTTTGCAAAACTTTCCAAAGCTTGGCTTTGTTTATAGTGTCTTCCGGAGTACCCCATTGTTCGCCCACTTTTGTCCTAACCTCCACAAACACCAATTTTGGCTTAGTCAAAAATCCCTCTGACTTCTCGGCCACCAAATCAATTTCAGCATATTTTGTTTTATAATTTTGCTCTAAAATTTTATATCCGTTTTTCTCCAAATATTCCCGCGCTAAATCCTCCCCAATTTTTCCAACTTCATTATGTTGCGACATAACAATTTACAATTAACAATTTTCAATTTTCATTAAATGTTACAATTACCCAATTTTTAGTTTTATCGAGATAAATCAATTTCTGTATAGCCGCTATCTAATAAATCTAAAAATGCTGGTAATGCTTCAAGCATCAATTGTGCACGTAAATTAACCTCCAATTTAGACATTTCTTTATATTCTTGCGAACCTCTTTTTAAGCCCAACATTTTATCATTGCAACCCATTCTTTCTCTGTTCCTTTTTGAAAAATCTTTAACATCTATTCCACTATTTACTAAATAATGTTTTATATCTTCATAATATTGTCTTACTGTTGTGTTAAAATATTTTTCAGAATGTATGCCTCTTGCAACAGAATCTGCAATTTGTTTTTCACTCCATTTATCTACCTCTTTTATGGGCAAATCAAAATCTTCTCTATCCTTAGAATATTCTGCTTTTTCTCCGCCCGGGGTTTTGTGTATAAAATTATTGAAATGACAAGGGAAATCTGCTCTCTCTTCTACGGACCATTCTGCAAATGGTTTTTTTACATAAGGCGCACGCTCCTCTAACTTCTTCACAAATTGTTCTGATTTTATTTTCGCCGATTCGTGGTTTTCTGGACTTTGCATAATTTTAATTTTTATTTCTTAATGAATTTGTGATTTTTTGGAAAATCATGGTCAATTCTTGGGCTTCTTGCCATAATTTCCTCAATTCTTCTGTTTTTTCTGGGTTGCATTGACTCATCATTCTAAACCAATGCTTTGTTTCTTGGGACTCTTTCTTGCAGATAAAAATTTTATTGGTAAAATCTTTGCGGGAACTTGCTCCGTTTGCTTCCATGTAGTTTGCACCCACGCTTGTAGACGACCTAATTAACTGATTAATCAATGGCTTATTTATAGCATCTTGTGTTATGTTTTTGCAAAAGACAATAACACTTTCTCCGAACTTCGCAGTTCTTTCCTCCAAATTATAACCTCTGTTTGAAAATTGATTTATTGAGTCATTCATTGAAAATTGAAAATTGCTAATTGAAAATTGTAGCGCTATGCGGTTTCGTAGTTTTTTGGTTTGTATTGCAAGGCTTCAAGCATGTGGGGGAGTTCAATTTCTTCTACGCCGGCAAGGTCGGCAATTGTTCGGCTCACTTTTATCATTTTCATATAACTGCGCGCGGAAAGCTGGAATTTTAGGCTAGCCTGGCGCAAAATTTGCTCAACTTCTTTTGAAAGCCTGCAATATTTTTTTATGTGCTCATTTTTCATCTGGCTGTTGGAATGTATTGCTTCGTCTGCAAAGCGAGCCTGCTGTTTTTGGCGCGCCAAAACAACCCTTTGCTTTATTTTTTCAGAAGATTCCAAAAATTCCGAATTTTCCTGGTTATTTGAAAACTCTTCAGAGTCAACCGGCATTACAGAAATGTGCAAATCAATTCTGTCTAAAATGGGTCCAGAAATTCTTTTTTGATATTTTGCAATTTGATTGGGGCCGCAAGTGCAATTTTTCTTGGGATGCAAAGCATATCCGCAAGGGCAAGGGTTTGCTGAAGCCACAAGCATAAAATCGGCAGGATATTGAATACGCTGTTTTGCGCGGGAAATGGTTAAACATCCGTCTTCAAGCGGCTGGCGCATAGCCTCCATTACGCTTCGGGGAAATTCATTAAATTCATCAAGAAAAAGCACTCCGCGGTGAGCTAAGCTTATTTCGCCAGGCTGTGGTTTTGAGCCTCCGCCAACCAAACCAGCCAAACTGGCGGTGTGATGTGGCGCCCTAAATTGCCTGCGGATAATTAAACCTCCTCCGGGCGGAATGTCTCCGGAAGCTGAATAAATTTTGGTCACCTCCAAGCTTTCTGTTTCGTTTAAGGGCGGCAAAATACCGGGCAAAGCCCTGGCCAGCATGGTTTTGCCCGATCCAGGTGAGCCAATCATAATTAAATTATGTCCGCCCGCAGCTGCAATTTCCATTGCCCGTTTTGCTTGTTCTTGGCCCAGCACTTCTTTCATATCAAACTCAGCAAAAGTAACAATATTTTTCTTCTCTTCTTTATACTCAACAGGAAAAATTTGGTCTTGTTTTGCAAAATGCCTGCAAAGCTGGGTTAAATTTTCAACTGGAAAAACTTTCAGGCCTTTTATGCAGGCAGCTTCATTGGCAGAATCTTTTGGCACAAACAAATTTTTAAATCCAAACTCTTTTGCGTACAAAGCCATTAAAAAAGCGCCCTTTGTGTGCCGAAGCGATCCGTCAAACGACAGTTCGCCCAAAAACAAACTTTTATCTGGCACGGGAAATTCCATTACACTGCTTAAAATTCCAACAGCAATGGGCAAGTCATACATGCTTCCTTCTTTTGGCACATCTGCCGGCGCCATGTTTATGGTGATTTTTTTCTGGGGAAACTCCACGCCACTGCTTACCATTGCAGTCCTGACTCTTTCTTTGCTTTCTCCCACAGACTTGTCTGGCAGACCCACAATTTCAAACCCAGGCAGGCCCCTGTTTGCCAAATTAATTTCAATGTCCACCAAAATGGTTTCCAGGCCCATATTGGCCACACTCGGCACTTTTATAAGCATAATTTTAAATTTTTATTACTTTTTTAATTATATTTCGCTGACAATATTTATTTCTTTTTTTTGGATAACATCCCCTTGCCCAAATTGAAATGTTGCTTTCAACAAGTTTCCATTTAAAACCTCGGGCACCCAATAAATATCATCTGGCCACATTTTTTTAAAAGGCAACTCGCCAGCTTTAAACCATTTTGGAAGCATTTCTTCGCTTTCTTGTGGCTCACCCTCCCAGCTCTCAACAAAATAAACATGAACCGCCTGGTCCCAGGCAGGATTGTGTGGGAAATAAAAAGATAATTCTGCAATTTTTTCAAGCGATTTGGGCAAAACATTGATTTCTTCTTTTGTTTCTCTTAAGGCCGCCTGTTCAATTGTCTCGTTAAATTTATCTCCCACTTTTCCGCCAACTCCATTCCACCTGTTTATGCCAAATCCGCGTTTTTTCATTGCCAAGCAAATGTCGGTGATTTTGCCTTGCGATTTTTTTACCAAAAACACAAGTGTGGCATCTCTTAATTTATTGTTTTTTGTTTCCATAAAATTTAATTGATGTAGTATTTTCCGTTGTCCAGATTAATAAATCCTTTAAGTTGCATAAGCGACAGGGCGGTGCCAAGTTGGGCAACTGGAACTGCAAACATTCTCGCCATGTCGTCTGCCTTCATTGGCTCACGGCACAGTTGGTCAAGGATTTTTTCTTCGAGCGAGCCCTTTTCCGTCGCGCCTGCGGGCGCGGCGGCAACACGTTTTTGCGACACTAAAACTTTATAAAAGCTCAAAATGTCGTTTGCCTCGCAAACGGGTTCAGCTCCTTCTTTTATAAGTTTTATTGTGCCTTTTGAAAGCTCGCTTGTTATTTGCCCAGGCAAGGCAAAAATCTTTCTACCGAATTTTTTTGCATAATTTGCCGTAATCAATGAACCAGATCCCAGTGCCGCCTCCGTTACAAAAACCGCCTTTGCCAGGCCGGCAACAAGGCGGTCTCTTTGCACAAAAGAATAATTTACAGGCTTAAAATTGCCCTCATATTCTGAAATTATCAAGCCGTTATTTTCTAAAATTTCTTCGTAAAGTTTTTTGTTCTGCGGAGGGAAAATTACATCAATTCCGCAAGGCATTACTGCAATTGTTCTGCCTCCGCAACGCACAGCCGAGGAATGCGCCGCTTCATCTCCGCCAAACATAAAACCTGAAACAATTGTAATGCCCGCGGCAGCAATCTCTGTGACAATTTGCTCGGTTGCCCGCCTGCCATAGCTTGTTAAGTGGCGAGATCCTACAACTGCCAGGCAATTCTTAAATATATTCCCACCCCCTTCGACTTCGCTCAGGGCAGGCCAATTCCCCTTGTAATATAACTTTTTAGGCCATTGGCTTGGAATTAAATTTTTCAACGCATCTTTTAATGCCTTAGGATATCTTTTATCATTGATTTCAATTACCTCGGCATTTTCTTTCATTATTATTTTGTTTTGCTAAATGGGGGATATAACTGTTTGTCTATTGTTCTTTCAAAGCAAACTCTGCCGGCTGAATGCTGCCAATTGTCCTGCTGGCCTTTTGCGGGAACTGCAAGTGGCCTGGCTTCGCCATACTGTCCATATTGGTCGTTTCCTTCTTTGTTAAAATTTGCGCAAAGCTCAAAAGATAAATTATTTTTATCTTTTATGTTGTATTCATAGGGCTGGTTTGTTTGCGGGTCGTTGGGCACCATAAAGCTTGAAATTGGGTCGTTTAGGTCAGACAAAGAATTTGGTAATGTTTCTTTTTTCTGCCAATAATTCACAACTTGGTACTGAATGTTTTGCAAATCAGAAATTTTTTGCTGGTCAAATTGCATTAATCTTGCGGTCTGCGGAGAGCCGACAACAAAAAAAGCAGAGACAACCGCAATCAGCACCAAGGCACTTGTCGCCCACACAAAATATTTTCCGGTTTTTGCGGGTTTTTCGCGCCTTACGTCATCCAAATAATATCCAAAAACTAATCCTGCCACCAAAAGCACCGACAGGGCTTTTAAAACAAACCTTACTGTTATTTCCCCGCCCAGGAAAAAATTAATCACCGTGATTAAATCTCCGATTATAACCAAAGAGGCCACAAAAAGAGTAAAATAAATCAGCCATTTCCTTATTTTTGACTCCCTAACAGCAGACTCTCTCGCATAGATTTTATTTAGATACCGCGACACTAAAATAAAAACAGGGAATACTATAATTAAAGAAGCAACGGCAAACCTCATTAAACCGCTAAATGCAAGCTGGCTGTAATAGCGGTTTAAAGCATCCGGGAAATAATAGTTTATAAATTGCCACAAAAGCGTGACAAAGCTTATCGCGCTCCAATAAAGCGTAACTATTGCCAAAAGATGCATAAACACATCCCTTGGCAAATTCCTCTTAATTTCATCTGTCATAATTTTATTTTTTAATTATATTTATTAATTATACCTCTTTTAGTTTATTAGTGTGAGTAAAAAGCTGGTGTTTTGTTCGGCTTTTAGCTTGTGGACCATATTTTCATCCATTTGAATCAAAACTCCGGGGAGCATTTCAATATCCTTGCCCTCAAGAGTAAAAATTCCCTTGCCCTCAATAACATAAACAAACCCCTGTTTTGTGGCTGTGTGATCTGAAATTTCAGTTCCTTCTGCCATTGAAAACAAGGTGATATCAAGTTTATCGCTTTTTTGGATTACCTTGCTTAAAATGCCTCCCGCAGAATAGTTTATATTTTCTCTTAAATTTATGTCCATTTTATTAAAAATTAGCCATTTTTGCCTCATTATGGCCTTCGCCCTCCTCATCTTCGCCGTCTTCCTTTGCCTCGCCGAAGCTTTCAGCAGAGGCGGGTTCGTCATCCTCCTGCCTAAGAAATCCGCCGGCTTGAAGTTCCCAAAGCTTTTTATACAGGCTATTCTCGTTTTTTAATAATTCGCTGTGCGAGCCTTGTTCAATTATTTTTCCATGGTCAACAACAATTATCCTGTCCATTTTTTGTATTGTGGATAACCTGTGAGCAATTACAATTGTTGTTTTATCTTTCATTAAATTATTTAGGGCATCTTGTATCAGCATTTCAGAATGCGAATCTAGGGAAGATGTTGCCTCGTCTAAAATTAAAATCGGGGCATTTTTTAAAATTGCCCGGGCAATGGCAACTCTTTGCCTTTCTCCTCCAGACAACTTAATTCCGCGCTCGCCAACATAAGTTTCAAGCCCAAAAGGCAAATCTTTTATAAATTCATCGCAGTGCGCCATTTCCGCCGCTTTTTTTATTTCGTCAAGCCCGGCATCCCGCCTGCCGTAGGCAATATTTTCTGCCAAAGTTCTGTGAAACAAAATTGGATCCTGTGGAACCATTGAAATATTTTTTCTCAAGCTTTCCTGCGTGGCATTTGAAATGTCTTGCTCATCAATTAAAATTTTTCCTGCAGTGGGCGAGTACAACCTTAAAAGCAGGCGGACAAACGTTGTTTTTCCCGCTCCCGATGGACCCACCAAAGCCACCTTCTCCCCGGCAGTTATTTTAAAATTTACATTATCTAAAACTTTTCTTGTTTCATTAAAATTAAAAACTAAATCTTTAAATTCAATTTCTCCCTTGCTTGCAGGAAGCTCATTAGCGTCAATTTTATCTTTTATTTCATGGGGCAAAAGCCTTATTTCCACCATTTCTTTGGCATCGGCATAGCTTTGGTAAACATCCCTTACCAGTCTGGTAAATCCCCACAACTGCATAATTATATTTATTACATATGCCTGGAGTAATACAAAAACTCCAATTGTTATTACCCCTTCTTGCCAGTATTTTATGGCAAAATAGAACAACAAAAATTCAATTACAAATCCCAAAAATCCTTGCCCGGCTTCAATTACCGCGTCTAAATTCCATGCAAAATTTGTAATTTTTGCCTGCGAGTCTGTAATTATTTTGTAACCCCTGGATTCAAAGCCAAATCCGTTAAAAAGCTGCACATTATTTTGATTTGAAATTGTGTCGGCCAAATATCCGGTTGCTTTTGAATCAATTTCAGATGCCTTAATATCATATTTTAATTTCCATCTTGAAAAAGTGATATTGAAGGTTAAAAACACTGCTGTCCAGCAAAAAATGAGAAGGGCAAGCCACTTATTAACAAAAAATAAAACAACCAATATTGAAACTATTCTGACTAAAAGAGGTAAAAGATTCCAAACCAAATCGTCTGTTAATCTTTCAAATGCCCTTGAAAGCCGGTTAACTTTTTGCACCAAAGAACCCGCAAAACTGCTGGTAAAAAATGCGTACGAATGTTGTATCAAATAGTCATAAGACTGCTGTTTTAGGGTTGCCATAACAGTTGGCTCGTATTTGTTATTTGCAAAAGTTGCAATGCGGAAAAAAACCCACATTAGGCCGTTAAACCCCAAAACATAAAAAATTATCAAAAAAAGCTGATTGCCGATCACCGATGCCTCTTTACCCGATGAAATAATATCAAAAAATTGTTTGTAAAAAAGCGGGATGATTGTTGAGGTAACAATTGCTAAAACCACAGACACAATCAAAACAAACAAAAGCCATTTATTTGGCCTTATCCCGCGCCAAAAAACAGCAAAAACATCTTTCAGTTTTACTTCAGGGTAAATAATGTTTTTTTGAGCCTTTTTTTCTGACATATTTTTTTATTTTTTTAAAACTACATACCATCCGGAGTAATGCGGGCCGTGGTCGCCAATTTCATATTTTGAAATGTCCAAATCAGAATAAACCTTCAAATTTTTTGCTTTTGCGTAGTGCAAAGCGGGAAGCCCGTCATACGGGTTTGGAGTATTTGTATAATATCCTCCTACTTTTCCCGAAAAAAGCATAGTGCAAGAACCCGCCTCGCTTACAACATCAAAAACATTGCTAAAATTATACCCTTGAGCAATTAATTTTTCATAAACATCCCGCCTTATTTTTCTTGGGTCTTTGCCTGTGCAAAAAATTGTTTTTGAAAAATCTTTTTCTTCTTTTGTGTTTATTTTTGGCAACACTCCGTTTTCTTTTACTTTGCCGTTTACAATTCTCACAGAAAAGTTTACAACCGGATAATTGCAAAAGTTATATAAAATATTTTTTTTGTCGTGTAGCGTCACAATCGTTGACCAAAATCTGCCGGTTGAGGCGTAAAATATTGTGCCGTCTATCGGATCAAGGGTTAAAACCAAGCCGTTTGTGCCCTTAAACTTGGAAACTGATGGTGTGTCCTCTTCGGCGATAAGCTCGCATTCAACCAGTTTTGTTTTTGCTATTTCTGAAATTATAAATTCTTGAACGGCTGTGTCGGCTTCGGTTACAATATCAATTCCGGCAACTCCTGTGTTAAATTTATTTTCTGACTTTGCCGTCCCGCGCATTTTTACAGCAAGCTCTCCGGCTTTTTTAAAAACCGGCCCCAATTCAATCAAAATTTTTATGCACTCTTCGGTGCTATTTTGCATAATTTTTTATATAATTACTGACGCTCATTCTGCACCCTCCGCCTAAATCCATTTTTAAAGCATCTTCAGGCAAAACCCATTTATATTCTTTCAGCTCGTCGTCATCAATTTTAACATCCGGGCTTTCAACCTTAAATAAAACGTCGAAATAAATAAAATGGGCGGGACGATAAAAATCTTCAGAATTTATTATTTCGCCGTAAGATATTGTTTCCGGTGAACTTAAATCCAGACCAAGCTCCTCTTTTGCTTCTCTGATGGCGGTTTCTTTTATTGTTTCTCCGGGCTCAACATGCCCTCCAGCCAAAACCCATTTATTTTTCCACTTTGGTGATTTAGCCAATAATATTTTTCCTTTAGGATTAACGATTATTAGGGCGATGACCGCTTCAACGCCTTTTTCAAATTTATTGTTTTCCATAAATTTATTTGTGGACCTGGCGAGAATCGAACTCGCGCCTCGTCAATGCGAATGACGCGTAATGCCACTTTACTACAGGCCCAAGCCAGATTTTGCTTTGGCAAAACTGGAATTTTCAATTTTCAATTTTCAAAAATTCGGGGTGCTGGGAATTGAACCCAGTCTACAGCGTCCCGAACGCTGCGTACTGCCGGCATACTCCACCCCGTTATTTTTTACGTAACCCAATATTTTGACTTTGTCATTTTGTCTTCTTTGCTTTGTACCTCTGATTTTTCTTCTTTGGACTTTTCAGCCAGGTCTTTCAGCTCTTTATCACTTAATTTTGCCAATTTTGCAACCTCTTTTGCCAAAAATTCTTTGGTGTTTTTTTTAGGGTCGTCTAACACATAGCCAAGCAAAACATCCAAAATCTGTCCAATTTTTGGCCCGGGTTTTTCTCCCAAATTTTTCATAATATCTTCTCCGTTAATTTTTAACATTTTCACAGAAATGGGATCTTTTGAAACCTTTTCAATCAAATATTTTAAGTGGCGTAGTTTATACGGCTCGGCTTTTGGAACTCCGCTTCCAATTCTGTCTGCCTGCCTAACCTGTAATAATTCTTCCATGCTCTCTGTCCCGACATTTCTGACCAATCTTCTAACCGACGACTCTCCAACTTCATCAACGTTGTAATAAAAAAGGTGAAATCTTACAAGTTTTGTTATTTTTTCAACATCTTTTTTTGAAAACTTCAGATTATTCAAAATCTGGAATGTCATTTTTGCCCCAACAACTTCGTGATTATAAAAGGTTGAATTTTCCCCCTCTCCCAATTTCACTTTTGGCTTTGCAATGTCGTGCAAAAGGGCCGCCAACCTTACGTGCATATTAAATTTTTTCTTTGCGGTATATTCCAAAGATTTTACAGCGTGCCAATAGCAGTCGTAAATGTGATGTTTGCTTTGAGCCACTCCATAATTATCCAGCAACTCAGGCACAATATATTTTAACAAACCCATTTCGCGCAACAGTTCAACGCCATCAGCCGATTTATCTGCCATAATTATTTTTACAAATTCATCGCGAATTCTTTCTTTTGAAACAGCTCCAAGCCAAATGCTGTTTTTTTTAATTGCCTCCGCTGTATTTTTTTCTATTTCAAAATTAAGCGTAGTTGCAAATCTCACAGCTCTCAACATTCTTAGGGCATCTTCTGAAAATCTTTCATCTGGCTTGCCGACGGTCCTGATTATTTTATCTTTCAAATCTTTTTGTCCTTCGAACAAATCTGTAATTTCTTTTTTTGAATCCAGCGCGATTGCGTTTATCGTAAAATCCCTTCTGGATAAATCTTCTTCCAAGGTTTTTGCGTATTTTACTTGGTTTGGATGGCGTTTATCGGAATATCCGGCTTCGGATCTGTAAGTTGTAATTTCCACTTCCGGTATTTTTTTGCTGCCAGTTCTAACAGACACTGTTAAAAAATTATTTTCATAAAAACTATCGGGAAATATTTTTTGGATTTCTTCGGGTTTAGCGTTGGTGGTTACATCCCAATCTTGTGGCTCCTTCACCTCTTCGGCTTCGCTCAGGGCAAGCAAAAAATCGCGCACGCATCCGCCCACAATATACGCTTCAAAACCCGCTTTTTCAAGCTTTTCCAGTATATTTTTGACCTCTTTTGGTATAACCATAATTTGTTTGCACTGAGTTTATCGAAGTGTGCCCCCGGCAGGACTCGGACCTGCAGACTTTTGGTTCGAAGCCAAATATGATATCCAATTTCACCACGGGGGCATTTTTGAATTCTACCATTTTTTGTGTTATAATCAAGAAGTAGCGTAGCGATATAATCAAGAAATTAAGTTAAAATATATGAAAAAGTCTTTACTAATTGGCTCATTTTTGTTATTATTTTTAATTCCTGTTTTAGCAAGCGCTCAAGGAATTGTGCCATGTAATGGCCCAGATTGTGATATTTGCAGTTTTTTCGAGATGCTTTCTAATATTTATGATTTTATTGTCAAATTTATAGCAGCTCCATTAGCGGTTTTAATGCTTACAATTGGCGGAATAATGATACTTATTTCTGCGGGAAATCCTAATCTGTCGGGCATTGGAAAAAAAATCTTATGGGCTGCAATTATCGGACTAGTTTTGGTTTTTTGCTCATACTTAATTATTGACACAATATTAAAGGCCATCGGGTACACCCAAGGCATAAACTTTGCCTGCAGTTAAAAATAATTTACGCCCCCATAACTTAATGGTAAAGTAGCTGCCTCTTAAGCAGTCTATCTCAGTCCGATTCTGAGTGGGGGCACTTTACAAAATAACAAAAATAGAGTATACTCAAATTAATTAACTTAGGGTGCCGGAAGCGCCTTATTATTATAAAAAGATGGCTTTAAAGACAAAAGAGAAGACAAAAATTATAAAAGAGGTGGCAACCAACGAAAAAGACACCGGGTCAACCGAGGTCCAGATTGCTTTGTTGTCAAAAGAAATTGACAAGCTTGCTTTGCATTTAAAAAAGCATGCGCAAGACCTGCACTCAAAAAGGGGCTTAATAAATATGGTTGTCAAAAGAAAAAAATTACTGGCATATCTTAAAAAAACTTCGGAAAAAAGATATTTGGCCCTAATTAAAACAATCGGACTCAAAAAATAAATGCAACCGAAACCAAAAGAACAAAGAGTAGAAGTTTTAATTGACGTTCAGAACCTTTATCACTCCGCAAAAAATCTTTATCATGCAAAGGTTAATTATGGAGAAATTTTAAAGAGTGCGATTTCCGGAAGAAAATTTATCAGGGCTTTTGGTTATGTTGTGCGTACAAAAACTGGCGAAGAAGCGCCATTTTTTGATGCTTTAAGCAAAATTGGAATTGAAACACGCGTAAGAGACTTGCAGGAATGGTATGGCGGAGCCAAAAAAGCAGACTGGGATGTTGGCATTGTAATTGACGCCATAAGAACGGCATCAGGATTGGATGTAATTGTTTTGGTTTCAGGAGACGGCGACTTTATTGCTTTGGTGGAATATTTAAAAAATCAGGGCAAAAGAGTTGAGGTAATGGCATTTGGAAGGACAACTTCTGCAAGATTAAAAGAAGTTGCCGATGAATTTATTGACTTGGACGAAGGCTTGCCAAAATTTTTGCTAAAAAAGTGACGAAGTCATTCTGGCGAAAGCCAGAATCCAGAAAATGGGAAATGTTTATTATGTCTATATTTTGGCAAGCAAAAGAAACGGCACTCTGTACGTTGGCATGACAAACAATTTGGAAAGAAGGATTTACGAACACAGAAATAATTTAATAAAAGGATTCACAAAAAAATACAACATTCATAACCTTGTTTATTTTGAACAGGCAACCGACGTAAAAGTTGCGATTGAAAGAGAAAAGAATATTAAAAATTGGAAAAGAAAATGGAAATTAGAATTAATTGAGAAAGATAATCCAGGCTGGAAAGATTTGTATGACGGCATAGTATAATACTCGTCATTCCGGGCTTGACCCGGAATCCGGAGCAAGTGCACAAACCATGGATTCTGGCTTTCGCCAGAATGACAAAGTAATCCAAAGTAATATGGCAAAACCAACAAAAAAATCTAAACGTGGAGATTCTTCAGAAACAGAAAAGAAAGTTTTAAAATGGCTGAAGGGAATCAAAAATCCGAAACCCGTGCTTAAGGCAATTGGATATTTTATAAGCGACGACGGAGAAACAAAATCAGAAATTAGCCAAAATTCCTATTGAAAAAATAAATCATTAAAATTTAAAAACATGTCAAAAAAAGTTGAACAAGGCATTGGTTCCAATGAAGCACAAGAACCAACAAACAATCCCGAAGGTTTGCAAGAAAGATTGACTCAATTACAAAATTTAGAAAATGGCCAATATCCAGGCTGGCAAAAGCCAGAAGATATAGAGAGACTTAAAGAAAAATTGCGAGCGGAGATAGAAGAAGTCAGAAATGGTGTTAATATCAAAGAAGAAATAAATAGTCAAAGAAAAAATGAAGTTGTGGAAAGATTTGGACCAGAGGTTCTAAAGAGAGTGGAACAAATAGGAAAGATAATGGCTGAAAATGTTGAAGTTCATTTAACAAAAACAGATAAAACAAACGCTGAGGAAATATTAAAACTATGGGAAGAACTTGGTAATAGAATGAATGCGTTCTTAGTACAAGCTACAAAAAGTCCTGACAAACACAAAGAGGCAATCCAAAAAGCAACTCGCGCGTTTGATACGCATTATCAAAGAAAATAAAATAAATAATTAGTTACGGGGGTAAAGAATGGCCCGGCTATACCTGCCTCGCGTCGATGAGCAAACGCGAGTCGAGGCGGGCGAAAGTGCAGAATAATAAAATAATTAAATAATAAATCAGAGCTGTATCAAAATATAAATAACATACCAATTCTCCTAATTTAGTTATTGGGATAACCGGCATGATATTTAGTATCTTGATATTGCTCTCAAATAAATGGCAGTAAAAGATACGTTTGAGATAAAAGTAGGAGACAAAAATATTATCGTCAAAACAACAAACTGGACCGAGCAGGCCTCGGGCTCTTGCGTTGTGCAGTGCGGGGACACAGAGGTTTTGGTGACAGCTGTAATTTCTCCAAATTCCAGGCCCGACATAGACTATTTTCCTTTAATGGTTGAATACGAAGAGAGATTCTACGCAGCCGGAAAAATTTACGGCTCGCGCTTTATAAAAAGAGAAAGCAGGCCTTCAGACGAAGCAATTTTAACAGCCAGAATGATTGACAGGGCAATCAGGCCGTTGTTTCCGAAAGACTTTAAAAAAGAAGTGCAGGTTGTGGTAACTTGCTTGTCTTGGGACGGCGAAAATGACCCTGATATTTTGGGAATGATTGGCGCCAGCTTTGCTTTGGCAAGTTCTAATATTCCTTGGAACGGACCTTTGGGAGCAATAAGAGTGGGCAGAATTGCCGGCGAATTTGTTTTTAACCCCACATATGAGCAAAGAAAAGCTGGTGATATGGATTTAACTTTGTCTGCGTTAGAAAGGGACGGCGACATTTTAATCAATATGATTGAAATGGGGGCGAAAGAAGCAATAGAAAAAGATTTTATGTCTGCTTACGAGTCGGCCAAACCCGAGCTAAAAAAACTCATTGATTTTCAGATAAAGGCTGTAAAAAAAATCGGCAAAGAAAAAGATGTTTTTGAGCCGGCTGTTGATTTGGAAATGGCAAAAGAAATTAAAGAATGGCTTGGAGAAAAATTGGCGGACGCAATAAACAACGCGCCAAAAGGAGAAAAAAACTTGGGAGCTACGGAAATTTTAAAGCTGGAATTAATAAAATATTTAGACGAAAAATATCCTAATCAAAACAAGGCAAAGCAAGTTTTGCCGTATTTTGAAAAAGAAATTGAAAGGATAATTATTAAAAATATAATTGAAAAAAACCACAGGCCCGACGGCAGAAAGCCGGAAGAAATAAGGCCGTTGTCTGCTGAAGTCGGGGTTTTTGCCAGAACTCATGGTTCCGGAGTTTTTCATAGAGGACTGACAAAAGTTCTTTCTGTTTTAACTTTGGGCGGACCTGGCGACCAGCAAATAATTGAAGGAATGGAAATTGTAATGAAAAAAAGATTTTTATTGCACTACAATTTTGCCCCGTTTTCTTCGGGAGAAGTTTCGCCAATGAGGGGCCCAAAAAGAAGGGAGATAGGCCACGGACATTTGGCTGAAAAAGCATTGTCTCCCGTAATTCCGGAAGCTAAAGATTTTCCATACACAATAAGAATTGTTTGCGAATCTGTTTCTTCAAATGGCTCAACCTCAATGGCCTCCACCTGCGCCGCTTGTATTGCCCTAATGGACGCGGGCGTGCCAATTAAAGAGCCTGTTGCAGGAATTTCGGTTGGATTGGCAAAAGACGAAGAAACCGGAAAATACAAAGTTTTAACAGATATTCAAGGCCCCGAAGACCATTACGGAGATATGGATTTTAAGGTGGCGGGAACAAAAAACGGAATTACCGCAATTCAGCTTGATGTTAAAATAGATGGGATAAACAAAGACATAATTGAAGAGGCTTTAACAAAAGCAAAAGATGCAAGATTTAAAATACTTGATATAATAAAAGAACAAATACCCGCGCCCAGAAAAGAATTGTCAAAATACGCGCCAAAGATGATTTCTTTTTTAATCAATCCTTCAAAAATTGGAGAGGTTGTTGGTCCAAAAGGTTCTGTTATCAACAAAATTATTGACGAGTGCGGAGGAGTGGAAATTAACATTGAAGATTCTGGGTTGGTTGCCGTTACTGGGCAAAACCAGGAGGATGTGGACAAGGCGGCAAACTGGATTAAGGGGCTTGTGGAAGAAGTTGAAATAGGAAAAATATATCAGGGAACTGTAAGAAAAATTATGGACTTTGGCGCATTTGTTGATATTTTGGGCGGGCAGTCCGGACTGGTGCATATTTCAAAATTTGTTCCGCAAAAAATCGCGAGCGTTCAAGATGTTGTTAAAGAGGGCGAATCAATTCCTGTAAAAGTTACGGGCATTGACGAGCTTGGCAGAATAAATTTGTCTGCCATAGACGCAGGTTTTAAACCAAAAAAATAATGCCAACGCAAACCGAACAAGAACAAGCAAAAGAATTTTTGAAAAGGGCGGAAATCAGGACAATGAAGAAAGACCTCTCAAAATTAAGAGAGGATGATTCGTTAAAAGAAAGGGACAAAATTGCCCATATCAAAACCTTAGAAGAACAGCAACAGGAACACCAAAAACAACTAGAGGCGCAAGAACAAGCCAGGCAGAATGCAGAAAAATTAGGTATGCAGGAAGTTTTGCAAAGAAATAAAAAACAAGAATATAAAGCGGAAAAAGATATAAAAAACTATGCAACAGAGCAGGAGCGCCAGCAAATATTTTTGTTTGAGTCAGAGAGATTCAAGATTGGAAAAGAGGCTGAAAAAATTGACAAAGAGAAGGACCCCGCGCTAAAATTGGAAAAAAATAAATTATTGCTGGAAATACGGGCCATTCAGGCAAAATTAAGTTCGGTTTTAGAGCAAGAAAAAAAACTGGAGGACGAGCAAAAACTCATAATTGAAAAAGAACAAACCAGCGCAATTCCTGTGGAAAAAAGAGGCCTTGAACAAAGAAGGTCGGAACTTGAAAAACAAATTCAGGACATTGAAAAGAAAAGATGGGAACTTGAAAAACAAATTCAAGGCATTGAAACTAAAATAACCACAGCAAACAGGTCTTCAGAACAGCTTGTGGCAGATAAAAACGCTCTGCAAGATAAAATCTTGGGAATTGATAAATCTTTAAGAGAAATTTATTCTGCGGTGCTGGCCAGGGAAGAAGACAAAAAAGGGGGGCTGTTGGAGGAGCAAAAAAGGCAAACCGGTAACTTGGAAAAAGCAAAAACTGCCCAGAACGAAAAAATCCAGCGCCAGCAGTGGTCGCATAACGCGCCGGAGACCTTTAAAGAAAAGCTGGCAAAATCGGCCGAAGCCGAGGAAGAGGCCAGAAAAAAGTTTTTACAAGATGTGGCGCAAGCAACAGAAAAAGAACAAAAACAAAACCAGCAACAAAGCAATATTAAATAAAATTTTTACAATGGACAAGAAGCTAACAGAAGAGTTAAAAACAAAACTGGAAGAGCAAAAAAAATCAATTGAAAAGGAATTGGAAACTTTTGCAAAAAAAGATGACATTCCAAAAGGCGACTGGGAAACAAAATACCCAAATCGGGAAAACGGAAACATGGAAGAGGAGGCCGACGAAGTTCAAGAATACGGCAACATGCTTCCGGTGGAACACAGCCTGGAGTTAAAACTAAAAAATGTTAATTCGGCTTTAGAAAAAATAAAATCAGGAACATACGGAATTTGCGAAAATTGCGGAAAAAAAATCAGCGAAGAAAGATTGCAGGCAATTCCCGAAGCCAAAACCTGCCTAAAATGCGGACAAAAATAGTTTGAGGCAATAAAAAACAGCCCTAGGCAAAGTCGAAGAGCTGTTTTTTATTTATAGCTTATGTTTGTTCCAATCGGATATTTTGCCAACGGATTTTTTGCTCCCGTAACCTGAAAGTGCACATGGCATCCTGTTGAAAGGCCGTCTCCAATTGCTCCTGTGCCCCCGCCAACCAAAGCGATGTTTTGACCAACATCAACTCTATCGCCCGGTTTTACAAATATTGTCGATAAGTGGCCATAATATGTAACTGTTCCATTGCTGTGTAGAATTGTTAAAAGATTCCCTCCGCCAAAATTATATCCATACTTTACTCTCTGCACCGTGCCTGCTGCTGCGGCGTAAATTGGGGTTCCGCATTTGTTTGCGACATCAACGGCATTATAAAAATGAAGCCCCTGCGTGATCTTTCCCTGAACCGGGAAAATAAAATAATTATCGGCCAGCGGAACATGGATATCAAGCGGCACAGCTGATTTCTTTGGCATCACGCCCCCAGGCACAATCACAATATCTCCAATATAAATATCGTCCTGGCTTGCCAGGCTGTTAAAGGCAATCACATCATCTAAACCCGCTTTATATTTTAAGGCTATTGCCCCAACCGTGTCCCCCAATTTAACAACGTGCAAAATTCCGTCTGCGGGCAAAATTGTTAGGGTTTGCCCTGTTTTAATTACAGAAGACAAGGACAATTCATTTGCCCAAAGCAAAGTGTTAACCGATATTCCGTTGGATTCCGCAATGGACTGGAATGTGTCTCCAGGCTGGACAATGTAGTCTATAATATCTTTTTTAGTGCCTTGGCCTCCGCCAAAAACATCGCCCAAAACCTTTGCAGAAACAACGCTTGGCGCGGATATCCCGGAAATTGTGTTTCCTTGGACTATTTTTAAATCCGGGGTTTCCAAAGATGTTTTCCCGTTCTGGGAGAAAAACAAACTGTCTGTATTTTTATTTCCTAGGCTGTTTGAAAAAGCATCTGAAAAAATAATTCGGCCTGCCCCATAATTTGCAGAAGAAGCAAAACTGCCACACGCAGAATATATGCCTCCCAACAAAATAAAAGCCAAAACGCCAAACAAAAACAGGGGATTTTTATTTAATCCCTTTAAATTTTTGAAACCCTTTATCTTGTTAAAAATTTTATAGATAAGCTTTAAACTTAAATATTAAAACTATATTAAAATTACCATTTTCAAAGACCCAGGTCAAGTATTTTATCCCCAGTTTATCAAGTGTGCTATAATACACAAATGAACTTAACCTCGCCTAAAACTATAAAAGAATTATTAACAAAACATGAAACCAAGGCTTCAAAAGGGCTTGGACAGAATTTTTTAATAGACAAAAATGTTTTAGAAAAAATAGTCCGGTCGGCCGATATTAAACCCGATGATATTATTTTGGAAGTGGGGCCAGGCATTGGGACTTTAACGCAAGAACTGGCAAAAAAAGCGAAACAGGTTATTGCTGTTGAAAAAAGCGAAACAATGGTAAAAATACTGGCCGAAACTCTTAAAGATTATAAAAACATTAAAATTGAGAATTGTGATATTTTAGAATTTATTGAAAATTGTAAATTGAAAATTGTAAATTATAAGGTCGTTGCAAATATACCATATTATTTGACCTCTCCATTGATAAGGTTTTTGCTGGAAAATGAAAATCCGCCAAGCGAAATAATTTTAATGGTCCAAAAAGAAGTTGCGCAAAGAATTTGCTCAAAACCTCCCAAAATGAGTCTTTTGGCGGTTTCTGTGCAATTTTACGCTGAGCCAAAAATTATTTCTTATGTTTCAAAAAGCTGTTTTTTACCTGCGCCAAAAATTGACTCTGCCATAATAAAAATCACCCCGCACACCCCCGTCATTGCGAGCCTGCCTGCCGGCAGGCAGGGAGCCATGGCGACGAAGCAATCCAGAACCCGCGAACAAGAGCTTTTCTTTAAAATTGTAAAAGCCGGCTTTTCCCATCCCAGAAAACAGCTGGCAAATAATTTTATAACAACGCTAAAATTAGATAGAAAAAGCGTTGAGGAATGGCTTAAAAAGAACAACATTAAGTCCACCCAACGCGCCGAAACCCTGCGTATTGAAGACTGGAAAAACCTTGCAGATAGTTTGTAGTTAGTAGTGAGTAATTTGTAGAAATTAAAAATGTAAAATAATTCGCGAATGCCGGGCTTTCGCGAAGGTGTTATAAACTACAAACTACAAACTAACGTTGTGGATAAGTGGTGAATTGTTTTTTCACAATTGTGATATAATAAAAGAATTTATATGCAGTCAGGGTTTGATAATCTATAAATGATTCAAAAAGAAAATAATTTTGCATACATAGACGGGCAGAATTTAAACCTTGGCGTAAAGAGTATGGGGTGGGTTTTGGATATGAAAAGATTTAAAATATACCTGAAAGATAAGTATAACGTTTCAAAAACATACATTTTTCTTGGTTTTGTTGCTGAATATCAAAGAATGTATAATGCGTTTCAGGAATATGGCTACACCTTAATTTTTAAGCCGGTTGTCGACGATAAAAAACCCAAGGGTAATATCGATGCCGACTTGATTTTACGGGCAATGATTGATTTTCACGAAAATAAATTTGATAAAGCTGTAATCATCACCAGCGACGGAGATTTTTATTCTTTGGTTGATTATTTTTATTCTAAAGAAAAGTTAAAGGTTGTAATAAGTCCATATTTTAAGACGTGCTCTTCTCTTTTGAGAAATACTGCCAAGGAAAAAATAATGTTTTTAGATAATTTAAAAGAAAAGCTAGAGTATAAAAGAAAAAGCACCGCTTAAGGACGGAACCTTAAGAAGTGCTTTTCCATATAAATCTATTTTAAGTATAGCAGAATATAAATCCATGTCAAGTCTTCACCCATTTTTTAGTCATGTTTTATGTTTACGTGTTAAAAAGCCAAAAAGACGGGAAATACTACATTGGGTTTTCAACAGACCTAAAATCCAGGTATAAGGAACATTGCGACGGAAAGGTCAGGGCAACTTTTTACAGAAGACCATTAATATTGGTATATTATGAAGCTTACAAAAACAGAGAAATTGCCCAAAAACGCGAAAGGCAATTAAAAGGAGGCAAGGCACATATAGCATTAATTAAAAGACTAAAAAATGGGTGAATACTCAAGACTAAGACTAAACCCTAATTAAATCTATGGATTTTTTCTCTAAAATATTGAGACACCCCGAAAAAAAGCCCGTGGCTTTAAACGGGGCAGGCAAAAAAATACTTCTCTTTGCATTGTTGTTTTTTGTCGTCGCTGGCTTTGCTATCCCGCAGAGCGCCTCAGCGGGTTGGTTTGATTGGGCTAGTTGGGGAACAAATGTTATTGTAAATGGCATTGCGACCGTCTTTTTACTTTATGCCTTCTGGATTCCGCTACTTTTCACGCTACTTTTTACCACAGTAACAAATATTTTTTTAGCAGCGGCGATAAATTTTGCAACAATCGGAACATCCTATACTCATAGTGATGCGGTAAATATAGGCTGGCCAATTGTGCGAGATTTGGCAAATATGATGGTTGTTCTGGGATTTGTCGTCATCGGAATAGCCTTTACGCTAAGAATAGAAGGATATGGTACTAAAAAAACTTTAATTAACTTGATAATAGCTGCTCTTTTAATAAACTTTTCTCTACTGATATGCGGATTATTTATAGATGGAACAAATATGCTGATGCTTTATTTTTTTGAAAAGGCAGGTGGCTCTGTTTTCTCTAGATGGACGCCCGCTATAGCCGATATGTGGACTGCCATCAAAAACCTAGGTACAGATAATATTTTAAACTTTGCCGCTAAAATAATTGGGATGATATTCTTTTATCTGATTGCCGGCTTTGTTAATATTTTATATTTTTTCCTAATTCTAATGAGGGTAATTGCCCTTTGGATGTTGGTCATATTATCCCCATTAGCTTTTGTTTGTTATGTGTTTCCTGCCACAAGGAGTATTTTCCAGGTGTGGTGGAAAAATTTTTTCCAATGGTGCATCATTATAATACCAGCCGGACTTTTTTACTACATCGGCTCAAAATTAGTGTCTATTTCATTTACTCAACATAGTGCTTTTGATGTAACGGACATATCTTCATATACTGAGGCTGTGTCAAATAGCGTAAGCACGATGTTTGTTCCAGCCCTATTTCTAATTGCTGGATTTTTAATTTCACTACAAACTTCGGCAATGGGAGCGGGTGCAATAACAAGTTTTGCAAATAAAAACAAATGGAAAGCACTCGGCATGGGGCTTGGCGCACTACAAAAAGCAGGTGGAAGTTTAGGGGGTGCGGCCGAATGGGCTGGAAATAAAATGGGAGGAGGAAGGGTTGGAAGCATGTTTACTAAGGCGTCTGTGGGACTTAAAAAATATCAAAGCAAGTCTGACAATATGAAGGCGACACTACAAAAAGCTAGGTCTAATTTCGGGCGACTAGGAGAAGCGGCAGGATTTATAGAAGAGGGTACAGCTGGAGCAAAAGATGAGGCGGCGGTTGAGGCAGAAGCAAAGAGAATTAAGGATGTGTATGAGAAAGCAAAACTGAATAATGACAGAAAAACTATTGAAAGAATACGAGAACAGGCCAGAACCGGCCAAGGAGTTACGGGCGCAGCGTCATATAAAGTTGTATCTGACGCTAAAGATCTTGCTGATACATTTAAAAATGCAGCTGGTGGCGTAGACCACGACAATATATATGCAAGAGGAGTATTTGCTGAAAGAACCGGGGCACAGGGAGTTGTAAAAGATAATGAGAAGTTAAATCCATATTTCCGAAGATTTAATGAATTTGAGCTGGAAGAAAAAGCTAAATCAGATCCTAGATTTTCCTCAATTCCTAACGCGCAAAATGATCCTCTGTACAGAGCCCAAATTCAAGATGCTGTTGAGGCTGATGGGTTTAAGAAGGCTACTCCAGCAGAAATTAAAAATTACCACAAGAGCGTGTTATCAAGCGAAGCATTTATTGAAAATGTACGCACACAAGCGTTGCAACGGGCTGCAAATACCGAATTGTCTGGCGAACAGGCAGGCGCCGTTAAGGCTCATATCCCGTATATACAGTCCGAAATGAAAAAATGCTACCTGCCAAATAATAACGTAGTAGACCCGGCAAAGAGTGACAGGTACAATGAACTTAAGAGAAAATTAAAAGTGACCGCAACAGTATAATTTTATGGACAACAATCAAAAAATAATTTTTGATATGCCAGGAGAAGAAACCGCACCGGACATAATTTCTGATATTATGGAAAGCAATGGGTTTAAAGGAGTTACGGAAGACCTGATTTTTTCAACAGAAACGCCCAAATTAGTAACTGTTCACAATGCAATTAAAGATTTTTTCGACAAAAAAATATCTGAAGAAAGTTTTAATGAGTTACTTAAAAACAAGTTAAAAATTTCAGAAGAAAACGCAATAAAAATAATAAAAGAGGTAAAAGATAAAATTCTGCCTTACGCCAAAAAAATCCGTACCGAAAATACCGCAGAAATTCCAACAACTTCTGAAACATCTGTACAGCTTGCGCAAGAACAAACAAAAATGTCTCCTCAACCCGCAGAAATAAATAAAATTATAAAAAACACGAAACTACCAAAAATCGTTCACAAAGACACTGAAATAAGAGAAGCTAAAAAAACGGCAAGGATGGGCTCTGATAAATATCGCGAACCAATAGAATAAAAATGTATTATAAAAGGGCAGCACAACATGTGCCTGCCCTTTTTTGATCTCGCCAAAGCGAGACCCTATCCTCCTTTCTTCTCGGCCCACGCCCTAAGCTCCTCGGGACTCATGTCCTCCGGCCTTTTGCCCTTGCCACCAGGATTATCGCCTCCTTCCTTGCCTTTGCCGCTGTCGTCTTTGGCAGATTCCTTCGCGCCAAATATTGCCGCAACGCCACTGACAATTTCAGAGATAGCTCCCGGCAATAAAGATGTGCCGTCAAGATTTCCAACCTTGAACTGCGACTCCTTAATTGTGCCGCCACCTGCCATCGCCCGCTTTTGAAGTTCCACGGCATCCTTTTGTTGAAGTCCGTAATCGTCCACGCCGGTCTTAACCGGACCATAGATTCTCGCGGCTTCTCCACCAGCCAAGAGTGTCTGCTGGGCTTTTGCCTTGAGGGCTTTCTGATACTCAGGATCAACGTCCACCTGTTTTACGACAATGCTATTTTCAACAATGTCCAAACCCCAGTCATTTCGGGCTTCATCAAAAGCCCCCAGCAAGTCCAAATTTCTCGGATTTGCTGGAGTTGGCGGACCAAGCCTTTTCCACAAAGCTACTCCGTTTCCCTTGGCTGACTGGATGTCGGCTACACTTCCGCTGAAAATCAATGCGCGCAAAACTCCATCTTGTCTGTCCTCAACCGCTTCCTTGATTACATTTCGAGGCGATCTAAACAGAAAGCGTTGCGGGTTAACAACCCTCATCTTTGAAGTGAACTTAACGTTCACTGCAACACTACCAGACTTTCCATTGACGCCTGTTGCGGGCTCAGTTGTTTCGGCTTCGGCGGTAACGGGATTTGAAGTCACGTCTCCAAGACGGACATAAACCCCATGCCCGAATCCATCGTTAGGGTCATTGTAATCGGCATAATTTGCCGGCTCAACAAATGGCCAAAGGTAAAAAATCCAGCCACCCCAACGCCAAATCAATTCACAACCTCCATGGTAGTTTGGCCCAGGACCAGTAACGACGGTGCCATTAGCTTCTAAATGATACCCGTCGAACTCCATTGCCCCGTACACAAACCTGCCCTGCATTTTGAAAGCGACGTAGAATCCCTCCGGCACGGTCAATACCCGCAAAAAGAACGGCGCCAAGATGACAGCAATCGCCGCTGCGATACCGACGATGATGCCAAACATGACAAAAACGTCGGTCAAGAAACCCATAACCGCGTCAAACGTTTCCATCTCAATCTCCTTCGTTTAGAGAGTGTAAATTGCAATGATGGCCAATAGGGGATAATTCCCCTTAAAAATGGCCATGTATTTCGAAGAACCACATATAATTAATTATAGCATATTACAAACACCTTGTCAATGTTTTTATTGCCTGTGGATATGTGGCTCTATTGCTCTGTTTTTATGCGTGGTATAATAACTAAATATTTATAAACTATGGAGCAATATCCTATTCCGCAATTTATTGAGGCCGAAGGAAAAATTGTTTTTTTCCTGTCTTTTAAGCAATTTTTTTACCTGGTGGGAGCCGGGGTTATTTGTTTTATATTGTATTATATTTTGCCGTTTTCCCTTTTTATAATTATTGCTTTTTTGGTTTTTGGAGCAAGCGTGGCTTTGGCATTTATCACAATAAACGGCGTGCCAATTTTAA
>Ga0208375_1000876_pt1 | contig 37851 bp, 35 predicted proteins | sample RifOxyD1_FD_184038 | JGI IMG/M metagenome (GOLD analysis project Ga0208375, IMG submission 184038) | Soil microbial communities from Rifle, Colorado - Rifle Oxygen_injection D1 (SPAdes) | ecosystem: Environmental > Terrestrial > Deep subsurface > Rock core/Sediment | place: Rifle, Colorado... | reverse complement strand
AATGATTTACGAGGGAAAATCAACATTGGCATTCGAGGTGAGTTCATCGAAGCTCAGTCCGTCGTCTTTCACTGTTTACGCAAATCCATCGGCGCTCCGATATTTCGAGCACATACAATCGGATTATCCCGACTTAAAGCTGGCCGCGATCCATTCGGAGACAGGGTTAGTATCTTTACTGAAGAAAAGACTGTCCCACGTAACGTTGGCGGAAAAAGAGGAGCCCTGGTCCTGCTATATTGATCCCGATGCCTTGGAGCGAGGGATGATTCGGATCGCTCTTCCGAGGTCAACGACCTCAGCTCGGAATTGGAAGTTGTTTCAACTGGACTCAAACGGAAGAATTCAAGGGGCCGACCAAACTAAATTCGAACCAATCGTCAGTTTAGAGGATCCCATAACTCGAGAAAGAATGATTATTGACCTGAAAGGACTCTTTTTCCTGGACGTGGACCATGCCATATACGCGAACGTCGACTGGAGGGACTTCATTGCGCAATACAAGGATCGTCCCTACATCATCTATCGCCACGGGGCCAAGGCAGCAAAGGAATGGTCGTATGCCTGTCGTCCCAGTCGCAAAGCATTTCAAGTGACTGATGAAGAACTCGCTTCTAAATGTAAGGACTCAGCCCCCGAAGATCTGAACAAGTTCTGGGAAAAAAATGAATTCACCACGATCCTCGAGAAGGCGACCGAAAATTGATTCACCGATTAGCACGAGCGCGCCACGCCCGCGCACAATCCCGGTCACGAAACCGAGCACGGCCGCCGTTTTCTAAACCACTACAGCATCACGTGATCGCCCCTGTCGGGGCGATTCACGATGACCGGAGTACCGGGCCGATCACCGGCCAGATTGGCGAAGAGCGTGTATTCCGGTAACCAGGCCAGACGGATTGTATCCGTCTCACCCGCGCGGTGTTTCGCGACGATCAGCTCCCCAAGCTAGAGTTGGATATCGCCCCGCCGAATCGAGTGATGAGCGCATTGAAAGGAAAAACAGTCACCTCTCCCAGTAAAAAATGGCTCAAGAAGAGTCTTGTCAAGGCAAAGGGAATACCGATGCGCTGAGGCATGGACCCACCACATGTTGGTGACGCTTTCGTGTGGCTAGATCTTGTACAGAAGGAACAGCAATAATCTCTACAACCCCTTAGGAACACTGCCTTAATTCAGGCATTCTTTTTGCTCAAAACGCTATCAATATGGAATACGAAAAGGGGTTGTCGCGAGGAAGGTCATGAACTTGCGACTTCTACTTGTAATTTTGGTGTTTAGCTTCGGCCAGGCGGCGCTCGCCGCATCCTTTCCATGGCTCGTACAGGTGCGATCAACCTATAAAAATGAGCTCAGCAATAACGATGTTACGATGAGTGGCGCCGGTTTCATCGCCGAACAGAACGGCAGATACTTCGTCATCTGTGATTCTCACCTTTCCCAAGGATACAAAGATCTTCAGATTTCGATTGGCAAAAGAAAGTTAAATATAAAACCGAACGCCAGGCTGGCGGATAACGATCGGGACATTGAGGTGATTGAAATCGAAAACCCGGGTGTAAAGCCGGTTTTTCGGTATAACTTTGGTTTTTACATTCGAACTGACGAAATTCCCGAGTGGAACAAAAAGAAAGGGTTTATTGAATTGGCCGGAGGCCTTTATGCTCCAATCCCGCACGGCCTGAAAAGTAAACCGAAAGCCCACGAAGACCCCGTCATGTACGAACAAATTGAACATAAGGATGAGTGGATCAGGGCCCGGGGGGATTCCCGACGGAACTGGAATGATGACGAAGATGTTGCCGATAGCAAGATCGTGGAAGGAATGAGTGGCGCGCCAATTCTGGCACTGGCGACGCTTCAAGGTGATACGATTCCACGAATCACGGTTCAGGGTTTAACGAAAGCATATCATCGCTATTTCGATCGCTCATATTTTTCGAGCAGCGTCGCGCTTTGGAGAGTGATGAACGAATTTCTTAACGAGAATGGACGAGGCTACACCTCATCTACTCGATGGAAATTCAGAGGAATGACATACCGGGATTATGGAAATGGAACTCTCGAGATCAACCCCAATCTGGTTCAGGCCGGCAGCATTTCCGCTGGAGACGGCGGAAATGGTTCGGGCGGCGATTGAGGGGACCCAGGAAAAAGCTCGTTTTCACCTCAAACCGCATTAAAAGCCGGAATGATTTACAAGGGACAATCAACCCTTGCATTCGAGATGAGCTCCTCAAAGCTGAGCCCGTCGTCATTCACGGTTTACGCAGACCCGTCGGCGCTTCGATACTTCGATCACCTGCGATCGAAGTATCCCGACTTAAAACTGACCCCGATCCATTCCGAGCAAGGGTTAATTTCTTTACTGAAAAAAAGGCTATCACACCTGACCCTCGCGGAAAAAGAGGAGTACAGGACCTGCTATATTGATCCCGATGCCTTGGAACGAGGGATAATTCGGATCGCTCTTCCAAGGTCACTTATCTCTAATCAAAGAAAATTTATTCAACTGAACTCAGACGGAAGAGTTCACGGGACCCACCAAACCAAATTCGAACCAGTCGTCACTTTAGAGGACCCCATAACTCGAGAGAAAATGATCATTGACCTGAAAGGACTCTTTTTCCTCGACGTGGACCATGACACTTATGCGAACGACCCGAGGGACTTCATCGAACAATACAGAAACCGTCCCTACCTCATTTATCGCCAAGGGACCAAGGCAGCAAGAGAATGGTCGTACGCCTGTCTTCCCAGTCGCAAAGCATTTCAGATCGTTGATGAAAAGCGTCCTTCTGAATGTAAGGACCCAGCCTCTGAAGGGGCTGCAACGTTTATGGAAAAAAATAGATTCGCCACAATCCTGGAAAATGCAATTGAACATTGATTCCGAAATTCGGCGCGAGCTTTCGGTTTTAGGCCGGAAATATTGGCGCGCTCAGGCTACAGCGTCACGTGATCGCCCCGGTCAGGGCGATTCACGATGACCGGCGTGCCGGGTCGGTCACCCGCCAGATTGGCGAAAAGCGTGTACTCCGGTAACCAGGCCAGGCGGATCGTATCCGTCTCGCCAGCGCGGTGTTTCGCGACGATCAGCTCTCCGATGCCCTTGTCTTCGGTATCTTTATTGTAAACTTCGTCGCGGTAGATGAAGCAAACAATGTCGGCGTCCTGCTCGATGGCGCCCGATTCACGGAGATCCGAAAGCATCGGCCGCTTATTCGGCCTGCTTTCGACACCGCGGTTCAACTGCGAAAGCGCGATTACGGGAACTTTGAGTTCTTTCGCGAGATTTTTCAGGTTTCTGCTGATTTCGGAAATTTCGCGTTCACGGGAACCATCGCCCTGCTGAGACCTCTTCGTCCCCTTCATCAGCTGAAGATAATCGACAACAATCAGATCAATCCTTTTTTCGACCGAGAGAAGACGGCGGCACCGGGCCCGGATGTCCATGACGGTCAGGTCACCGGAATCGTCGATAAAGATCTTCGATTTCGAGAGATGATCGGCGGCCTGTGCGAGGCGGGGCCAGTCCCGATCGGCCAACCGCCCGATTTTGAGCCGCTTTGAATCAATTCTCGCGAGCCCGGACAGGAACCGGAACCCAAGCTCTTCCTGCGACATTTCGAGGGAAAAGATCGCGGCAACGGACTTGCCCGACATCGCGATGTTCTGCACCGCCGAGAGGAACAGACTCGTTTTCCCCATCGCGGGCCGGGCAGCCAGAATGATGAGCTGTCCCCCACGCAAGCCCCCGGTCAGACGATCGAAATCATGAAATCCCGTGGCGAGACCGATGACGTCGGTCTTTTGCTGTGAGAGTTCCTCGATCGTGTGCATGTTCTCGACGAGAACCTGCTGAATGCTCGCAAAAGACTTCGTGAGCCGCGTGTCCGCGACGGAAAAAATCCTCCGTTCAGCCTCGTCCAAAAAAGCTTCCGTATCCTCGACGCCGTCAAAAGCTTCGGACGCGATTTCACTCGTCGTCTCGATAACCCGCCTGAGAAGTGCTTTTTCACGAACTATCTTGGCGTAATACGTGACATTGCTGACGGCAAAGCTGTCTTCGAAAAGACTGGTCAGGGTCGCGGTCCCGCCAATTGAATCGTACCAACCACGATCCCGGAGACAAGCAGTCAATGTAACAAGGTCGATCGGTTCACCGCGCTCGGAAAGCGAAAGGACAACTTCGAAAATCTTGCGATGCGTTTCACGGTAAAAATCTCGCGCCTCGAGCCCAACCTCAAGAACACGATGGAGAGCGTCGTTGTTCAGCAGGACCGCGCCAAGAACTGAGCGCTCCGCTTCCAAGTGATGGGGAGGTAATCTTCCGCCTTGCACTCCCGTCATCAAGCGCTCGGGAGGCCGGTCTCGAGTCCCTTCCTCTCCGGACATGAACTACTCCTCTTTAACAACCCAGACCTTAAGCGTCGCGGTGACTTCCGGCTCAAGTTTGATCGTTACTGGATGAACACCCAGGCTTTTGATCGGATTATCGAGCCGGATCAGGCGCTTCTCGACGGAATAGCCGGCCGCCGTGAGGGCATCCGCGATATCTCCAACATTGACGGAGCCAAACAGCTTGTCGTGCTCACCGGCTTTGCGGGTGATGGTGCAGGAAAATTCGTTCAATTTTTTCGCGAGTTCTTCCGCGGAAGCGCGCTGCGCGAGCCGTTTCTTTTCAAGAGAGCGCTTATGGTGCTCAATGATCGCTAGATTCTTTTCATCCGCCGCGACAACTAGGTTACGTGGCAACAGGTAATTCCGCGCATACCCGTCCGAGACCTTGACCGCGTCGCCGATACGACCCAAATTTTCAATATTTTCACGCAAGATGACCAACATGAAACAACTCCTTTACTGGGATTCTTACGATTGCCTTAACTTGCTCCGAAAGTCAAACCACAGGTCAAAGAAACCCATGCTTAACAGAAGTGGCATCATCAGGAAAACCGCAACTAAAACACCGACTGTCCGGAAAAAACCCCGAATTTTCCAGACATCGAAAACAAAGCTCAAAACGCTGAGTCCCTGGAGGACGTAAATCGCCATGAGGAACTTGAAAACAGCTGTCAAAAAATCCGCCCCGGGTCCCAAATCCAACAGCAGGAGAAAACCGGTCAAAATAGTCGGCCAAACCAGGAACTCTGGAGCTTTCCAATGACGGAGATAACCGGCATCGAGCCTAAGCCGCTGCCGCAATCCATTCGGATTCGCGCGAAAGATGATAATCAAGTTAATTGCCACCAAGAGCAGCGCGAAAACCGACACGGCGGAGGGAAGCTCACTGAGAAGCCGATCCTTCCATTCGTCGACCGGAACATCTCCAACAAGACTGGTTCGAACCTCTGCCGGACTGGCGGCCATGGTCTGAGTCATGACTTCAACGAGACCCGACACTTCCTGTCTGATGGCGACCAAGGGTGAAAGGTGATGAATGGCGGAATGCAGGAACAAACCGCCGATCGCGGCACCCAAAATCGCTGAAAGCGCTAAAGTACCGGTTCTTTCAAGGGACTTGCCTCGACTCAGACCTTCTCCAAGAGCCAAAACAACACTTACGATGAAAACAAGATAAAGCACCAGGCTCGCGCTTCCCGCAGCAAGCAGGACCAGGGCCGAATTACAGAAAATCGCCAGCCAAAACCAGCGCACGCCCGAGGTCAGCCTGAGGAAGAGCAACGGAAGCGGCGAAAAAACCGAAAAGAAAGCGCTCAAAAACATCAATGCGCTCAGGAAAAAGGGAATAAGCCGAATCCAAAACGGATAGAGTTGCACCTTCGAAGAACGCCCCGTCCGCGTCTCCAGCCCGGGACCGGAACTGGAGGCCAAAACAGCCCCCAGTCCGTCCGGATTTTTCAGATTTTTCGGATCCGATACTGAGTCCGGATCAGGAACCCATCGAGACATATCCAACCAAGGCCAGGTTACGAGCGCGCTTGATTGAGGTCGTCAGCTTGCGCTGATGGTAAGCACAATTTCCGGAAATCCGGCGAGGTACGATTTTGCCGTGCTCCGTAACAAACGACTGCATCATCCGGACATCCTTATAATCCAGCAGGAAGTCCTGATCAGAACAGAACCGGCAGACCTTCTTCCGGTGGAATCCACCGCGGCGGCCGCGTTCGTCGCCATCTTTGTCCATTCCGGCTTCACGGGAGCGATCTGAGCGCTCGCGCATTTCACCTTTCATGTTTGTCATAGCCATTGAGCGATCTCCTTAAAATTGAGTTATTATTCTTCAACGATTTCCGAAGCGGATTCTTCAACGAATTCCGGCTTCTCATGTCGACGCTCACCGGCGTCCTCATAGCCACGGCGCTCAGCCATGCGCTCTTCACGACGAGCTTCGCGTTCTTCTTCGCGGCGTTTCGCGGCGGCATGCACTTCAGCGCGCTGCTTGCGGAAAGCCTCCGCATCAAACTCCTTGTCCAGGTTGACGGTCAAGAAGCGCAGGACATGATCATGGAGACGAAGGTGGCGTTCGATTTCGTGAACGACATCGCCCGTCCCGGTATAAACGACGTAATTATAATGTCCGCGGGTTTCTTTCTGAATGGGATACGCAAGCTTGCGACGGCCCCAGTCCTCGGTCAGGACAATCTCGCCTTTATATTCGGTGATTGCCGCGGCCAAGCGATCCTGAAGTGCCTTGAGCGCTTCGTCAGAAAGTTCTGATCGTGTAATGAATGTGGTTTCGAACCCGGATTTCGGGTCCGTAGCGGTGGTACTCATCGTTCCTCCTTATGGTTAATGAGCATAATAACGACGCCTGCTCAAAAGCCCGGGTCTTGAAGTTCTTTGTGAATTTTTGAACCGAGCAAGGCTCCCGTTGATTTTTGCGGGAACAGGATCATTAACACAGTCCAGGGACATACCCAAGGGCTTAATGTTAGCCTCTGGAACGCCCCTCCAGAGCCCCGGAAGCCTCAGCTGCTCCCTCATTGCGCCGAATCCCCAGCCATTGCACCACCCAAATCGAAGCCTCATAAAGGAGCACAAGAGGAACCCCCAGAATCAGCATCGAAATCGCATCGGGCGGCGCGAAGAGGGCCGAAACAATCGTAATCCCAATCACGGCAGTCCTTCGATACTGACGCAGGAACGCTGCGTCAACCACGCCCAGAAACCCAAGCAGAGTCACCAGAACAGGAAGCTCAAAGGCGAGCCCGAAAAGCAGAAGCAGCTTCAAGCAGGTCGTGTAGTAGGAATCGATCGTCAGAAGGGGGATGTCCGTGGGAGCCCCATAAGTGACGAAATAATGAAAACCGACCGGAAATAAAACGAAGTAGGCGAAAGCAGCCCCCCCGAGAAAAAAAGACGTGGCCGCGGTCACAAACGGAAGGACCAGCTTTCTTTCGCGCGGGTAAAGCCCGGGGGCCACAAAAGCCCAGATCTGATAAAAAAAGTAGGGAGAAAAGAAAAATACCGACGCTACACCGGCAATTTTCAGGTGGGTCAAAAAGTTTTCAAAAAGGCTCGTAAAATAGAGCTTCTGCTGTTCTGGCGGCAACACATCGAAGAGCGGCTTTCTGAGTATCGAGAGAATGGGATCGGCCACGAAATAGCAGATAATGAAACCGACGAAAAACACGAAAAGGCAGCGCACGACACGGTCCCGAAACTCTTCCAGGTGATCGTAAAACGACATGTTGCGAAAATTCTCTTGAGACATGCTACGCTGGAGGTAATATTCGCTTACGTGAAGGAGTTGTCAACCTATGGATTCCCGCCGCTCCCGTTCTTGGCTTTTGCCCGTCACCCTGGTTATAATTACTTCGGCTTTGATCGCGATCGGAATCGCTTACCAGCGTCAGAATCCGACTGAGCCGAGCGCCGCAGCCTCGGCCAGCCCGGATCCTTCGCCGTCCGTTTCGCCTTCCGCCGCACCATCGCCCGATCCGAGCGCCAGCCCCGCCCCCAGTCCGACCGGCAGTCCTGCCCCGGGCGCTCCGGATGCAATGCCCGATTTGTCGATTGATTCGCAGGGCCTCTCGAAAGCGACAGTCGTCCTGCAAACATCACAAGGCATTATCAAGTTCAAGTTCTATCCGCGAGAAGCCCCAAACACAGTCAATCGGATCATCGAGCTGATCAAAAAAGGCTTCTACAACGGACTGATATTTCATCGAGTCATTCCCGGTTTCGTCGTACAGGGCGGGGACCCCCTAGGAAACGGAACCGGCGGCAGCGGCCAGAAGCTCAAGGCGGAATTTAATAAGCACCGACATCTTGAAGGCACCGTGGCAATGGCCCGAGCCGCCGACCCAGACTCTGCCGACTCTCAGTTTTACATCTCACTTGGTGCACACCCGCATCTCGATCAGAACTACACCGTCTTCGGCCAGGTCACTGAAGGGCTGGATGTTGCCCGTAAGTTGAAAGTCGGCGACAAGATGAATTCCGTGACGATCGAGTAACTCGGATCGGACCAAAATCACTGAAGCCGTTTCTTTGGTTTCGCGGCCGGCCCTGAAGCAGAGTCAGGAATAATTCCGGCCTTTCGCAGGGCTTTGGCGGCGCGCTCGCTTTTCGTACTTACCCACATTTCGTACAGACGGATCAGATCTTTTTCGCTCCTTTGAGTGGTTTTTTCACTGACATCGGCCAAGACCCCGACGAGAGCGGCGAACTTCGTCGAAAGCTCATCGTATATGGCGCGTTGCAAGCGCTCGGCGACAAGGTCGGCGACATGGCGGTAAGCGGTACCACCCATCTCGATATAGTACTTCAGATTCACCCTCTTCCGATTGAGACTCTCTTGAAAAAAACCAGCGGTATAAAGCGAAACGTCTCCGATGTGCCGAAACATAGCGCTTTGGGCTTTGAGTTCCGTTTGCTCCAAGGCTTCTTTCACCATGAGCGCCAGCGGTTCCTGAACCGCGCTTCCATTCTGATCACGAGCGTATAACCGGTCCGTCGACATAAACTGATTCAGCAGGTTCACGAGATAGAATTCCGTTTCGGCCCGGGTCGACACATGCTGTCGTCGCAACGCCTGGACGAGCAATTCTCTGAAAAACGCCTGCGGCTGAGAAACTAAAGTAAGTTTTGTTTTACTGCTCATATCCCTGAGTCGTCAGTTTGGATTTTGATCAATTAAGTCCATTACTAAATTGACCCTCAACTCCCCACCCCTTTAATGTTAGACTGATTTTCAATAGAGTCAAACGAGGCAGACCGGAGTAAACTGCAACTACTCGTCATGAAAACCGTACAGCTGGCGGCAGCCCTCATTTTTGTGCTGTGTCCCCTCGTCTCCTTCGGAGCACCTGGAACCGGAGCACCTGGCCAGGCGAATTCCGCAGCAAAAACAAGCGAAATAACCGTCACTCTCTTCGGCCAACCCTGCTACTTAAGTGGACCAGTGAGCACGTCCGCCCTCAAGAGCATCCATTCCATCAGCCCTGAACAAATCTATCCCAGTTCGGATGCGCTTCCATCCTCCGAGCCCATCCGGCGATCGCTCGAAAAATTGAAGAATGTTTCCGACCTGCCTTCGGGCTTTGAACGGTATAGGGACCGCTTAACAAGAAGGCTTCAAGGATTCCTGGCGTTTTCGGACGGGCTATCCGTCGCGAAAAAGACGGCCAGATCAGAGAATCTTTTGAAGCAAGCCAAGCCGTTTCTCCAAGGCAAGCGCATCAAGGAATTCGAAACACTTGCCGGCAAGATCGATAGTTCAAAAAAACTCGATTCGGATCTTGCGGGTCAGCTCTTTGAAGTGTTTCTGGACATCATCGAACCCGATCCTGAAGAGACCTTTCATCGGACGATTCAGAAAATGAACATTCATTATACCTGTGTTTTCTCGGAAGACGGCGAAAGCGATTCAGAGTGACGCGCAAAAGAAAAATCAGGTCGACTCTCGCTCTCGCTCTTCTCCTGGGCCTGACCGCTGAAGCAACGGCCGCTCCAGTCTTTTTCCACGGAGCCATCGGTTGTCCCTGGCTCAATTATCCCAGCAGCATTCAAAGTTCGGTGGATGCAAACAAACAAAATTCAACTTCATCCAATTACCGGCTCGATACTACGCTGGGCGTATTCATTCCCGTCTCATGGGAAAAGACTCTCGGCGGACTCATCATAAACTGGACCTACGACAAATTTTCGCTCGAGCAGCAATCGTCCCAAACGAGTCAGTTCACCTTCGGGCCAAGCCTGATGCGCTTTTACGGGCCAACGCCCGGAGCCGGCCTTTTTTGGAAAACCGATATCGGCCTGGCCTTGGCCCACGCGTCTACTTCCAGCGCCGTTACTTCGCTCACGAGCAAGCCCGGGATTGGTCTGCTGGCCGGGGTGGGCTATTCATTCGCGGCACGAAACGCGCGACTCCTGATTAAAACTGAGTATGCGGCCCGCCTGATTGAGATGAAGCTTTATCGCACGATCGTCCTCGGATTGGGCCTGCTGCTTTAACCTGAGCGCGATAATATCTTGAAAGTACGCGAGTCAGAACGCTCGGATTGCTTCCGAAAGACCACCCCGGATCATGGCGACCGCGATGGCCGCGAGAAGCAAAGCCGAAATTTTGGAGACCACGACGGTTCCGTCCTTTCCGATCAGGCGGGCGACCGCATCCGACTTTCGGAGGAGCGCCCACGCGAACACGTAATTCAGCAGCAGCGCCAGTACGGTGATCCAGATGCCCGCATTGTTCACCTGAAGAATAAGGGTCGTCAAAACCCCCGGACCGGTGATCAGAGGGACCGCCAGAGGTACGATCCCGGTCGAACCGGATGCCCGTTTCGTCGCCTCCTGCTGGCCTATGAGATCGGCGAGTGAAACAAGGAGCAGAATCAGCCCCCCCGCGATTTTGAAATCAAAAACGGCGATACCGATAAATCGGAAGATCGCATCGCCCAAAAATACGAAAACAAGCGCGACCAGCAAGGCAACTAACATCGAGGTATTGACGACCCGATCACGTTCCGTTCGGCTCAAACCGGTCGTCATGCCGATATAGAGAGGAAGCGTACCGATGATGTCGAGTGCGACGAATAGAGCGACAAAGGTGAGCGCGAAATTCTGGATCATCTATTGTCTCCGGCTTTTACCCAACGACACTCGTGACCATGAACTTATCTATCAGATACTGACGGCACACCTTCTGGATTTCTCTCGCACTGATAGCCCGTACCTTCCTAATGAGTTCGCGCTCAGCCAAATGCGGTACCTGATACAGCAACTCTAGTCCGAAATGGGTGGCGAGAGCCGAATCGCTCTGGAGATCCATCGCTCTCCGGCCAAGATAGAACTCCTTCGCCCGATCCATTTCAGAATCGGAAGGTCCCTGCTCCGCCAGCTTTTCAAGGACCGCGCGAATACCCGCAATCGCCTCTTCGCGCTTCTGGGGAGCTGAGGCGATGTAGGTACCGATGTAACCTGACTCCAGTCCTTCGAAGCTGATCGGAGCGACGGAGTAAGCCAGGCTCTTCTTTTCTCGAAGCTCGATGAAAAGACGGCCGCTTTGACCTCCGAGAATCGTCTGGAGCAGTCTGACGGCATGCCGATCGTCCGAGTTGACGCGAGTTCCGAGCCCGCCGACCAGAATATGGCATTGTTCACGACCCAGTTTTCTTTCGACCCAACGGGGTCCGTTCAGCGGCGCCTCGTCCGGGAGTGAATGAGGGAGTTCGATCGCCGGCATACGCCCCGCCATTTGCCGGACGGAGACATCCAATTCAGCAAGCCACGATTCCAGATGAGCCCGATTTACCGGGCCGCTTACGGCCAAGACGAGGCGCTCTGGACGAATCCAACGGCGCTGGAATTCCTGAAGCTTTTTCTGATTGATCGATTTGATGCTTTCGAGCGACCCGTAAGTCAGCTTGCCGTAAGGATGGGTCTCGTAAAGGGTCTCGAGAAAGAGTTTGGAACAAAGCTGAGCCGAGTGATCCTCGATCGTTTTGACGGAGTCCTCCGCGATCCGGCGGGAATGTTCGACCTCATCCTCGGGGAAAACCGGGTCAAGCAGGAGTTCCGAAAAAAGTCGGGACAGCCCGTTCCAGTCGCGAGCCAGTCCGGTCATCTGAACGCCTACGCTATTACGCCCGGAGAAGCCCTCGCAGCTCGCGGCATGGCCCTCGACGATCGCTGAAATATCCCGAGCGTTTTTCGACGAAGTCCCTTTCGTCCAAGTCAGGGACATCATGTTGCTCGCCCCCCAATCCGACTCGGAACGATCCACAGGATGTGTGAGTTCAAGCCTGAGCCCCCCCAGCGCCGAAGCATGAATACTGAAAACGTGGGACTGTGGACGATGAAAATAAGCGACCCTCATCCCCGAAGGCAGGCTAATGAATTCAACGGGCAGATCTCCGCTGCCGTGACTCTTGGGTTTCCTGATTTTGCCGACAGCGGCGGAATCCTCTTCGGGCGGAAGCAGCCGGCCTGCCATTTCTGCGATTTCCGTAGTATCGAACGTTTCGCCCTTCGGAATCAGGGCCACGGCGCTCAAGCGCCGGTGTTCGAGATACTGGCGTGCCATCTCTCGAATCGTTTCAGGATCAACGGCTCGAAGTTTTGACAGATAGTTTTGGTCGAAATCCAGGTCGCCGACCACGAATCTCAGAAAGCCGAGACGTCCGGCCATCCCGTCGGCCGTCTGAGTGGAGTAGAGGCGTTCACTTTCAGCGTTCACAACCACTCGCGCGAGTTCGTCCGGCGAAGGGCCCTCATCGCGCAGCCGGCGCGCTTCCTTGAAAATCTCTTCCGCGGACGGGTTGATTTTAACGGAAGAGTCGAGTTCTGCCTGGAAAAACAGCATTCCAGGTTCATAAGGAACGTAGAGCCCGCCGGAGACTTCGGTTGCCAATGAGGTCTGGTAGAAGAGTCGCTGATAAAGACGCGAAAGCTCACCCATTCCGAGGATCCCGGCAAGCAGATCCAGAGCGGGAGTATCGGGATTGAGAAGTTCGGGCGCGCGGAAGGATATCCCTAGCGTGGGCGTTTTCACATCGAATGCTTTAGCCTGGATCGCGGAGCGCGGCCGCAGAGCGGCCTCCTCGATCCTTGCAAAACGGCGTGCTACGGTCTTCTTGATCACCGCGGAGCCGAAACGTTTTTCAAGCAATTTCAGAATGCCTTTTCGGCGCGCACCCGTTTGGTCCTGAACCGGCCCGACCAGAATCAACCCCATATTGCCGGAAACATACGTCCGGCGATAAAAGCGCTCCAGATCCGCGACACTCGCGGCCCTAAGCGTCTTGGCAAAACCGATAACCGGTTTTCCGTAAGGATGTTTCTTGAAGGTGAGCCCGAAGAGCGTCTGAAATAACTGCCGGCTCGGCGAATCTTCGTTTTTTCTAAGTTCCTCCAGAATCACTTCACGTTCGCGCTCAAAGTCAGTCTTCAGAAACCGTTGCGGCTTCGCGATCGTGCCAAAAGCATCGACCACACGTTCCCAATGCGGGGCCGCGCAGGTAACGTGATAAACCGTCTGATCAAACGAGGTGTAAGCATTGATATCCCCGCCCAGAGACTCAATGGCTCGAGCCATTTTTCCGGTCGATGCTCGCCCGGTCTCTTTCGCGGCAGCATCCTTGAAGAGCATATGCTCGAGAAAGTGCGCGAAACCGGCTTCTTTTGGATTCTCGTCCGCGCTACCCGTCTTCACCCACCAGTAGGTGGCCGCGACGGGGCCTTCGTAATGCTGAAAGACAACCGGAATTCCGTTTGAAAGATACTCTTGCTCAGGTTGGAAGAACTTAGCCATAGAGCTTACTTTAGTGGCTCGGCTCTCTTTGAGCTAGCGTAAAGGCGAAGAATCTTTCGGGATTCATCAGCGAAAGCCCCGAAATTTTGCTGCATTTGCGCTAAACTGATCTACAGTGGTCTACACGGTGATCGGGTGATTTGATGACAAACAAGAAACTCTACGTTGGAAACCTGCCGCTCAGTACCGAGGAGCATCAACTGCATTCGCTCTTCGCGAGAGACGGGCGACGCGTCGTATCGGTAAAGATTTTCAGCGACCGTAAAACCGGGCACTCCCGTGGTTTCGCGTTCGTCGAAATGGCAACCGCACAAGACGCGCTAGGAGCTATTGAAGCGCTCAATGGACGCGATTTCATGGGGCGCCCACTCGCCATCGATCAGGCCAGGGAAGATACGGATAAGAAGCCGGGCCATACTAGTCCCGGCAGCCGGCCTGGTCGACATTTCAGAACACGCCCAATATCGCGATAAGTCACTAAAATTATATTCGTTTATTTTAAGTTGACTAAATTCATCCAGCATGGTCATTAGGCGAGCATGTTATTGGGGTGGAAATCGCTCTCAATTCTGATCCTGGCATTTCTTACGACAGCCCTTGCCTTTATGGCCGGCTGCGCCAAAGAACTCCAGACCTGTACCAACGTAGCAAAGGACCAGAGAGCCAGCTTCATGGCGCCCCTTGTCCGTTACCCGGTTTACATTATTCCGGATAAAGGTACGTCACAAGGTGACGGGTTCACGGATGCCGAAATCGGATCCATCGCCGGTACCGTTCGCGAATGGAATACGGTCGGACAAAAACTTTTCGGACACGACCTGTTCCGCCTCGGTCCTCCCGGTGCCGTTCCCGAAGGTCTTCGCAACGGAGATCCTCACGATTGCAGACAATCCATCGGGGATCAGACCCGATTTTATGTCGTCCGCGAAACCAACACGGACCGCTGGGCAGCGCTCGGCTTCAACGCCTCGATTCCGGGAGCCACCATCCGCTGTTCCGCTGGCGCCGAGCTCTCGCAGCAAGTCATTTACCTGAACCCGAACCTCGTCAATGCCAACCAGTTCTCCAGCGTCGTTCTCCACGAACTCGGGCACGCGGCAGGACTCGACCACAGCTGCATGAGCGGAGCCGGAAAACCAGATTACGTCGGCTGCGATAAAATTAAACCTGGCCATCCTTACCAGCTCGCCGTAATGTTCCCATCGCTTACAAGAGGAAATGAAAGCGTCGATCCGGAGATCAAGGACACGCTGAAACCAAACGATTCGGAACGAACCCAGTGTCTGTACAATCCTCAACAATAGTTCTCGCCCTTTCCGCTGGATTTGTCGGACTCGTGCATTCACTCGCACCCGGGCACTGGCTTCCAGTCGTCCTGATGGCCAAAGCGCGCCGCTGGCACATCCGAACCGCTGTTTTGGGCGCGCTCGCGGCCGCAACCGGCCACATCGTGATTTCAAACGGGCTGGGACTAGTTTCGATTTTCATCGGCTTCCAATTTTTGCCCGAACTCGAACACGACGTAGAACGCTATGCTTCTCTTATCCTGGTCGTGTTCGGGCTTGGCTACGCTGCCTTCGCCTACTTTCGGCACTGGCAATGCCACGGACACACGCACCATGGCCCGAAACCGGCAAAAACCGCGCAGGCTTTTCTGTTTCTGTTTTCGCTAGGATTTTCGCCGTGTCTTGCCGTCGTTCCCATTATCGCGACAGCGGCCACCAAGGGTTCTTTCGCTACGATTTTAACGATGTTTTTGTTTTCCGTCGGCGTTGTCATCACCCTTATCACCGCAACCGTACTGACAGCGCTCGGCATCATGAAGCTCGATCACCCGGTTCTTGAGCATTATGGCGACGTTCTCGCCGGCATAGGGATCGCAGTGATGGGAATCGTTCTGTTCATCGTGCCGATTTGACGGCGAACCAACTTGACCGCATCAGTTGTTGTTGTTAACAAAAAAGATGATGACGCACACGGAACAAATGTTGATCCTGCTTTCAGCTGTGGCTGGCGCGATACACGTCCTGACGCCCGATCACTGGCTGCCGTCATCAGTCCTTTCATGGCAGAGAGGCTGGAGATTCCCACGCATCATGGGCTTCACTCTCTTCGCGTTCACGCTCCACGTTCTCGCGGGATTCGGAATCTATTTCGTGATGTTTCATTTCGTGAGCGACATTCCGCCGGCGAATCTTTTTTCGGTGGCCCTAATTCTCGTGATCCTGGGCACCATACTGAGAGGTCTGCGGTTCAATCGCATGCGAGAAGTCGTGGGCGTCGGCCCTCGTAGCCGGTGGGGAATATTCGCGGTCTTGTCCCTCCTGGGCCCCTGTGAATCAATCATCCCCATTTTTATCAAGGCGCGCCAGCTCGGCTTCGGCTACATGGAACCGATGGCCGCTTTCCTGCTCGGTACCTTCCTTGCGGGAACAGCTGCGATTCTTTTCACACGCGTCGCATGGAATCTGCCGCATTGGTTTCCAAGGACAATGAACTGGGCACATCAGAGAATGGCAACAGTTCCCTTCCTGGCGGGCGTCGCGCTGGGACTCAGCTTTTTGATGAGACTTTCTGCATAACTTTTCGAAAATGCACCGGGATCATGCTCCGCCCCGGACCTGACCTCACCTGAATCCATTCGGCCTGTTCGCGAAGCGTGCCTCCGGGAGTTAAGGAAGGCTCGCCTGATACTCTAGAAATTCCGTAATCGCCCGGATCGAGTTCCATCGAAAGCTCGGGCATTTCCGACCCCAGGGCTTCCCATTCCCGCGTCCCCCATGGTTCAGGTACACTCATGATTTCGTCCAAATGATAATCCGAGATCGCCAGCCCAGGCAGCGAATGCTTGTCGTCAACCGAAACTCTAGGGCCAACTTCGGTCCGAAGCTTCGAGACTACTTCATCAAGCTGCAGCCCGACCGTGCCGAGCCATGCGTCTGCCCGCAAGAGCGCCGTTTTCATTTCGTACCGGGGACGAGAGGGAAGAAGGTATGTCTTTCCTTCGATGAACTGCCCCGGTGACATTCCACGAACGAAATCGGCATTCTCCCCTTCAAAAGATCGTACCGGCGGCTCCTTAAAATCCACCTCGGTCCCGACTGGCGGCTCCCCCGTCTTTTTCATCCAAAGCACCGGATTCGCGCAAAGCTCGAGCAAATCATCGAGCACCTGCAGCTTGATCCAAGGATGAAGAGGACGAGCCTTTAATGCGATCTCATCCAGAAACGAGGATCGGGAGGCCTCATCCTGGCCCTCGCCAACGAGTTCGAGGCCGGCCATTTCCGATGCCGCCTTCCATCGCAGAGGAGTCAGCGGGTTTTCGAGAGCGTTCAGAAATGCGTCGACCAGCCCCGCTCTGGACTTCGTCTCCGGCTGGCTCTCGAAACACGATCGCACAGGATGATCGGGCGGAAGACTTTCGACCGTTTCACGCGCGCGCCCGAGAAGGTCCGGGATTTCCGGTGTGATGCCGTTCAGCTTCAGCCAACGGGAAGTTTCCCGCATCCAAAGTCTGCTCGAATAAGGATAGGTCACGACCCGCATGATTCCGCCTGGCTTGAGAAACCGGGAAAGATGCTTCAACAATAAAGCCGGATCAGCAACATGGTGGAGAACATTCGATGCGAGGACATAATCGTAGGACCCGAAATCCTGCTTGCTTCCAAACTGGTGCCCGAATTCATGAAGGTCCTCCTGGACAGTCCTGATCGGCGGCCAAGAGGAAATGAACCGGGTGACGCGCGCCATGCGGGAGCGAAACCTCAGACGCGCCAACGATCGGGCACTGAAATCGACGGCGACGATCTCCCGAGCTGCGGGATGCGCCTGAGCGACGACCAGGGGCTCAAGGGTTCCCGCGCCCGCGACGAGAATTCGAATGCCGGTGTGAGTACGAGGAGATCCAAAGGCCAGCCGCGTTCCCGCTTCATAGCTCAATTCACGACCTTGTCCACGCTTCGGAAGCGCAAAGATGGGAATCGGCGGGTAAGGAAATTTTTCGTATTGAGCCCTCAGACCACTCATATCCTGCTGTTATCACAGCCCACATTCATTCCGCTGCGATTATTAGGCCCCCCTCTGGCGAGAAATGGGTGCTAGTGATAAAAGCCAAAGCATGTCGAACAACACGAAGCGCCTGCGCGGCGCGGTCATTGGTTACGGGTTCATCTCGGGGAAAGGCCATATTCCGGCCTATCTTCAACGCGCCTCTGAGCAGGACGATGTTGAAATCGTCGCGATCGCGGATATTTGCGAAGCCCGCCGCGCCCGCGTCCAGGAAACGCTGCCCAACGCCCGGATCTACTCCGATTATCGCGCACTGCTCGATAGAGAATCCGCAAATCTTGACTTTGTGGATATTTCAACGCCTCCCTGCGATCACGCGACGATCGCGCACGCCGCATTTGACAAGGGCCTCCATGTCCTTTGCGAGAAGCCCCTGACAACGAGCCTTCTCGAAGCTCGCGCGCTGCTCGAACATGCGGCGCGTGCGAAGCGCGTTCTCTTTCCCTGCCACAACTACAAGCATGCCCCGGTTGTGAAAGCGATCCAGGAAATCATTTCGAGTGGAAAGATCGGCAAGGTCCGTTCGATAACCCTGAGCACCTATCGCAACACTCACGCAAAAGGTGTCAACGAGTGGAAGACTCACTGGCGCCGGGAGAAAAAGTTCAGCGGCGGTGGAATCGCCATGGATCACGGGAGCCACACCTTCTATTTGACGTTTGACTGGATGAACAGCTATCCCACCGCGGTCACGGCAAAGATGACCAATCTCGAGCCGACGAAGTATGACACCGAGGATAACTTTTCGGCGGTTTTGACTTTCCCGAACGGACTTGCCCATGCCCACCTCACCTGGACCGCCGGAGTGCGCAAGGTCATCTACACGGTTCAAGGCGAACGCGGCGCAATCACGGTCGACGATGATGACATGCAGATCGCCGTCATGCAAAAAACCGATGGCCCCGATGTAGCCCAGGGGGCGATCACCTGGAACGTCGAGAAGCGATCCATTGCTTCACATTGGATGGATGCAAGCCACGTCAGCTGGTTCAACTCCCTCTTCGACCAATTCAAAACCGCGATCAAATCCGGCGATTTCATTGGAAAAGAAGCGCGTGAGGCATACCTCTGCATTCAACTGATTTCGACGGCTTACCGTTCTGCCCAGGAGGGCTCACGGGAACTCCCGCTTGAAATAGAGGTCCCTGTAAAAGCGCATCCGTGACGGGTTTTAAGGATATACACTTTTCTCGTTTAGGGACCTGAGAATGGTTTGCCTAATTATGTAAAGTGCATTAAAAAGGCCTCTATTCTCGAAAGACCAATAAAGGAGTCGAAATCGATGACACCCAATTCCCAAAAACCAAAAACGCCCCTTACGATCGCCCCCGCTGAAGGCAAGCTCGCCATCCTCACACCAGGTATGGGTGCCGTCGCCACCACTTTTTACGCCGGTGTTGAAGCGATCAAACGCGGCATGGCGAAACCGATCGGCTCCTACACTCAAATGGGCAGGGTTCGGCTTGGAAAAAGAACCGAGAAACGCTTCAAACAGGTCAAAGACCTTGTCCCCCTGGCATCGCTCGATCAGATCGTCTTTGGCGGCTGGGATATTTTTCCGGACAGCGCTTACGAAGCCGCGAAGCACGCGCAAGTTCTGGACAAGAACCTCGTTGAGTCGCTCAAAGAACCCCTTTCGAAAATCAAGCCGATGCCGGCGGTTTTCGACCGCGAATTCGTGAAACGAATCGATGGCCCGAATGTAAAAAAAGGCAAAACCAAAATGGATCTGGCGGAACAGCTCCGCGCCGATATCCGCAATTTCATCAAAGACAACGGATGCAGCAGGGCCGTGATGGTGTGGTGTGCTTCAACGGAAGTTTACACACCGCCCACCGCCGTTCACAAGAACATCAAAAGCTTCGAAGAAGGCCTGCGGAATAATGATCCCGCGATCGCGCCCTCCCAGATTTACACGTATGCGGCAATCAAGGAACGCGTCCCGTACGCCAACGGTTCCCCGAACGTCTCCGTCGAGACGCCGGCTCTCCAGGAACTCGCGGAAGAAATGGGCGTCCCGATCTGCGGTTCAGACTTCAAGACGGGCCAGACTTTGATGAAGACCATCATCGCCCCGGGCCTTCGCAATCGCCAACTCGGGGTCGCGGGCTGGTACAGCACGAACATCCTCGGAAATCGCGATGGCGAAGTGCTCGATGATCCAGGCTCCTTCAAGTCAAAGGAAGTCTCGAAGACCGGTGTTCTCACCGACATTTTCTCGAAGGAACATTATCCCGATCTTTATGGAGACGTTTGCCATGTGGTCCGGATCAACTATTATCCACCGCGCGGCGATAACAAAGAAGGCTGGGACAACATCGACATTTTCGGCTGGCTCGGTTACCCGATGCAGATCAAAGTGAACTTCCTCTGCCGTGACTCGATTTTGGCCGCACCGATCGTCCTCGACCTCGCGCTCTTTATGGATCTCGCCGGGCGCGCGAAGATGAGAGGGCTCCAGGAATGGCTGTCCTTCTATTTGAAGGCGCCCGTCGTAAAGCCGGGCCTCTCGCCGGAACACGACTTGTCGGTTCAGCTCCTGAAGCTGGAGAACACTCTCCGCTTCTTCACAAACGAAGAGCTGATCAACCACCTCGGCCTCACCTATTACGGTGTGGACGAAGGCGAAGAAGCCTAAAGCTTTTTCGCTGACATGAGCAGTTAACGCCCGTCTTCGGGGTGATGCGTTAACTCTGCACCATTTATACATTTTCGAATTAAAGCCGGTCGCCATTAGGCCGATATGGTTTTATGATTCGCTTTGTTACGCGTTTGCCCTGGCTCCTGGGTCTTACCGTCCTGTTTTGGACGGCCAGTGGACTCGCAGACTCCTTTTCAACACTGAGCGATGGTCCTCCCCAATTCCAAAAGCTTGCCCTCGGACCGACGAGCTATGTTCCTGTGAAAGCCAAACAGCTCGCAAAAGCTCGGGTGCTTTGGTTGAATTTCGCAGCTCTTCGGGAAATGGGGATCGATATTCCGCGCGATGGACTGAACCCGAACTTCGAAAAAGAGATTCTGGAAGCGATCGGATACGCGATTCCGAATGCAACTGACCCGAAGGAACTCTTCTTGAACACCGAAAAAGCCTTCTTTGCGGATCGGTACGGTGGCTCGGGCTTGGGCGTAAATTTCGGAAGCGGCAGGGCGGCCTCTGCCGGCAAAATCCAGATCAAAGGGATCGGTATCACCCCTCTCGTCGGAGAGGGACAAGCCTTCGATCACGCTCACGGCAGAGCTTCCCTCGAAGAAGCGATCCGGGAAGCAATCTGGGGTGAGATCAACCAGGAATTACCCTACGGCGCGAACAGAGTCCTTGCGATCGTCGACCCGGGCACTCACACCATCTGGAAAGATGGTGGAAAGGAACGCGACGCCCTCATTATCCGGGAAGACCCCCTTCGTCCGGCTCACTATATGAGAGCCAATTACGGACAAGGGGCGCTTCGGGCCTCGGACGCAGCACGAACCGAAGAAGCGACCACCTTTCTCGTGAATTCGCTCCCGGTCCCAAAAGCAGTAAAAGACAAATCCCTTTCGGGACGGCTCAGGGCGGGGCTCCTGGAATATGTCGACCGCCTCTCTGACCAATATGCCGCGGCTTTTGCCCATAGGCTGTACCATGGCGCAACCAGCCCATCGAATTTCGAAATTACCGGACGCTTTATCGATTACGGGACCATGACAGCCCAACCGGGGTACGGGAAAATCCGTATTCTGGATCACGTCGCCCCCGCAGGAGATTCGTCAGAACTTTCGAATGTTCTCGTCGAAGAGTTTTACAACGGAATCACAAGAGATGCGCCAAAAACAGTCAAGGCCGCCCTGCCAGAAAAAAAGGAACTCCTGGAGCATTTCGAAAAAATGTATCACGAGCATCTTAAAGAAAGATTTCTTGCCCTGACCGGTACGCCGGGCGAGATCATTCAAAAGCTCAAAGGGACGCCGGAATCAGATGAACTCGGAACGCTCATCATCAAGCTCGCCACGGAAGGGGCAATGAAAGCGAATGTCGACAAAGAAATGCCCGCAAAGCTCAGTAAGTACCGGATGCAGGACATACTCACACACATCGACACCGAGACTCCCGACGACCTCGCGGCTCTGGAACACTCCATAGAGCGCGACATTCCGGAAGAGGCCCCCAGAAAAGAACTAGCCGCCGCTTATCAGCGCTATCTCAAAAAAGTCCTTATTGAAGGCAAGAAAGATGGCATACCGCCAGAATCGATGATGACTTACATCGCGGAGAGCGCACAGCTTCGTAACAGCGACACGCCCGCGCTTTTTCGTACGACGCTCAAGGAATACGATCTCAAATTGATTGACGAGTATGGGAGTTCCGGTGATCGAACGAAAATCTGGGATGCAATCGACAAGACGATTGCAGAAAACCGACGCATTTACAAAACCCCGGACCCCTATAAGCTTATACTCCGTGAAACCAGAAGCGCTCTGTCACGAAACAGCCATCGTTATCTCTATGACGCTCGCTCTTCCCAATTCAAAACCATTCTCGAGCACAACATCGAATCCGGGACGATCGAATTTTTCGGACATAAGATAGCCACGAGCGAAGTTGAAAACGCGACACTGCGCTACTCTTTTGATAATTGGGAGACCTTCGAGGTCGCAAAGCCCGTGAAACTCGGAGACCACATCGAAATCGCCCTGATCTCGCCGAAAGCATCCAGTTCCGTCGAGTTCGCCTTGAATTCGGCCGATGGACAGAAGTGGTGGAAGGCGGGCGAGAAGAATATTTCGCTTTCGCTCCGGCACAGCCCTGAAATCCCGAAAGTCGCGAAGTTGAACGCGGCCCTTTTAGGGGACAATATGCAACCCAACGTAATGCCGGGCGGGACCGAACACATACCCACGCCAAAAGCCGGCATTCTGGGCTGTGTAAAACGACTTATAATAAAGATGATCGGCAAACCCTGAAGCGCAGATCGTCCGCGTCCTGAATGTGATTAACTCACCAGACTCCCACGCCGGCGGCTCCTAAGCAGAAGATAGGCAGGAAGCGAAATAACAGCGGCGATGAGGCAAGTGATTTCACCCGCGACCGCGAGTGTTCCAAAACTCACGAAACCCTGGTTCCCGGCAATAAGAAGAGACGTGTAGCCGGTGATCGTCGTAAAACTGCAGAGCCCTACGGCCCCACCGGTATTCCGGATGACGCGCAAAATGTTGCCTCCTCCTTCTTCACGATAACGCTGGAATATATTGACCCCATAATCAACACCGATACCGAAGGTAATCGGGAGCGCGATAAAGTTCAGGAAATTAATCTTAAGGCCGAAGCCAAGAATAATCCCGCCCAGCCAGAGGGCACCGAGACCGAGCGCGAACAAAATTTGAGCAATCGTAGCGACGTTACGGAACAGAAAGACAACCAGGACCACGACCGCAAGGAGCGCAAAGGCCGTGGCGCGTGGCCCGTCGCGCGAAATCGACAGAATCATGTCCGAGGTGATCCCGAGCGTTCCGGCGACCGGGGTTCCCGGCGCGACCGAATCGGCGGCCTCCCGGAGCTGCTGAATGAAGGCGATCAGACGTTCCCCTTCCCAGATCGAATTATCGAGAGGCGGCTCGACGAGCACGAGCTTTCCGATGCTGCCGTCTTTTTCGGTGAACTTGCTGAGAATCAGGGGCGGCAGATCCTCTTGCCGGATCGGGCGAAAGACCGTTTCGGCGAGGAACGTCTGCACGAGCTTTTGATCCGAATCGCTCAGCCGCATCACAAGACGTGGCGGAAGGATTTTCCTGATCTCCTTCAAAACCTTGATCTTCTCGTGCTGCTGCGAAGGGATGAAATCATCCATCGTCTGCACCGAGGCGATCATGCTGGTTTTGCCCTCGGCAGCCTTTTTTTCCTTGAGAAGGCGCGCGATCCGGATCGCGTCCTCTCGGGATTTCGGCAGGATCACGACGGGAGCAAGGTACCGTTGAAAGATCTCGTCGAGGTTCTTCGAAAGATAACCCGAGCCCGTTTCCATACTCTCCTTGTTACGGAGCTTGGCCAGGTTCGTTTCGATGATATTCGGATTGAAACGCACCAGCGTGGCGAGCGAAGCGATGGTGATCACGAGTGAGATGATCCAGATCGGACCCGGAAATCTTTCAACCATCCGCGCAATCGCGTCAGAAAAAAAGGCGCGGGGTGCGCGGGTCTTGGCCAGGACCAACGGGCTCAGACGGTCAAAAAGGGTAAGATAAGCAGGCAACAAAGTGAACGCGCTGATCCAGCAAAGAATCATTCCGATCAGGCCGATGACGCCAAATTGGCGAAAGCCCCGAAAACCAGTCAGAATGAGGGAACCATAAGCCAGCCCGGCGGCGAGTGCCGCCGTCCAGGTCGCCGTCGCCGTGTGGCAGATCGACAGATGCACGGCGCGGATGTTGCCCCGCCCGTTCCGCCGCTCTTCCATATAGCGGGCCAGCAAAATGATTCCGAAATTGATGCCATTACCGACGACGATGCTGCCGAGAAAAGCGGAATTGGCGTTCAGGTACCCCACCGTGAAATACGAAATCCCGAAGGTCCACGCCGTTCCCATGAGGAGGCTGAAGACAAGCGCGAAAGTAGCGCGAACATTGCGGTAAAAAACGAGCATTGCGAGCGTAACAACGATCAGGACGAGAATCGACGAAAGCTCCAGGTCAGCGATGAGCGCGGCGTGCTCTTCAAGAGTGTCCTGAACCCCCCCGGTGTACTTGATCGTGATATCGGGAGCATAAGATTGCGGATTGAGTTCCGCGATCGTCTTCTCAACAGCCGCTTTGAGTCGATGCACCTGATCGATGCTCGACGTTTTGCCAGGCATATAGGCCAGAACAGTGCGGAGCTTTCCGTCCGGGGTCGCGTAATAGCCGTCCGGCAAGCGGGCATAAGCCGCGGTTCGACTCTCGTATTTTTGCCTGAGCGCAAGAAGGTTCAGCTTTGGTTCCGGGATCTCTTCTTCACGAAAAATATTGAGCGGGTTGTAGAGTTCCTTTTCGTACTGAATGCGATCGCGAATATAGTCACGGACCTTGATGAGATCGGAGAGTTCCATATAGAGCGGTTGCCGCCCTCTGAAAAATTCGAGTTCCCGATCGATTTTATACTCGACGCTTGAAATGGTGCTTTTCGGGAGTTTTTGAAGGCGCTTTGCGAGATCAATGACGAAGCGCTTGCTGCCGGCCGGGTCCTGCGAAAAAACGAGGATCGCGAGATTATCAATAGACTCAAGGCGTCGGCTGACCTCATTGAGGTCGAGAACACTCCTTGCGGTACTGGGAAGGAGTTCTTCGATGTCCGTGCGGAGGTTCTTGTAAAGCTGCGCGGAATAATAGATCCCCACGAAGGCGGTCAACGTCCCGACGAGAGCCACGAGCCCGGCCCGGCGCAAGATGAAGCGTGAAAAAGATTGCAACAAAGGCCCTCCGAACTCCCTTGTTTTTATAGCCCTTCTGGTCTTAACTAGTCCAATCGTGAATCCAAAGGGATTACTTAAAAAATCTATCATCGTTCTGGGAGATTTTTCCCTCTTTGTTTTCGAAACGGTCAAATCTTCCGTGGGCCTTTGGAAGCGGCGGGGCCTTTTCCTGAAGCAATGTGAATTTATCGGAGTTACCTCACTTGGCGTGAACATCGTGGCCGCGCTCTTCATGGGCGGCGTGCTCGGCTACCAGCTTTACGTGTCCTTTCATCTTTTCGGTGCGGAGGCCCTTCTCGGCGGGAGCGTCGGCGTCGCGCTGTTTCGCGAACTCGGGCCGGTAATGGCCGCCATAATGGTTACCGGACGAGCGGGCGCCGCCATGGCCGCCCAGATCTCAAGTATGCGAATTTCTGAACAGATCGACGCTCTCGAAGTCATGGCCGTCGATCCTCTTGAATATCTGGTGGCTCCGAGGGTCGCGGCAGGAGTGCTGATGATGCCGCTTCTCGCGATTTTCTTTTCCGTGGTGGCCTCCTGGGCCGCGGCGGCCGTGGCGTGCGGAATCATGGGCCTGGACCCGATCATTTTCTGGAAACAATTCTCCCGAGTGGTCGATTCTATCGAAATCGTCCATTGTGTCGTCAAGGCGGCCGTATTCGGCCTCGTCCTGACCTGGATCGGCTGTTTCTTTGGATTTCGCGCTCAAGGCGGAGCCAGTGCGGTCGGCCTCGCGACCCGGAGCACGGTCGTTTCCTCCTGCCTCACTATTCTGCTCAGCGATTTCATCCTAACTTCATTCCTTCCATTTGGATTTGCGAAACTGAGGGCCTTTTAGCCATGAACACAAGCGAAGCATCGAACTCGACCCGGTTCAAAGTCGGTCTTTTCACGGTTGTCGGTCTGGTCTTTATCGGAGTACTCACGGTATACGTTAACGACAAGCCATACTGGTATCGCCCCTGCCAGCTCGTCCATATCAATGTCGACGACGCGACCGGGCTCAAATCAAAATCCCCGATCCGCTCCCTTGGACTTGAAATCGGGTATTTAAAAACAGTCGAGCTGTCCGAGACGCATGTCACCTTGGGAATCTGCATCACGGCACCCGTTGAGGTTCTTCCTTCGACGCGTGCCTATCTGAGAGGCGAAGGCTTTCTCGGTGATAAATTCGTCGAACTGAAGCCGGTGAAATTCCTGGGCGGCCCGCGTACCACGTCCCACCTGAAGCCCTCGCTCCAGAAAGCACTCGGAGAAGCGGCGGATCGCCTGCTCGATATTGCCGTTCTGAGCGCATCCGCAGCCGAAGCTCAGGAACCGAAACCCGCGCGAAAATCAGGAGAAGGCCGGGAGATCCCGGTAGGCGCGCAGACCCAGGACATGCAGCAAATCGTGAACCGGGTGGACGAGCTGGTCAACGAGATGACCGGCCTCACACAGAACCTCAAACAGGCGATCAACCCGGAAGAGCTGCGGTCCACCATGCGACAGCTCAACCGGACCCTCGAAAACGCGTCTCGAACTCTCGCTCCCGAAGGCGGCCTGAACCAAACGGCTCAGCGAACCCTGGCCAAACTTGAAGACTCGATCGAACAGCTTCGAGACATGATGACCCGGATCAATCGCGGCGAGGGATCGGTCGGGATGCTGATCAATGACCCGACTTACGCCGAAGAGATCCGCGAAGGCATCCGAAATGTAAACAAGCTTCTCTCAAAGGTCGGCGGCGTCCGTTTCCAAGTGGATATCGGCGGAGAGATCATCACGGCCTACGAAGAAGGAAGCCGTGCCTGGTTCCGGCTCGGCATCTGGCCAAAGGCGGACCGTTATTATCTCCTCGGGATTTCTGTTGATCCCAGGGGACGGCGAACGAAGGTAACCACCACCACGGCCGTCCAGGGCGGTCCGACCACGGTTACGGAAACAACCCAGCTCGAAGAAACCGGCCTGCTTTTGACCGGCATGGTCGGTAAGCTTTTCTTCAACCATCGCCTGGACCTCGCAATCGGTGCGCTGAATGGAGATGGCGCGGTTTCGATCGGATTCAATCTCGGACGCAGCGAGAGACCTGACGAGATTCAGCTCACGAACTCGGTTTATTCCCGCGGCGGAGCCCCAGGGATGGACAATCGCGTTTCACTCGTGGTTCGTCCGTATCTGAGCACCTACCTTCGGGCGGGCATTGAATCAGTCCGCTACAAAGTGAACGGGCAGATCCCCTATTTTTTCGGAGCGGGTATCGCGTTCGACGACGAGGACATCAAACTTCTCTTTACCCTCAGGTAAAGTCAGTTCCAATCTCGTCCGCAGTGAGACCCATCAGGTAAAGAATCCACCGAAGGTCCTTTTGATTCAGGGCAAAATCGGCGCGTTCCCTAAGTATTTTCTTGGCGTTAAAAGCAACTCCGAAACCTGCTTTTTCGAGCATCAAAGCGTCGTTTGCCCCGTCGCCGACGGCCAGGATTTCGTCAAGAGCGATTCCTTCCCGCGCCGCCAGTGATTCGAGAATATCCGCTTTTGCCCGGGGATTAAGAAGGGGACGCTGAACCTCTCCAGAAACCAGACCATCCTTCAGCTGCAAAGTGTTTGAGAAGGCGAAATCGATGTCCAGCTCACGCCGGATTTTCTCAACCGCGAAGTCGAAGCCGCCACTGATAATGGCCGTTTTGCACCCCATTCGCTTCAGCTGCTGAACGAACTCAGCCGCGCCCGAAGTGAGCCTGATTCTTTCGAGCACGCGATCGAGACCCTCCTTGGAAAGACCTTTGAGCTTTTCGCATCTCAAGACGAGGCTTTCATCAAAACCGAGTTCACCAGCCATTGACCGTCGCGTAATCGCCGCGACTTCATCGAAGACGCCCCGTTCGCGGGCCAGCTCATCGACGATCTCGTTCTGAATCAGCGTGGAATCAAAATCCATGGCAACCAGACGCCTGTAACGCCGCTGAGGGCTTTCCTCCTGAAGGGCGACATCAAAGCCGCCCTCGTCGCCCATCGCGAGGAGTTTTTCCTTGAAGCGGCCCTTCAAAGCCTCTCGATCAGTCGGCCTGCCGAGCGGAGAAAAGTGGAGTTCCACACATCTCGGAGTCCCTGCGCGGCCGAGCCGGCGGGCGGAACGGAAGCGCATTCCGTCCCTGGTCAGCAATTCAGTGATGAGTTCGACTGCTTCGGGCGGAACGGCTCCGGCGGCCATCAGCGTCGCGACACATGAGCCCTCAGGCGCCATCTGCTCAGACATATTTCCATTCTGGTCCATCTGCTCCATTCGGGCTATTCTGCCGCCTGGAGCTGCGGTTCTCAACATAGATTAATTGACGCACACCGCTCGGATCGTTTAGGACATGGGGATGGCGCTTTCAACCCAACCTTACAAAGGTACCCGGGATTTTTACCCCGACGACATGCGTATCCAGAGCTGGATGTTTAACCGGATGCGAGAGGTCGTCGAGAGATACGGTTATCAGGAATACGACGGTCCGATGCTGGAACCGTTTGAGCTCTATGCCGCGAAGACAGGCGAAGAAATCGTCAATAACCAGCTCTACTGGCTCATGGACCGAGGCGAACGAAAGTTGGCTGTCCGCCCGGAAATGACCCCGACACTCGCGCGAATGGTAGCCGGGAAGTTTCACGAGCTCCCAAAACCGGTGCGTTGGTTCAGCATTCCCAATCTGTGGAGGTACGAGCGGCCCCAGCGAGGACGCCTACGTGAGCATTGGCAGCTCAATGTCGACGTTCTCGGCGGTGATCCGCTCCTCGCCGATGCCGAGCTCCTCACCCTCGCTCTTGATCTGATTCGTTCCTTCAAAGGCGAGAAGTTCGTTTCCATTCGCGTCAACAACCGGCGGCTCATGGATCACTTTTTCACGAAGACACTCGGCCTTTCGACGGATACGGCCCTAAAAACAACCAAAGCCATAGATGCCCGCGCTAAAATCGGTGAAGAAGCCTATGCGAAATGGCTGGGTGAACTCGGCCTTTCCGAGGACCAACGACTTCGTATGGAGGACTTCTTCAAGGCACCCTTCGAAGACACCGCCCGAAATCTTCCTTGCACGGGGGTGGACGAGCTTCGATCCTTATACGGACTCCTCGAAGAGTCCGGCGTAGCCTCGCACGTACAGTTCGACCCGACAGTTCTGCGCGGGCTTGATTACTACACCGGAACCGTTTTCGAAATGTACGACCACTCCCCCGAGAATCGTCGCGCGATGTTCGGCGGCGGTCGGTACGACAATCTGCTCGCCCTATTCGGAAATTTCAAGTTGTCGGGCGTCGGCTTCGGCATGGGTGACGTGACATTGCGCAATTTCCTCGAAACCCATCAGCTCTTGCCGTCGTTCGGCACCGGAATTGATGTTTTTGTAAGTCTACCGCGACAGGAGTTACGGTCAAAAGCCGAGGAGACGGCACGCGGGCTCCGCGCCCAAAATCTCCGGGTCATGACGCCGCTGTCGGCCGAAGGATTCGGCGCGCAGCTCAAGCTCGCCACTAAGCATGGGGCGAGATTTGCCGTCCTGTTCGGGGACTCGGAGCTCTCGGAAGGCAAGGCCCTGGTCAAAGATCTGTCGTCAGGCAGCCAGACTTCGGTTCCGTTTGAAGCTATTCCGACCCATATCCAAGGACTCCTGCATGGCTGAGCAGATCGAAATTCTAAAACTCCGGGAGGATGCCACGCTCCCGACGCGAGCTCATCCGGATGACGCTGGACTGGATCTCTATTCAATCGAAGACCTCCTGCTCGACCCCGGACAAGGGCTGGTGGCAAAAACGGGCGTTGCCCTCGCACTGCCTCCCCGTCACGTCGGTTTGATCGCGGATCGCTCTTCCCTCGGCAAACGCGGCGTGAAAGTGGCGGGCGGCGTTATCGATGCCGGCTATCGCGGGGAAATTCAAGTCGTCCTCTGGAATCTTTCAGGCGAACCCGTCCGGCTTGGACGGGGTGAACGAATCGCGCAGCTTCTCATTTTGCCGATCGCAACGCCAGCGGTCCAAGCAGTTGAATCGTTGGACGCGACCGCGCGGGGCGAAAAGGGTTTTGGCAGTACGGGAAAATAAGGGATTTTTAAAACAAGTGTGGCCCGAAGGGCGAACCTGTTAAACCTCCGGGCCACGTGTGGAACCCAGTTCCACGGCCCGAGAATGTGCAAACCTCAAGCCGACCGCCGGAGAACGTCGATTTCTGCGGCTCAGGGTGACACGGCAAATGAGAGTTCCACCGCGAGAGCAGCCCCGAAAGGAGCCGCTTCAGCAGCCGGAATCGTCGCGGATTGTTCGGAACGGCTTGAGGCGAGAGCTTGCAAATCAGGACGGGGAATGGCCATCCCTGGATTTTGCAACAGCATCCAACTGAATGCCGCCGCAACTAGCAACCCCCAGATCTCTGGAGAGGCGATCAGTATCTTCAGGTTTGCGCTTTCCATCCGTTTGCCCTCGATGGCTTTCACGCATGCAATCAAAGTGCTAGCTTTTCGGACTCGCGACACGAAGGACTACGGCACGTCGCATCATTTCCTTCCAGAAATTAAGTTGCCTGCCTCTTTCGCCCTTTGGTACAAATGCCTTATGGGGGGGAATCGTGAATTCCAAAAAACTTATCGTTCTATCTTTGTTATTTTGTCTTCCAACACTCAGCTACGCCTATAAATTCGATAGCGACGTACCAGCCGACATCCAAAAGCAGATGATCGAGGACCTGTCTTTTATCAATAGCATCGAAGGAACCGACAACTCCTCCCTGCATCAACAGATTTTCGGGAAAGTGAGCGGACCGGTCTATACGACTTTTTTCGAACAACGCGTTACCGGAATCGGAATGCACAGCTGCGGCGGTGGAAAAGCGGTCGCCTGTGTTATCCCGATGTATAGCAGCTCGAAAATGTGGCTCACGGAGAACTTCGTCAAATTCAGCCATCCGCAAGTTTCACGAATGATGGTCGTATTTCACGAGGCCAGGCACACCGAGGTGAAGAATCGCAATTTCCCGCATGCGACCTGCCCGGTTCCGTTCAAAGACGCGGACGGCCAGGATATGAAGAGCATCTGGACAGGCGCGACTCTCGCCGGCGAGCCCGCTTGCGACAAAACGCCCTTCGGCTCCTATGGCTCGTCGCTGATCATGCTCAAGAACATCCAGAAATTCTGCTTGAACTGCACGGATAAAGTTAAAATGGACGCCGGCCTTTATGCTGACGACCAGTTCAAGCGCATCATCGATCAGAACGCGATTCAGGCGATCAAGAAAGATCTCTACGCCGGACTTTCCGGAAACTGATTCGCGTCCTTGCATGAAGTTATGAAAAAGCAGTCACTCGCGCTCATCCTGGCGATTATCGGGCTTGGGGCGGCTTCGGTTTATTTTCTGAACGGATCGAGGAGCGGGCCGAGCGGCTCGGCTGACGGTCGCTCCTCGATTCCGGATTCCGGAAACCCAGCTGCCGCGAGTCCCGACGCAAACACCGGAACAATGGAACAGATCGCGGCGCCCACTCCGACCGCTCCCGAAGATGAAAAGAAGCTCGCAACCCTGAACACGATCCTCGCTTCACGCAACGACAACGACCCGCGGCTCGATCGGGATTTCAACGAGCTCTCGGAGGCGCAGAAAGCGCTGTTCAAGGCCCGATATGGCGAGCTGGCACCCGAAAAACGCAACGAGCGCGGGACCATCGTCTTTCTGCTGGGCCGCAATCTCACGACGGAAGCCGACTTCAATTTTCTTTGCGAAGTACTGAGAGAACCGCCGTGCCTGAGCCTGAAGAACTGCTCGGGCGATCCCGCTTCGGGCGGCAAAGAGGACTTTGATCGCGAATCGGGAGAAGAGGTCACCCTTGCCTACCCGCAGCTCGTCGCCATCAAATCTCTTGAAAATTATCTCACGAAACACCGTTCAAGCCGGTTTTCCACGGACGCACTGAAAGCCCTGGATTGCGCCAAGGACTCCAAGGTTCCGGGACTCGGGCAGAACGCCGCCCAGGTCAGCCAAACCTTTTCGGACCGCCGTTAAGCTGCCTTTTTAGTCACCGCGGCCGGAGGCGCGGCGGGCTGCGCCTGCTCGACTTCGTTGGTCGTCGTCTCATTCCAGAGATATTCGAGCGCGGATGAGTAACGGTTGACGAGATTGTAATACAGGCCCTCGATCGAGAAAAACGTGTTGACCAAGGTCATGGCCGCGGAGAACCCGATTCCGAGAATGGACTTCACCATCGCCTGCGAAATATCTCCGAGGAAAAGATCCATCACACGCTTCGTATCCTGCAGGTTCTCGAGATTCATGCCGCCGAGTTCGGGCAATCCTTTTGATATACCCAAAAAGGTGCCGAGAATGCCGCCGATCAGAAACAGGCCCGGCAAAATGTTCAGCAGTTCATGAACAATCGACACGGGGAAAATCCCGAAGAGCCGGTTGAAATACGGATTGTTTTCGTAAACCGCCTTCGAGACCTCAATCATCTTCGGAGGCATGCCTTCCTTGCGGAAATACCGAATCTGCCGCAAGGTATCATCGACCAAGCGCTTGGCGCCATCCTGATTCAGAAACAACCGATCAACGACGCTCGTAATATAGTCCAGGCTGCGGCGTTTGTACTTATCCCTTGTCTCGAAACAATCGAGGAACGTCTTTTCGAGCAGAATTCGCGTCAGCCGATAGAACGAGGAAACTTTAGGGCTGTCCGGTGTCGAGAAATGGAACCGGACTCGTTTCTCGAACTCGAGCGAGAAGCGATATTCAACCCGGGCGACGTAGTACATCAGGACTCTTGCCACTATCCCGCCGATGAAGGCGAAGAGCATGACCGGGAGGACGATCGTTGAAAGAAACTGGGTGAGGTGCCCCAAAAGGAACTGGCTTATCGTATCAGACATGGGATTTTCTCCTCTTCACTATTCTTCCTTCAAATTGAACTTGATGATGACCATTTGACTTTTTCTGCAGTCATTCTGCATGCAAAATTCCTCGCGCGTGGCATTCGCCGGAGTGCGATTTTTCGAAACATCCGCGGCCAGATAACTTCGTCCCGAGACCTTTACAAACGGCAGCATTGATTTCTGGTGTTCAAACTGGATTTTGTCCGGGTTGAAAGCATACTCAAAGATCGTTTTGGCGCGCCGATAGCTGAGATCCATGTTGTAGTTGACGGCCAAGCGGTCCTGCGACGAAAGGCTGGCTGGATCGACCACCTTTCCCTGAAAGGTCGGCGAAGCAAAACCGACGATTTCGACGGATTGCAAGCGCTTCACCACCTGCGGATCAGAGAAAAGACTCTTCGCATAGGCCGGCATCGTCTTCTCCAGGGTCTTTCGCATACTCGGCTTGAGAGACGCTTTGTCCGTATCGAAATAGTCCGGTTGGAACTCGATCGTCACATCACCCGTCTTCGGATCCACCTGCGCATTCACGCCGGCTTTCGAGAAATTCTTCTTGATCTGCTCGGCGAGTTTCCTCTGCTGATTGAGCTTTCGAATGCTCGCGTTCAAATCACGCTGCAAAGTCTCGTTGGTCTTCTGCAAGGAAGCGATCGAGCCCTGGTATTTGAGAGCCGTCTCATGCAGCTTCTGCTGCGTGCCCTGGAGGTCGGAGTTCAGCTTTCCAAGCTGATCCTGATACTCGCGTGTCTGGCTTTCAAGCTGCGCCCGATACTCCCGCTCCTTCTCAAGCTTCGCGGCGGCGCTCAGCTGCGCGTTTTTCAAACTGTCCTCGAACCGGCGTTTCTGTCCTTCAATCGTGGATTCGTGATTCTGCCTGAGGTCCTCGATCGAGGACTTGAATTGGGCTTCCTTTTCAGACAAGGTCGAAATCAGCTGTTCCGCCTCGCGATTCTTCTCGTCCAGCTTGGTTTTGGTCTGATCGAGTTCCTGCATGTATTTGTGATTCTTATTGCGAAGTGCCGCGATCCGCTTCGTGCTTTCCTCTTCGAGTTCTTTCAACTCCGTTTCATATTTCGCTTTGCGTTTGGCGTTCGACTTGTAGGCGTACTTGAGTTGTGAGCTCTTGGTTTGAAGCTCCTGTTCGATCTTGGCGATCTGCAAATTGTTCTGTTCGATCTGCTCTTTTTTAGACCAGACCTCCTTATCCATGACTTCAAGTTCTTTGGTCTGTTCCTCGATCACTTGATCACGCTTTTGCACCTTGCCGGACGAAATCAGGTTGGCGTTGACAATATTCTTCACGAGCTGCTGGTAGCGGTTCAGGCCCTGCATCTTCTGACGAGCGTCGTTCGCCTGTTTCGCGAGCGTTTCATGCTCCTGCTTGGCCTCGGTCTCGAGCAGGCTGATTTTGTCCATCAGCTCCTGATAAAGTTTAACCTCGTCCTGAGAAGCCCCCTTATTCAGGTAGTCATCTTTGAGAACTTCATAGGTTTTCAGCTGCTTTTTCAGTTCGTCGTTCTCGGCACGCGCGACCTGAAGCGCCTGCGAAGCCGCAATCGAAGTGGTACCGCTTCTGAGATTCGCGACCACGAAAAGAAGAAGAAAGGTCACCGAAAGGACAAGGAACAAATCGCTGTAGGAAGTCCACTGGTGACCGCCCTGCTCAACCTTGGTTTTAATTTTTTCATAGTTCAGATTCATGTGCCGTCCTATGACTGGGTTCTCCTATTTATCGGCTGGCCGGGAAAAGAACCTGAGGTCCCGATACTTTGTATCGTTTCTAAATCGTTTTGGTTAAGTTCTGATCAAGCCCTCTTAAAAATTGATGCCTGTCTATTAACCTCCCATCCTATAATCCCGATAAATAATCCATGAAGGGCACGGTTAAGCTTCATACGCTGCACGCGGACGGTCGAAAAGAGAAGCTGGCGCTGAACGTCAGTACCGGCGACAAAGTCCCGCTGAACCGAAGGACAATCGGCTTCGAAACGGGCTGTCACCTCGATGTAAAAGGGGACCAGGTCAGGATCGTCGCCGATCCCGAAGCCCCGGATTTTACCTTCAGGAACGAAAGCGGCCGCGACTTCGACATCAAGCCGGGCAATATGTGGGAAGGCGATAACGGAATACTCGAGTTCATCACGCTTCCTCAGCCCGAAATAAAGAGCGAGGACGCTACCCGATACGTGAGTCTCTCTTCGATTCAAGCCGAAAACGCAAATGCCCAGGCAGCGGTGCCGAAGCCCACCGAGCAGGGGCCAAGCATCATTAGGGATACCAAGGATACCGAAAACGCGACTTCGGTCATTTTACGAATGAGCGTTCCGGAACGGGTCGTAGATGCCCCCCCCCCAAACCCTGGACGGGAAAAGTTGGAAATCAAAGGCAGTCCACCGCCTCCGACCGACGTCGATTTGCGACGAGCCCAGCTTGTTGAAGGTCTCATTTCGTTTTTTATTTTAGCGCTTGCCACTGAATTCGCTGCAAGAGTGGCCTACCTCACCTCCAGTGGCCAGCTTCACATCCCGTTTGGAGCCAGCACTCCTTTCATCCTGCTCCTCGTGGCCGCCACGACTTTCGTTCTTCATACAAAGCAAGCGGACAAACGTTGGAGTGGCACCAAACTTCAACTTTTCAGAAGACTGACCTGGGGTTCCGCGGGGATTTGCCTTTTTGCAGCTGTTTCTTCCGGCATTTCAGTGTCGTTGTGGAATCTCTCCACATCAGGACAGCGGGAAGAAGTCGCCCAATCGCCCGAACCACCAGCCACAACGGCCCAGTCAGCCCCGCAAGACGCAAATAATGTCGCGCCCCAGACCTCCCCGGAGCTCGAAGCGCTTTCAGCACAACTCAAAAATCTTTCGAAACCTCTCGGGGCAAAACCCGATCTCCATCTCGAGAATCCTTCGCTCGCGAAAGAGGAATTCTTCTCGGCCGTGCGTTCCGGCGACCTCGGCGTGGTCCGCACGCTCGTCAACTCCAGGTCAGTCGACGTCAATATCACTCTCGATCGCGGTGTCTCCGCCTTGCACCTCGCTTGCGCGAAGGGAAATCACGCGATGGTGAAATATCTCATTTCCAAGCGAGCCAACATCAATGCTCGGGACCCGGGCGGAACCACCCCCCTGATGTGGGCAACGTACAATCGTCACAAAGACATTGTCGAGTACCTCGTCAAACGAGGCGCCGACCTGAATCTGAGGCGTGAAGATGGATACCGCGCCATTGACCTCGCCAAACGGTACGGCTTGAAATCGTATATCGCTCTCCTCACTCCCAAGCCCGCTTCTCGGGCCATCGCGAGTGAAAAGAAGGCGAAAAAATCCAAAAACGATTCCTCGATCCGACGCGGTATCAAACGCTGACTGTCAAGGTGCCGGTGACGCTGACGGCGACGGACTCGGGGATGTCTCGGTCGCGACGATCGTCCCCGACATGCTGGCCTTGCCGTGCTCGGTGCAAAAATACGGATAGGTACCCGGATTGACGAAAAGAAATGAGTAGGACTGCCCGGGGCTCAAGGACCCGGAATTCCAAAGGTCCGTATCGGATGTCGCACTATGATCAACGGAATCGTTATTGACCCACGTGACCAGAGTTCCCGCCGCGATGAAGAATGGATTGATTCCGTAAGCGGCGGTACCGAGGTCCGTCGCGCCAGGAGGTATGACGACCGTCACCTTCGGTACCCCACCTGGCTGTCCCGGCGCGGGAGGTGTTGCGGGCGGGAGGCCGCCTGAATTGCTGCAAGCCGACAACGCGCAAAAAAGGAAACTCAGGGTTAGCCAGGCTTTCATACCCGAACCTCGAACCCTCTCCCGATGCATTTGGTATTCCGGGCAGGGATCGTGTTCGGCGGCGCCCCTTATTTGAGAAGAGCTGAAAGTTCTCGAATGTGAGCGAGATCGAAAAATCCGATTTTATCACTGAAAAATTTCTTCGCGGCATCAAGCGGCGCCATCTTCTGAACACTCGCGAAGTGGTCATATGCGTCACAAAGGTTGAGCACCTGTGACGAAAGCGGCAGGGTGGACAAGCGTTTCTTCTGTGGAAATCCCGCCCCCTCGCCTATCTCTTCATGATTGGCGATCAGTTCGAGAATGTTGCGATTAATGTAAGGTTTTCCCGCAAGGAGATGGGCCACTTCGGTCGGGTGCTTTTGATACTGCTTGAGCTCGGCGACGCTCAAACTTTCGGGCTGAACATCCGCGCCGAAGCCGAGGTTCGTCAAAGCGGTGTCATGGAGCAGCCCCGCGATCCCGAGATCCAGTAAATCCCGCGCGGAAGTTATCCCGAGTCGATTGGCAAGCCCCAGGGCAAGGCTCGTCACGTTGGCGGCATGCTGAAAGTTGTCCAACGCACAGCCGGTGGAAGCGAGAATGTTCTTGAGGGCGCCGTCCTCCGAGGTCAGGAATGAAACGACCTTTCCGATCCGGTCCTCGGTACGGTGATAGCCCTGTTCTGTTTCGCAGTTATGCAAAGCGTTTTCAGCATCGGTCACGATCGCGCTTCCGACGAGCGATGAGCGCTCCTCAATGGGAAGGTTTTTATTGCTGAGATCCTCGAGTCCCGCGTCCAAATACGCCAGATAAGCCGGCTCCGACTCTTCAGGAATATAAAGCTTCTTGACGCCTTTCGAGCGAAGGCGTTCAATACGATCCGGATCAAATGTATCGGCACTTCGAATGTAATGGACATATTTCTCGGCGACAAGAATATGGACGTCAAAACGAACGGGAGCTCCCGGCCGAAGGGTGCCAATGCGAACAGGAA
>Ga0208375_1000875_pt1 | contig 37904 bp, 32 predicted proteins | sample RifOxyD1_FD_184038 | JGI IMG/M metagenome (GOLD analysis project Ga0208375, IMG submission 184038) | Soil microbial communities from Rifle, Colorado - Rifle Oxygen_injection D1 (SPAdes) | ecosystem: Environmental > Terrestrial > Deep subsurface > Rock core/Sediment | place: Rifle, Colorado... | reverse complement strand
CCCCGCCGCAGCCCGCCGCGAGCAGGACTGCCAGAATGATCGACGCCACGAAGCCGGCCCGGCGCGTCGACGACGACACGGCACTCAGCGCCCGCGCAGGAACCATCGGTCCATTTCCTGCAGCGTGAAGTGCGCCCATGTCGGGCGGCCGTGGTTGCACTGGCCGGAGCGCTCGGTGGCTTCCATCTCGCGCAGCAGTGCGTTCATTTCCGGCAGCGTCAGGCGGCGGTTGGCGCGGACCGCACCATGGCAGGCCATGGTCGACAGCAGCTCGTCGCGCGCTTCGGCGACACGGCGCGACTGGCCGTGCTCGCGCAGGTCGGCCAGCACGTCGCGCAGCAGCGCTTCGACGTCGCCGTGCGCCAGCAGCGCCGGTACCGCGCGCAACGTCAGCGACTGCGGGCCGGCGCGGGTCACTTCGAAGCCGAGTGCCGCCAGCGTCGCCGACTCGCGCTCGGCGACTTCGGCTTCGCGCTCGGATACGGCGATCGATGCCGGCACCAGCAGCGGCTGCGTCCGCAGGCCCTCGCCGTCGTGCGCGCGCTTGAGCTTCTCGTACCCGATGCGCTCGTGCGCGGCGTGCATGTCGACGACGATCAGGCCCTGCGCGCTCTCGGCGAGGACGTAGATCCCGTGCAGCTGCGCGACCGCATAGCCGAGCGGCGGCAGCGACGGTTCGGGGCTCTCGGGCAGGGGCGGTAACGGCGTGGACGGTGCCGCCGCGGGCGCGCCTTCGTTGCCGGGTGCGTGGGTGCCGTAGAGCGCGGCATACTCGGCTTGCGCCTCGCGGGCCCAGACGCCATCCGATGCGCCTTCACGCAGGCCCAGCGGCGTCTGCGAACGGTCCCAGTGCGCCGCAACGGGCTGTCCGCCTTGTGCCATTGCAGCGGGCGCATGCGCGGTCATCGCCGACGCCTCGATGCCCGCACGCGTTTCGGCCAGTGCCTGGTGCAGCGTGCGGTAGACGAAGTCGTGGATCAGCCGGCCGTCGCGGAAGCGCACTTCGTGCTTGGCCGGATGGACGTTGACGTCCACGCGGCGCGGATCGACCGACAGGAACAGCACGTACGCCGGTTGGCGGCCGTGGAACAGCACGTCGGCATAGGCCTGCTTCACCGCGTGCGCGACGCTGCGGTCGCGGACCGAGCGACCGTTGACGTAGAGGTACTGCTGGTCGGCGCTGGCGCGCGAGTAATTGGGCTTGGCGATCCAGCCGTGCAGCCGCAGGCCCGCCGCCTCGTGCTCCACGCGCAGCGCCTGCGACGCGAAGCCCTCGCCGAGCGTCTCCTGCAACCGGGCATCGGACAGGCCGGAATGCTCGAGGATGTCCACCTCGCCCTTCCAGCGGCGCGACGGCTTGCCGTTGTGCGAGACGCGCAGTTCGACGTCGGGCCGGGCCAGTGCGAGTTGCCGCAACCATTCCTCGATGTGGCCCAGTTCGGTGCGTTCGGCCTTCAGGAACTTGCGGCGTGCCGGAACGTTGAAGAACAGATCACGCACTTCCACCGTGGTGCCGGGCGGATGCGGCCGTGGCGCGGGCTCGGCCACTCGGCCGCCGTCGACCTCCAGCGCCATCGCGTGCTGCGCGTCGCCCGGGCGGGACACCAGCGTGAACCGGCTGACGGAGGCGATCGACGGCAAGGCCTCGCCACGGAAGCCCAGGGTCGCAACGCCTTCCAGGTCGTCGAGCGAGGCGATCTTGCTGGTCGCGTGGCGCGACACCGCCAGCGCCAGCTCATCGGCCGGGATGCCGCCGCCGTCATCGCGGATCCGGATCAGGCGCGCGCCGCCCTCTTCCAGGTCGATGTCGACCCGCCGGGCACCTGCGTCGATCGCGTTCTCGACCAGTTCCTTGACCACCGACGCCGGCCGCTCGACCACTTCGCCCGCGGCGATCTGGTTGACGAGGATGTCGGGCAGCGGGCGGATGGGCACGTGGAGACGGGGCCGGAAAACGGGGCCCGCCATCATACCGGCGCCCGGATGCACGAACGCCGGCGGGAATGCGCCGGCGTTCGTTCAATCAGGCAGCGAGGATTCGCTATCAGGGGCTTCCACCGGCCCCGCCCGGTGCGGCGTACTGCGCCTCGGCACGCGCGGCGAACATCGTGCCCGGCGGCGGCTGGCGGGTGAAATACGTGTTGATGCCGTCGAGCACCGCGCGGGCGATGACCCGCTGCTGCGCGGGGTCGGTCAGGCGCTTTTCCTCTTCCGGGTTCGACAGGAACGCCGTCTCCACCAGCATGGCCGGCATGTCGGAGGTGCGCAGCACGGCGAAGTTGGCTCGCTCGACCTGCGGCTTGTGGTTGTTGCCGATCTTCTTCAGGCCCGACAGCACGTGGCCGGCGGCGTCTTCGGATGCGCGCATGTGGCCGCTCTGGGTGAGGTCGAGCAGCACCGAGGTCAGGGTGTTGTCGGTCTTGGGCAGGCGCGCACCGCCGATGAGGTCGGCCGAGTTTTCCTTGTCGGCCAGCCAGCGGGCGCGCTGGGACGATGCCCCGCGCAGCGACAACACGTATACCGAGGAACCCTTGGCGTTGCGGTTCTCGGCAGCGTCGGCGTGGATCGAGACGAAAATGTCGGCACGGTTGGCGCGCGCCAGCTGCGTGCGCTTGGTCAGCGGCAGGAACACATCGTTATCGCGCGTCAGGTAGGACTTCAAGCCGGGCGTGGCATCGACCTGGCGCGCCAGTTCGCGTGCGATCGCCAGGGTGATGTCCTTCTCGCGCTTGCCTGCCAACCCGATTGCGCCGGGGTCCTGCCCGCCGTGGCCGGCGTCGATCGCCACGATCAGCGGACGCATGCCGGCGCCGCGCATTACCTGCTGCAGCGTCTTGCCGTGGGCGGAGTCGGCGGGCGGCACGGCCCCGCGTGTCGGCTGAACCGGCGCCGGCTGTCCGGTGGCAATGCGCGTCGGCACGCCTGTCGCCACGGTGGTCGGCACGGACGACGATGGCGTCGCCGTCTTCGCGGCACCACCGCCATAGGAAGCGGCAAGCTCGGAAATCAGGCGGCTCGTGGCCGCCGCCGATTCGGCGGCGCGCTCGGCATCGGTCTTTGCGGGCGGCAACACCGCCGCAGGCTGCGGCGGCACTGGAGCCGAAGTCGCAACGGTCGCCACCGCAGGTGCCGGCGCGCCGTCATGCGGCCACTCCACCACCAGTTTCGGGCCGTTGGCGCCGGGCTCGATGCGTGGCGCGATTGCCGTCACCGACTGGTTGAGGTCGAACACGATGCGCACCGTGCCCGCCACCGGCTGCCCGGTGCGCACCGACGACACGACGCCACTGCCGGCCGGCAGCGACACGCCGGGGGTAAGGCGCGAATCGGCCAGGTCGATGGCAAGGCGGTCGGGGCCTTTCAAGCTGAGGACGCGGAAATCGGAGGCGGCATCCAAGGCGATCTCGGCGCGGGTGCCAGTCGCACCGGAGCTGAGCTGCAGGCCCTTGATTTCACTTGCATTTACGGGGCTCAAGGCCAGCGCCGGGAGCAGCGCAATGCCGAGCAGGAAGGTCAGGACGGGGGGCGCCGTGGCTCGCATGCGCCGTAGTCAAGCACCGGCTACCGGATATTGCAAGCATTTTTTCCTTTGGAATCCGTGGCCTGCCGCAACTTCCTGCCGGATCATTCAGAAATGGCCTGCAAGCTCGGTTCGACCCGCGCGATGGCCTCCACCTGCCCGAGCCAGTGCTCGCCGGCCGGCGTGGGCGTGACCAGATGCGCCCGTCGGCCCGGGCCCTCGACCTCCAGATGGACTTCGAGGTCGGGCGCCGGCAGGTGGCCATGCCCACGCTCGGGCCACTCGATCAGCCAAAGCACCGCCGCGCCCTCATCCAGCCCGAGGAAATCGAGCTCGCCGGCGTCGGCAATCCGGTAGAGGTCGAGGTGCCACGCCTCACCACCGCCTTGCAGCGGATAGCGCTCGATCAGCGTGTAGGTCGGGCTGCGGATCGTCCCGGTCACGCCCAGCTCGCGCAGCAGCGCACGGGCCAGCGTCGACTTGCCCGCGCCCAGGTCGCCGTGCAGATGCACCACCGCACTGGCCGGCCGTGTCCGGGCGAGTGTCTGGCCGAGCCGGTCGGTGGCGTCCGCGTCGGGCAGGTCGATCCTCAATTCGTCGATCCTCGGTTCCACGCCACATCCCCATCGTTGGCAAGCCGGCGCAGCCACGGCATCAGGTCGCTGGGCAGCAGGCCACGCGGGCCGCCCTCGTGCGCGGCACGGTCGCCCGCAAGTGCGTGCAGGAGAGCGCCGGTGCAGGCGGCATCGAACGGCTCCAGCCCCTGCGCGCAGAGGGAGGCGATCACGCCGGTCAACACATCGCCCATGCCGCCCACCGCCATTCCGGGGTTGCCCGCCTCGACCAGCCGCGTCACCCGACAGGGTGCGCCCACCACGGTGCCGGCGCCCTTGAGCACGACGGCGCACTGGTAGCGCTCGGCCAGTTGGCGGACAGCCCGGAGCCGATCCGACTGGACGTCCGACGTCGCGCCGCCCAGAAGCGCCGCAGCCTCGCCCGGGTGCGGCGTCAGGATCGCGTCCGCCGGTGCGGGACCTGCCCGATGCGCCAGAAGGTGCAGCGCATCGGCATCGATCACGTGGCGGTGGCCTGCTGCCAGCGCGGCGTCGAACCAGCCCCGCCCCCAGTCGCCCTGCCCCAGCCCGGGGCCGATCGCCAGCACGTCAGCGCGTTCCAGCAGCGTGCGGGAGGTGTCCGTCACCGTATCGGCGCCGTGGGCCATCACTTCCGGACGTCGCGCCAGCACTGCCGCGACGTGCCCGGGTCGGGTTATCACGTCGACCAGTCCCGCGCCCGAGCGCAAGGCCGCTTCGGCGGTCATCAGGATCGCGCCGCCGTGTCCGCTGTCGCCACCGATGCACGCGACGCGCCCGTGCCGGCCCTTGTGCGAGTCGCGGCTGCGCGGGGGCCAAGCGGCATGCAGGTCGGGCGCGCGCAGCGCGACGGCGACCGGCTCGATTCCAGCGAAGTCATCGGCCTCCACGCCCAACGCCGCCAGCGACAGCGGGCCGGTGCAGTCGAGCGCCGCGCCGGTGCGCAACCCCGCCTTCGGCGCGATGAACTCGATGCACGCATTCGCACGCACCGCAGCGCCCGGTGTCGCGCCGGTGTCGGCGCCCACGCCCGTGGGGACGTCCAGCGCCAGCACCGGACACCGGCAGCCGTTTATCGCATCGACCAGCGCAGTCACCACCGCATCCGGCGCGCGTGACAGCCCGATGCCGAGGACGGCATCGACCACCACGTGTCCTGCATCGGCCCCGCAACCCAATCCGCCATCGAACGCCACGACGCCCCCGCCGGCGTCGCGGTAGCCCGCTTCCGCTCGCCGCGCCAGCGCACCAGTCGCCTCGTGCGCGGCCGCGCGAACCACGCGCACGTCCCGGCCCGACTCGTGTGCCAACCGCGCCAGCATATAACCGTCGCCGCCGTTGTTGCCGGGTCCACACACGACGGTAAGGCGTTGTGCATGCGGCCACCGGCGCAGCACTTCGCGCCACGCGGCTAGGCCGGCGCGCTGCATCAGTTCGAAACCGTCGCCCAGCCGCCGCGTCGCACGCGCTTCGATCGCGCGCAGCGCCTGGACATCGAAGCGGGCGGCGGCCATGTCGGCAGCTTTATCGGCGACAGTCTCGGCGGCGTTGCGCATCGCGCGATTCTATACTTGCGCCACCGTGATCCCGTCTTCGACATCGCCGCCCCAGGTCGACCTCGACGCCCTCGCCGTGCGTATCCGGGCGATGGCGGCGGACATGGGGTTCCAGCGCTGCGGCATCAGCGACATCGCGCTGGACGAGGATGCCGGCCACCTGCGCGACTGGCTGGCCCGAGGGCTGTACGGAACGATGGACTGGATGGCGCGGCACGGCGACCTGCGCGCACGTCCGGAGGAGTTGACGCCCGGTACGGTGCGTGTCATCTCGGTCGGCCTGGACTACGGGCAGGACGACGATGCGGCCTGGGCCACGCTCGCCGACGGAACACGCGCCTACGTCGCCCGCTACGCGCTGGGCCGGGACTATCACAAGCTGATGCGGCGTCGCCTGCAGCAGTTGGCCGACCGGATCGCAGAGGAAACCGGGCCGTTCGGCTACCGCGTGTTCGTCGACTCCGCGCCGGTGTTGGAGCGCGCCCTTGCACGCAACGCCGGGCTGGGCTGGATCGGAAAGCACACCTGCCTGATCGACAAGGACGGCGGCTCCTGGTTCTTCCTCGGCGAGATCTATGTCGACATTCCGTTGCCCGCCGATGCGCCGGCCACGGCGCACTGCGGCACCTGCACCCGGTGCATCGACATCTGCCCGACCCGCGCGATCACCGCGCCGCAACGGCTGGACGCGCGCCGCTGCATTTCTTATCTGACGATCGAGCACGAAGGCGCGATCCCGATAGAGCTGCGCGAACCGATCGGCAACCGCATCTTCGGCTGCGACGACTGCCAGCTGGTCTGCCCCTGGAACAAGTTCGCGCGCCGCACGGACGAACCCGATTTCCGTGCACGCAACAACCTCGACCGGGCCAGCCTCGCCGAGCTGTTCGCGTGGAGCGAGGACGAGTTCCTGCAACGCACGGAAGGCTCGGCGATCCGCCGCAGCGGGCATGCGCGCTGGCTGCGCAACATCGCGGTGGCGCTGGGCAACGCGCCGACGTCACCGGAGGTGATCGGGGCGCTGCAGTCGCGTCGTGGCATCGCGGACGCCGTCGTGCGCGAGCATGTGGAGTGGGCATTGGCGCGCCACGGCGTCGCACCCCTGTAGGAGCGGCTTCAGCCGCGAAGGAAAGTTGGCTATCTCACCGGATCGCCATGCGTATCGCGAACCCATTGTAGGAGCGACGTAAGTCGCGCTCGCGCACTCGCCGGGAAAGATCGGTCGCGACTTACGTCGCTCCTACAAAGGGAAGGTGAGATCGGATTCGGCTGGAAGCCGCCCAGGTTCGCGGCTGAAGCCGCTCCTACAGAGGCAGCGTTTCGGGACTCAACCCCGCGCCCGCTCCAGCAGCGCGCGCGTCACCGGGTCATCCGCGTCGCCTCGGCCTTCCAGCGCCGGCAGCAGTCGACCGGCGACCTGTTTCCCGAGCTCGACACCGAACTGGTCGAACGGGTTGATGCCCCACAGCAGGCCCTGCAGGTAGACGCTGTGCTCGTACATCGCCAGCAGCGCGCCCAGCGAATGCGGCGTCAGCGCGTCGAGCAGCCACAAAGTGTTGGGCCGATTGCCGGCGTAGGCGCGGTGCGGGTCGTCCGCGTCCTGGCCATTTGCCAGCGCCTCGGACTGCGCCAGCAGGTTGGCCAGCAACGCACGGTGGTTGTCGGCGTATGGCGCACCGGAATGGACGACACCGATGAAGTCGATCGGCACGACCTGCGTGCCCTGGTGCAGGGCCTGGAAGAAGCTGTGCTGGGTATCGGTACCGACCCCGCCCCACCACACCGGCACGGTGTCCATCGCAACCGCCCCGCCGTCGAGCGTGGCGGATTTGCCCAGACTCTCCATCACCAGTTGCTGCAGGTAGGCCGGCAACAGCTTGAGACGCTCGTCGTACGGCACCACTGCATGGCTGGCGAGTCCGAGCGCGTTGCGGTTCCAGACCGCCAGCGCAGCGTGCCAGGCGGCGATGTTGTTGCGGACCGGGGTGCGCAGGACGTGGGCATCCATCTCGGCGGCGCCGGCCAGCAGTTGCTCGAACGCGGGCATGCCGACGGCCAGCGCGATGGGCAGGCCCACCGCCGACCACAGCGAATAGCGGCCGCCCACCCAGTCCCACATCGGCAGGATGCGGTCCTCCGGGATGCCGAAGGCGGCCTGCGCGCGATCGGTGTTGGCGGTCACGGCGTACAGCCGCGCGTCGTCGCCGAGCCAGTCGCGCAGGATCGCGCCGTTGAGCAGCGTCTCCTGCGTACCGAAGCTCTTGGAAATCAGGAGCGCGGCGGTCGTGGACGGCCTCAGCCCGGCCAGCACGCGCTGCGCTGCGGCGCCGTCGACATTGGACAGGAAATGGACGCGGAACCCGGTGGCGGACGCATCCCCCGCCAGTGCGTCGACCACCAGCCGCGGCCCGAGGTCGGACCCGCCGATTCCGACGCTGACCACGTCGGTGATGCCGGCGGCGCGGATGCGTTCGACCAGCGCGGCCATGCGCGTGCGCGCCTCGCGCGCCACGGCCGCGGCGTTACGCGCGACCGTCGCATCGGACAGGTCGCTGCGCAGCGCCGTATGCAGCGCAGGGCGCGCTTCGGTCGGATTGACGGCTTCGCCATCGAACAGCGCCTTGAGCGCGTCCTGCGCATTCGCTGCATCGAACGCGGCGAAGAGGACCTCCAGCGCTTCGCGGTCGATCCGCTGGCGGGCGAAACACGCGTGCAGCGGGCCCGCCTGCACGCTGAAGTCGGCCACCCGGGCGGAGTCGCCACCAACCAGGTCGGCGATGCGCGTGCCGGCGAGGCGCCTTGCGTGCGCGGCCAGCTGTTCCTTCAGCGCGGCGCCCGACATCCCCGCGTCAGGCCGCTTGGGCGGGGATCGAATGGTTCGTGTGGGTCAGCCGGTTCTCGCGGTCCACATACACCAGCGTCGGCTTGAACTTGGCAGCCTCGGCCTCGTCGCAGGCGCCGTAGGCACAGATGATCACCAGGTCACCGGGCTGCGCGCAGTGCGCGGCCGCGCCGTTGACCGAGATCACGCCACTGCCTTCCTCGCCGCGGATGGCGTAGGTGACGAAACGGTGGCCGTTGTTGATGTTGTAGATGTGCACCTGCTCATACTCGCGGATGCCGGAGATGTCGAGCAGGCGGCCGTCGATCGCGCACGAGCCTTCGTAATGCAGCTCGGCATGGGTGACGGTGGCACGGTGGATCTTGGCCTTGAGCAGGTTCAGTTGCATGCGTGGCTCCGGTGCGCGGGGCACGGGCTTTGGTCGGAATGCGCAAGTCTAGCAGCGCATGGCGCAGCGCAACATAACGGCCGTGGAACGCTGCGGGCCCCGCCGGCGGGCCGCCCGACGGGGTCAACCCTCACGCATCGAACTCCAGGTTGTCGATCAGCCGGGTGGCGCCCAGCCGGGCCGCAATAAGAGCGACCCGTGGCCCGTGGCCATCGTCGGGACGCGCCAGCCCGGGCGTGCGCACGACCGCGTAGTCGACCGCGAAGCCTGCCTGTTCGAGCCGGTCACGGGCACCGGACTCGATGGACTCCAGCCCGCTGCCCTCGACGGCTGCCTGCCGCATCCATTCCAGCGTCGCGTGGATGGTCGAGGCGACCTGCCGCTGTCCGGCGGTCAGGTACTGGTTGCGCGAACTCATCGCCAGGCCGTCGGCCTCGCGCAAGGTCGCGCCCGCCTCGATCCGCACCGGCATCGCCAGGTCGCGGACCAGGTAACGGATCACCGCCAGCTGCTGGTAGTCCTTGCGACCGAAAACCGCCACGTCCGGCTGCACCTGGTTGAGCAGCCGCGCCACCACCGTGGCGACGCCGTCGAAATGGCCGGGGCGGTGCGCGCCCTCCAGCACTTCGGTGACACCGGGCACGCGCACCTGCACCGCCGCGTCGGCCCCGTGCGGGTACATGGTCTCGACCGACGGCATCCACACCGCATCCGCCCCGGCTTCCGCCAGCCCGGCGGCATCGGCATCGGGCGTGCGCGGGTAACGGTCGAAGTCCTCGTTCGGGCCGAACTGGGTCGGATTGACGAACACGCTCACCACCACCCGCTCGGCGTGGCGGCGCGCCAGCTCGACCAGCGAGAAGTGCCCGGCGTGCAGGTTGCCCATGGTCGGGACGAAGGCAACGCGCAGGCCTTCGCGCTTCCACGCGGCAACGCGCGCGCGCAGGTCGTCCAGTCGGGTCAGGGTGTCGATCATGGGTCTGGACGGGTCCGAGGAGGCGCCGGCGGGCACCGTCAGGCGTAGGAGTGCGCGGCGTCCGGGAACTTGCCGCTGCGCACGGCGTCGGCATAGGCCTCCATTGCGCCCCGTACCGAGCCGCCCTCCTCGAGGAAATCCTTGACGAAACGCGGGCGCCGGTGGCCGCTGCGCAGGCCCAGCATGTCGTGCAGCACCAACACCTGCCCGTCGCAGTGCGGGCCGGCGCCGATGCCGATGGTCGGGATCGGGCTGTCGCGGGTGATCGACTCGGCGAGCGGTGTCGGCACGCACTCGAGCACCAGCAGGTCGGCGCCCGCCTCGGCCACGGCGCGTGCGTCCTCTCGCAGCCGGTTCGCGGCCTCGGCCTCGCGGCCCTGCACCTTGTAGCCACCCAGCCGCAGGACCGACTGCGGGGTCAGGCCCAGGTGTGCGCAGACCGGAATCTCGCGTTGCGCCAGGTGCCGGATGACATCGAGCTTGTGCGGCGCCGCGCCTTCCAGCTTGACCATCGCCGCACCCGCCTGCAGCAGCTCGGTGGAGGCGGCCAGCGCACGCTCGACAGAGGCATCGGCCTGGAACGGCAGGTCGGCGACCAGCAACGCGCGCGACAGGCCGCGGGCGACGCAGCGCGTGTGGTAGGCGGTGTGGGCCACCGTCACCGGTAGCGTGCTGTCGTGCCCCTGCACCACCATGCCCAGCGAGTCGCCCACCAGCACCAGGTCGATGCCGGCCGCGTCCACGGTGCGGGCGAAGCCGGCGTCGTAGCAGGTCAGCATCACCAGCTTGCGGCCGTCGCGCTTGGCCTGGGCCAGCGCGGGGACGGTCCACGGGGTGTCGTTGGGGGTGGCGGCGTACATCGCGCTAGCCTAGCGCCCGGATGTCGTCGCTGGCTATCGCCGCGAGTGCATCGACCGCGGGCCCGACACCGGGGATAAGGGCGTCGGGCGCGACCTCCAGCAGCGGCACCAGTGCAAAGGCGCGCGCATGCAGCAGCGGATGCGGCACGGTCAGTCCGGGCTCGTCGATGCGCGCCTGCCCGTACAGCAGCAGGTCGAGGTCCAGCGTGCGCGGCCCCCAGCGCTGGGCATCGTCGGCCTCCCGGTCACGGCCGAAGGCGCGTTCGATGGCCAGCAGTTCGTCCAGCAGCGCGTGCGCCGGCAATGCGGTGTCCAGCAACGCGGCGGCATTGATGAAGTCGGCCTGCGCGGTCACGCCCCATGCCGGCGTCCGGTACAGGCCGGAGGCACGGACCAGGCGCGTGGACGGAACCGAATCCAACGCGTCGAACGCGGCGCGAAGCGTGGTGGCGACATCGCCCACGTTGCCGCCCAGCCCCACCACGCACGCCACGGCGTCCGGCGCGTTGCGCATGGGGCGTCAGCCGGCCCGGTTGCGACGCCGGCGCCGGCGACGGCGCGGCGCACCGTCGGCATCCAGGTCATCGTCGCCCGGGGCGCTGGCCTGGGCGTCAAGCTGGGCAGCCAACTCGTCGCCCGATTGCGTCTGGGCCTCGCGCCAGAACTCGATGTCCTCGGCATGCTCGGGCGACGCAGCCTGGCGGATGCAAAGGAAGTCGAACGCCGCGCGGAAGCGCGGGTGCGACAGCAGGCGGAACACGCGCTTGCGCTGTCGCAGCGAGAAACGTGTCTGCAGCAGCCAGATCTCCTGCATCGGCAGCGAGAACCGGCGCGGCAGCGCGATGGTCTGCAGCTGGTGCACGGTGACCCGGTCGGCGGCGCGACGCTGTGCTTCGACCGCGTGCATGCCCTGCGCCTGCAGCGTCGCCAAGGCGCGGCAATAGGCCGGCCACAGCAGCAGCGCGAACAGGAACGCAGGCGACACCGGCTCGTCGTTGGCGACGCGCTCGTCCGTGCCGCGCAGGCCTTCCAGCAGCATCCGGCGCAACGCACCGCTGCGATTGGCCTTGAGCGCCTGCGCCGACTCCGGCAAAAGCACCGGCAGCAGACCGTGACGCTCCAGCCGGAGGAAACTCTCGACCGCATGGCCCGACAGGAACAGCTTCAGGCACTCCTCGAACAATCGCGCCGGTGCCGCCTCCGAAAGCAGCCCCGCCAGGCGCGGGATCGGCTCGGCCGTGGCCGCCTCGATCTCGAAACCGAGCTTCGCCGCCAGGCGGACCGCGCGCAGCATGCGCACCGGGTCCTCGCGGTAGCGCGTTTCCGGGTCGCCAATCAGGCGCATCAGCCGGTTCTGCGCGTCCTCGAACCCGCCCACGTAATCGCGCACCGAAAAGTCCTCGATGGCGTAGTACAGGGCGTTGACGGTGAAGTCGCGGCGCACCGCGTCCTCTTCGATCGTGCCGTAGACGTTGTCGCGCAGCAGCCGCCCGCCGTCGTGCACTTCGCGGTCGCCGCTGCCGTCGTCGATGTTGGCGCGGAAGGTGGCAACTTCGATGATCTCTCGCCCGAACACGACGTGCGCCAGGCGGAACCGGCGGCCGATCAGGCGACAGTTGCGGAACAGGTGCCGCACCTCTTCGGGCGTGGCATTGGTCGCAATGTCGAAGTCCTTGGGGTGGCCGCCGACGATGAGGTCGCGGACCGCGCCACCCACCAGGTAGCCGTCGAAGCCGGCATCACGCAGCCGGTATAGGACGCGCAGCGCGCTGGAGCTGATGTCCTTGCGCGAGACGGGGTGCGCATCGCGCGGGATGACCCGCGGTTCGGGCGCTGGAATGGAGGCGTGTTCGGATCGCATCTGGCGGCGTGGCCGCAACCTTGAATGAGGAATGAAAAAGCCGTTGCCGGCGGCAACGGAGCCCCCTATACTAGCAGGCCGCGCCGGGCTTCACGCCGGGGCGGACACATTGCTCCCTTCGTCTAGAGGCCTAGGACGTGGCCCTCTCAAGGCTAAAACACGAGTTCGAATCTCGTAGGGAGCGCCAATTCGAAAGCCCGCGCAGCGATGCGCGGGCTTTCTTCTTTTCGGGCCGGTGATGCTGCCGGACCGAACGCCGACCCAAGCCGCTGCCCCAGGGGCAACACCACGGCTTGGGTGCATCGGCACCGACTGGCTACACTAACCCGCTCGCCCACGGGAACGAACCCAATGCCCTTCGTCGTCACCGAGAACTGCATCAAGTGCAAGTACACCGACTGCGTCGAGGTGTGCCCGGTCGACTGCTTCCACGAGGGCCCGAACTTCCTGGTGATCGACCCCGACGAGTGCATCGACTGCACCCTGTGCGAGCCCGAGTGCCCGATCAACGCGATCTACCCCGAGGACGACGTGCCGGCCGGCCAGGAGGCGTTCGTCGCGCTCAATGCCGAACTGGCCGCTCAGTGGCCGGTGATCACCGCACGCAAGGATGGCCTGCCCGACGCAAAGGACTGGGAAGGCAAGCCCGGCAAGCTGCCGTTGCTGGAGCGCTGAGCGTTCCGCATCCATTGGGGATCTCCGGATCCACCGAAGCCGGACACGAAAACGGGCGCCTTGGGCGCCCGTTTCGCATTGCACAGCGGGACGGCGATCAGTTGCCGCCGATCGCACCCTGCAGCGCGGCGATCAACTTCGCCGGCGCATCGCCGGTGGCGGGCATCCCGCGCGGATCGACCGCCGACACGTACGCGCCAGCCTGGACCTCGCTGACGCGCACGAGGAAGTTCGCGCCTTCGTAGTTGACGTCGTAGGCACCCAGCAGTTCGGCACGGCTGGCGATCTCGACGCCTTCGATGCCGCCGAGCAACTCGCCGACGCGCGCGTACACCTCGTCCCGTGTACCGGACGTGGTGAACCCCTGGGTCTGCGCGGTGGCGGTGGCAGTCGCGCCGGCACTGGCACCTACAGCCGGGGCCGGAGCCGGGGCTGCAGGCGCCTGGGTGGCAATGGACTGCCCGGACGCGGTCACCGAGCCCTGAGGCGCGGCACCGGCGGTGCGCGGCAGGTCGAGGTCGGGCGGGACTTCCAGCGGCCGCGATTCGGGCGACTGCGCGTACAGCGCATCGCCCTTGCGGAACCAGCTGCAACCGGACGTGGCCAACAGCGTGACGGCGAGGGCACCAGCGACGGCAATGCGCGTGCGGCGGAAGCGGTGGGGCATGGGGGACATGGGATCTCCTGCGGTTCAGGCCGCGATCGCGTCGCGGGATTCGTTTTCGAGTGCGTCGACAAGGGTGCGCGTGGCAGCGGCAGCATCCTGGTGGCGCGGGGACAGCGGAGTCAGCGGCAGGCGCAGGCCGTGGCCCACGCCCTGCAAGGCCAGCAGCGCCTTGACCGGAATCGGGTTGGATTCCACGCCGAGGAAATCGCAGACGGGTCGCAATCGCGCATCCAGCGCCTGCGCGGCATCGGCCTGGCCGTTGCGCGCGAGATCGCAGAGCCGGCGGAAGGACGCGGGCACCACGTTCGACGCCACCGAGATCACGCCATCGGCGCCGGCCAGCATCGCACGGCACGCCGTCGGGTCGTCGCCGCTCAGCACGGCGAAGCCGGCATCGCGCAGGCGCACGAGCTCATCCATCCGCGCCGCATCGGCGACCGCCTCCTTCACGCCGATGATGCGGGCGTGACCGGCCAGCTCCGCGACGGTCTGCGGCAGCAGGTCGATGCCGGTGCGGCCCGGCACGTTGTAGAGCATGACGGGCAGTTCGCCATCGTCGGCGACCGCGCGGTAGTGCGCGACCAGCCCGGCCTGCGTCGGGCGCACATAGGGCGGCGTGACGACGAGCGCCGCGTCGGCGCCCAGTGCGGCCGCGCGGCGGGTCTGTTCGATGGTCTTGGCGGTATTGGACAGCCCGGTGCCGGCCAGCACGGGCACGCGACCGGCCACTTGTTCAACGGCCGTGCGCAACAGGGTGTCGTATTCGATGTCGTAAAGCGCCGCGGCCTCGCCGGTGGAACCGGCCACGACGAAGGCCTGGGTGCCCGCCTCAAGCTGTGCGGCCAGCAGCCGTTGCCAAGCGTCGATGTCGAGTTCACCCGCGACGTTGAACGGGGTCGCCAGTGCGGTAATGCTGCCGGAGATGCGCAAGAGCGGGCCTCTGCGTGGAGCGTGGGTGTGGAGTGCGGACGTGGAATCGACGGCCACCGGGGCGTGCGCCTCAGGCGGCGCGCAGGGCCAGAATGCAGGGCCCGATGTTACTTGCGGCGTGAAAGCACCGGCAAGTATGCTGGCCGCGCGCGGCAGCCGCTCCATCGCTGCCGTTCATTCCCGATGCCGGTCCCGGCACCGGCTGTTCCGCACCTACCGCAGGCGCCGCCTTGACTGATTCCGCTTCCCGGCCGTCGCCGAATGAAAACCACCTGCTGATCAATGCGTACACCACGCATCCGGAGTCGCCTCTGCTGTCGGTGACCCGCCGCATCAGCGACAGCGGCTGCAACCTGGTGGACGCACGGCTTTCGACGGTGGGGCGCGATGTGTCGGTCACCGCACTCGCGGTGGGCTCGTGGGACGCGGTCGCCAAGCTCGAGGCCATGCTGACCCGGCTGGAGCGCGAGGAAGGCCTGAAGCTCATCTGGTACCGCACCGGCGCCAAGCAGGTGCAGTCCAACCTGCTGCCCTACGTGGTGGAGGTGGTGGCCAGCGACAAGCCCGGCATCCTGTTCCAGCTGGCGGATTTCTTCGACCGCCAGGGCATCACCATCGAAAGCCTGCATTGCTCCCGCTACCGCGCGATGCAGACCGGCGCGGACATGTTCTCCGCCCAGGTGACGATCGGCGTGCCGGCGAACATGCACATCGCCGCCCTGCGCGACGACTTCCTGGAGTTCTGCGACCACCTCAACCTCGATGCCATCATGGACCCGATGAAGTTCTGAGGACGCACCGCATGCTCGACACCGGCGACACCGTACCTGCCGACCTCGCGCTGGAGCTCTCCAGCGGTTCCACCGCAACGCTCGGCGACTACGCCGGCCAGTGGCTGGTGCTGTACTTCTACCCCAAGGACAGCACGCCGGGCTGCACCACCGAAGGCAACGACTTCAATGCGTTGCTGCCGAAGTTCCGCAAGCTCGGTGCCACCGTGCTCGGCGTATCGCGCGACTCGGTGAAGTCCCACCAGAACTTCTGCACCAAGCAGGGATTCAAGTTCGACCTGGTCAGTGACAAGAGCGAGGCGGTCTGTAGCGCTTTTGGCGTGATCAAGGAAAAGAACATGTACGGCCGCAAGGTGATGGGCATCGAGCGCAGCACCTTCCTGATCGACCCGTCCGGTGTCATCGCCCGGACATGGCGGCCGGTGAAGGTCGCGGGGCATGCCCAGGCCGTGCTCGACGAACTCAAGGCAGCCGCCACCCAGTGACCCCCGCCGCGCACGCACGCGTCGCCACCCCGGTTTCCGGGACCGTGGCGGCGTTTTGCCGTGCGCTGCCTGGACGCGACGCCTGCGTCCTGCAATCCACGTTGTCCCCTGCAGTGCCCCTACCCGACTGGAGCTCTCGATGACCAAAGGCAAGCGCATCTACGTGCTGGACACCAACGTCCTGATGCACGACCCGACCGCGCTGTTCAAGTTCGAGGAACACGACGTCTACCTGCCGATGCAGGTCATCGAGGAGTTGGACAACGGCAAGAAGGGCACGTCCGAGGCCAGCCGCAACGCGCGGCAGGTGAGCCGGTTCCTCAACGAATTGATCGAGATCGAGGGCACCGACCGCATCCGCGACGGCATCACCCTCAACCGGCCGCAGGGCCTGCAGCTTCGCGGTGCGCAGAGCATCGGCAAGCTGCGCTTCCAGACCGAGAGCTTCGACGCCGGCCGCCGCTTCGGCGCGGTCATCCCGGACAACCACATCCTCGGCTCGGTGCTGGCGCTGAAGGAGTCCGACCCGGGGGTGCCGGTGGTGCTGGTGTCCAAGGACATCAACCTCCGGATCAAGGCCTCGATCGCGGGAATCGACTCCGAGGACTACGAGAACGACCGCGCGCTGGACGATTTCAGCCTGCTCTACACGGGCGCCACCGCCCTGCCGGAGGATTTCTGGCAGCGCCACGGCAAGGACTTGAAGTCCTGGACCGACAAGGGCCGCACGTTCTACGAGATCGGTCGCGGCGGGGCAGATGGCGCCGACGACGACTGGCACCCCAACCAGTTCCTCTACCTGCCGGGCGACGACGAGTCGCAGATGCGCGTCGCGCGCGTCACCGACGACAAGGTCACGCTGCAGATCGTCGATGACTACCGCCACAACCAGCACGCGGTGTGGGGCATCACCGCACGCAACCGCGAGCAGAACTTCGCGCTCAACGCGCTGATGGACCCGGAGGTCGACTTCGTCACCCTGCTCGGCACGGCCGGCACCGGCAAGACGCTGCTGGCGCTTGCCGCGGGCCTGGCGCAGACCATGGATCAGCAGCGTTACCGCGAAATCATCATGACGCGCGCGACGGTGAGCGTCGGCGAGGACATCGGCTTCCTGCCAGGCACCGAGGAAGAAAAGATGACGCCCTGGATGGGCGCGCTGACCGACAACCTGGAGGTGCTCACCCACAACCAGGAAGGCGGCAGCTGGGGCCGCGCCGCGACCAACGACCTGCTGGCCTCGCGCATCAAGATCCGCTCGATGAACTTCATGCGCGGCCGCACGTTCCTCAGCCGCTATCTCATCCTGGACGAGGCTCAGAACCTTTCGCCCAAGCAGATGAAGACATTGATCACCCGTGCCGGCCCCGGCACCAAGATCGTCTGCCTGGGCAATGTCGAGCAGATCGATACGCCCTACCTCACCGAAACGACGTCGGGCCTGACCTACGCGGTGGACCGGTTCAAGCACTGGCCGCACAGCGCCCACGTCACGTTGCGCCGCGGCGAGCGCTCGCGCCTGGCCGACTACGCGTCCGAGGTGCTCTGACGCTGGCCCGTAGGAGCGGCTCAAGCCGCTCCTACGGGGATTGCAGGCAGGCGGCGAGTCCCGGCGAAACACGGGACAATGGCGGCATGACATCGACCGACACCCGCTCCCTCTGTGCGCTCACCATCGCCGGTTCCGACTCCGGTGGTGGCGCCGGCATCCAGGCCGACCTCAAGACCTTTGCCGCGCACGGCGTGCACGGCCTGTGCGCGATTGCCGCGCTGACGGCGCAGCACACGCGCGGCGTCACCGCGGTGCACGTACCGCCCATCGACATGCTGCGCGCGCAGATTGATGCCTGCTTCGAGGACTTCCGCATCGGTGCGGTCAAGCTGGGCATGCTCGCGACCGCCGAGGTCATCCATGCGGTGGCCGACGCACTGGAGCACTACCCGCCTCCCCACGTGGTGTTGGACCCGGTGATGGTGGCCACGTCGGGCGCGCGGCTTCTGGAGCCGGAGGCATTGGACGCACTGCGTGCACGCCTACTGCCGATGTCGACCGTCCTGACCCCCAACATCCCCGAAGCGGAACTGCTGCTCGGCCATCCGATCACCAGCGCGGCCGAAGCCGCCGACGCGTTGCAAGCGCTCCGGGCCGCGGGCGCGAGAGCGATATTGCTCAAGGGTGGGCACCTCGATGAGGGCGCTCAGGTCATCGATCGCCTGCTCGACGGGCCGGACGGTACCGAGTTCACCCACGAACGATTGACCGTGGAAGGCCACGGCACGGGCTGCACGTTGGCCTCGGCGATCGCCGCCCATCTGTGCCTGGGCCTCACCGTGCGCGATGCCTGCGAAGCCGCCACCGCCTACATCGCGCGGGCGCTGGCGCTGGGATACCGGCCCGGCAAGGGCCCCGTGGTCGTGCTCGACCACTTCGGTGCGGCGCGCGTGCAATGAGCGACGGCATCGAAGAGATCCAGGTCCGTGCAGAAGACGGACACCGGTATTCGCTGTCGGTGACATTGCCGCGCGATCCGGTCGCGACGCTGCTGTGGTTGCCGGCCCTCGGCGTGGCCGCACGCCATTACCAGCCATTCGCGCAGTCCCTGGCCCGGCACGGGATTGCTACCTTCATGCACGAATGGCGCGGGCATGGCAGCAGCTCGCTGCGCGCGGGCCACGGATGCAACTGGGGATACCGCGAGCTCCTGACGGTCGACCTGCCGGCAAGCGAAGCCGCTCTGCGGCAACGGCTGCCGGGTCTCGTACGCGTCGTGGGCGGCCACAGTCTCGGCGGACAGCTCGCCTGCTGCCATCTCGGACTGGCGCCGGATGCGGCGCGGCAGCTCTGGCTGGTCGCCAGCGGCGCGCCTTACTGGCGGGCCTTTCCGCGCCCGGTCCGCTACGCACTCCCGCTCGCCTATCGATTCCTGCCGTGGCTGGCGAAGCGGTTCGGCGCCCTGCCCGGCCGCCGTATCGGTTTCGGCGGGCAGGAAGCGCCGGGCGTCATGGCCGATTGGGCAGCGACCGCCCTGACAGGGCGCTACGCGGCGCGCGGCATCGACGTCGATCTTGAAGGCGCCATGGCGTCCGCCGCGCCCCGTATCCGGGGCGTGGTGCTGGACGACGACTGGCTGGCGCCCATGTCGTCGCTCGACTTCCTGCTCGCGAAATTTCCCCATGCACGTACGCAGACGCGGCGCATAGGCGCGGTCCACGTCGACACCGAGGCCGATCATTTCGCCTGGATGCGCACACCCGACGCGATCGCCGACTGGCTGTGCGAGGACGTCCAACGCGGGAGGACGTGATCGAACGACGACGGTCGGGTGCCGACGCTCCAGTGAGCCGCTCGACATGCCATCACTGACGTCGTGTACCGCGGCCCAAAAAGAAAAAAGCCGGCGATATGCTCGCCGGCTTTCTTCTTCTGTATTGGCGCGCCCGGAAGGATTCGAACCTCCGACCCCCAAGTTCGTAGCCTGGTGCTCTATCCAGCTGAGCTACGGGCGCGTAGTCGGAGAATTATGGCGACCGGAGCGAATCCCGTCAAACATTTTTCTCGACTTTTTCGACTCGTCCACCGCGTCACGGGATCGATTCCGCTGGCAGTGTCATGCCGCTGCAAGGCGGCGGTGTAACTGGCGGAGAGTGAGGGATTCGAACCCTCGATAGAGCTATAAACCCTATACTCCCTTAGCAGGGGAGCCCCTTCAGCCACTCGGGCAACTCTCCGCGGCACATCCAACTTCGTGCGGGCGGGAAGCATAACGGCTCACCCCACGCGCGGCAAACCTTTCCTCAGACTGCCGCATCCTTGGCGTCATCCGCGGGCGCGTCGCCACGCTGGATGCGCTGGTAGATTTCTTCCCGGTGCACGGCCACGTCCTTGGGCGCGGTGATGCCGATACGGACCTGGTTGCCCTTGACGCCGAGCACGGTGACGGTCACCGAGTCGCCGATCATCAGGGTCTCACCGACGCGACGCGTCAGGATAAGCATGGGTAATTCTCCTCGGCCGGCCGCTCGTGGGCCGACGATTGCGCCCCGGTGGAAGCGCTTCCAGTGATTGAACAAACGGCGATTATTGTACGCCAGCGGCACTGCCACAAGCGATGGAAGTCATGGGTTGGCCGGATCAGGTCAGGCGATGTTCAACCCACGCGGCAACCCCGGCCAGAGCGTCCTTCAAGGCCGGGCCGTCGTCGCCCCCGCCCTGCGCCATGTCAGGCCGACCGCCGCCCCGGCCGTTGATCTGGCCGGCCACGTGGCCCAGCAGGTCACCGGCCTTCACCTTGCCGGCCGCCGCGCCGCTGACACCCGCAACCAGCGCGGCCTTGCCGCCCTCGGCACCGGCCAGGATGATCACGGCGTCGCCCAGTTGCTGCTTGAGCCGGTCCACGGCGTCACGCAGGGCCTTGGCGTCGAAGCCATCCAGCCGGCTGGCCAGCACCTTGATTCCGGCGACGTCCTTTGCCGCGGCGCCCAGGTCGGCGGTGGCGCCACTGGCGGCCTTCGCCTTCAGCGATTCCAGCTCGCGCTCCAGCTTCTTCTGGCGCTCCAGCACGCTGCGGAGCTTGTCGACAAGCTCTGCAGTCGGAGCACCGAGCAACTGCGCGGCCTCGCCCAACTGGCGTTCTTCCTGCGCGATATGGTCAAGCGCCCCCTGCCCGGTCAATGCCTCGATCCGGCGGACGCCAGCAGAGACACCGCCTTCGGAGACGATCTTGAACACGCCGATGTCGCCGGTGCGCGACACGTGCGTGCCGCCACACAGTTCAGTCGACGTGCCGCCCATGCGCAACACGCGCACCTGGTCGCCGTACTTCTCGCCGAACAGGGCCAGCGCGCCGAAATCCAGCGCTTCCTGCATGCCCATGTTGTGGATCTCCGCGGCGTGGTTGCCACGGATCTCGTCGTTGACCCGGCGCTCGATCTCGGCCAGCTCCACGGCTGTCACTGGCTGGAAGTGCGAGAAATCGAAACGCAAGCGATCGGGCGCCACCAGCGAACCCTTCTGCACTACGTGCTCGCCCAGCACGCTGCGCAGCGCCGAATGCAGCAGGTGGGTCGCGGAGTGATTGAGCACGGTGCTGGCGCGGCGCGCCTCGTCCACCGCGCCCAGTACACGATCGCCGCGACGCAGGGTGCCGGCCGTCAGCGTGCCGATGTGGCCATGGAACTGGCCGGCGAACTTGACCGTGTCGACCACCTTGAAGCGGGTACCGGCCTCGTCCAGCTCGCCGGCATCGCCGACCTGGCCGCCGCTCTCGGCATAGAACGGCGTGCGGTCGAGGAGCACCACGCCTGCCTCGCCCGCTTCAAGCACGTCCACCGGACGGCCGTCGCGCAGCAGCGCCACTACTTCGAGCCCGCCTTCGGTCAGGCGGTCGTAACCCAGGAATTCGGTGGCCGGCAGTTGCGCGGCCAGCTCGGCAGGCAGCGTGGTCGCATTGCCGAACTTGCCGGCGGCGCGCGCCGTTTCGCGCTGCTGCGCCATCGCCACGTCGAACCCCGCCATGTCCACGGACAGGCCGCGCTCGCGCGCGATGTCGGCGGTCAGGTCGACGGGGAAGCCGTACGTGTCGTACAGCCGGAACGCATCGGCGCCGGGGATGGTGCCCTGCGAGCGCGACGCGACCTCGTCGAAGATGCGCATGCCCGAGTCGAGCGTTTCGGCGAAGCGCTCCTCCTCTGCCTGCAGCGCACGCTCGACGAACTCCTGCTTTGCAGCCAGCTCCGGATAGGCCTCGCCCATTACCTCCACCAGCACGGGAACCATGCGGTGGAAGAACGGCTGCTTCTGGCCGAGCATCCAGCCATGGCGCAGCGCGCGGCGGATGATCCGGCGCAGGACGTAGCCCCTGCCCTCGTTGGACGGCAGCACGCCGTCGACGATCAAGAACGCGCAGGCGCGGATGTGGTCGGCGATCACGCGCAGCGACTTGTTGCTGCGGTCACTCGTTGCGGTGGCCTCGGCAGCCGCGCCGATCAGGCGCTGGAACAGGTCGATCTCGTAGTTGCCATGCACGCCCTGGAGCACCGCCGAAATGCGCTCCAGTCCCATGCCGGTGTCCACGCACGGCGCCGGCAGCGGCGCGAGCGTGCCGTCCGGCTGGCGGTCGAATTGCATGAAGACCAAGTTCCAGATCTCGATGAAGCGGTCGCCATCCTCGTCCGGGGAACCCGGCGGGCCGCCAGCGATGTGCTCGCCGTGGTCGTAGAAAATTTCCGTGCACGGACCGCAGGGCCCGGTGTCGGCCATCTGCCAGAAGTTGTCGGAAGCGTACGGCGCGCCCTTGTTGTCGCCGATGCGGATGATGCGCGACTCGGGCACGCCCACCTGGTCGCGCCAGATGGCGTAGGCCTCGTCATCGGTCTGGTACACGGTGACGGTCAGGCGGTCGGCCGGCAGCTTCCAGACCTCGGTCAGCAGCTGCCACGCCCATTTGATGGCGTCTTCCTTGAAGTAGTCGCCGAACGACCAGTTGCCCAGCATCTCGAAGAAGGTGTGGTGACGCGCGGTGTAGCCCACCTGGTCCAGGTCGTTGTGCTTGCCGCCGGCGCGCAGGCAGCGCTGCACGTCGGCCGCGCGGACATAGCCCGGCTTTTCGCTGCCCAGGAACACGTTCTTGAACTGCACCATGCCCGAGTTGGTGAACAACAGCGTCGGGTCGTTGGCCGGCACCAGCGGTGCGGACGGGACAATGGTGTGGGCCTTGTCGCGGAAGAACTCGATGAAGTCGCGACGGACGTCGTTGGTCGTTTTCATGCCTGGCACGCGGATCGGAGGGCTGGGCAGGTCGACGCCCGCCGGAGCTCCCAACGTGGGGCCGTCTGGCGGCAGCGTCAACCGGGCGAGCCGACAAGCGTAACAGGCAGAAGCCGCGGCCGTGAGGCTAGAAGACGTCGTCGGGATCGAACCGGCTCACCGCCCGGATGATGTCCCCCGGGAAGCCGCGCCGCGCCAGCAGGTCGGCGACTTTCCGGCGCCATGCGAGGTCGTCGCGTGGCGGGCCGCACCGGCGGCGAGCCAGGTCGCGGGCCTGTTCCGTCCAGTCCCCGTCGAAGCCCTCCATGGCCGCGTTGATTGCTTCGCTGTCCAGGCCGTGCGTGCCCAGCTCGGCGCGCACGTGGATGGGCCCGTAGCCGCTGGCGGCACGACTGCGGACCAGGCTTTCGGCGAATCGCGTGTCGTCCTGCCAGCCGGCGTCGGCCAGCCGGTCCACCGACTCACGCACCTCGTCGGGGTCGAGTCCCCGCGCCACCAGCTTGCGGGTGAGTTCCCGGGCCGAGTGCTCACGGCGCACCAGCAGGGCAAGTGCCCGCTGGGTGGTGCTGGCCGGCGCCCGGCCGCGCTTCTTGCGCCCGGTCCCGGTGGAACCTGTGTCGCCCTCGGGGAACAGCAGTTCCGGCGCCGCTCCGGCGCCCTCCGATGCGACGGCCACCCCGTCCAGTCTCGCGTCTGCCTGATCCGCAGTCTGAGCGGACCCGGACGACTCCGGCTGCCGGGCAGGACCGGTACCGGGTGTCGGACTGTCTGGGGTGGCCATCGTTTACCGCGCCGCGTGGGCTCAGTCCTCCGAGTCGTCGTCCTTGCCTTCGTCGCGGCTGGCTTCGGCCGGGACGAACTGCTCGCGCAGGGTCGCCTCGAGCTGGCGGGCCAGTTCCGGGTTCTCCTTGAGGTACTGGCGGGCGTTCTCCTTGCCCTGCCCGATGCGCTCCTCGCCCAGGCTGTACCAGGCGCCCGCCTTCTGGACCAGCTTGGCTTCCACGCCCATGTCGATCAGCTCGCCCTCGCGGGAGATGCCCTGCCCGTAGAGGATCTCGGTGATGACCTGCTTGAACGGCGGCGCCATCTTGTTCTTCACGACCTTGATCTTGGTCTGGTTGCCGATGATCTCGTCGCCCTTCTTGATCGCGCCGATGCGACGGATGTCCAGGCGCACCGATGCATAGAACTTCAGCGCGTTGCCACCGGTGGTGGTCTCGGGACTCTGGCCGGGCATCATGATGCCGATCTTGTGGCGCAGCTGGTTGATGAAGATCACCAGGCAGTTGGAGCGCTTGATGTTGCCGGTCAGCTTGCGCAACGCCTGGCTCATCAGGCGCGCCTGCAGGCCGGGGAGCTGGTCGCCCATCTCGCCCTCGATCTCGGCGCGCGGCGTCAGCGCTGCGACGGAATCGACGACAACCATGTCCACCGCGCCCGAGCGCACCAGCATGTCGGCGATCTCCAACGCCTGCTCGCCGGTGTCGGGTTGCGACAGCAGCAGGTCGTCGACGTTGACGCCCAGCTTGGCCGCATAGGTGGGGTCAAGCGCGTGCTCGGCATCGATGAAAGCCGCGGTGCCGCCCTTCTTCTGGCATTCGGCGATCGCCTGAAGCGTCAGCGTCGTCTTGCCCGAGGATTCGGGGCCGTAGATCTCGACCACGCGGCCCTTGGGCAGGCCGCCGATGCCAAGCGCGATGTCCAGCATCAGCGAGCCGGTGCCGATGACCTCGGCGGCCTCCACGACACGGTCGCCCATGCGCATGACCGAGCCCTTGCCGAACTGCTTTTCGATCTGGCCCAGTGCGGCGGAAAGGGCGCGCTTCTTGTTCTCGTCCATCGTGGATTCCTTGGGTGGCATCGGGATTGGGGGCACTCTAGGCCGGGGTGGTCGCACGGGCTGCGACCCGGAACGGCACCGTAGCGTCCCGTGGGGGACGCCGGCAGGGGAAGGGAGCTGGACCAGCGGTGGGAAAACACCGCGTGGGGATGACGGACAGTTCCGGGCCGCGACCGCGGATCAACGGTTGGGCCTCACCAGGCCGCAGTAGAGCCCTTCGATGGCGAAGTCCTGGTCCGGCAGCACATCGATGGGCGCGTAGTCGGGGTTGCGCGGCAGCAGCCGGATGCGGTCCGAACCGATCTTCAGCAGCTTGACCGTGACCTCGTCATCGATCCGGGCGACGACGATCTGGCCGGAGCGGGCATCTCGGGTGCGGTGCACGCCGATCAGGTCGCCGTCGAAGATGCCCTCGTCGCGCATGGAATCGCCCTGCACCTTCAGCAGGTAGTCCGGCGCGGGGGAAAAGAACACGCGGTCCAGCAGCACGTAGTCGTCCGAGCCGATGTCGGCACCGATCGGCGCACCCGCCGCGACACGACCGAGTACCGGGAGCCGGAGGGCATCGCTGTCGGTATCCGGCGCTACGGCTGCCTGCTCGATCGGCTGGGCATCCACCAGCAACCGGATGCCCCGCGCCCGGCCCGCACGCCGTTCGATCGCGCCCGCCCGCTCCAGGGCTTCCAGGTGGTACTGCGCCGCGCGCACGCTGTTGAAGCCCATCGCGCGGGCGATCTCCGTCTGCGAAGGTGGCACGCCCTCGGCCTCGATCCGCTCGGCGATCAGCCCGAGGATGCTGCGCTGGGTATCGGTCAGGTCCATTGGTAGCAATACTACTAACAGCCTGACGCCGAATGCAACCGGCCTGCCGAAACGACCGACAGGCGGTCAGCCCATCAGTTCGAGCAGCCCGTGCAGGGCCGCTGCAACCGTCTGCCGGCGGATGGCCTCGCGGTCGCCGTCGAAATGGAACACCAGCGCGGTCGGGTAGCCCCCGCGGCGCTTCCATGCGATCCAGACGGTGCCGACGGGTTTGTCGTCGGTCCCGCCGCCGGGCCCCGCGATGCCGGTGACGGCCACGGCGATCGTGGCGCCGGAATGCACCAGCGCCCCGGACACCATCTCGATCACGGTTTCCCGGCTGACCGCGCCGTGGTCCTCCAGCGTGTGCGGGCTGACGCCCAGCATCGCCTGCTTTGCTTCGTAGCTGTAGGCCGCCATTCCGCAATCGAACCAGCCCGAGGAGCCGGCCACGTCGGTCAGGGTCTTGGCGATCCAGCCGCCGGTGCAGCTCTCGGCGGTGACCAGGCGCTGGTGGTGCTGGAGGGCCGCCTGTGCGACCCGTTCGGCCTGCGCCTGCAGCGCGGCATCGGAGACGTCTTTGCTCATGCCCCGCATGATAGCGAAGCGCCCGGCCGTTTCCGGCCGGGCGCGTGGGTACCGCATCGGAGTGCCCTACCCCGTCAGTACATCACCCGCAGCGTGACGCCGTAGGTCGCCGGCGCGCCCGGGAACGCGTTGTAGGAGTTGAACGGATTGCCCGGCACCGGCGAGACGTTCTGCAGCGGGGCGTCGAAGCCCACCTGGTAGTACTCCTCATCGGTGATGTTCTGTCCCCACAGCTCCACCATCCAGCTGCGGTCGCGCGCGCCGAACCCGAGCCGGGCGTTGACGAGGGTGTACCCCTCCCGGACCTTTTCCACGTCCAGGTCCGAGCCGGTGTTGAACTCGGACATGTACTTGGCGCCCAGGTTGAACCGGCCCACCAGGTCCGCGCCGAACCCCCACTCGTAGGTCACGGCACCGGACGTCGACCACAGCGGCGCGAAGCTCACGCGGCTGCCCGGCAGCTTGTACAGCGCGCCGGCGGGCTCGACGAAGTCGGGCCCCGGCACCTCGTCGCCGTAGCGGGTGTCGGCGTAGGTCATGCCGCCCTGGAAGGACAGGCCGTCGAAACCCGTGTTCCACAGCACCTCGGCATCGATGCCCTGTGAGACGACCTCGGGGATCGACCGCACCACGAAGCTGGTACCGAGGAAGCTGTTGAGCTGGAAGTCCTCGTAGGTCTGGTGGAACAGCGTGGCGTTGACCAGCAGGTTGCCGCCGGCCCAGGTGGTCTTGGCGCCCAGCTCGTAGCTGTCGACGAATTCGCCCGGGAACGAGGTGTCAGCCACCGGGAAGATGCCCGCGGTGCCGCTGGACAGGCCGGTGTTGGACTGCACGCGGTCCAGGTTGAAACCGCCCGCCTTGTAGCCACGCGCGGCCGAGGCGTAGGTCATCCAGGTGTCGTTCCAGCGGTAGGCCGCCTTGAGCGTTCCCGACCACTCCTTCTCCTCGCGCTCCTGGCGGCTGGCGCGACCGTTGTGCAGCGGGTTGGCCCAGGGCAGGCAGCCGTAGCCGATCACCTGCGGGATCACCGACCCCAATGCCGCCGCCGGCACGCCGCGCGACAGCAGCGCCTGGGCGATGCGCGCCTGGCCTTCCGGCGACAGCATCGCCGAGCAGCCGGGGCTGCCGTTGGGGTTCGAGTACGCCGAGTCCAGCGCCTTGTCCTCGCGCGTGTAGCGAAGGCCCAGCGTCAGGTCGAGCGCATCGGTCGCATGCCAGGTGTTGTTGGTGAAGAACGCCAGGCTCTCGGCGTTCTGCCGGTACGTGTCATCCGCGCCGAAGCCGGCGAACACGGTGCCCGGTTGCAGGCCGGTGGCGTCGGCCAGAAACAGCGGCGCGTCGGGCCGCTGGCCCAGTGCCGGGTTGACCAGCGACAGCAGCGCGATCGACAGGTACGGCTCGTAGGCGCCGCCGATGCGGTAGGTCTCGTTACGGTTGAGGTCTTCATTGGAATAGAACGCGCCCACCATCCAGTCGATGGACTCGGTGGCACCGGTCAACCGGTACTCCTGGGTGGTGGTCTCGAACGCCGTCAGCGACTCGTCGCGCTCGGCGTTTCGGTACAGCAGGTCGGCGCTGCTGAAGTCGAAGTCCAGGCCGTTGATGGACTCCCACTCGCGATATGCGGACACCGATGTCAGGACCGCGCCGCCAAACCACGGCGTGATCCAGTTGGTCTCCATCGAGATGCCCTTGTCCTTGATGTCCTGCTCGGTGCTGCGGTTGCTCCACGCCGTCCGGGCGAACGGGTCGGCCACCGGTGCCACGCCTTCGTCCGGCGACAGCGCATCGATGATCGCCGCGGTGCCGCCGCGCACCACGGTCACGCCGGTGCAGCAGTTCTCCTCGCGGCTGGTGAAGTCGGCAATGAAGTTGATGTCCAGCGTGTCGCTGGGCTCCAGCAGCAACTGGCCGCGCAGGGAATGGAAGTTCTGGTCGTAGTCCTCGCCTTCGCGGCGCGGGCCGCCGCCGGTGCGCACGTCCATGAAGCCGTCGCGCTTGCGCTTGGCCGCGTACACGCGGAAGGCGGCGTTGTCGCCGATCGGCGTGTTGAGCGAACCGGCCACGCCCAGCGCGTTGTAGTTGCCGACGGTGAGCTCGCCTTCCACGCGCGTCGTGTAGTCGGGTCGCTTGGTGATGACGTTGATGACGCCGGCGGAGGTGTTCTTGCCGAACACCGTCCCCTGCGGGCCCTTCAACACCTCGATGCGCTCGATCTCGCCCAGGTCGCCGAAACCCACGCCGTTGCGGGGCCGGTACACGCCGTCGATGACGATGCCGACCGAAGACTCCAGGCCGGCGTTGTCGCCCACGGTGCCGACGCCGCGGATGCGCGCGGTGGTCTGCGCCTCGCTCTGCGTGCTGGTGACGGTCAGGCCGGGCACCAGTATCTGGACGTCCTTGACGTCGCGGATGCCGGTGTCGAGCAGCAGCTGCTCGGGCAACGCGGTGATCGAGATCGGCACGTCCTGCAGGGCTTCCTCGCGCTTCTGCGCGGTGACGGTGAGGCCGGCGAGCGTGGTCGCCTCCTCTTCGTCGTCCTGGGACGCCTGCGCCGCGGCGTTGGCGGCCTCCTGTGCGTACAACGGTGCGGCGACCATCGTGCCCAACACGGCGGCGACGGCCACGACCAGCATGCGGCGATCCGGCTTGCGGCAACCCATCTCGACTCTCCCCTGGCTGATGCGGCCACCGTTGGCGGGTGCCCGCTGAATTCGCCGCGTCCCCCGACGCCGGCAGTTCCCGAGCCCCTACGCAATCGCGCCGCTCGACCGGCCACCGGTGACCGGGTCGGGCGCACGTCAATCGCGAACGGGCGCGCCGACGCTAGCACGTTGGCGTGCGGGGTCATGACGCATCGCAGCAGGCCGCCGCCGGTGGCCCGGCGGTGCCGTCGGGTCAGCCGCTGGAGGCGTTGCGGGCGAACTCGATCCGGGCCCGGTCGGCGGCCGAGCGCCGCTCCGAATAGCGGTCCGTCAGTGCCGGCACGTGTGCGCGGGTCAGCAGCGTGAACCGCACCAGTTCTTCCATCACGTCGACGATGCGGTCGTAGTACGGCGACGCACGCATGCGGCCCGCGTCGTCGAACTCCTGCCAGGCCTTGGCGACGCTGGACTGGTTGGGGATCGTCACCATCCGCATCCAACGCCCCAGCAGCCGCAGCGTGTTGACCGCATTGAACGACTGCGAGCCGCCCGACACCTGCATCACAGCCAGCGTACGGCCCTGGGTGAGGCGCACGCCGCCCATTGCCAGCGGCAGGTGGTCGACCTGCGCCTTCATGACGCCCGTGATCTGGCCGTGGCGTTCCGGGCTGCACCACACCTGCCCTTCCGACCACACCGACAACGCACGCAATTCGTGGACCGCCGGGTGGTCATCGTCGGCGACCTGCCCGGGCAACGGCAGGTCGCCCGGGTCGAAGATGCGGGTTTCCGCGCCCATCAGCCGCAGCAGGCGCGCGGCCTCTTCCACCGCCAGCCGCGAGTACGAGCGCTCCCGCAACGAGCCGTACAGCAGCAGGATGCGCGGCGGGTGGCCGTCGATGACCGGCAGTTGCAGGTGCTCGCGCTTCAGCGCCGGCAGGACGTCGGCATCACGCAGCTCGCGCAGCCTCGGGACGGGGATGGATTCGAGCAGGCTCATGTCGTGTGCTCCGGTTGCAGCGTGCGCAGCGCGCGCGGGTCAGGGCGTGGCAGTGATCGGCCGGTCGATCGACGGCATCGCCTTCGCCAGCAGGGCCGCCATGGCCACCAGTCCGGCGGAGATCCACAGGCACGCCTGCAACCCCGCCACCTGGTAGACCCAGCCCGAGAGCACCGTGCCCAGCAGCCGGCCCAGCGCGTTGGCCATGTAGTAGAAGCCGACGTCGAGCGACACGCCGTCGGCGCGTGCGTGGCTGACGATCAGGTAGCTGTGCACGGCGGAATTGATGGCGAAGACGATGCCGAACACCGCCAGGCCGGCCACCAGCACCGGCCCTGGGGCCACACCGGCGCCCAACGCCATGGCGATGCCTGCCGGCACGATGGCCAGCAGCGCCGCCCAGCTGGCCGCGGTGCCGCCACCCGGTATCGCGGTGCCGGCACGCGCGGTGAACCGCGGCGCCAATGCCTGCACCACGCCGTAGCCGATCACCCATGCAGCGAGGAAGCCGCCGACGCGCCAGTGGTCCCAGCCCAGCACGCCGGCCAGGAACACCGGCAACGCGACCACGAACCACACGTCGCGCGCGCCGAACAGGAACATCCGCGCCGCCGACAGCACGTTGATCGCGCGGCTCGACGACCACACCTGGCGGAACTTCGGCTTGGCGCTGGCGCGGCCCAGGTCCTGCCGCAGCCAGCACAGGCTGCCGATCCACACCAGCGCCAGTGCACCGGCCATCGCCAGCACCGAGCCACGGAACCCCAGCACGGCCAGCAGCGCGCCGCCCAGGAAGAACCCCACGCCCTTGAGCGCATTCTTCGACCCGGTCAGCGCCGCCACCCAGCGGTACAGCGTCCCCTGCGCGCCATCGGCCACCAGCAGCTTGATGCTGCTCTTGGCGCTCATCTTGTTGAGATCCTTGGCGATGCCCGACAGTGCCTGCGCCGCCATGACCCACGGCACCGCCAGCCACGCGGCCGGCACCGCCAGCATCGACAGCGCCACCACCTGCAGCGCCAGGCCGATGTTCATCGTCCGGTTGAGGCCGATGCGCGCGCCCAGCCACCCGCCCACCAGGTTGGTGACGACGCCGAAGATTTCGTAGAACAGGAACAGCAGTGCGATCTGCAGTGCGCCGTAGCCGAGCTGGTGGAAGTGCAGCACCACCAGCATCCGCAGCGCCCCGTCGGTCAGGGTGAACGCCCAGTAGTTGCCAGTGACGATCGCGTACTGCCGCCAGGCGGCACGCATGTCACCTGCGCTCGCTTCGGCACGCGTCATGGCAGCGGCGCGGAACCGACCTTCAGGGCGAGCTCGACCGTGCGGTTCACGTAGCCCCACTCGTTGTCGTACCAGGCGTAGACCTTCACCTGCGTGCCGTTGATGACGCGCGTGCAGCCGGCATCGAGCACCGCCGAACGCGGATCGGTGCGGTAGTCGATCGATACCAGCGGTCGCTCCTCGAATCCCAGGATGCCGGCGAGCGCGCCATCGGCGGCGGCCTTGAACAGGGCGTTGACCTCCTCGACCGTCGTCGCGCGCTCCACTTCGAACACCGCATCGGTCAGCGACGCGTTCGCCAGCGGCACCCGCACCGCAATGCCGTCCAGCCGCCCGCGCAGTTCCGGGAAGATCTCGGCGATGGCCGTGGCCGAGCCGGTCGAGGTCGGGATCAGGCTCTCGCCGCACGAGCGCGCCCGCCGCAGGTCCTTGTGCGCGGCATCGATGATGGTCTGGGTGTTGGTCAGCGAATGGATCGTGGTCAGGCTGCCATGGCGGATGCCCAGGCCTTCGTGCAGCACCTTGACCAGCGGTGCCAGGCAGTTGGTGGTGCACGAAGCCGCGGTGACGATGCGCTGCACCGCCGGGTCGAAGCGGTCGTCGTTGACGCCGACCACCGTGTCCAGCACGCCCGCCTGCTTCACCGGCGCGGTCACCACCACGCGGCCCACGCCCTGGTCGAGGTACGGCTGCAGCAGCTCCTTCTTGCGGTAACGGCCGGACGCTTCGATCACCACGTCGCAGCCGGACCAGTCGGTATCGCCGATCGCCGTGTTGCGGGTCAGCGCGATGCGATGCTCGCCGATCACCAGCGCGTCGCCGTCCGCATGGGCTTCCAGGCCCCAGCGGCCATGTACGGAATCGAAGTTGAGCAGGTGCGCGAACGTCGCCGCGTCGCCGGCCGGGTCGTTGACCTGGACGAACGCCAGCGCCGCCAGGTCATCGCGCTGCAATGCCGCGCGCAGCGCCAAACGGCCCATGCGGCCGAATCCGTTGATGCCGATCTTCAGTGCCATGCGGGACTCCGGAAAGGACAAGAGAGATCAGGCGCGCTTGCGGGCGGGTGCGCACGCCGGCGCGCACTGGCTCGCATCGCCGGCACAGCAGTTATCGGTCAGGTAGCCAACCAGCCCCTGCATCGCGTCGAAGTCGGCGCGGTAGGTGATGCTGCGGCCCTGCTGCTCGGCCTGGATCAACCCGGCCTGCAACAGCGTCTTGAGGTGGAAGGACAACGTGGTGGGCGCGATGCCGACCGTGTCGGCCAGTTCGCCTGGCGTCGCGCCGGCCGGGCCGCGCTGCACCAGTTCGCGGAACAGGGCCAGCCGGCTTTTCTGGGCGAGGCCGGCGAGTGCGTCGAGTGCATGCTGGGTGTCCATAGTTCGATAATACTGGAATTATTGTTGCAATTTGAAGTCCGCGTGGTGGCCGGCAACGTGGGCCCGAAGAACGCGACCGCTACACTTACCCGCCGCCGATCAACGGCCGCCGCCCGCCCGGCACCGCCGCGACGCACCCGAACCGACAGCCAGTCCATGCCCGACAAGAGCGCCGAGAAGACGCCCGAACACACCCCGCTGATGAAGCAGTTCTTCGCCGCCAAGGCGGAGCACCCGGACGTGCTGCTGTTCTTCCGGATGGGCGACTTCTACGAGCTGTTCTTTGATGACGCGCGCAAGGCCGCGCGCCTGCTCGACATCACCCTGACCCAGCGCGGCAGCTCCGGCGGCGCGCCCATCCCGATGGCCGGCGTTCCGCACCACGCCTCCGAGGGCTATCTCGCGCGGCTGGTCGCGCTGGGCGAGTCGGTGGCGATCTGCGAGCAGATCGGCGACCCGGCCACCAGCAAGGGGCTGGTCGAACGCAAGGTGGTGCGCATCGTCACCCCGGGCACGGTGACGGACGAAGCGCTGCTCAACGAGCGCCGCGACACGCTGCTGCTGGCGGTCGCGCGCGGCAAGGCCGGTTACGGCCTCGCGTGGGCCGATCTGGCCGGTGGCCGCTTCCTCGTCAACGAGGTCGCCAGCGAGGACGCGCTGGAAGCCGAGCTCGCCCGGCTGGAGCCGGCCGAAACGCTGGTGCCCGACGAGGACGGCTGGCCGGCCTTCGTCACGACCCGCACCGGCATGCGCCGGCGCGCGCCATGGCTGTTCGACGCCGACAGCGGCCGGCGCCAGCTGTTGAAGTTCTTCAACCTGCACGACCTGTCGGGCTTCGGCATCGACGACCGACCGCAGGCCATCGCCGCCGCCGCCGCGTTGCTGGCCTACGTGGAGGAAACGCAGAAGCAGCGCCTGCCGCACCTGACGTCCATCGCCGTGGAGTCGGGCGACGGCGCCATCGCGATGAACGCCGCCACCCGACGCCACCTGGAGCTGGACAGCCGCATCGACGGCGATGCCCGCCACACGCTGCTGGGCGTGCTCGATGCCAGCATCACGCCGATGGGCGGTCGCCTGCTGGGCCGCTGGCTGCACCGTCCGCTGCGCGACCGCCCCACCCTGCGCCAGCGCCACCAGGCCGTGGCCACGTTGATCGACTCGGGCGCCGACACCGACCTGCGCGAGCACTTCCGCGCCGTCGGCGACCTTGAGCGCATCCTCTCGCGCATCGCCCTGCGCAGCGCGCGCCCGCGCGACCTGTCGACGCTGCGCGACGGCCTCGGCCTGCTGCCAGCGGTCAGCGCGGTGCTCGAACGCCTCGACGCACCGCGCCTGCGCGAGCTGTCGAGCGAACTGGGGGAACACGACGCGCAGGCCGCGCTGCTGAAGTCGGCGCTGGTCGAGCAACCGCCGGCACTCGCGCGCGACGGCGGGATCTTCGCCGACGGCTTCGATGCCGAGCTCGACGAGCTGCGCACGCTGTCGACCACCGCCGACCGGTTCCTGGTCGACCTGGAGGTGCGCGAGCGCGAGGCCAGCGGCATCCCGACGCTGAAGGTGGGCTACAACCGCGTGCACGGCTACTACCTGGAGGTCAGCAAGGCGCAGGCCGCAAAGGCGCCGACGCACTACACCCGCCGCCAGACGCTGGCCAACGCCGAGCGCTACATCACCGAGGAACTCAAGGCGTTCGAGGACAAGGTGCTGTCGGCACGAGAGCGCAGCCTGGCGCGCGAGCGGTTGCTGTACGAGCAGCTGCTGGACGGGCTCAACGTGCAGCTCGAGCCCCTGAAACGTTGCGCCGCGGCGTTGGCCGAACTCGACGTGCTTGCCGCCTTCGCAGAACGCGCGCAGGCACTGGACTGGTCACGGCCCGAGCTGTCGGACGAACCCGGCCTCTGCATCGAACGCGGCCGCCACCCGGTGGTCGAGGCGGTCCGCGATGAGCCGTTCGAACCCAACGACCTGAGGCTGGGCGATACCGACGAACTCGGCCGCCGCCGCATGCTGGTGATCACCGGCCCGAACATGGGCGGCAAGAGCACCTACATGCGGCAGAACGCGCTGATCGTGCTGCTGGCGCACATCGGCAGCTTCGTGCCGGCCGCGCGCGCGGTGATGGGTCCGATCGACCGCATCCTGACCCGCATCGGCGCCGGCGACGACCTGGCGCGCGGGCAGTCGACCTTCATGGTGGAGATGAGCGAGACCAGCTACATCCTCCACCACGCCACCGACGCCTCGCTGGTGCTGATGGACGAGATCGGCCGCGGCACCTCCACCTACGACGGCCTGGCGCTGGCCGACGCCTGCGCACGGCATCTGGCCGGGTCCAATCGCAGCTACACGCTGTTCGCCACGCACTACTTCGAACTCACCGCACTCGCGCAACCCGGCAGCGGCATCGCCAACGTGCACCTGGACGCGGTCGAGCACCGCGACCAGGCCGGCAATGAGCGTCTGGTCTTCATGCACGCGGTCAAGGACGGACCGGCCGACCGCAGCTTCGGCCTGCAGGTCGCCGCGCTCGCTGGCCTGCCGCGCAGCGTGGTGTCGCAGGCGCGCGGCCGGCTGGCCGAACTGGAGCAGCAGGGACGCGACGCGCCGTCGCCGTCGTTCGCCGCCGCGGCGTTGGACGCGCCGCAGCAGATCGGCCTGTTCGCCCCGTCCTCGGCGGCGCTGGATGCGCTCGCCGCGATCGACCCGGACGAGCTGACACCCAAGCAGGCGCTGGAAGCGCTGTACCGGTTGAAGGCGCTGGGCTGAGGGGTACTCGTAACGTGTGCTGGTTCCGGCCGATCGCCGATCGCCCCGTGTCCATCCCGGGTGCAGCGAGGGGCCTGCCTTTGCCGTGGATGAGGCCTCCTCGTCCCGCGCCGGGATGCCACGCGGTCCCGCTGATCGATAGCCTGCAGCTATAGCCGGAACCTATCGAAGCGTTCGGTAAATACGATTTTAATTGATGCGTCGGCGGGCGTACGGTAGCCCGGTGCCAAGACGGCACGGGCAGCGTGCAATGAATCCGGACGATTCCCCCAGACCGACACGTGATGCACCGCGACCTGCCGGGCCGGCGGCCACCCGCACGCATGGCGCGTGGCGGCAGCGCCGGACGCCGGGCGCCGAATCGACCGCGCGTCCGAATCCGCGCCCCGCTCGCTCCACGTGCCCGCGCCCCGCTCCCCATTCCCCATCGGTGCCCACCGGCGACGCGCTGTCGACGTCGGGTGCCTCCATCGACCAGAGGACAGGACCATGAACGCAGAATCGCAATGCCCCGTCGCCGGCCACAAGCGTCCCCGCCCCCGCACGACGTCCGACTGGTGGCCCGAGCAGCTCGACGTGGCCGTCCTGCACCAGAAGTCCGACCTCGCCGACCCGATGATGGAGGACTACGACTACGCCGCCGAATTCAAGACGCTGGACCTCGACGCCGTCATCAAGGACCTGCATGCACTGATGACCGACTCGCAGTCGTGGTGGCCCGCCGACTACGGCCACTACGGCCCGTTCTTCATCCGCATGGCGTGGCACGCCGCCGGCACCTACCGCATCTTCGATGGCCGCGGTGGCGCGCGCTCGGGCGACCAGCGCTTCGCCCCGCTCAACAGCTGGCCCGACAACGGCAACCTCGACAAGGCGCGCCGCCTGCTGTGGCCGATCAAGCAGAAGTACGGCCGCAAGCTGTCGTGGGCGGACCTCTTCATCCTCGCCGGCAACGTCTCGCTGGAATCGATGGGCCTGAAGACGTTCGGCTTCGGCGGCGGCCGCGAGGACGTGTGGGAACCCATGCCGATCGACTGGGGTCCGGAGTCCACGTGGCTGGGCGATGAGCGCTACAGCGGCGAGCGCGAACTGGCCAATCCGCTGGCAGCGGTGCAGATGGGCCTGATCTACGTCAATCCGGAAGGCCCCAACGGAAACCCGGACCCGATCGGCTCGGGTCGCGACATCCGCGAGACCTTCGCGCGCATGGCGATGAACGACGAGGAGACCGTCGCGCTCACCGCCGGCGGCCACACCTTCGGCAAGTGCCATGGCGCCGGCCCGGTGGATACGGTCGGCCGCGAGCCGGAAGCGGCCAACATCGAGGAGCTGGGCCTGGGCTGGACCAACACGCTCGACAGCGGCTGCGGCCCGCACACCATCACCAGCGGCCTGGAAGGCGCATGGACGCCGACGCCCACGAAGTGGGACATGTCGTACTTCGAGACGCTGTTCGGCTTCGAGTGGGAACTCACCAAGAGCCCCGCCGGTGCGCACCAGTGGAAGCCCAAGGGCGATGCCGGCCGCAATGTCCCCGATGCCCACATCCCCGGCAAATTCCACCAGCCGATGATGACCACCGCCGACATGGCGATGCGCATGGACCCGGTGTACGAAAAGATCTCGCGCGACTACCTGGCCAACCCGGACAAGTTCGCCGATGCCTTCGCGCGCGCCTGGTTCAAGCTGACCCATCGCGACATGGGCCCGAAGGTGCGCTACCTCGGCCCGCTGGTGCCCGAGGAGGATCTGATCTGGCAGGACCCGGTGCCGGCCGTCGACCACCCGTTGGTGGACGAGGCCGACATCCAGTCGCTGAAGAAGGCACTGCTCGATTCGGGCCTGTCCGTGCAGGACCTGGTCAAGACCGCATGGGCGTCGGCGTCGACGTTCCGCGGCACCGACCTGCGCGGCGGTGCCAATGGCGCGCGCATCCGGCTGGAGCCGCAGAAGGACTGGGAGGTCAACGAGCCCGCCGAACTGCAGCGCGTCCTCGGGGTGCTGGAAAAGGTACGCGCCGACTTCAACGGCAAGGCCGCCGGCGGCAGGAAGATTTCGCTGGCCGACCTGATCGTGCTGGGCGGCAGCGCCGGCATCGAGGAGGCCGCACGCAAGGGCGGGCACGACATCACCGTGCCGTTCACCCCGGGCCGCACCGACGCCACGGCCGAACAGACCGACGCCAACTCCTTCGAAGTGCTGGAGCCGGCGATCGATGCGTTCCGCAACTACGTGCGCAAGGGTGACGAGGAGCAGACGGCCACCGCCCTGATCGACCGCGCCGCCCTGCTGCAGCTCACCGCGCCGCAGATGACCGTGCTGGTGGGCGGCCTGCGCGCGATCGGTGCGAACTACAAGGGCGCGCAGCACGGCGTGTTCACCAAGCGGCCCGGTGCACTGACCACCGACTTCTTCACCAACCTGCTGGACATGTGCACCAAGTGGCGCAAGTCCGAGGCCAACCCGCACGTGTTCGAGGGCCTGGACCGGGCCTCCGGCGAGCAGAAGTGGACGGCGACGGTGGCCGACCTCGTGTTCGGTTCCAACTCGCAGCTGCGCGCACTGGCCGAGGTCTATGCCTCCAGCGATGGCGAGAAGGATTTCGTCAACGACTTCGTCAAGGCGTGGGTCAAGGTCATGGAGGCCGACCGGTTCGACCTGAAGGCCTGAGTTCCGGCGGCCGGACGAGCA
>Ga0208375_1000873_pt1 | contig 38015 bp, 48 predicted proteins | sample RifOxyD1_FD_184038 | JGI IMG/M metagenome (GOLD analysis project Ga0208375, IMG submission 184038) | Soil microbial communities from Rifle, Colorado - Rifle Oxygen_injection D1 (SPAdes) | ecosystem: Environmental > Terrestrial > Deep subsurface > Rock core/Sediment | place: Rifle, Colorado... | reverse complement strand
TATAACCAAGTCAAAATTTTATTTGCATTTGAAGGAGTGCGAATTTCGCTATAACAATCGGAAGGTTGATGTTAACAAAATCCTTCTAAAACTGATCAGAGAAAACCCGCTGTTCTAGTCTTGACCCTTGAATATTTTTCTCTGCAATAACAGAATTTCATTAAACGGTTCTTCCAGTTGTTTGTCTAGGAATACCGAATTTTGTTGGTAAGCTTTCTCCAGTCCCGACATTGCTTCGCCTAAACTGTTAAGTTTGTTCGCCTGTTGAATCTTGTAAAGCTGATCGTTAGGATTGGATGAACTGATAATTGATTCTTTCTGCTCTTCTTCCAAATCGTACCCCGCCAACACTTGACTAAGACTTTCTTTTTCTATGTAGTTTAGATCAGTGCCTATGGAAAAAGGGGTCATGAGAATCTGCAATGCTTCATAAGATGCAGCAAGGTGGCCCAAAATGGTCTCCAACGCCAAAGTTTCTTTCTCATAAACCTTCGCCTGCCGAATTGCCTTTTGTGACAGCGAAAATCTCTTTTCCTCCAGTTGCTGGTTGAAGGCGGCTTTCTCTCACTCTAACTCTTTAGTGAACTTGAGATCAATTCTTTTCTCGACCCATTTGGAAGGCAAGAAAAGATAACCCACTGTCAGAGTTGCTAAAGCCGTTGCAAGGTGGGGTAAGATCGTTGAAAGGTGGGGCAAGATTGCACACCATAAAGCGTCCATTCCGATTTCTCCAGAAAGATATTTCCTGCCAATTTGTTGGTCCCGTCCAAGCTCAGGTCAAACAATAATAAATCTGCAAACAAGCTCTGTAGCCTAGAGGGGGCAATCTCCCCGTTTGGAGCCAGGCGCAACCCTTACCCCTTCCACTCCATCCCCATGTACCCCTTCCCCGCCGCCAGTTCGGCTAGCATCAACTCCAGCCGTTTGGCCTTGGTTTCGGGACGTTTGGCTCGATTGATCCAGCCCAGCCAGTCGTTGCGCTGGTAGGCCGGACGGGCCTCGTAGCTGGCGGTGAGGCCTCTGTCCTCCAGGGCCTTCCGTACAAAGTCGGGCATGGGCTGGAGCGGACGGATCAGGCGAGCGTTGCTGGGGTTGGTCATGGGGGCTACTGGGATGGGGTCTGCCCCCAGGGTACAGGACCCAGAGCTGGGAGCCAAGCCCCCCCCAAAAAAAAAACAAAAAAGCCGCACTCAGGTGACCCCAAGCAGCGGCTTTTTTGTCAGCAAATCCGACTACAACCCTTTCTGGCCCTAGGGCTTGATGAAGTGGGTCAGGAAGTCGGTGGAAAGTTCGGCGCTTTGGAAGCGCAGGCTTCGCAGCACATTGAGGTGCAAGGGGGTGTTCACCTTGACCCCTTCAACCACATATTCCTCCAAAGCCCCGATCATCTTCCTGATCGCCCGGTCCCGGTCGTCCCCGAAGGTGATCACCTTGGCGATCATCGAGTCGTAATAGGGAGGAATATTCCAACCCTGGAAGGCCGCCGAATCGACCCGCACCCCAAGCCCACCGGGGGCGTGGTAAGCAGTGATCAAGCCGGGGCTGGGGGTAAACTTGACCGGGTCTTCGGCGTTGATCCGGCATTCAATGGCGTGGCCCTTTTGTTTGATGTCCTCTTGCTTGTACCCCAGAGGCTCGCCCACGGAAATGCGGATCATCTCCCGGACCAAGTCGATCCCGGTGATCATCTCGGTGACCGGGTGTTCCACCTGGAGCCTAGTGTTCATCTCCATAAAGTAGAAGTTCTCGTCCTTGTCCACCAGGAACTCAATGGTCCCCGCACTGTAGTAACCCACCGCCTTGGCCACCTTGATCGCCGCTTCGCCCATCCGCTTGCGCAGGCCTTTGGAAAGGCCGGGGGCGGGGGCTTCTTCGATGATCTTTTGGTTGCGCCGTTGGATTGAACAGTCCCGGTCAAAGAGGTAAACCAAGTTGCCGTGTTTGTCCCCCAAGACCTGGACTTCTACATGCCGGGGCTTTTCAACAAACTTTTCTAAAAAGACCGAATCGTCCCCAAAAGAGGCGAAGGCTTCGGCCCTGGCGGTTTCAAAGGCGTTGACCAACCCGCCCATGCTGTGGACCACCCGCATCCCCCGACCACCGCCACCGGCGCTGGCCTTGATGATAACCGGGAAGCCGATATGGAGGGCCGCTTCCTTGATCCCGGCGACATCCTTGATTGCGTCTTTGGTCCCCGGAGTGGTGGGGCAGCCTGCCTGATCGGCGATTTTACGGGCGTTGATCTTGTCGCCCATTTGGTCCAAGGCGTGGGCGCTGGGGCCGATAAAGTCGATCCCCGAGGCCTCACACTTTTCCACAAAATCCGCATCTTCCGACAAAAATCCATAGCCGGGGTGGATCGCCTCTGCGCCAGTGATCTCGGCAGCGGCGATGATGTGGGGGATCTTGAGGTAAGATTCGGCGGAGCTGTTGCCGCCGATACAAAGAGACTCATCGGCCAGCTTGACATGCAAGGAGTGCCGGTCGGCGGTCGAATGGACCGAGACGGTCTTGATGCCCATTTCTTTACAGGCCCTGATGATCCGAACCGCAATCTCGCCACGGTTGGCAATCAGGATTTTTTTGTACATCGGTCGGGTCATGTTCAGCCGGGCCGGATGGAGAAGATTTTAGCCCCAAAGTCGATGGGCGAGGCGTTGGGGATCAAAACTTCCACCAGGGTCCCGTCAATGTCCGACTCGATCTCGTTCATCAACTTCATCGCTTCGATGATACAAAGGGTCTGGCCTTTTTTGACCTTGTCGCCCACCTTAACATAGTTGGCGGCATCGGGGGCGGGGGAGGTGTAAAAGGTTCCGACCAGGGGGGCGGTAATGTAATGGAGGCTGGAGTCTTCTAAGACAGCGGCGCTCAAGGCCGGAGCCGGAGCAGCGGGGACGTTGACCGACACCGAATGCAGCTGGGGTTGCGCCATCGGGTGGGCCATCACCATCTGCTGGGCCTGGGCCGATCTTTCACGCTTGAGGGTCAGCTTGACTCCGTCCTCTTCTAAGGTGATCTCGGAAAGGTCCGATTCACCCATCAGCTGGATCAAGCTTTTGATCCCCTTCAAATCCTTTATGTTCATATCGTTCTCACCGTTTTTTCCGCCCACCAAGGGAGCAGAATTTGGACAAGCCCAAAAGGGGCTTAAGGGTCCTAGGAGAATATCCACCGGGACACAAAAAAGCAAGCCCTATCTCGCCCCCAACCCCTATCGGTAGGCCAAGGGGGAATGAGGCACCAAAATGTAAAAAACCTGAGGCGCTATTAAAAACCACCGGCAGGGGTTTGGGGAAAGGCGACCTTTTCCGGTAACCTGTCCCACCGGGGGTGCCGGGCATGGCACTAGGGCTTTTTGTCTCGCCCAAGTGAGGCACATTTGCAAAATTCTGTTTTTATTGGAGCCACAATATTTTTGCGGCGAAAATCTGGCATGTTTGCCTCACTTTTCCCCGTTGGGTGGCAAAGCGGTTTTTTGGGCCGTAACTTCCAAAACCTCCGCCCGGACTTGGCCATCGGAAAGGAAAAGTTGGATCTTTTGGCCCACCTGGGTCTGGGTGACCGACTTTAAGAGCCGTCCTTGGGGGTCCTTGGCGGCGGCATAGCCCCGGCGCAGGGCGCTCAGGGGGCTGGCCAGATGCAACCGGTCCTTGAGCCCCGCCAACTTGCCCAGCGGAGCCTTCACCCCGGTCTTGGCCCACAGGGCCAACCGCTTTTCCAGCCCCGCCAGCCGTTCGGTCCGGTGGGCCAGTTGGGCTTTGGGGTTGTGCCCTTCCAGCCTTTCCCCCAACAGGGCCAACCGGTGTTGCTGGGACAAGATTTTTTGGTCCAATGCCCCTTTGAGCCGCAAGGTCCAATCGTCCACCCTCTGGGCCTGGGCCTCAATCACCCAGGCCGGGTTACGAAGCCGTTTGGACTGGGCCTCCAATCGTTGTCTCCAGCCGGTCACCGCCCGGCGTACCGCTCGGACCAAAAGCCGCTCTGTTTCCTTGAGCCTAGCCAGGATCTCCTCTTCCAAGGGCACCACCAGCTCCGCTGCCGCCGATGGGGTAGGGGCCCGCAGGTCGGCCACAAAATCGGCAATGGTGAAGTCCGTTTCGTGCCCCACGGCGCTGACCACCGGCAAAGGGCAACGGAAAATCGCCTGGGCCAGGGCCTCGTCATTAAAGGCCCACAGGTCTTCGAACGACCCGCCCCCTCGGGCCAGGATGATCAGGTCGAGCTCCTCCCGCTGGCCCATCACCTCAATCCCCCTTTTGAGCGAAGCCGCCGCCGTCTCCCCCTGCACCAAGCTGGGGTAGATCAGCAGCGGCACCGAAGGACAACGGCGACCCAGGATAGAGAGCAGGTCTTGGATCACCGCCCCGGTCGGACTGGTGATGATCCCGATTCCCTTGGGCAGCCAGGGCAGAGGCCTTTTTCGGGCAAGGTCAAACAGCCCTTGGGCCTCCAGCTTGGCCTTGAGCTGTTCGTAGGCCAACTGGAGCGCCCCCGCCCCTACCGGCAGGACCGACTCTACAATCAACTGGTAACTGCCCCTGGGCTCATAAAGACTGATCCTTCCCTGCAAGACCACCTCCATTCCCTCTTCGAGCACAAAGGGGCAACGGGCGGCGGAGTTCTTAAAAAAGGCGCAGGAAAGTTGGGCTTGGCTGTCTTTGAGGGTAAAGTACTGGTGCCCGGAACCCGGACGGGAGAGGGAGGAAATCTCCCCCCTCACCGCCAGATGGGCAAAACGAAGCTCCAGGAGCCGTTTGAGCTCCTGGGTCAGTTGACCAACCGAATAGACGGGCTGGTCGGCCAAGGTTTACTTCTTGATGAAGGTAAACATCTTGCGAAGCTCCGCACCGATTTTTTCGATCGGGTGGTTCTCCGACTCTTGGCGCATCCCGTTGAAGTGGGCTTGGCCCACTTTGTTGTCCAGCAACCAGCGGTTGGCGAACTTGCCGTTTTGGACTTCGGCCAACACATTTTTCATCGCTGCCCGGCTTTCTTTGCCGATCACTTCAGGGCCACGCAAAAGGCCGCCGTACTCGGCGGTTTCAGAAACCGACCAGTTCATCTTGTTGATCCCGCCTTCAAAGATCAGGTCCACGATCAACTTGGTTTCGTGCAGACACTCAAAGTAAGCGATTTCCGGCGGATAACCTGCTTCCACCAAGGTTTCAAACCCGGCCCGGATCAACTCGCTGATCCCGCCGCACAAAACTGCCTGTTCCCCAAAAAGGTCGGTCTCGGTTTCGTCTTTGAAGTTGGTCAAGATCACGCCGGTTTTGGTTCCGCCGATCCCTTGGGCCCAAGCCAAGGCAATGTCCTGGGCCTTGCCGCTGGCGTTTTGGTGAATGGCGATCAGACAAGGCACCCCGCTGCCTTCGGTAAACACTCGGCGAACCAAGTGCCCTGGCCCTTTGGGGGCGATCATGATCACGTCCACATCGGCGGGCGGGACGATCTGTTTGTAAACGATGTTAAAGCCGTGGCCAAACGCCAGCACGTTGCCCGGCTTGAGGTTGGGGGCAATGTCGTTGCGGTAGATGTCCCCTTGGGATTGGTCGGGAGCCAAGATCATGATGATGTCCCCGGCAGCAGCGGCCTCGGCGGTAGTCATTACCTTCAGCCCCGCTTTTTCGGCATCCGCCCAAGACTTGGAGTCCTTGCGCAAGCCAACCACTACTTTCATGCCCGAATCCTTCAGGTTTTGGGCATGGGCATGGCCCTGGCTGCCGTAACCGATCACGGCCAGGGTTTTGCCGTTAAGGAGGCTCAGGTTTGCGTCTTTGTCGTAAAAGATCGGTAATTTCATCGGTACCTTAGGTTCAATCGGTTGTGGTTGGCTACTTGTGGATTGCGGCCTCGCCGGTGCGGGCCAATTCTAGGATCTCAAATTCCCGGAATACTTCGGTAGCGCCGTCCAATTTGGAAGCGCTGCCGGTGATCTGAAAGGTCAGGGCCAGATGGTTTATTTCCAGCACCTCTCCCCCCAAAGACTGGATCAATTCCAAGGCCTTGCTCCGTAAAGTCTCGGGGGCCTTGATCTTGACCAACATCAATTCGGCGCTGAAGCTCTGTTCCGGCTCCAGATGGGTCACCTTATAAACATAAACGATGTTCTTCAAGAGCTTTAGGATTTGTTTGATTTTCTTGTCGTCCCCGCTGGTCCCCAAGGTGATCTTGTGGACTCCGGGGACTTCGCTCTCTCCAGTGCAAACCGAATCCAGGTTGTAACCCCTGGAGGTAAACATCTCTACCACCCTGGCCAGGGTGCCGAACCGGTCTTTGACCTGGATCGAAATCAGGTGTTTCATGTTGCCGCCCCTTCAATCAGGTCCTTAAATTCCTTACCGGCAGGGATCATCGGATAAACACAGGTGTCGGATTCCAACATGAATTCCAACACCAGCGGGCCTTTGACCTCCAGGGCCTTTTTGATCGCCGGGGCTACTTCCTCTTTTTTCCCGATCCGCACCCCCGGAAGGCCATAACCTTCGGCGATTTTCAGGAAATCCGGGCTTTCCTCGAAGATCGTGCCAGCGTAGCGACTCTGCCAGAAGAGGTCCTGCCACTGTTTGACCATACCCAAATTGGCGTTGTTAAAAATCACAATCAAGATAGGCAGGTTGTAGGCCTTGACCGTGGCCAACTCTTGGATGTTCATCTGGAATCCACCGTCTCCCGAAAAACTGATCACCGGCCATTGGGGCTTGGAAAAAGCCGCACCGATGGCAGCGGGCAACGAAAATCCCATGGTCCCTAGGCCACCGGAGGTCAAATGGGTCCTGGGGTGTTTGAAGGCGAAGTGCTGGGCGATGAACATCTGGTGCTGCCCCACATCGGAGACCACCAACGCTTCCCCCTGGGTAATTTCAGAGAACTGACGAATCACAAATTCTGGACGCAACTTGCCATCGGCGGTGTCCAACCCATCGTAGTTGGGCAAGGGGTGCTTGGCTTCCACCTCCGCAAGCTCCGAAAGCCACGCCTTGGTATCGAGGGCTTTGGCCTTGGCGGTCCATTGGGCCAAAGCGTCCTTGAGGTCCCCCACCATGCCTAAGTCAACATCTTTGATTTTATTGATTACGCTTGGATCAATGTCCACATGGATGATCTTGGCCTGGGCCAAAAAGGTCTCCACCTTTCCGGTCACCCGGTCGTCAAACCTCGCCCCCAGAACGATCACCAAATCGGCACGGGTCATGGCATAGTTGGCCACATATTCGCCGTGCATCCCCAGCATCCCCAAGGCCAACTTGTGTCCCCTGGGAATGGCACCTTGGCCAAGCAGGGTCGTGGTGATCGGAATGCCGGTGGTCTCTGCGAACCGGACCAAGGCTTCGCTGCCCAAGCAAAGGTTGAGCCCACCGCCAGCGTAGATCACCGGACGGCAAGAAGCTTCGATCATCTCCCAAGCCGCCTCAATACGCTCAACCTCAATGGGTTGGGGCAATTCGTAACCAGGGATCTCCACCCCTTTGGGGAACTCCACCTCACTCATGTGGGTCTGAACATCCACCGGAATGTCCACCACCACAGGGCCGGGGCGGCCAGTGGTGGCGATAAAAAAGGCCTCGGTCAAGATTTCGGGCAGTTCATGGACCGACTTGACCAGATAGTTGTGTTTGGTCACTGGCCGGGTCACCCCGATCACATTGGTTTCCTGGAAGGCATCAGTGCCGATGATCGGGGTCCGTACCTGCCCGGTCAGGATCACCATGGGGATCGAGTCCATGGCGGCAGTGGCGATTCCGGTGATGGTGTTGGTCGCCCCCGGACCGGAGGTGACGATCACCACCGAGCATTTCCCGCTTGCCCTGGCATAGCCGTCGGCGGCATGGGCGGCAGCCTGTTCGTGCCGCACCCGGACCATTTGGACCTCCGGGTAGTTCAAAAACTCATCAAACAAAGGGATCACACAGCCGCCGGGATAACCAAACACCTGTTTGATGCCCTGGGCCTTGATCGCCTCCAGGATGATTTGGGTCCCCTTTCTCATGGTCATGGTGTTACTTGGTAAAAGTCCTTTTCTGCCTGGTCCATCCATTGGCCCAAAAAGAGCTGGTCTTTGGGGGGCAATTGGTACCTTGGCTCGGTGATGTATCCGCTCAACAGCGGCTTGAGTCCCAGATAATACCCGTTCTTGGGATTGGGGTCGGTCTTGAGCTTTACGTCAAATTGGTAAGCCTTGACCCCCAAGGTCCGAGAAAAACTGGCCTGGGCCGTTTTGTGGCCTTTGGCGAAATAATAGAGGTCCACTGCGTCCACCTCGTCTTCCATATAAACCAGATACACCCCTTTGGGGTCCGGGTAGGCCAGCTTGGCCCTGGTTTGGTGGATTCGGCCTTGGGAGGACTCCACAAAGGTGGCTAGGTGCATCCGCACCAAGACCAAGGGAGCGGCACCACCTTCGGCTTCAACCTTGCCAGTCACCTCTCTGGTGACAAAGCCCACTTGGTAGCCCACCTGCTCCGAACAGGAAGCCAAGGCCAAGGCCAGGAGCAAAAGCCAAACTCGCCTCATGGATAGGCGCTCCCCGAGTAACCGATGGCCCGAGAAATGTGCTTGCAAGCCTCAATCACCTTGGGGGCAAAGATGCCTTGGATCGCCGGTTCCACCATCCTAGTGACCGGGCCGGAGATACTGATGGCCGCCACCACTTGGTCGTCGTAGTTGAAGATCGGCGCAGCGACACAAACCACCCCTGGGTCCTTTTCCTCATCGTCAATGCCGTAGCCCCTGGCCTTGATTGCCTTGAGGTGCTCCAAAAAGATTCCCTTGTCGGTGATGGTCTTGGAGGTATGAGCGGCAAACTGGTTGGCCCCAATGACCTTGTCCCGGGTCGCTTCGTCGTAAAAGGCCAAAAAGGTCTTGCCGATGGCGGTACAAAGGGGGCTGAGCCTAGTCCCGACCCGGCTGGCTACCCGCAAAGGTTGCGTGGACTCAGCGTCTTCGATGTAAAAGACCTGATTTTCCCGCATGATGCCCAAATAAACCGTCTCGTTCACCTCGGCAGAGAGCCTCGCCACTTCTTCGGCGGCCACCCGGATCAGGCCGGTGTGACTCAAAAAGGCCTTGCCCAGCTCCAGCGCCCGGATGCCCAACCGGTAGGCCTCGGAATTTTTGTTTTGCTCGACATAACCCCTGGCTTTTAAGGTTGCCAGGAGACGGAACACGTTGTTTTTGTGCAGGTCCAATTCCCGGCTGATCTCGCTGATCCCCAGTTCCGCCTTGACCCCGGCCAGTTGCTCAAGCACGTCCAAGGCATGGTCCACCGCCTGGATTGCATATTTGTCTTTGATTTCCTTTGAAGCCATTTTTCCAACCGGGACCGGAAACATTTAGGAATAGGGCCGCCAGTCTTTCAATTTTTCGGGGCTCTGTCAAATTGGGGAGGGGGAGGGGCAGGGTTAACCGCAGTATTCTTTTAGCGTTGACACCAATTCCCAAACGGAGGTGCTTGGATCATCGCCGTGGTTCATTGCTCTGGCCCTTTCAATGGCCACTTCCCTCCCTTGCGCTAGTTTTTCCAAATCAGAGGGAGTGAGCGTTTTGTCATACTCCCTGCCCAAATGTTTTCCGAGTTTTTTGGCGTAGTCCTTGGCATTTAGCGGTGCCTTGTAGGAATCAAAATGCAGCAACAACCAATGTTCAAACTGTTTTACCGACAGGGCCACCTTGTAGCCCTCTTCCCCTGCTTGCCTGATCGCTAGGCCGATGTCTGCCCCAAACTGGTCTTGGTCAAAGACCAACCAGACTTGGGAATAGTTTTTCTTGCTGTGACCTATATGCCCTTTGGCTTTGGCCACCAGGTTTGAGGGGTTCACTCCCATACCGAGCACCACCACCTTGTGGCCTGACTGGGTTTTAAAGGACTCGAAGTAAGCCTTTTCCGTCTTCTCTCCGAGGCAAACGATCAACAGCTTTTTTTGCTCTCGTCCCCCGACTTTTCGCTCCATCGGTTGGGCAGCTCGTTTACTTGACTTTGTCATGGCCGGTGGTTTTTAAGGATTTGAGTTTTGGCACTGCGCCAAAGGTTCCTAACAGATAGTTTTTTCCATAAGACAGGTCCTTGCGGACCCCTTTTATTTCCAACAAACTGAACAATTCGGTCGCCCCTAAATCATCTTTCTCGGCAAACCAGACTTGGTCCCGTCGGAACAAACGGTTGTTCAGAATCTCGGTGGAATGAGTGGTAAAGATCAATTGGGCGTTTTTGGGGTTGGTCTGGGGGTCCTGGAACAATTTGACCAGATGTTCCTGCAACAAAGGGTGCAAACTTGCGTCCAGTTCATCAACAACCAAGGCTCCACCGCTTTCGAGGGTAGCATAAATGGGCTCGGTGAAGGCAAACAGTCGTTTTGTGCCCTCTGACTCCTGCGCCAAAGGGAAAGGAATTTCACCAGCTTCCCTGCCCTCAATATCAAAGACAGGATGCATGCAGTGGATCGATTCTTGTCGTTTAACAGTTTCTAAAACAGCAGCTTGTTCAGAATCGGGGACATTGTTCTTGAATTCTTGCACTAAAGACTCTGGGAGCGAACGATCAATGATTTGGATGCTCTTTATGTTCAAATCAGCCGAGGTCAACAACCTACAGGCATCCTTTCGAGCAGCACCGCTTCGATGGACAAAATCTGAGGTGATGAAGCCATGAAACCTGATATCAAAATCATCCAAGATAATAGTGTTTTTTCGAACTTCCTCCACAATGGACCGACTGATTCCCTCATTTAAAGCCGAAAAGGAGAGCAACAAAAATTCCGGGCCAATTCCGTTTGCAGGAACCGCCACCTCTTTCCCAAACTTTTTGCTTAACTCAATTCTATTTTGGGTCCGCATAAAAAGCTGGATCTCCTTTTTCTTTTTTTCAAACAACCACTCTTCTACGATCTCTTTGCGGTTAAAGGCCACCCCATACCGATAGATCACTCCACCCATCAAAAGCCGTACTTCAAACTCGATAGGTTGGGTTTTTGTTTCGGCACCCAACAAAAAAGGATCATACTCCGGGATCGGCTGTTTCACTCGATTGGTATTGTAGGAATCTAATATCAGGCGGAAAAACCGCTGCATCGCCCGAATCAAGTTGCTCTTCCCGCTCGCATTGGCCCCGTAAATCGCCGCAGTTTTGAGCAAGGTCAGCCCTCCGGCCTCAAAGGTATTTTGGGGCAGCTCCACCTTTTCGTCCGCCACCATCGAAAAAGTGGCCCAGTCCTTAAAGGAGCGGAAGTTTTTTACCCGAAAGTCGATAAGCATTTTTAAGGGAGAGGTTTGGGGTTACAAAACCAGTCTGGTCTGCACTCCTATAGGCGCATCTGCCCAGGGCCGTCAAAGTTTAAAACGACATTTTGTGTTTTTTTCACGAAATTTTGGATTTTATAAGCCCCGACCAAACCTCCAAAGTCCCCACCTTTGTTCACCAAAAATTACAATTTGAAACTTGGCGCAGGAGGCTGGGGGCGGGTAGAAAGGGGGGAGGGAAGGGTTGGATTTACGGAAGGGGAAAAAGCCTGTATCCTACCCGCAACCGTATCCCCACAAGGACCAAAATGATCTTGCACCACCAAAAGGCCCAAAGTTATGAACCTTTGGCCTTGATCGATGCTATGGAAGCCGGTTTGGGGGCCTTTGGCGGCTTGGCGAAGGTGCTGGACGGGCGGCAGTCGGTCCTGCTCAAGCCCAACTTTGTGACGATTCGGCCCAAGGAAGCGGAGGTCTGCACCAGACCCGAGGTGATCCTGGCCCTGTTGGACCTGTTGTTGGACCTGGGGGTCAAGGTGGCGATCGGCGAATCCCCCGGCTTTGGCAGCACCGAAGGGGCGATTGAGGCCCTGGGGCTGACCCAGGCCTTGCAACACCGAGCGGTGCCCTTTTTTACCTTTACCCAGGTTCGTTACTACCGCACCCGGATTCCTAAATTTCCGGTGTTGGCCATTGCCAAGGAGCTTTCCGATTACGATGGGACGATCAACCTGCCCAAGGTCAAGACCCACTGCCAAACCGGGTTTTCCGGGGCAGTCAAGAACCTCTACGGCTGCGTACCGGGAAAACGCAAGGCAATCCGTCACATGACCTGTTTGGGAGACGAGGTTGCCTTTGTGCAGATGATCCTGGCCAATGCCAAAGAGGCTGGAGCCTTTTTCCACCTCGCTGATGGGATCCGTTGTCTGCACAACCACGGCCCCACCAGCGGAGACCCCCATGAACTGCACAGTCTGCTGTTTTGTGAAGACGGAGCCACCTTGGATTGGGGGCTTTGTGGCCGGATTGGACTGGACCCGCTTTCGACCCTGCAATTCCAACTGTCCGGGCCTCCACCGGTTTATGTCTCCTCCGGGGAACCGATTGAACCGGACCCCAGCTTTTTGCACGCAGCCAAGGTGCCGGTGTTTTTTCATCCCTTACGGGTCGCCCGGTCAATCGCCCGGCAAGCCTGGACCAAAGCCAAGGAGTCGGTGCAATGAAGGGCCTGGAATGGTTGGCGGTGCTTTTGGGGTTGTTTTTGGCCCCCCCGGCTTTTGGGCAAACCAAGGTCTTGTTGCTCGGAGACAGCCTGACCGCCGGGTTTGGGGTGGACCCGGCCCAGGCCTATCCGGTTTTGGTGGAAGCGGCTTTAAAGGCCAAAGGTTATTCCGTGGTCTTCACCAATGCCTCAGTCAGCGGCTCTACCACCGCCTCCGCTTTGGGCCGTTTGCGCTGGTACCTCAAAACCAAACCGGACCTGCTTTACCTCGCCCTGGGGGCCAACGATGGGCTCAGGGGGCAGTCGGTGGAAGGGATGAAGGAAAACCTGGCGGCCACCATCCGGCTCGCCCAGGCCCAAGGGATCAAGGTGCTCCTGGTCGGGATGAAGATGCCCCCCAACTACGGGGCGGCCTACACCAAGGCCTTTGGGCAGGTGTACCCGGAGCTGGCCAAAGAATACCAACTGCCGCTGTTGCCCTTTGTCCTTGATGGGGTGGCAGGAAAACCCGAATTAAACCAAGCCGACGGGATCCACCCCAATGGGCAAGGCCACCGGCAGGTGGCCGAATTGGTGACCGGCTTTTTTATCTCCAATTTACGACCTTAAAAACCATGTCCCTAGAACTGATCGGAATCGAAAAAAACTACCGCGGGGCCAAAAACGGCCCGGCAGTGCAGGTGTTGAGCAACCTCAACCTTTCCTTGGACCAGGGCAAGACCTTGGCGATTTTGGGCCAGTCCGGCTCGGGCAAGTCCACCTTGCTGTCCCTGATCGCCGGGCTGGACCGGCCCGACCGGGGCCAAGTGATCCTAGACGGCCAGGACCTGGGCGGTTTGGGCGAAAAGGCCCTCTCCTCGTACCGGGCCTCGAAGCTGGGGATCGTCTTCCAACAGTTTCACCTGCTGCCCCACTTGAGCGCCCTAGAAAACGTCTCCCTCCCCCTGGAGCTGATGGGTAAGCCCCAGGCGGTCGAAGCGGCCAGGGAACAGCTGGCCCAAGTGGGCCTGACCCACCGGCTGCAACATTTCCCTTCCCAGCTTTCGGGCGGCGAGTGCCAGCGGGTCGCTATTGCTCGGGCCTTGGCGGTGCGGCCCAAGTTGCTCTTGGCCGACGAACCGACCGGGAACCTGGACGAAAAAACCGGCCAATCCTTGAGCGACCTTTTTTTTTCCTTGGTGGAACAACAGCAGATGACCTTGCTTTTGGTCACCCACAACCAAGAGTTGGCCAAACGATGTGAGCGGTCCTTGTTTCTCTTTGAGGGGGCTTTGCATGAAAACCTGGGTTAAGCTGGCGCTCCGTGAGCTGATCAACCACCGGGGGTTTTCGGTGTTTTTCCTGGCCAACCTCACCTTGGGGCTGGTGGGTTTTATTGCCCTGGACTCCTTCAAGCTGTCCCTGCACGAACACATCGAAAAAAAATCCAAGGCCATTTTGGCGGCGGACTTGGCGGTTTATGCCTCCCGGCCCTTTACCGAAGAGGAGGAAACGCTTCTGGCCCAAAACCTGCCCCCAGGGACCCAGGTCACAAGGCAGATCAACTTCATGTCCATGATCCAAGGGCCCAAGGAAACCAGGTTGGTCGAGATCGTGGCGGTGGATTCCGGGTACCCGCTTTATGGGGAACTGACCTTAAAAACCGGGCGGGTCGGAGCCAAAGAGGTGCAGGAACGGTTGCTCAGCGGAAACCGGGCCTGGGTACAACCCGAACTGGTCCAGCTGCTGGGGGTCGAGCCCCAGGGCCAAATTCGGATCGGGGACCAGGACTTTAGCGTGGATGACCAACTCCTGGAGGCACCGGGGCAAAACTTTTGGAACGCCGGAATCGCCTACAAGGTTTTTATCGGCTATGACCAAGCGCTCAAAACCGGGCTGATCCGCCAAGGCAGCCGCAGGTACCATTACCGGCTCTACAAGCTCCCCGCCGGGGCCGAAGCGACCCCCACTGCCCGGGCCTTGTACCAAGCGCTCAAGGCCAAGTTCGGCCCCAGCCCCTACCTCTACCTGCGGACCTACTCCCAAGCGAACCAGCAGATGTCTCGGATCTTGAGTTACCTCAACGACTACCTGGGGCTGGTGGCGTTGGTGGCGCTCTTTTTGGCGGGCATGGGCACTGCCTTTTTGTTCCGGTCCTTTTTGAGCCAACGGCTCAAAGACTTGGCGATCCTGCGGGCCTTGGGGGCCAAGCCTTGGGAAACGGTCTGGCTCTCGGTGTTCCAAATCGCCGTCCTGGGGGCGGTGGCCGCCTTGCTGTCGAGCCTCTTGGCCCAACTGGCGCTGCCCTTGCTGGTGCGGCTGCTCTCGACCTTTTTGCCGCTGGGTTTTGTTACCCTCTTGAGCTACAAAAGTATGGCCCTCGCCTTTGGAGTCGGGATCCTAGGGTCCGCCCTCTTTTGCCTGCCCCTGCTGCTCGGCCTGCTCAACCTCAGCCCCAAATTGCTGTTGCAAGAAACCCCGGCGACCTTGGCCCAGGAAGCGGGTCTGAGCACCTGGGCTTCCGCCTTGGCTTACCTGCCCTTGGGCGGGCTCTACTGGGCGCTGGCGGTGTGGCAGTCCAAAAGCCTGTTTGTGGGCAGCCTTTTTTTGGGCGGATTGGCCCTTTCGGCCTTGGCGCTCTCTTTGCTCGGCCTGTTGCCCTTGTGGTTCGGGGTGCGGGGCTTGACCGGTCTGTCCTTGTCGCTCCGTCTGGCGCTGCGCAACCTGGGCCGGGGCGGCGGTGCTTCGGTCACCTCGGTCATCGCCTTGGGCCTGGGGGCACTGTTGATCAACCTGATCCCCCAGATCCACGAAGGGTTGGCCACTGAAATCGCTTCCCCCGATTCCACCAAACTGCCCAGCTTTTTCCTCTTTGACATCCAGCCCGACCAAGTGGCCCCCTTGGAAGAGTACGTCGCTTCCTTGGGTTACCAAGCCCAGAATCGCTCCGCCATGGTCTTGGCCCGCCTGACCCACATCAATGACCGGTCTATGGACCTGGAGCCGGAAAAGCAGTCCCAAACTCGGGAGGAGGAAAACGAGGAGTTTACCCGCCGTAGAGACCAAAACCTGAGCTACCGGCCCAACCTGTACGAATCGGAAGAGCTGGTCGAAGGCGCTTGGTTCCCCGGTCCCTACAACCCGGCCGGATTGGTGTTGCCCGAACTCTCCTTGGAGGTTCGTTTTGCCGAACGTTTGGGGGTCGGGGTGGGGGACAAATTGAGCTTCGACGTACAGGGGGTCCCGGTCGAAGGCCGGGTCACCAGCCTCAGGAGAGTCCGGTGGAACAGCTTTACGCCCAACTTTTTTGTGCTCTTCCAGCCGGGGGTTTTGGAGGACGCTCCCTCCACTTGGTTGGCCACGGTGTTTCACGTCCCGGAGGACCAAAAGACCGGCTTCCAAAACCAAGTCAACCGCCACTTTACCAACGTCTCCTTGATCAACGTCACCGGGCTGGTCGGCAAGGTGTTGGAGATCGCAGGCCAAGTCCGCTGGGCCATCCAGGTCATGGCCTTTTTGGCGGTACTGGCCGGGCTGGTGGTGGTTTATTCGATTGCCAGCTTCAACGCCAAGGCTCGGGAAACCGAGATCAACCTGCTCAAGATCCTGGGGGCTTCGTTTGGGCACCTGCAAGGGATGGTCGCCTTGGAATTCGGGCTGGTCGGCTTTTTTGCCTCTCTGGCCGGGGCCGCCCTCAGCCTGGGCATCGCCTGGGGGCTGGCCCAATTCCTGTTTGAGCGTATCTTTGTGATCAACCTTTGGATCACCGGGGTGACGGTCGGGGGGGTGACCCTCTTGAGCCTGTTTGCCGGTTGGTTGGCCACCCGGCGGACCCTGGCCAAAAGCCCGGCCCAGTTGCTCTCCGCCCTATGAAAGCCCGGGCACTTTCCCTTGTTTGGGTCCTGCTTGCCCTGGCGGTGCTGCTAGCCGGGTGCAGTTCCCTGCGGCTCGGGTACCCCTGGGCGGACTGGTATCTCCTGCGGCAGGTCAATTCCTACTTTGACCTGACCGGTCCGCAAAAAAAGGAAGCCAAAGCCCGGATCGCCCAATTGGCCTTGTGGCACAGGACCCAAGAGCTGCCCGAGTATGCCGCTTACCTTACCGAAATCGGAGCGAAGGTGGACCAGGGGCTGACCCGCCCGGACCTGGACCGTTTTTTTGCTCGATACCAGGAGCTCCGCCACCGGTTTTATGCCGGACTGGTCGGCCAAGCGGCCCCCTGGATGGCCGGTTTGGAGCCGGGACAGTTTGGCTTGTTGCAAAAAAAATTGGCCGAAGAAAACCAGGAATTGGAGGAAGACCTCATAAAACCCGCTTCGGAGCAGGAAGCCAAACGGATCAAATGGGTGGCGGGGTTGTTGGAGGACTGGATCGGGGACCTGACCCCCGCCCAACGGGAGCAAACCAAAACTTTTTTGGCCGGTCAGCCCTCTCTGGAACCTGACCGTTTGGCCTACCGGAAGTCTTCCCAGCGGGAGTTTTTTGCCCGCCTGCCGGAACTGAAAACCCCCGAGGCCTTCCAAGCCGAACTGACCCAGCTTTGGGTCACCTCCTATGAGGAAGAGATTTCTCCCTACCAGGCCAAGGTGCTGGCGACCCAAGAGGCCTACAAACGGTTTTTGCTGGAGCTGGCCTTGAACCTGACGAGGGAACAAAAACGGCACCTCCAAAGGAAGGTGGGAGCAGTGGTTTCCGACCTCATAGCCCTGTCCCGGTAACCGGCCCCACAGGGCCGGGCTTTTTTTGCGTTTTGGCACCCCGGTCCACCGGCGGAGCGGGGCTTTACTTTTTGGCGGTAGCGCAAAGTCTGCAGCAAAAAAGCGGCGGTGCTTTCCAACAAAAACCAAAACCCCCTCACCAAAACAAAACGCCCCTCTCCCAAAGAAGGCCGCCCCCAAAAACACCGGCGGCAGTGGTTTTCGGAGAACTGCTATTTATGGTAACCCCCAAGCAAGGGAAAGGCTGCCCGGTCCGTTTCCTTGGACCTTGGCTCCCTTTTCCCTCGGCCTTTTTTTACCGGCCAAAGGCCCAAAAACCCCTCAGGTCAAACGCTTTTTGGGTGAAGTCTCTCTCAGAATTTGATATTCTGCCCCCAAGAGAATCTTTTTTTCTAATGGGTGATGGAAAGAGTTTTGGTCTTCCAAAGAGGCTTATGCGAATCCTGGTCATTGACGACGAAAAACACAGCGCCGATTTACTGGCCAAGATCCTGAGCCCTTGGTCCACGGTGGAGATTGCTCTGAGCGGTAAGGAAGGGTTGACTCTCTTTACCCAGGGCCTGGACCACCAAACCCCTTTTGATTTGGTTTTTTTGGACATCGTCATGCCCGACCTCAATGGGCACCAAGTCCTGGAAGGAATCCGCCGGATCGAAGCCCAAAGAAACCACCGGGAGGAAACCCCGGTGGTCATCGCCACGGTCAAGGAGGACGGCCACACCATACTCCAAAGCTTCGCCGCCGGAGCACAGCATTTTTTCACCAAACCCTACGACCGCCAAGCAATCTTTGAACTGCTCAAAGAACAGGGATTACTGAAGCCCGGGGGCTTGACCTGAAAGGGGAGAGCCACAAAGCTTGGCTTTAGGGCCAGCCAAAAACTGCCGATCAACCTCTTTGTTTTTCCGCAATAATACTTAGACATTGTTTGTTTGCCTGCAAAGGCTCCGCCGGGGCCTGAATCAACTGGCCCTTTTGTTGGAGTTGTTTGTAGTAGGCAACTTGGTGCCGATCAAATTTACCGGGGAAAAAAACATAACCCTTGCCGGTGGCAAAGGGCTTTTTAAACCAACCCAATTTGGGCCTTCCACAATAAACCTGCCCCTCCCCATCATAATAAATCTCCGTTCCTCCATGTTCGTAGCCAATCTTAGGCAAATTGGGGACTGGGTCCTCCTCATTGGTGATACGGTAATAACCAATGGGAAACCTTTGGGACAAAGTGCTGACAAATTCTCCGTCCCCAACCCTAGGCTGGCCGTAGGTGTAGATGCTGCGAATCAAAGGCCGCAATCGGCGGTCGCCGTTCGCCCCATAAAGCACCGCCAATGCCCCGCCCAGAGAGTGCCCGGTCACCAAGATCACTTGGTCCTTGCGGACGGTCAAAAGATACTCGTTGAGGGACCGGATCAACTCATTGTACTGCCCGGCGAACCCTTGGTGGACAGCACCAAGGTTGGTCTCAGCCTTAAAAAAACCAAATCCGCCAAAATATCCTTGGTCCCTTCAGTCCCTCGAAACGCAACAATGATCACATCCCGGTCACTGACCACGTAAGCCTGGGCATCCGAGCCTTTGTGCTCGATCAATCGGGTAGTGGTGCCCTCAGCGATCCCAAGCTCACGGATCCCTTTACGAAAACCTATTTCATCCAGGTAGGCCAAGTCAGCAAATTGTAACAACCAAAAACTGTTCCCGTACCGATAGCCAGAGGTACCGGAATCTAGCCCTTTCAAATTCCTAAGGCCCCTCTGGGTGGAGCAGCCGACCAAAAACAAACCCAACAAAACAAACAAAACCCCAGAAATCTTCTGTTTCATCCTTTGCTCCAAAAGAGTTGATATTCCCTTTTATAATCACGATTAAAGAAAAACCACCGCAAAAAATTGCCCCTCTTGGTTCCTTGTGCTGCCTTGAAAAAAAAGGGGGGGGAGGTCCTTCCCCCTGCCTCGCTCATCAGCCCCCGCCCTCAGCCCTGGGAAAGTTGGCTCTCCTTCGCCTCTCCTTTGGCCAACCGGTCGAACTCCAGAGCCAAACCAAAGACCGGATCCGGTTGGCAAAACTTTCTTTTTTTGGTAGCCTCTACACCGTCTAGCCCAGTCAATGCCCCTCTCCAACCCAGGACCGACCATGGCCTCAACCGCTTTGATCCCGATTGCCGAAGGCACCGAAGAATTGGAGGCGGTTTGCCTGATCGATACGTTGGTACGGGCTGGGCTGGAAGTAGTGGTGGCCTCGGTAGAGAAAAGCCGCCGGATCAAGGCCAGCCGGGGAGCGCTTTTGACCGCTCACATTTTGATCGACACCGCCTTGGGTCAACCTTGGGACCTGATTGCCCTGCCCGGCGGTGGGCCGGGGTCCCGGAGGTTGGGGGCAGACCGGTCACTCAAGACCTTGCTGCTGGCCCAGGCCGCAGCAGCAAAGCCCATTGCCGCACTTTGCGCCGCTCCGGCCCTGGTGCTTTCCAAGCATGACCTGCTGTCCAACCACCTTGCCACCTGCTACCCCACCTTCCGCAACCAACTCAAAGCCAAAGCCTACCTGGACCAACCGGTCGTGGTGGACGGCCCCTTTGTCACCGGGCAAGGTCCAGGAGCGGCACTGGACTTTTCCTTGGCCTTGGTCCTGTTGCTCTGTGGCCCGGAGAAACAAAAGGCGGTTGCCAAGGCCATGTTGGCCCCGCTGCCGATTTTGGGCTGAACTCCTTTTAACCTCCAACCCTGGGTTTTAGCCTAAGGCTTCAGCCCGTTACCGGTTTCTGGCGGTACCTCCGTCCCTAGCTTCAAACCCCAACCTTTTCCTTTAGGTCCGCGGCCCCCGCTCCTCTCCAACAGGGTTTCTACCCGTTTGCTGCCCATTGGCTTTGGTGGAGCCGCTCAATCTTTCCAACTATCTCTTCAAGCCGCTCAGCCAGTTGGGGAGAAAGTTCGGCCTGGAAGTTGGCGATTTCCCGCAGCTCAACCGGGCTTTCCCCTAAGGCGGCACAAAAGGCTGACAAACTGACACCCGGATTCCGCTGGTTGGCAAGCCGGACAATCCGGGTCCGCAGTCGCTTGAGCTCTTGTTGTTCAAAGTCTTGGACCTCCACCACCGCTTCCGCTGCTGGGGCCTGGGGGGCTTTGGCTTTCTGGGGAAAAGGCAAGGCCTTCCCGGCACGGGGGGGCAGTGGCTGGACCGGTGGGCGGACCTCGGGGGCAACCGCCGGAGCGGCTATTGGCTCTGCCGGGGGTTGGCAGACTTGTGCTTCTGGCTGCACCATTTTTAAAGCGGGCTCCACTTCCGGAGTGACCATTTGGCCTGGAACCTCGACTGGAGCCGTGACAACTTGGGGGGGGTCTTTTGACTCCAAAGGCGGGGTTTGGTCCTTGAAGACAACGGGCAAGACGGTTTGCGCCGCCGGTTCAGGTGCCGGAACCGGGGCCAACTGTTTTGGGGACAGATTGCTTGTCTCGGAGCCGACCGGTAAGGCAACTTCAGGCTCCGGGAGCACCTTGGCCCTTTGGGGCAAGGGTGCAGAAAAGATACCCGCCAGGGCGGACCCAGCCGCTTCCGAACGGCTCAGGTCCTTGGTGGGAGCCTGCTCCGGGGGGGAAACCACTGCCGACACCACCGCTTCTTCCGGCAATTTTAGCGCCGGAGCAGCCGGGGAAAGGCTCGGGCTTTGGGCCTGCAGCGCATTTTTCTCTGTCGTCCCGGTTGTCTCTCCAGCAGCTCGGTCAGAGTAGGGGGTAAACGTCCTTTCAGGTGGGGTTTTGGGTTGCCAAGCAGGGCCTCGTCGGGCCTCAGGGGCCGGTAACGCCTTCTCGGGGTTATCTTGGAGCAAATGGTCCAGCAACGTGGGTGCCGTGCGGCCAGGAACACTGCTCTTGGTCTCCACCAAAACTCCGGCTTCCCTGGCCTGCTGCGACACCGTTTCTTTTCTGCGCCAGACCCAGCCCACCAGCCAAACACAGCTGAGGTTCGCCAGCTGCACCGCAACCCGGAGCACCACCAAAAAAATCACCTGCATCCAAAGACCGGTGACCGCCTTTTGTTGTTCCATCGCCTCAACCAGCCTTTGTTTGGTCGCCAGTTGGTTGCGTACGGTCAAAGCGGAATTCATCTTCTGCCGTTGTTCGGAGAAGGTCGCCAGGGATTTTTCGTGGTCTTCCACTTGGCTTTTGAGGATCTCCACAACAGCACGGTTGTTCGCCTGGGACTCCAATACCGACAAATGCTCGGAAATGGCGTTGAAGCTCGCCCCTCCGACGGTCGTAAAGAACAACAAAATCAGCAGGAAACGAAACAAGAAGTTGACCGGGTGCCCCTTGCCCCGGACCTTTCCGGGCAGCCAGACCCCGGCCATGATGGCCATGAAGGCTTCGTTCAAGGTGGCGGCCAAGTAGCCCATGTAGCCGAAGGAGGACTGGGGATACAGCGATTGGTAATAATACCCCGCCTCCAGCACCATAAAGGCCGAAGCGGTCAGGCTGACCACCAATAACCCCAAAATGAACAGGCCTTTTTTGAAACTCGCCATTTTGCCTCCGTGAACTTATGTTCTTTATCGTACGTATGTTCACTCTAGTCAAGGAAATAATTCCTCACCATCTTTGATTTTTTAAAAAAGAAGGATAGAATGGCCGAAAGCTGAAAAAGATTGACCAAAAGGGCCAAAGTTTTTAAAAAGCCAGTAAGGAACGGTTCTCGCATTCACCAAACGGCACGACGAAAGATACGGACCGAAACAGCGAGTTGCTGGTTCCAATCCATCTAATGGGAGTAGTTCATGGCAGCAAACAAAGACATGCGTATTCTGGTGGTTGACGATTTCTCCACCATGCGAAGGATCGTCAAGAACATCCTGAGGCAACTGGGTTTCAACAACGTGATTGAAGCGGACGACGGCACCACGGCCCTCTCCAAGCTCCAGTCCGAAAAGGTTGACTTTGTGATCACCGACTGGAACATGCCCAAGATGTCTGGTCTGGAATTACTCAAGGCCATCCGTTCCAGCGACTCCCTCAAGGACATTCCGGTTTTGATGGTTACCGCAGAAGCTCTGCAGGAAAACATCATCGCCGCAATCAAGGCCGGGGTGAGCAACTACGTGGTGAAGCCCTTTGATGCGGCTACCATCAGCGAGAAAATCGAGAAGATTTTCGTTTAACCCGGCTCTTTTTCAGAATTTTTCCGGCCAAAAAAGGCCGCTGTTTCCTGCCGGGTGCAGTGGCCCTTTTTTGAGCCTCTGGTTTTTGACCCCGGCTGGTTCGCTCAGCACCCTACCGCCCACTAAGCTTTGGCTTTTCTCCTTTCCCTGGATCAGTCCCTGGGCCAAAAGTTTTCAGAACGTCCTTTTGGTCGCTCTGTACTCCCGATCGATTCCAAGCTCCGTGGGTAGCCGGAATCCAGGGGCCCCTAAGCTTTTGCCCTGCCTCTACTGTCTCGTTCGGTGCATTCATCTACCTCTGTAAAGAGGCCAATATGCTGAATATAATACTCATATAACCTCTTTTCCGATGACCGGTTTATAAGTGCAACGCCAGAACGGGACACTAGTCCGATATATTAGGTCCAAGCGGTTTAACCTCTGACCGCCCTTTGCTCCAGACCGCCTCAAAGTCCAAAGCCGACTCCCTAGCCGTTTACTTCGCCTACCTGCCCTCTCTCATCAGCCAAAGAGCGAATGCCTCCAGTGTGGTCGGCCTTTTTAAGTTGCTCCGTTGCCATCATCCAAAGTCTAACCGACCCAGACGGCACTGCCAGGAAATATCCTTGACATATTCTAGGTTGCTTGGATAGCTTGGAGGGCTCAAGCGGGCGCTTAGCTCAGTTGGTAGAGCAACGGCCTTACAAGCCGTGGGTCACAAGTTCGAGCCTTGTAGCGCCCACCAACTGCCTCCGGGCATTGGATACCGCATCCGGGCCGCTTCGCCGCCCAACAACCTTTTGCGGGGTTGTAGTTAAGTTGGTTATAACGCCAGCCTGTCACGCTGGAGGCCGCGGGTTCGAGCCCCGTCAACCCCGCCATACGCATTTTGGCTCTAAAGCCAATGGTAATAAGTGGCTGGAGATGTGACATCCCAGCTTTTCAATTATTACCAATTATTGCCATCCTCCTGGCGGAGGGGTTGACAGGGGTGGAAGCTCATGCATAATTGAGCCCACATCGAAACCCTTTGGTTTTGATCCACCACCCGAGCGATTTTGAAGGCTTTAACAGAGATCTTCGAAGGGCTACTACCCCGGTCGTGTTTGAGGATGGTGGAGATAGGCTCTAAGGATTTGGCAGCGTCGGCTTCGTAACCCGGCGTGATGGTGCTGTTACACCGCCGAATTCTTAGAGCCTTTCTGTTTTTAGGCCCTTGGAATTTGGTGGTGACCGTGCCCTAACCTCTCTTGTGTAAGAGGTAGGCATGAAAAGTTCTCTCCAAAGATTGACTCCCAGGCCCCTTTTCGGGCATGTTTTACCCCCTTCCCCTTCTTTGTCCCTGGCCTCCTCGGTGGGCTTGAGTCTGGCGCTCAAACGCCAAGCTGTGGTTCAGACCTTCGGCCTCCGTCTGGTGGCCTTACGGGTCAGGATCAAGAGCCGCCCTCAATCCCAGGAGGGCCAATGACCCGGCGCAAAATCCCCAAAAATCGTAATCGGACCGGCAAAGGCTTTGGGGTCGTGGTGGAGTTTGAAGAACTCCCCCTTGACCCGGAGCCAAACCCTGCCGCTAAATCAGACGGAGTAAAGGCTAGGCGTTCGACTACCCTTCAAAAGCGCAGATTGACGAGGCCTCTGGTTTTGTCCGTTCTGTTCTTGGCCTTGCTGCTGGCTCCCCGGATATTGGAAGCAAACCCAGGGGTTGATGCCGTCTTCGGCGAACATGGCTATTGCTTCAGTCAAGTTTGCCGGTTTGAAGTAGGGCGCTTTGCTGCCAAGGAAGACAACATGGTCAAGTATCTGGCCCAAAAAAAGGGTGGCCCTTGGTGTAGCCCCTTTCAACAGGAGGCCCGATGAGCCGAAAAGGGTTCACCAGGGAGCAGCCCCAGAAGTCTGCTCCCAAAGAGAACCGGACCTTTAAACTTAAAGGGGGGCTGGGCCTGTTTCTGGCCTTGGCGCTTTTGCCTTGGTCCGGTTCCAACGCTATTGCCGCCAAGGGGACGATTAAGGCATCAAAGGGAATTTGTGCGAATCGGACCTGTCGGTTTCTCGTAGGAGAAGAAGAGTTGCATGTTGTCTTGCGAGGGGTTGAGCTGGCGGATATTGGCGGTTCCTGCGTTGCTGAGCGCCGGTTGTATCTTTTTACGGATCGGTTCTTAAGAGCGTTGTTGGAAGCTCCCAAGTCGATTGAATTGTCGGAGATCGGCGAAGAAAAGGTTTTTCGTTACCCCCTATTCAACCTGGAAGTCTTGGCCCGGCCCGCCAGAGTTTTGATTGACGGCAAGGACCTTGCGAAAACTCTTTCCGATGCTGGGTTTGCAGTCTCAAGCGAATTTGCCGCCGCTATGGAAAAGCAAGCTGGTGGTGTATGGTGCGGCCCTTTGCAAAAGGAGGCCCGATGAGCCGAAAAGGGTTCACCAGGGAGCAGCCCCAGCGGGGTCGGCCACGGAAGGGAAGCCGCTTTGAGCAGTTGACCTTCCTGGAGCCCCCCTTGATCTGCCCCAATTGCGGCCCCCAGCCCGCTTGGTCGGGGCTTTGTCCCCGGTGTTCGGGCCAGCTGTTCCCGGATCCCAGCGGATTGCCCCCGGTCCCCAAACTCGGGGAGGGCCATGTCTGAGAACTCCAGAGTTTGGCGAATCCTTGGGGGGTATCTTGCCTTAGGCTTGATTCTTGGGGTACTGGTGGCAGATACGGCAGAGTACTTTGCCGGGTTTTACCCCCAGGCTTGGCGAGGTTGGGCCGTGGCCCTGGCGCTGGAATTCGGGACCGCCGCTTTGGTGTCCCGGCTCTCCGGCGAAACGGGAACCGGAGCCCGTTTTTTTGGCTGGGCCACGGTCCTCTGCCTCACCACCGCCGGTTTAACCGGGGCGGGGTACCGTCTGGCCGCTCCGGCCCTGGAAGTCGCTCAGGCGGAGGCCCGAGCCCAAGACTACCAACGAGCCTTGGAACGGGCCGTTGAAGGCCAGGGCTCAGGGAGCCGGTATTTCCTGGCCGCCGGTCAAAAGACCAATGCCGCCAAGGCCTCGCTTGCCCGGATCGAGGCCGAAAACCGACTGATCGACCACTTGGGCCAACGAACCCAGGCCAATTCCCCTCGCATCAAAGATCCTCTCGAAATTGCTTTGCTTTGGCTCAACCGCCTGGGCCTCCAGTTGGCCGCCTTGTGGCTCGCTTGGAGCCTAGGCCGCCGGGCTCCCTTGCGGCTGGTGGACCGCTCACTGACTCAGCCCCAGGCCCCGCTGGTGCGACCAGGGGAAAGTTCCCAGGACGGCCAGGGTCTTTGGGTCCGAGATGAACGGGGACGGTTCAAGCCCAAGTCGAGTGTTCTGGTCTTGGGCTTGTTTGCCTTGGCGACCTTGGGGGCCAAACCGGTTGCCGCACAATCACCCCAAACCAAGACGGAACAACGGTTGGAGGCTATCCCGCTAGGATGCGCCACCAGATTTTGCGGATTCAAGGTCGAGGGGAAAAAGTTGACGATCCTGCCCAAGGGGATCCTTTTGCCCGACTTTCCGGGGCATTGTCTGGCGGAGGACCTTTTGTACCTCCTTTCAAACGAGTTCTTGAACAAGCAAGTCGGGGCAGAACCCGGCAAACTCAAGAAGATATTCCTGACGGAAATCGATCCTGAAGAAGATTTCTTCAACCGTCTGTTCAAAAATACAATTAAAGTAAGACGGGCCAGGATTTGGGTTAATGGCCAAGACCTTTCCGAGTTGTTGGCCGCAAACAAGTTAGCGGTCAACGAAAGTATCGCCGAAGGATTGCCTGCAGACAATCCCTGGTGCGTACAAAACAACTAGCGACCTTTGCCCCTCAAAGAGGAACACAAGATGAAAAAAAGACTGCTGCTTCCCCTGCTGCTCCTTTGGTCCTTCACGGCCTTAGGGCTGCCCGAATCAACCGACGAGGCCGAGTTCCTCGAATGCTCCATAAGTGCCTGCAAGTTTCGGATCGAGGGAGAGGAAGTTTGGTTGAAGCCAAAGGGCATCCTCCTGCCGCGATGGATCGGCACCAAAAAGGGGAATAGCTGGTGCTGGGCTGAAATGAGCCTATCGAGGCAGTTGGAGTCCAGATTGTGGGAACTTCTTTCCAAGGCCAAACGGATTGAGATCTCGGGTATTGAAGCAAAGACGGTCCCTATCGCCGTACGTGTCGGCAAAATCCAGGTCCACTTGGCCGACATCACCATCGACGGCCGCGAGGTTGCGGAAGAGTTGTTCTATCTGGGGTTGGGTATCCTAGACCGTGGGTTTACCATACCTCAGGATGAAAGGTTCTGGTGCAGGCATTGAGCTACTCACTTTTCCCAAAGAATCCAAAAAACCAAGTGCGGTACATCTAAAGGGCAATGATATGAAGGGCAAAAAGACAACTCAAAAGACCGAACTCCGCTTGGAGCGGGTGATCCATGGGCCGGTGGAGGTTCGGGAGGCTCAGTGGGAGGGGAGGTCGGTCTTGGTGGTGGAGGGTCGTGAACTGCACCAGTTTTTGGGGGTCGGCAAAGACTTCAGCAATTGGATCAAAGACCGGATCAAGGAATACGACTTCCAGGAAAATCAGGACTTTCGATTGCTCGCCAAATTTGGCGAGCAAAAGGGCAAAGGTGGTCACAACCGCAAAGAATACCAACTCACCTTGGACATGGCCAAGGAACTCTCCATGGTCGAACGCAACGAGAAGGGCAAGCAGGTCCGACGGTACTTTATCGAATGCGAACGCCAAGCTTTGCAGCGCCCCTTTGCCCGACTGGGCCATTCCGACCCGACCTTGGAGCGGCTGGTGGGAGAAGGGATTTTGCGGCGCAAGGAATTGGAAACAGCCTGGGAAGGCAAGGACCCGACCGAGCCCGGCCCCAGGCGGGGGGCACTGGACCTGCTGTTTGAGGATGTTGGGCTTTCCTCTGCCCCCAGGTTTTTGAGCGCCTTGGCCGACTCCGCCGAGGTGGCCGCCAAACTGACAAACAACCTGGGCATACCTGAAGAGCGGCGAAGTGTTGCGGTGGGCCGGGTCCTTTCGGAAATCTACGGCCCCGAGTTGCTGGAACGGCTGGGGCTTTTAAGGGAAACACACGATGGAAACTAACCCCATTTTAATCGACCGCATCACGTTGGAGTCTAGGTCCGGGTGCAATTTTCCCCCAACCGACCTGCAGAAACTCCTCTGGAAAAAGTAACAAGGCAACTTGAAACCATCAACACAGGCGAAACAGATGAAAAAGACTTTTTTGGCAATCCTGGCAATCCTCCTGGCAAACCCAGGTTTTTCCGCCAACCAGCCTCTCAAGCTTCCTCCTTCCTCATTGGTATTGTGCGGTCCCTCCGGGGTTTGTCGGTTCAGTCTTCCTGCTGGGGATCACACTTGGGGAAAGGATGCCCTGATCCAGGTTGCAGGTGTGCAGTTGCCTTCCTGGCCCTCTCGGTGCCAAGCCGCCACGCTTTTGAGCAATCTGGTGGTCGATTTGATGGAGAACAAAATCCGGAACGCTTCCCTCATCGAGATCACCGACCTCGGGGAAGCTCCTCCTTTCGAGTTGACTCCCGGAAAAAGCCGGTCAGTCCGGAAGGGACGGATTGTACTGGATGGAGCCGATTTGGGGAAAACGCTTTTGGAACTGCATCTGGGTATCTCGGAGCAGTCTAAGGATCAGCCAAATACTGCGCACAAGGACCTGTGGTGCGCACCATAGTACTAAGGAAACATGAGGCAGGCTTCTATCGACTGCCTCACGGCCCCTGGAAACCTGCCGGACTGTGCATCCTTATGGAAACGGTAGTTGAGGCAATCAACAAGTTTTTCGACAGGGTAAGTTTTGGTACCTGGCGTATGTATCATCAATGCCGCTTTTGCGGCATCCAGTCTTTGTTCAACGGAGGCATTAAGCCATTCATCCGTCCCTCCGTCAAGCAGGTCCGCAGCAAAGACCAAATAGGGAAGGCTGAAAGAGAACATAAAGATAAGAAATTTTTTCATAACAAGAACCAAACGATGAAGAGGTTGAAGGAAAGGGGTTTTCGGCAACATGGCCCCGAGGACCTTAAAAAAGTTCCCGACACCGATCCCCCTTTAGCACTTTTTGGAAACAACAGGAAGCTGAAAACAAAACAGGACCGTTTCAACCGATAACCAAACCGTTATACAGAAACTCCTCTGGAAGAAAACGACGATGAACGAAACCGTGATCAACCGCATCAAGAAGTTGCTGGCCCTGGCGAGCCACAACCCCGAACCGAACGAGCGGGAGGCCGCCTTGGCCAAGGCCCAACAACTGATGCTGGAACACCGGATCGAGGCCGCTCAACTGCTGGAAGAAGACCTGAAGTTCGTTGAAGGTGAACCGCTGGAGGTCAAAAACTCCCAGGGCAACAAGCGGAAGTTGGTGGGCTGGGTGGTGTGCGAGGCTGCAGACGTGGGCATTGTTTACCAACGCCACGAATCCTGGTGGCGGATCCGTTTTGTAGGCCGCCTGGAGCCGGTGGCTTTTGCCGGATACCTCTACCCTTGGCTGGAAGGAGAATATGACCGGCAGTGGGAGCTGTTTCGGCTCAATGAGAGAAAGGCGAGGCGGGTGGTCAATCTGGCCAAGCGGGACCATTTCCACCGAGGTTTGACCGATGGGCTTCTGACCAAGCTTGCGCAAGGGCGCAAGCGAGTGGAGCAGGAGCACGCCCTGATCCTGGTCTCCGAAGCCCAGCAGGCCATGGATTGGTACTGTTCGTGGAAACCTGACTTGGAAGACACGCCCGATCTCAAGGAATACAAAAAAGAGGTCAATGCCTACCAAGGGGGGCGAGAGGCGGCGAAAGACATTCGGTTGAACCGCCAAATTCCGGAGTCCCAGGGGGCGCAACGATTTTTGCTGGGGCAGAACGGATGAACATACGACCAAAGACCTTGAGGACCTATGGCCACCAACTACTGGAAGGGTTGGGGCTTTTGGAGGGGGAAAAAGGTGGAAATTGACCGGCCCAGGGTCTTCATGACCGATCAGTTTCAAGCCTATCCCGACGCTAGCGCCTTGCGACAACATTTCGGGGATATCGGGGTCTTGGTGATCCTGGAACTTTTAGTGTCGGAGGTTCGGCACCGTCTTCAAGGGCGAGGTAGGGAGGAGGTTTGTTGGGTAAATTCCCAGGAACTCTTTGCCTTTGCTGACCTTTGGCCAAGGCCTCAGGTTCAAAGCGAACTGGATCGATTGCAGAGTCTCGGGGTGATCCAGCTCGAATCGGAACTTGCATGTCCGGGGGAAGCCAAGCGCTACGCCTTGGAGATCATCGAAGAACAGGGGGCCTTGGAGTGGGATCTGGCCCATTGCAAAGAGATGGTGCAAGCCAACCTAAAACATGCCCAAGAGACTCCAGCCGACCTGAAGGTGGGACCCTTGGGGTACAACAGTCCTGGAGCGAGGGGACTGGGGTCCGGCCAATATCATCCGTTCCCCAGGGACTGGTACGAACGATGGGCGAAGGATTGGGAAAATCGGGCTCAAACGACCGAGGACCGTTTGCGGGAATTGGGTGCGGGTCCCGGCCAAACTGGCTTGAGGTCCGAAAGATAGATGATCCTACACCCGGATTTTAGGGAGTTGGCCCTCCAGTACGGCCAGGAAGAGGCGATGATGATCGAATATTTCCGCTCCAAGATTCGACAAGGCCAGTACCGACGAGAAGAAAAAGAAGCATGGATCAGGGGAAGTCAGGCCATGATTTCGAAGGAGACGGCATTTTGGTCCCTGAAGCAAGTCCGAAGGATACTCAAGTCCCTGGAGGAGCAGGGGGCAATCGTATCTCGATTGACCCGAAACGGAAAAGTCAGGAGCAAGGAATACGCCCTGATGAATTTCCTGGAATCATGTTCGGATTCGGGGAGAATCGATGACTGAAGCCCAATACCAGGCACTGGCCGTACAGTTCGGCCAGGAGGAAGCCCAGATGATCAAGTATCTGCGGGGCTGGATCCTATACAACCAGACCACGGGCCACAACCAGGTCGAGGGCCGGACCTGGACCTACGACAGCCTGGAACGGATCGCCGAGCGGATAGAATTTTGGACGGTCAAGCAGGTCCGGCGGATCCTAGGTTCCTTGCGCACACAAGGGGTGCTCCAGGTGGGGCACTTCGGCAAGTTTTGGAGTGACCGGACCAACTGGTACGCCTTTGTGGACGAGGCTAGGTTTTTGGGCAGCCTAGTGGCCGGGGTAGCCCAACAGGCGGCAGCGGGATTGACCGGCAAGCCCAAACCCAAGTCCCACTTTGAGGCCTTTGCCGAGGAAGTGGCCGGGATCTACAACGAGGTGATGGCCAGCCGGGGGCTCAAGGCCCAACCGGAGAACCGGAAGTTCCGGTTCAAGTGCGCTGAGCTCAAACGGCAACGACCGGACCTGAACCTGCAACAAATCCGTGCCGGGATGGTCCGGCTGTTGGAGGAAGCCAACCGGGACTCCGGCAAGGCCAGTTTCCTCAAGTGGACCTCTCTGCTTCACCCCAACGTAATCGGAAGGGCAGCGGACGCTTGCGGTGCCGGTCCGCCGGTTCCGGCCACCCGATCCGGGCCTGCCGAGGCAATGGCTGGTCCACCGGTCGAGCCGGTGCCCATTACCAGCCCAGGCTTCGTGGAGGCCTGTGCGGCGGAGTACAACCGGGTCATCGCATGGCCCCTGGTGGACCCAAAGAACCCGGTCTTTGCGGATCTGTGCCGGAGATTGCGGGAGGCATCGTCTGGGATAAGCGAGCGGATTTTGACCGGGATGATCGAAAACGCCTTGGAATGGCTGGACCGGGAGTGGCTCTCCAAGATGGGCCCGGACGAGCCCAGGGGTTGGGAGCGAGTCTTTGAACCGGAGTTTATGATCAACCTGATCGAGGTCAGCGTAGAAATCGAACCTAAAACCGACTTTTTGGAGGGGAAGGAAGTCAAATGAACGAACGTTTGTTGGACCACTTCAACAAGCAGAAAATCCGCTTCGTGATCAACCAGGACCAAACGGTCACCGACGTGACCACCGGACTGACCTGGGACCGGACCGAGGCGGGGCTGATGGCCTGGGACCAAGCCATGGACTACGCCCAAGGGCTTTCCCGTGCCGGGGCAACGGATTGGCGGCTGCCAACCCGCCAGGAGTTGGCCACGCTGATTGACCTGTCCTGGAAATCCGGCCCGCTGATCGACAAGCGGTTTTTCCCCCAAGGGGAAGCCAACCGCTACTGGACCTCTACCTCCAAACCGGGGTCGACCACCGCTTGGTACGTCAGTTTCGACCAGGGTAGGGTGGGGAGAAGGACCAAAACCAAGTATGCGCTGGTCCGCTGCGTCCGCTCGGAGCCGGTGGAATAAAAAACGTCTTTAACGAGGAGACAATGGAAGCACAAAAAAAGAGATTTTTGGACAACGGGAACCAGACCGTGACCGATCTTTCGACTGGCTTGACCTGGGACCAGCGAGAACCAAAATACATGAAATGGCAATCTGCCGTGGACTACGCCAAGGAGTCTAACCATGGGGGGTACAACGACTGGCGTTTGCCGACCCTGGAGGAACTGATGGGGCTTTTGGACCGTAGCCAGCTGAAGGCCCCCTTGCTGGACCTAAGATTTTTCCCTGGTGTCGAGGCCAACCATTATTGGACCTCGGAAACGGAAGTGATGCCAACCGGAACCGCAGCCAAGTACGTGAGCTTTAATCGAGGCGGGACCGGTCGGCGCAACATTGTTCAGAAAAACTGTGTGCGCCTGGTGCGCTAGGATTTTAAAACCGATTGTCTGGAGGAACCATGAGCAGTCGAATTGCCATTTACAACTTCAAGGGCGGAGTGGGCAAGACCCGGATCGCCCTCAACTTGGCCTTGAGCTTCCCGGAGTTTGGGCTGGTCACCAACGAATCCTACAACGACATTGACCAGTTTTTGGGCCCCGATGCCTTCATCAAGGTGGCTCCCGGAGCGGCGTTCCCCAAGATCGAGGGCCAAAGCTGCATCTTTGACTTGGGGGGCTACGTGGACCCAAGGGTCGGTGGGGTGCTGAAGTCCTGCGACTGGGTGATTGTCCCCACCCTTTGCGACCTATTGGACTTTCGGGTCACCATCCGGGCGATTAGGGAGATGGAGCCTTACAACAAAAGGGTGGTGGTGGTGCTCAACCAAGCCAAAAAGGAAGACCTGCCCCTGTTCCTGGAGACCTTTGGGCCCCTGGGTCTGCCGCTGTTTACCCTGCGAAAGAGCATGGCTTTGACCGACATGTTGTTGGAGCGCCGGTCGGTGGCCGCACTGGCCGCCGATGGAGGACTCCGGCGGCACAGCTACGGGCCGGTGTCCGGCGACTTTGACCGGTTATTCGAGAGCCTGGGGCTGAGTCCCCAAGAAACCAAGGAGGAGGCATGGAAGAAGGCCAAGGCGGTTTGACCGCATCCAAGACTTCCCCAAAACCAAAATTCTCCGCCAGACAGGTGATGGAGGGGATGCCGGAGAAGGCGGAGGGGTTGTTGGCGGAAGGAACTGTCCCCAAGCAGCAAAAAAAGGGTCCCCGAAAGCCCGATTCAAAAAGGCAGCAATATCATTATTACCTTAGCCAAGATGAAGCCGCCAAATTTCGGTTTTGGTGCCAAGGAGCAGAGGGTTCGGAAGTGGTTCGTACCCTGATCAAACGGTCCATGGCCAAAGCGGAAAACTACGACAAACTTTAACCCCTCCAGGGGCTGGTCGGGCCGGAGGCGCTTCCCTGAGCGATGCTTCCAGCCCGACCGGTCCCCCCGGAGCTACTTTAAAAACCCATTTTTGTGGAGTTACCACCGATGCAACCTTCCTTATCCCCCAAAAACATCTACATCTGCGGCAGCTGGCGACACAAGGCCGAGATCGAGCGGCTGACCCAGGAACTGCGCCTTCGGGGCCACCAGGTGCTTTCCTTCATTGAGAACAACCGAGCCTTGGGCTTCGGAGAGGCCTTGGCGGAACAAAACCCGGAATGGACCGAAACCCCAGCGGCCCAGGCCTGTTTTGAATTTGACACCCAGGCCACCCGGACGGTGGACTTGGTGATCTACCTGGGACCTTCGGGCTGTGACGCTTGGGCCGAGGTCGGCCATGCCGCCGGTTCGGGGGTGCCGGTCTTGGGCCTTTGGCACCCAGGGGAGCGGGTGGGGTTGATGCGCAAGTTGGTCAGCCGGTGGGTGCCGAGTGTGGAAGCTTTGCTGGATGCGGTGGACAGTCCGCTTTCCGTTCCCGGCCTACATCCGAACGTTGCCCAGGTTGACGGCCACCAGCTTTCCCAAGGGTGACCTATGGACGAACTGCTTTTGCTTTCCCTGCACCGGCAACATGGGGACGAACTGACCGAGTTTTTCCAAGGGTTCGTCTCTTCTCAAAGCATCGAGGAGACCCTGGACAACGTCCTGGAGGAGTTGACCGGTCATGTCCCGGACCAGCCCACCTTGCGGCGGTACATCGAGAACCTGCGCTGTCTCTTTGAAGAGGAACCCTGCCTGACCTACCCGGTCGACCGGTGTTTTTTGGGGTTAAAAGAAGTCTATCAGGGAGCCTCCCGGTGATGATCCCCCTGCTTGCGGCCTACCTGACTGGTGCCGCCCTCGCCTGGACCCTGGGCCACCTCGGCCTGGGCTACCAAGCCCCCAGGTCCACCACTTTGGCCCTCGCCTGGCCTCTGGTGCTGGTGTTTGTGTTACTCATGGCCTTTGGCCAAATTCAACCCGAGTTTTTTAGGAGACTGAAATGAAACTGTACGGCATCTCTGTTAGCACACTCTTCGGAATCCTTGGATTCTTTGCGCTGGTGCGGTTCGGCGGAGAATCGTTGGGCCTTTGGGATGGTGAAACGGCCCGTGAGGTAGGGGTTGTGGGGTTGACAGCCTTGTTTTCCCTGCATTGGGTGTTGAGCGTTAACTCAGAACGTGAGCTCGAAGAAGCTCTGCATTTTCAGGAGGCAGAACTGCAGCGGCTGACCGAGCAGGTAGCCGCTGCAGAGAGGTTGCAATTACCGGATGGTCCCAGGAGCTACATGCCGAACCCGAGGGCGGATTTTGCCTTTGCCCTTTCCAGCGCCGAGTTTTGGATCTTGATGCACTACCTGGACATCCACGCCCACCCCGGTGAATCCGGGCAGTTGACCGACGAGGGCGTTTTCCCCTATCCGGAAGCCGAAGAAGAGGCCTACCTCGACAGGAAGGGGCAACAGCTGGCTACGTTTGAGCTGATCCGGCAGATCAAACGTCAGGGAGAGGAAAGGCTTGACCAACAAAATGTCCTCTTTCGATTGACGTTACAGTTCACGGAAACGAACCTGAGCATACTTCTCCAACTGCTTGAACGATACGCAAACGAAACTCTCCCTCAATCGGTAGGACCGGCGGAAGTTCCGCAAGGGGTGCAATCCGCCTGCAGCAGCCTGCTCGAACAGATCAGAGAGGAACTGGTTTCGAACTATTCACTTGGAGGGGCCTGGAGTTCATTGCTGAAGCCATGACTGAATTGGACGAACTGCTCCAATTCGCCGGGGACCGCCGGTTCAAAACGGTTTTGGCCGATCCTCCCTGGCGGTTCCAAAACCGCACCGGCAAGGTGGTCTTATGCATAGGTGGTTGAACCGACTCAAACGGTAGCAACCAACCGAATCAGCTTGCCATCCATATACCTTGAAAATTCTGGACATTCCAAAAATATCCTGATAGGTTCTCGCCAAAAATGCTCAAAATACTTATTGGGGGAATATGGGAAATGAACGCTTTATTGTGGCATTGGATCTTGCCTCAAGCGTGAGAGACAGTAGCTACCTAGTTCCGAATGAAGTCAAAACCCTATGGGACCTGTTCAAGAGGTTCTTCAAAATCAGAAGCGATGCAGACTATTTTTGGTTTCCCGGAGATGCAATATGGGTAGCCTTGCCTGCTGAAAAATTGAAGAATCTCACTCCTCCCTCTCTCTCATCAAAAGACAAGACCTCGACGTTTCTTGCGGCAATGGATACGGCCTGCCGGTTCAGTGAATATTTGGCAGGAAACTTGGGAAGCATCCAGCACCCCGTAAAACTCGCATTCAGCCTTGGGACCGCAAAAAAAATTCCTATCGGAACCAACTCTCGGAACAGGAGTTTACACCTCTGGCACGGTCACGGACTCAATTTGGCCGGAAGAGCGCTGGAATTATACCCAAAAGGAAAAAGCACTTTTGAAACAGGACTGATCCCCTTTACCTACGAAGCGCCCACTTGCTTGGTTGAGGATATTTTAAAACTGAACCCGAAGAAATCTAACAAACTGGAATTTCATCCTGTAAGGGTAAAAAAGCATCTATACAGCGGGGGTAAGTGGAAAAGATTAACTGCAAGCATTTCCTTTCTACGAGCTGATGAACCTTTAGGCCAAACAGCTTTAAGAGGCCTTTCGAACGATACAAAATTTTCCTACCTGTCCGCCTTCATTAGCAAAAGCCATTCGGACTATTCGCAATTTATCATCGAACCTGATCAACCGCACGGAAATGAGCTCGATCTCATTCCGGTTTTGGAAAAAATTTCTAAGCCTTCAGAACTTGTGCGACGTACTTTTGAATCGAATGGGCATCCTGGGGACAGGAAAAAATTTGTGTTATCGCCTGGTAAAATAACGTTTTTTCCCTTCGATCACGGTGAAAGCGGCACCAAAAGCTATGACGATTTGATGAGGCAAGGGTTGCGATATGGTTTCAAGGACAATGAAGTTTATGTGCGGAATACGCAGGACGGCCTGGCTTTCAGACTTTCGCCCGGATCGGAGCATCCGTTGTTGAATCCAAATCGTACGTTGAATCAACATTACTTGAATGATGAAGATGTCATCCTAGTCAATACAACTCATAGGAGAGGTTGAAAATGCCGAATCAAAAAAAGGGGACTCCCAAAAGCAGTGAAAGTGCCCAGAAAAAGGGGAAAGGGTCCGGGGGAAGAAGCAAAAATGAACCTAAGCCTTCACCCCAAAGCAGTGAAAGTGCCCAGAAAAAGGGGAAAGGGTCCGGGGGAAGAAGCAAAAATGTACCTAAGCCTTCACCCCCCAAAGCGGTCGCTGGAGAAGCGAGTAGGAATGTAGAGGTCAAAAGAGGTGACGGTATGATTTGGCTCTCAGGCGACCATTATTTTGCCATAAATGAGAATGGATACTGTTTGGCGCCGGTTTTCGAAGGAGCCCTGGGAATCGTTATCCAAATAACGCATGTAACTAGAGGGAACAAATATGCACTCAAAATCCCCAGACTTTTTGCGGATACCAGCAGGGAAAATGCCTACATCAAGGATATACTGGTCACGGAAAAAAGTCAGGCTGCGGCAGTCCGACAAGCCGAAAACATTGTGCGTTGCGTCGAAATGGATTTGATTTCAAGACCCGTGTCCGCGAACCATAGGCAGGACCTGGTTTCGTGGATCAACAACAGCCTGATCGGGATCCAATTCAAAAAGGGGACGAAACCCAGATTTCTTCAGCTTTCGCAAGAAATTTCGTGCCCTATTGGGCTCAACGGTGACAGGTCCAAAGGCGAGTACTACGAGGATATACTCGCTAAGATGCACCAGGGACATTGGCTTGATACTTTAGAATTTTCGATCCCATCCAATGGCCAGGCCAATGCCCAGGGCAAAGATGCGTATAGAATTTCCCCATTACGTACCGATCACGATGCCCAGAACTTCGAGAATTCCTGGTATTTTGGGGTACCCTCGATTTTGTACGAATGGGGAGAAATGACTTTGCAGTATCTTGTTAGTGATGCCAGGGCGAATTTTGCCGATTGGAAATACGGGAACTACTTCACTCTGCTTCAAACCATCTGTCGGGGGGCAAATGGCCTCCACAAGAGGGGGTTCATCCATGCCGACATTCGGCCAGCGAACATCATGACCAATGCAATAAATACCCCGGAGGCCTACAAGCTGATCGATTATGCCGGGTTCGGAATGGGCGGTGTGGTTGATCCGCGTGAGAGTGGCGGAAACACTGTAACCGGACCGGCCATCAATGGGGAAAGAATTTCGCCTTTTTACGCTCCCGAACGAAGGTATGCCATTGAGAAGGAAGATGCGGACATAGCCATTGTGCTGGAGACAACTCGTTTGAATCACAATAAAGAAAACGAGAAGGAGGAAGTGATTGTCAACGAGAAGGAGGAAGTGATTGTCGTGTACCTGGGTTGGCGGCAAAAGCTGATCAACCGTGAGGAAGAGTGTATAATGAGCAACGTCGAAAAGGCACTTAAAGGCCTGGATGGATTTACCCCTTCGACTAATGTTGAGCTGCTTAAAGGGGATCGTTTGCTGGCCAGAGATTTTTTGTTCGAAATTTTGGAGGTGGGCAAGCTGTCGGAAAGTACGGGGTTGGACAAGTTGGTGTACATCTGCTCACGAAACGTGTCCCAACTTTTCCATGGTAAAATCGTTGTCAAACACCCGAACGCAACGCCCAATCAATGGTTTTCCATACCCCGTGCCACTGAAATCAAGCAATGGTCCGTAGCCAGCGATGTATATAGCATCGGAGGTCTGGCGCTGTATTTGCTGCTTTTCGATGATGCCCTGTTGGTCCGGAAGTCCGATGCGAAGCCGATAAATGAGGACAATATTTCAAATAGGGTCAAGACTAGAACAGCGGGTTTTCTCTGATCAGTTTTAGAAGGATTTTGTTAACATCAACCTTCCGATTGTTATAGCGAAATTCGCACTCCTTCAAATGCAAATAAAATTTTGACTTGGTTATA
>Ga0208375_1000866_pt1 | contig 38149 bp, 45 predicted proteins | sample RifOxyD1_FD_184038 | JGI IMG/M metagenome (GOLD analysis project Ga0208375, IMG submission 184038) | Soil microbial communities from Rifle, Colorado - Rifle Oxygen_injection D1 (SPAdes) | ecosystem: Environmental > Terrestrial > Deep subsurface > Rock core/Sediment | place: Rifle, Colorado... | reverse complement strand
TAAAACAATCTGAAAAACTTAATCTCCATGAGCTTATTTCAAAAACAAGAATTGCTCATTCAACAGCAAAAAAGCTTCTTCTTGCAATAGTTGATTCAGAAAATGATGTGCTATTCTATGAAATTGACTGGTTAAAGATATAAATTACTACCGAAAAATTATTAATTCACACCCTATAATTTTATTAACTTTACTTTCCAATTTTTCTAAGCAAAATATACCATGATTAACTCTGAAGCAACAAAAAGCAAAATAATGTCTTTCGTACAAAGAAATGGGCCAAGTCTTCCAATTCAAATAGCAAAAGAGCTTTCCATGAATTCTATTTTCACATCAGCCTTTCTGTCAGAACTATTAGATGATAAAAAAATAAAAACAAGTTCCATAAGAGTTGGTGGAACTTCACTTTACCTTATTCCAGGACAAGAACAACAACTGGAAAAGTTCCATAACTTCCTCCATCAAAAAGAAATAGAAGCCTATCAATTACTAAAAGATAATAAAATACTAAAAGACTCTGAACAAGAACCAGCCATAAGAGTTGCATTAAGAGCAATAAAAGATTTTGCATTTTCGTTTAAAAACAATGATGAACTATATTGGAGATATTTAACAGTAACAGAACAAGAAGTAACTAGTATGTTTTCTAAAGCAAAACCAGTTGAAATAATTGAATTGAAACAAGAAATAAAACCTACATTAATAGAAAAACCTGTTGAACAAAAACAAATAAAAATTAATGATTCAGAAATCCAAACTTCAGAACACATAATTCAAAAAGCAAAAATAAAAAAAGCAAAACCAGAACAAAATACAATCTCATCTTTTATCAATCCTCTAGCAATAAAAACAGAGCCAAAACAAGAAAAGATAAAACCAAAATCAGATTTTGTTCTAAAAGTGATTAATTTTCTAGAGGAAAATAAATTCAAAATCCTGGAAGAAAAAGAATACAAAGCAAAAGAATATAATTGCATAGCAGAACTTGAAACAAAACTTGGCCCAATTGCATTTCTATGCCAAGCAAAAGAAAAAAAATCAGTTTCAGATTCAGATTTAGACCTCCTTCTAAGACAATCCCAGTCAATACCTCTTCCAGCATTGTTTATTTATACAGAAACCCTATCTAAAAAAGCCCAGGAATATCAATCTAAATTCTATTCAATTCTAAAAACTATAAGAATAGAATAAAACATGATTTTAACAAAAGTATTTATTTATCTTAAAATATTAGTATTGTGTATAGTGCTATAAAATTTAATCAAGATTATGAGTTATACAATCTGTTCCTTATGTTCACATAACTTATTTTACATTAAGATAATAAAAAACACAAAAAAGTGCTCTGCCAGAGGTTCTTGATATTCCTAGAATTTAGACCAATTATTGTCTAATTTTTATTTACTCCCCCCTAATTAATGAGGGGGAGAAAGAAAAATAAGTAAGTTTTATAGGAAGATAGTTTATATTATTTAATTCCAAACAGAGCACTAAAAAGCATAATTTTATATCATATAAACCCCTATAGAATTCATAAGATTTAGCTAAAAAAATACACAAAACAACAATGTTTTTAAAGCCTGAATCTAAGGTAATATTATGGGAAGAATAAAATCTAAACTAGTAAAAAGAACATCATTAGCACTGCTAAAAGAACCAAATACTTTTAATAGTGAATTTGAAAATAACAAAGAATTACTTAAAGGTCTAACTCCTAGTAAAAAAGTAAGGAACCAAATAGCAGGTTATATAGTTAGAAAAAAGAGAGCAGAACTAAAAGGCATAAAAAGTATTCAGTAATAACAATAAAGTAAAAACAATAAAATGGAAGAAGAAAAAGTTCCAAGACAAGGAGAAGACAATACTATTTTTGTAGGTATAAAACCATTTATGAATTATGTAACTGGAATTGTAATGCAGTTCAAAAACAAAGGGCAAAATGAAGTCATTGTATCTGCAAGAGGAAAATTCACTTCAAAAGCAATCGATGTTGTTGAGGTCGCAAGAAGAACCTTTCTAAAAGAAGAAAACATTCAAATAAAAGACATAAAAATATCAAGTGAACAATTTGAAAACAAAGAAGGAAAAAGAATCTTTGTTTCAAGCATTGAAATATATCTAATTAAGGGATAGTTCTATTAATATTTAATCAAAAATTATTTCACTTTTTTCCGATCCTTTTCCTTAACATCTTTCTTAATCCTATCTTTCAAAAGAATATCTAATTTTTCATCAATACCATTAACCTTCTCATAAATTTTCTTAATTCTTCTATTTCTTAAAAAACCCATGACTCCTCCAATAATAAGGATTATTGCATAAATAATAAATAAAACACCTACTGCCTTTACAACAAAAATAAGATCACTGAGCTTTGAAATCAATTCAGGAGATAACTCCTTCAGCAAACTAGGATCTAAAGTAGCCAATTTACCAACATCAGAAAATATCTAACCCCATTTTATATAATCCATAAGCCAACAAAGGTTTTTAAATCTCCCTCTTTTGATATTTTATAAGGCTCCATAGCTCAGTGGTCGAGCGCGTCTCTCATAAGGACGAGGTCCCGAGTTCGATCCTCGGTGGAGCCAGTCTTTTCATAATAATATTTTAATCTTTCAATCTGTTTTGGATTCACAAAACCTATTTCTTTTATAAATTTTTTAAGATTATGCTTACCATTTATTTGTATTCTATATTGTTCTTGGTTATTAGGATATGTAGTTTGAACCCTTCTTTTAGCCAAATAAAGATTAGACTTAATTCCTACAGAATTTAGATAATCATTAATTTCCCTTATCAATATTTTAGCTATTCCATTAGCTTCAACTCTTGGATATAAAGTACCATTATTATCTGTCAACACTAAAGAACCATCTGTAGCAAAAAATCCACGAATCAAATATTTAACTAAATTTTTATCATAAAACACTTTTGGAATAAATAACCTATCCCCTTTCTTCCCGATTGGAAATCCAAAACTGTTAATAAAATCAAACAATCTATGATTAATAAAATTAATATCTATAGTATTTTCATTTTTTCTAAATTTTATTGGAATCTCTTTATTAATTAACTGATTAAGTATGGGCTTAATAATATCATTAAAAAATGGCATATCATCATTAGAATTTCCTGTAATTGAAATAAATTTTTTCTTTTCATAGACCAAACTAAGACATCCATCCCCTAGCATTATGCCATACAAAATTGCAAAGTTTTTATTTAATTTAAGAGTCATTAAATATATAATCTGCAAGTATATAAATACCTTTTGCTCTCATAAATATCAACGATAAAATAATTAAAAATACAATATCTCCCCTATTAAAAACCTTTAAAAATACCCTAAGTATATCTTGATTAAAAGAGTTCTTGATAATTTAAAATGAAACCTCCAAAACTACCTTTAGGATATACAGGCTATGATTCAGAAAATAGATTTTGTCCAGATCCAAGTTTAATAAATCCCAATGCAATCTATGAACCACCAGTAAAAACTTTAATAGGAAAAATTCCAGTAGTCATAGTTGATTCTCACCATGAAGTTTTTCCATTTTGGTATAGAAAAGACCATGAACCAATAGCCCTAGTTCATATTGATAATCATTCAGATACATGTGCAAACATTCCAACCTTAGAAGAACTTGCAGAACATGGAATTAAACCAACAATAGATCAATACACCAAAGACTATCTAAACATAGCCACATTTATTGCACCTGCATTATATTATAAATTGATTAATGCGGTCTATTGGCTAGATCCAATCAATTTAGAACTATGTAAATTAGATTCCAATATATACGAAGAAAATGGAAAAATAAGATTCAATTTAACAAATCCTTTTCCAAAAGCTTATAGAATAACTCCCAGAGATTTAGCAAATGAAATTAACAATAAATTTATTTTAGATCTAGATTTAGATGCATTTGAATGTGTAGAAGAACCTGCTTATTGGAGAAGCAGGAGATTTAGTTTTGGTTCAATAAAAATTCAAAGATTTTTAAGAAAAAGAATAATAAATAAAAGATTCTCACAAACAAAAAAACTACTGCATTTACTTCCAACTCCAGAGATAATAACAATTGCAACATCCCAAACTCCAATAACAACAACTCCTCCTGAAAATGTCGGATATTTAGAATTAAAAACCCTTGATATGCTAGAGGAACTTTATCAAAGATAACTATTCCTCAACACTCTCAACTCTATAAAACTCTATTTCAGCTCCTTTCCAAACATCTTTATCTAGTCCTGCTTTAATAGAAAGATTTTCTAAAAATCCTTTCTTATCAGGAATCTGCTCCCAGACTTGAGGCAAAAATGTTGCACTATAAAATCCTTTTCTTAAAATAAGCCCCATTTTATTATCAATTTTACTAAAAATCCTTTCTCCAACACCAAGTTTTACAGGTTTTTTTAATACTGATATTTCAATCTTTATCTCATTTAGTTCTTCTTTTGTTAAAGCTAGAAAACGAGTATCATAAAAAGCAGCGCTTCTTGCATTATCAACAATATCTTTCCATAACTCTTGATGAGCTTCTAAACTTCCAATACAACCCCGAAGCTCTCCATTAATAGTTAATGTAACAAAACATGCTTGTTTTTTACTATATTTGTTTTTAATATCCTCAGACACTTCTAACCTTTTTCCAGTTAACTGGCTTTCAATAGATTCTCTTGCAAGTTCTAGTAATTCTTTATATTTTTTCATTAAACATTTCCTATATGCACATTCTTTAATCCCTGTTTTATTCCAATTTCATATGCCTTTTCCAAACTTTCTTTTGAAGTTATTTTTTTATTTAACATTCTATATTTAGGAAAAAACCTGCTTATATGCCAAGGAATTTTCTTATCAACAGAAGCAATGAACTTAGCTATATTTCTAAATTCAGTATCAGAATCATTTAAACCAGGAATAACCAATGTTGTTATTTCAACATGAATTCCTGATTTATAAAATTTTTTAATAATTTCAAGCACATTTTTTAAGTTACCCCCACAATATTTATTATAAAAACTCTCTTTAAAAGATTTTAAGTCAATATTTACAGCATCAATATACTCCTTAATATATCCAAAACTTTCGCGCGAAAAATAACCATTTGTAACCAGAATATTTTTCAAACCATTTTCCTTTGCAAGTTTTGCACAATCTTTTACAAATTCAATAAAAATAGCAGGTTCATTATAAGTATAAGCAATTGACTTGCAATTATATTTTACAGCAGAAATAACAATTTCTTCAGGACTTATTTCTTCTCCAAATATTTTTCCAGATTTAGAAGATTGTGAAATATCAAAATTCTGGCAAAAATCACACTTAAAATTGCATCCAACAGTTCCAATTGAAAGAGCATAGCTTCCAGGCAAGAAATGATATAATGGCTTTTTCTCAATTGGATCAACATTAATTGAAGAAACTTTGCCGTAAACAATAAGCATTAACTTCCCATTTTCATTTTTCCTAACACCACAAATACCAGTTTTACCTTCATTAATAACACATTTATGAGCGCAAGCTAGACATCTTACTTTCTTTAATTTTTTCTTCTCATATAAAACACATTCTTTTTGCATATTATTAATAATAATCTAAAGTTTAATAAATTAAGCATAATTAGTAAAATTATGTGGTATCCTTCATCTAAACGAGAGCTAGAAGAATTCATAGACAATTCATTTAAACAAAAATTAAATTTAAAACTAATTCCTAAAAAAATAAATGGCCTCATAGTCCCTCATGCTGGCTATGAATATTCTGGGTTGATTGCTGGAAAAGCATTTTCTCTTCTTAAAAATAAAAAAATAAACAAAGCAATTATCTTGGGCCCAAGCCACTATATTTCAACAAACCAAGCACTAACAACAAATAAATTAATAACAACACCTCTAGGAAAAATTAAAACATTTAATATAACTGCGCAAGCAGCAAATCAGCATTTTTCGCAGTTTCCAACTGCGAACTTGGATTCCGAGCATTCCATAAACAATCAAATCCCTTTTTTGCAAAAATTAGGAATAAAACAAATCATGCCATTAATGATAGGAAATATAAACAATCAAGCAAAAGAAATAGCTGAAAAAATTGCAAAAATTCCAGCACTTTACATTTTTTCCACAGATCTCTCTCATTTTCTAACCTATGAACAAGCACTAAAAGAAGATAAACAAACTATCAACATCATAGAAAATCTAGATATTAATAATTTTAATAAAATTAATGCCTGTGGCATATATCCATTAATGATTTTATTTGAACTCTGCAAATTATTAAAAACAAAACCTCACTTAATAGAATATAAAAATTCAGGAGACATTACAGGAGATAAATCAAGTGTTGTTGGCTACTCAAGCTTTTGGTTCTAATTTTATCTTTGAACAATATTCCCATCAGAATCATATTCTAATCTTACCTCAACAACTCTTTCCCCCGGCTTAGGAACATAATTAACAGACAAAGGAGCATAACAACTTCCCCTATGTTCAGGACAGTCATGCCTATCCAATGCAACATCCGGCCGACTATCTGCACTTCTCCAAATACTCAACATTTGTTTAAGCGTTAGCATCTAAAACCTCCCTATCCTTAAGCTTTTTTCCATCCCCAATTATAACTCCATCTCCTTTTTTTCTAGGAATAATATGAACATGAACATGATGAACAATCTGCCCTGCAACTTCCCCATTATTAACAATTAGATTAAATCCCTCTGCATTATTCTCCTTTATCAAATCAAGTCCAACTTTCTTAACAGCATCCAATAGCTCTCCACCAAGACTCGAAGGCATATCCAACAAAGTTTTATAATGCTTTTTACTAACAATAAGACTATGTCCTTCAGATTTTGGATTTACATCTAAAAACGCAATAAAATTATCATCGTCATAAATATTTTTACAAGGAATTTCTCCTCTTACTATTTTACAAAAGATACAATCCTCCATATTAATTATTCCCCCTGCCATAAACTTTTGCATACCATTCAATTTCTTTTAATCCATTAAAAAAACCTTCACTAGAATATAATCTTGGAAGAGCTCTTCCTTCATCTCTTAAAACATCATCAGAACTCAAAGAAGTTAAATGAAAACCTATTCCAGACTGAGAAAGTGCTGCTACAGCTAATCTGCTTTCTTCACTTCCATCTTGAACACATAATTCAATCAGCATATTAATTAATAAGATTCAAGGTTTATAAAAATTTATATGTTACTAAAACTCCTGTCCAAATTCATCTCTTATTAAACAACCTTCATCATCAACATATGCTCCTTTAACAAAATCATAACTTAATCCTCTTTGCCTTGCTGCTTCAACATTAGCAGGATTATTTGGAGAAACATCAGCATCAAAATCAGTTAATCTTCTTGTTAAATCATTTCCCATATTAATTAAAAGTAATCATCCATTAAAAACTTTATTATCAAATAATAACTATTTCTTCTTATAATAAAGATAAAAAGGAGGTATTAATTCATTATATGAAGGCCCAAAATTAGTCAAAGGATCATCATAAACTCTTTCAGGAACAGCAATTTCAACACCAGAATCAACACCTGCATCAGCAGGAGTTCCACAAGCATAAACTTTTCCTGTTGTTGAATTTACACATATATAATTATTGTAAGGAATAGTATAGCAATAACTTTCATTTCCACAAACTCTTGAGAATTTATAGGCAGTAAACTTATCTATATTTTGTTTTAATTTATCCTTAACCGAAGCAGAAACATTTAATCCATCAATATAAGGAAGATATTTTCTTGCACTTCCAAAAAAATTATCCTGACTAATTGAACCAATGCCCATGCCATATTTCAAATCATAGAATACAAAATTATTATAGCTTGCTTTTCCAGTTGCATTATGATTCATTCCAACAATTACAACAAAATCATCACTAGTATTAGTTAGATTGAACATTACAAGCGAAGAAAAATAAGCAGCATCCTGATCATCTCCACCACAACCAGCACCAATTTTAGTACATTTCTCAAATAACCATAAATAACCAGCAAGAGTAGTGCTTCTTGCACTTGAATTCAAATATCTACTAGATTTAAATTCAGCCAGTTTAACAGCATCAGCCAATGCAAAAAGAGATTCATTATATTCTTCTTCACTAATTCCAGTATCCTTAGGAGGCATATTAACAAAACTAAATTTCTTAGAAAAATTATTTTCAGGAATATTGGGGACAATTCTCAAAACTTTTATAGGAGGATTGCTGATATACAGATCTCCAAGAGTTTTGTTTTCAACATAGGCAAATCTATTAATAATCTGAAAATCATCAGACTCATTTTTAAAACCCATATTTAAAACATCAGCCGGAACATGAATAGTATTAACAACATCAGGATTAATTCCATATTTTGGAAAAATATTTTTCTTTAATTCATTTATTAAAGAAATATCAAGATTTTGATCAGCAGTTACAATAATTACAAAAGCACCATCAGCGTTCCCACTTAATTTTTTAGAAGTATTGATAACCTCATCATTTAAAGGTGGAACATAGTCAAAAGAACCCTGGTAATTATATCTAGATGTATCTACTGTAGTGTTGACCCCCTCTAACATTTTTGCAGATATAGCATTGAAAATTTTATTTCCTATTTTAGCTAATGGTTCTTGATTATTAAAATCCCTTGATGCAAGGTAAGGTATGTAACTAAAAAATCTTGATTTTGGAGGACTTATTCCAATTATTACAATAGCCTCATCGCTCCTCATTCTAAACCTCATACTAAGATTAGAGCCGGGAACAAGAAGATTCTCCCTGCTATATTTATCCTGTGGATGCATAGGAGCTAAAACCATTCCATAAGGAGAAGCCGGGTTTAAACCCATAGAATTACCAATAGTATTTATCAGATTTGCAGCATCTTTAATATCAAAATAATAAAAACTACCTTCCTTAACCCAGTACCTTTTATTAACATAGGAATTTTTTAAATCATTTGAAACCTGTTGCATCTGAAAAAATGAAACATCCTGATCAGAATAATTTATTTGGGTTCCTCCAAAAAAATTAATAACATTTCCTGTAAAATTTGTATTAGAAATAATAATTACAGTAATAGCTAAAAAAATAGCAATTACAATAAAAATTGTCAAAACAACATAATTTAATTTACCCTTACCTCTTTTCATAAAAATCATAATTAATAGTTATATATAAACCTTATTCATTAAATTTCAAATCAATATGTTTTCCTGTTTTAAGATAATTATCCAATACCACAAGCTCATCATAAATACCTTCAATTAAATCATAATTCCTAGCTTCTTGTAAATCAACCCAAGCATATTCAGTTAAAGCATTGCATAATTTAACTTCTTCATTAATAGGTTCAGCACATAAACTTACAACTAAACAAGGAATATTATCCGACCTTATGTAAACCATACTTGTAACATAGCCAATATTCTTTATTTCCAGTCCAACCTCTTCCATGATTTCTCTTTTTAATAAATTTTCAAAAATATTATACCAATGATGTTCTGTATCTTTCTCTCTTAAAGCATAGTCTAAAACTTCTAGCTTTCCACCAGGAACAGTCCATCTATTTGGAAAAGCCTTTTCCCAATCTGCTCTTTTAGCAATTAAATACTTATCTCCTTTAACAAGTATTCCAGTTACAACAACATAATGGAGCTTATTTTTATCATACATAATCAATCCTAACAATATTTATATTTAAACTCTAGCTCAAAAAATTTGACTAAAAATGGAAAAAATAGAACAAAAAATACTTGAACAATTTCTATATAACAATAGATTAAAATTCAATGAAATTGAAAAACTCATAAAAATAAGATCCAATAAACTTGCCTATCACATTAAAAATCTAATAAAAAAAGGAATTTTAATAAAAAATAAAGAATATTCCCTATCAGAAACAGCAGAGCATCTTATTCCATATTTATCAGATAAAAAAGCAGTCCTTCCAGTAATTTTAATTCACATAGGAAATAAAAACCAATGTTTTCTCTACAAAAGAAAAAAAAGACCTTTTCAAAACTACCTTTCAATGCCAGGTGGAAGATTTTTAATAAAAGAATCAATTCCAGAGGCAACAAAAAGAATAATGCAAAAATTTCTTATTAATGCAAAATTCAAAAAAATAAACTCCATAACCCTAGAGCACGTTGGAACATCAAAAACAAAAGTGCATTCTTTTCTTTTGATTTTTGTTTCAGCAACAACAAAGAATAAAATCCAATTAACAGAAATAAAAAAGAATAAATCAAAAATAATTTCCAGTGACTATCAGATTCTAATAAATAATCTTAACCAAGAGATAAAAATAAACACAATATATTCCAAGGCCTAATTATTTTTCAAATCCTCAACAAATTTCTTAACTTTTTCCTCAATCCTATCAACTCTTTCCCTAATCCCAATCAAATCTTTTTCATCACAATCATCAATCTTCCACCAGATTATCTTTCCGTTATAACTATCTTTAAAAAATAAAGGATCCACATTATCTGCAACAATGATTAAGTAATCATAGTCATTAATTTTCTTAACATCCACCCTTCTAGGAATTCCACCAACATCAAAAAATCCTTGAGTCACTTTATTGGATTTTTTGGGGTAGGAAAAAGATGATAAACTTTTTCCTACAACATACCCCTTCTTCTTCATAATATCAATAACACTTTCTGCAACATAAAGATGCAATTCATCAATTAGAATTCCAGCACTTTCCCCAATAATTTTCTTATTTCTATTAAGACGATTAAAAATAGCTTCTCCAACCTTACTTCGGAATCGATTGTGCTTGCAGAGGAATAGGATTTTCATAATGTTAAAATTTGTCAACCTATTTTAAATTTTTACTATTGAAAATTTGGAACAAATTTTCATATTATTAAATACATACCAATATTTTTATACCTATCTCCATTAAAAAAATATGGAAAAAGAGGAAATAAATTCAAGATTAATTATTCAATCATAAATATTCTTTCTATGCCCTACTTTTAGAATTTGTATAGTATCTTGTTCAATAGAAAAAATTACCCTATAATCTCCAACTCTAAGTCTAAAATTATCACATCCCTTTAATCTTTTTATGTCTTTAGAAAATGGATTTCCAGACAATTCATCAACTTTTTTAAAAATTCTTCTTGAAATAATAGATTCAAATTTAATCACTGAATCATATGCTTTTTCATCCCAAACTATTTTAAAGAGCATTATAATCCAAGCCTTTTTTTCACTTCTTCATGAGATATGAATTTTCCAGATTTTATTCTCTTTCTGGCTTCTTCTATTTCTACTCTTGTTTTTTCATTTATCTCTTTATCATCCTCAATCATTCTTTCAATTATCTCATTATAAGTTTCTCTTTCCATGAGTTTCATTCTATCCAGAATAGATTTTACATTATCTGAAATTTGTATTGTTGTTGCCATGTTATAATTACCTATAATCTATTATAATAAGCTATAGTATTTAAACTTTTCTGTTAAATAAAAAATAATTATACTAAGTTTCCTTCTGGAAAATAATCTATTTTATGATCCCTGTATAATGGAAAAGATTCAAAATCTGTTATGATCTCTGAAAATTTTCCCCTAATCTGAGTAAATATTTCATGAAATTCCTCATCACTCTTTGTTTCAACTTCCATACCAATTCTCCATCTTCCAATATGTTTTACTAAATAAGTTATATTAGGAATTGATTTTAAATAAGAATAAAACTCTTCTTCTTTCTTTACATCTATATGATTAATTGAAAAAAATAATAGATGAGACCTATATCCAAAAATAATAGGGTTAATAAGAGTTCTAAAACCCAATAACAATCCAGAATTAACCATAGAACAGATTCTATTCTTTATGGTATTTGGAGAAACATTAAGTTTTTTAGAAATATCAAAATTAGAAATTAATGCATTAGTCTTAATCATCTTAATAATACCCCTATCTAAACAATCCAGTTTAATCTCTGAATTAAACTTCATTTTATGAAAAATTTCTTTTCTTTTTTCTTTTTTATCTAGAATATAATTTCTTTGAAGATCAAATACATTAATGTAAATTAAAATTTCATAATCTTTTATAAAAGAACCATATTTCTGAGAAATTTTTTCAAATATTTCATTAAATTCAAAATTATCTTTACAAATAAAATTTATTATCAAATCCCAATTACCCCCGACCTCTCCAACCCAAAAAGTATATTTATTATTCTTTAGATACTCTATAAATTCTTCTTTCTGATTTTTAGAGATATGTTGAAAGCGTAATATTACCCTATACCAATTAAACCCAACAACCGCGGTATCAAAAATAGTTAGAGAATTAAAAATAACATTTTCTTTTTGTAATCTCCTTATCCTATATTCTACGGCTTGTCTAGAAAGCCCTACTTTTTTTGCAAGGCTTGTTATAGGAATTCTAGCATTCATATCAAGTTCAGCAAGTATTCTCTTATCTTTTAAATCTATTTTAACCATTTAACATATTTGCAATTATTATATATAAATATTGCTATAATGCCTAATTATTAACAAATAGTTTTATCATTAGTAATATTTACCATTAGATAATAGTAAAATGGTAAAAAATATAGTATTTTCAGGTCATTTTTCTCTAGGAGAAAAAATAACTGATTCAGAAAGAAAAACAGTCGAAGAAACAATAGGAATAAATGGAGATCTAGCCCTAGTTGTAAATGATATTGGATTTAGAAGAAGAGCTTCCTATGCTTTTTGCTGGGGAGTAAAACTTCTTCCACTAAGATGTAAAAAACCTGCATGTGGTATGTCAAGAGGTCAAATCGCGATTGAAACAGACTTAGACGAATCCTGTTATACTAAAGTAATAGATCTAAGTAAATCCCATTATGATAAAGACCCATTTGAATCTGAAAAAGATCCAGAATATACTAAATTATTAAAAAAAATTATAATTTCAGACCTTATTAAAACCCGATTGAATAAATATGGGATATCTATTCCAGATGAAAGAATATTTTTAGAAACTTCCTTAAGAAATTTAGCAAGCGATAGAATAAGAAGATCTAGATCAAAAGGAGATAAAAGCTGGGCATCTGAATTAGAAAAACTTTCTCTATATTTAGTAAATGGTACAACTCCAACTTGCCAAGCAATTATGCTAGCATTATATGAAAAAGTATCTTCTTTAGGATATACTTCTGTTACTCAATACTATCCAAAAATAAATAGAACCGCAATTGAAAATGCAACAAATTTATGTAAAAGACTTTCTGAACATTTTCCAAATGATCCTCGATGGCATTTGGAATTTGAAAATAAATATTTTTAATTATTCCTTCTTCTCTTCTTTCACAAAATTATCTTCAATTTCCTTCTTTTCCTCTTTCTTAACCCTGGTCTGAACCAATTTTCCAGCTTTAATAAAATTAACATCCCCATTAATTAAATCCCTCATTGTTTCTTTTAGTTTCTTAACCTTAACTCTTATCTGTATAGTACTATCCCTATCCCTTATTGTAACATCTTGATTAGCAATTGAATCAGAATCAACAGTGATACAGTAAGGTGTACCTATTTCATCATTTCTAGCATATCTTCTTCCAATACTTCCGCCCTTATCATAAAGAATATTCCATTCTTTTCTTAAATCAAAAACAATATCCTCTGCAATTTTTTCATATTCAGGTTGTTTTATAATTGGAAAAACAGCTGCCTTAATAGGAGCAAGGATAGCTGGAATTTTTAACACAATATAATCTCTTTTCAGATCATAGTTATAGGCCTTTGTTAAAATTGCTAAAAAAACTCTTTCCATACCAAATGTAGGCTCAATAACCTTAGGTATAACCTTAGATTTGGTTTTTTCATCAAATACTTCCATTGAAACACCAGAATGTTTCTGATGATTAGTTAAATCAAACTGTCCCCTGTTTGCATTTCCAGCTACTTCTCTGCTTCCAAATACATATTCATAGTCAATATCAAAAGTAGCACTTGAATAATGACTTAATTCATCCTTCCTATGCTCTCTAATTTTTATTTCCTTTAATCCAAGAGAATTAAACCATAGAATCTGTTCAGCTAACCAGTAACCATGCCATTCTTCTAGTCTATTTTCTTCAAGCATTTTTCCAATAGTAGTATTCTTCAATTCATCCCTACTAGCCACCTGAGTTTCAGCATCAAGCAATCTTAATTTAACTTGCCTATGTTTATCATTAAGCAAACTACATGAAATTTCACTAGGATTTATAAAAAATTCAAACTCACCAATGTGAAATTCCCTACTTCTAAACAAAAAATCCCTTGGAGCAATTTCATTCCTAAAACACCTTCCTATTTGAGCAACTCCAAAAGGCAATTGCATCCTAGATGTCTGAAAAATATTCTTAAAATCAGTAAACATACCCTGGGCAGTTTCTCCACGAAGATAAGCATCACTCTTATCCAAAGCACCGACACTTGTTTTAAACATCAAACTAAACTCTCCCTTAACCTCATATTCACCGCCACAATCACATTTCACTCTTCCAACTCCCGAAGATTCGTGAGAATTGAGGGTTTGAGAAAGCATAGCTTTCTCATATTCGCTCTTATCGATCTTAGTTGCCTTATTACACTTTTTACAAACAACAGCAACATCTGAAAAATTAGCAACATGCCCGCTAGCAGCCCAAATATCAGGATGACTGATAATACTAGCCTCCATTCCAACCATATTATTCTTCTGCATAACAAAATAATTCCACCAATGTTTCTTAATATTATTAAATAATTCAACCCCTAAAGGCCCAAAATCCCAAAAACCAGAAAATCCTCCATAAATATCACTGCTTCTAAAAACAAATCCCTTTTCCTTGCAAAAGTTTGCCAACTCCTCAATAGATTCTAGTTTCCTAACATCGCTATTCTGTTCTTTTCCACCATGCATCATATTATCAAATTCTTCCATTTCCTTTTCATTAAATTCCTTTTTTAATATCTCTGCCCTAAGCTTAGCCTCTTCAAAATCCTTACCTAAATAAGCAACACTTTTACTTATAATCTTTTCTCCCTGCCTAATGCTTTTCTGCAAGTAATAATAATCCTTGCCATTCACCTTCTTTTTTACAATATACATAAAAATAAAACCCTTAAAGAGTTTTTAAATCTTACAATTTGTAAAAATTGAAGAGCAAAAACTTTTTTTATAAAAGTTTTTAAATCTTACAATTTAGTAATAGAAATACGCTAAACCCATTTTCCATTAACAACTGCAACTTCTCTCTCATTAGGATAGGGATGTTCATGAGTATAGGCATAAACCATCTCTTCCATAACTTCTAAGCCCATATATAATAATCTAAATGCTTCTTCAGGATTCTGAAGTCTTTTATCTAAATCCTCTACATCATCTAAAACCCAATTTAATTCAGAAAGTTTACCATAGCTAACTCCATCAAGCAATTTTTCAAGAATTTTCTGAGATTTTTTCCTACAAGGAACAATTTTTCCACTTCTCAACCAAATTAATTTTTTAGGAAATTTAGCAACCTTATCAATTGCCTTTTCAACAAGTTCAGAAAATTCATCATAATCTCTTTGAAGAGCATCCAAGGAATAAAGTGCAGTATTTCTAACTCCTCCTGGACCTGAAAAATTAAATGCAGCAGAATGCAAAACACCTGACTTAAAATGAAATCCCCTCATTTCACGACAATATTCAGGACCAGTAACAACCTTTGCAACCCTTACTAAATAATCCACATAATCCTTACTATATGAAGCAAATCTTCCATCAACAATAGTTTCTCTGTCAAGTAAATTAAATTGAGTTTTAATAGGATTATTGCTAAGTGCTCTTGCCAAAATTTGTGAAAGTCCTTTAACAGTAGATTCATCACTCAAAACACCTGAATCCATTATCAAAAATCCATCTATATCTGCCCTACCAATTACAGCTCTTTTTTTTCTAAATGAACCAAAATAACCCAAACAAATTTCAGGAAAATTTATTTCCAATTCCCTAGAGAATTCTTCCATAAAATCTTCATATTCTTCTTTTCGAGGTCTATATCTCATAAACAATAAATAAAAAAACAGTTTATATAAAATTATATATTCCAGAACTACACTCTTTCTTTTAATATCTCCAAAAGAGTTTTCCTGTGTAAAGAGCATTCATCTTTTATCATTTTATAGTTCTTCTTGCATAACTTTTTTTCATTTTTAAATATTAAACCACATTCCTCAAGCCTAGAACCCTCATCACCAATTTCTCCTTTACAAAATTCAAATTTAAAAGTACAGTTTACAATACAATTTTTTTCCTGTTGAACTCCTTGATGAACACACTTACCATAAGTCATATTAGTAAAATAAGAATTATCATTAGAATTAAAATCAGTAATTTTCCCATTTCCAGCACTAATAAAAATCAAAAGTGCAAATGTAAATCCAATTGCAATTAAGGCAATAAAATACCCATTTTTCATAATCTAACATACAAAAATCCATTTATAAGCATTATGTATTGTAAAAATAAATAACCTAATTGTACCAAGGGCAAGCAAGTTTTATTCTTTCAAGATAAATATCTCGGGGAACATGTTCTGCACATAATTTTTTAAAATCAGAATTAATTTTATCTAAACTCCTTCTATGAAGTAAAGTACAATTCAACATATTACTAACATCAACAAAACAATCAGGATTTTTCAAAGCTTCTCTTCCAATCATAAATCCTTTGATATTTTTTCTCTTAGGAATATTTTTTACAATGTTATTATAATCTTTATAGCTATTTATTCCACCATTAATGACAATAGGAATATTATAATCACAAATTTCTCTTAAAGAAGAATAATCATATTCAGCAGTTGACTTTTCCTTTGCATGCCTAAAATGAACAACAACCTCTGTAAAATTAGGATCTTTTATTTTCTCAAGTTCATCTAATAATTTAAAGAGCCTTCTTTCACGAACTTCGAATTCATTAAGCCCTAAACGAGTCTTAATACTAATTTTAAATTTATCCTGTTTTAAAAGTTCATTAATAATACCAACAACTCTTTGCGGCCTTTTAATCAAAGCAGGCCCTTGTCCAATACTAATAACATTTGGAGATGGACAACTGCAATTCAACTGAATTCCATACAATGCATCTAAACTTCCCTTAATATTTCTAACAGGTCTTGCAGGATTATCTATCACCATTTTATTATCATATTTTTTAGGATCTTCTTTTAATTTTTCATTCCTCGAAGCTTTACCTCCTAAAGCGAGAGTTTGAGAAGTTATTAACTTCTCATTAAGCTTCTTCAAAAAAGCAGCACACTCTTCTTCCTTAGATGTTGCAACCTGAAGCCATTGTTTCTGCCCATTAATTGGAAACATATCAACTTCATGCCAAGCTTTGTTTCTTTTAACAAGATAATTCATAGACATAACACCACTATAGGAATCAGTAACTCCCTGCATAAGAGATCTAAATGCCCAGCAAGTTATGTTCTCCATAGATGCAAGTTGTATTTCCATGAATAATCCAAGAATCATTGATTTAAAAATAGTTGTAAAAAGAAAAAATAAGTTGCACAAATCTAATTATTGAATCAAATTCTTTTGCTCTAAACTCCACTTGCTATTCTTATTATTCCTAACCCATTCTGCATATTTCCCAATAAATTCAAGCCTGTCCTTAAAATTTTCCTCTTTAAGGTTCTTTAATTCTTCTAAATCAATATTTGGAGTTTTCATATTTCTAATTAATTATCTTATATATTTATTAAACAAGGGTTCTATTTTAAGTTTCCTATTAAATTCTTTTAATAAATCCATATCAATTTTATCCTTAAACATACTGAAAAGATATTTTGCATCTTCGATGTCTTTTTCACTTCCTAAAAACAGCTTAAAAGGTATCTGAAGTTCAATTCTAGATATAAACAACCCATACTCATTTAATAAAACCAAAAACCTATTCTCAAGAACCCATTTTTCAATTTCTATTTTTTGAAATTTTATTTCCATATTAGGTATATATTCTCCTTTTCTTGAAAATCTTATAGAATGTCTTGAATTTAAATAAATATTATAAGCATCTTCAAGATTATCTGTATTAACACATTCAAAATTATTCTCTAATTCAATCCATAATTCTTTGAATTTTTCAAAGGTTATTTCTTCAATAATCATGTCTATATCTTCTGAACTTCTATTTCTTCCAAAAAGTATTGAAACATAACCTGAAACAAGAACATATTTTATGCCTATTTTATCAAGTATTAAAGTAAAATCTATAACAAACTTATCAAGAGAATTTAACTCTTTTTCAAATATAATTTTATCTTTTAAATAACTTATTTCCATAAAAAGAACAAAGGACTAACATTATTAAAATTATCCTTTCCTATTATAAAGTGAAGCACGGGGTGGGAATCGAACCCACGGAAATTCGCTCTGCAGGCGAACGCAGTACCATTGTGCCACCCGTGCATAAAAATCCTAAGAATATACCATTTTTAAAAGTTCCTAACTAAGAAAGTTATTGAACATAGGTCTAACACAAAATAGGTCCATAAATTTCCTCGGGATACCATAGTGGGAAGACTCTTTGATATTTATGCATTTTATATTCTGAATGTTTAATTTGCTGTTTTTTTATTATCTGAATCTCTACTGGAACTCTTACATATCTTAGATCACATTCTCCTGCCCCAGGATAACAAGGTTCAGATAATCTAACTGGAATTCTTAATAAAAATTTATCGCAACAAAAAGGAGGATCTGTATCTCTGACTTGATCAAATTTTTCAAGAGTAGTTGTTCCTTTAATTCTAGCTCTAAAATGATCGACTAATTTTTTAACATCATCTTCACTGTCTACAACTAGTCCAATTCCATAACTATCATGAATTTTATCTAAAAAACCTGACTTTAGAAACATTTTCATAAGGATAGATGAATATCTAATTCTCCCATTTTCATCAAAGATTTTTGCCCTATGACAAAAGGGTTCTTTATCACTACCACAAACTCGAACTCCAGTTTTAGTCTCCCATAAAACTTCTTCTCCATTTAATTGCCTTGGATTTCTAAAACCCATATAATCTCTAATCCAATTATCCACGACCCTTTGATATCTAATAGAATCAATAATCTCTGGAGACTCATCTATTTTTAAAACAAAATGCCCCAATCCCCAATTTCTAACCGTTACATATGCTTCTAGCATGAGTTGCGGATTTCTAGTAGAATTATGTTTTCCATTTCTCGCCCTGATCCATTTTTCCCTAGCTAAAGTCATCATCTCTAAAGGATTAAAAGGGGCTTCAACAGTCGATATTTCAAACTGAGAAAAATAATCAGGAAAATTTCTTCGGCATAACTCATTTAACGACCCTATACCTCGATTTATTGCTCTTCTTTTAGCTTCCAATACATCTACATCACTAAGATCTGGAAAATAACTATTTCTAATGTTATCAACAAAAAAAGCTTCATCTTGAGTTCTTATTGCAAAATTAACTGCCTTAAATCCCAATAAAGGAACACCTGGATGAAAAAGTCTAAACGGAAATTTATCCCAAATTATTCTTAAAGAAACATCTTCCTTACCATACACCTCATCAAAAAGGTTCATCAAAGAAGCAAAAACAATGCCTTTTTAAATATTATTGTCTCTTTTCTAAAACATCGAGTATTTCCTGTAAAGCAAGAAGGCATTGGGCTGTCTGATTTTTTCTGTTTATTAAATTTTCAATTCCTATTCCAGTTAATAATTTCCTATTGGTGTGAACAATAATATTTCTAAAAGAACTAACCGCTTTTAAGTCATCTCTAAACTCATTAACTGATGTGTAAACATTCTGAATTTCAATAACTTTACTATCATTAACTAAATCTCTTATCATATCATTTAAGCTCATATTATCTAATCTTTCAAGAGAATATCCATTCCATTTATGTACCCTATACAACCTGCTTTCAAATTCATGGATTAATATAAAAAATAAAATCCTTGTCCGTTTTCTAAAAAAGCTTTCAATGGAAACAAATTTGCCATTCCCAATATCAATGCCATCAGAATCTTTAACAAAATCTAAAACATTCCATAGGAGCTCAGTTGGATTTCTTTTAAGCAACTTCCCATCCAAAGTTTTTTCCCTAGAAATAGATTCTAAAGTAAACCTACTAGAAATATCATTAAAAAAGACTTTAAAATCTCCTAGATACATAAATATCCTAAAAACATCGGCTTTTTAAAACTTCTTAAGCTAAATTATTTAAACAATGTCTTATTAACAATACCATGAAAAGAACCAATAAAAACCCGTTAATAGTCATATCAATAATTCTTTTAATCTTATTTTTAATAATCCTAATTGATATATTAACAACAAAACAAATAACAAAACTAGACATCCTAGTCTACAAAAACATTTCTCAAATTCAAACTCCAATCCTAACAAAAATATTTATATTTATAACTAATTTTGGAGCAACAATTCCACTAATAATACTTACAATTCTTCTTTCTTTAATTCTATTAATTAGAAAAAAATATAGTCATTTAATATTATTAATTTCATCTATGTTAATAGGAGTAATTTTAGAATTATCAATAAAAATTCTAGTCCATAGATTAAGGCCTGAACATGCGCTCATTCCCATAACAAAGTATAGTTTTCCAAGCGGCCATGCAACAATGGCAATTATTTTCTTTTCAATCCTCTCTTATTCTATAGTAGAACATATAAAAAATAAAACAAAAATATTACTTACATCAATAACCCTAATATTAATACTATTAATAGGATTTTCAAGAATATATCTGGGTGTTCATTGGTTTTCAGATGTTCTTGGAGGACTAATTTTAGGATTATTTATAAACTCAACAATATTATTAGTTTTAGAATACCTATATAAAAAGAAAAGATGGAATTTAAAAAATTAAAAATAGTATTTTTTGACAAAGTAGAAATGCTTTCTCTGATATTCTTTATACTTGCTCTTTTTTTAGCAGATGTCTGTCTTAATTTAATTAATGCAGATGGCATTAGCACAAGAACCCCAATTTTTGGAGACTATAGCATGGCAGCAACCTCTGGTTTTTGGATTGGATTTATTGCAATGTTATTTTTCTTCCTATTAATATCTTTTAGAGCAGTATACAAGAGAAAGAACAGGCTTGGAGTTTTTGATGCAATTTTCGGAGTAATTGGAGTTGTCGGACTAATGATAACTCTTTCAGGAGGATTAATACTCTTTTACAATCAGCAAACCTATTCCATAATTCCATTTTTTACCTATAATCTCACAAGAATCAATTACTATCATTTTGGCATATTTCTAGATATTTTATCAATTCTATATTTTGCAATAACAAAATAGATACGCCCGGGACAACTCGTAAAAGTGCTTTCTAATTTTTACTATTTACTAAAAGTCCTTTTGCTCGGGATTTGCCCTGTTCCAGGTTCAAATCAATATACAGAAATAATAGAATTGTAAACAATGCTATAACCGCCCGGGACAGGATTTGAACCTGCGACCTACTGCTTTCTCCTATTAAAAACTGCTTCATTATTAGAAGGCAGTCGCTCTATCCAGGCTGAGCTACCCAGGCATAAAATGACTACAAAAAATCCATATTTAAAATTATGTTTTTATAGAAATTAACATATCTTTTCCATCATATATTTAAACCCATCTTCATTTTACTAAACATGGCAAAAATAAACCTAACTTTTTTAGGAACAAGTAGTGCAATACCAACAGACAGTCGTAATCATATTTCCATGTTTTTAAATTATAAAAATGAAAACATACTAATTGATTGTGGAGAAGGAACTCAAAGACAAATAAGAAAAGCAAAAATAAATCCCTGTTCAATAACTAGGCTTCTAATAACCCACTTTCATGGAGACCATGTTTTTGGACTTCCAGGATTATTTCAAACCCTTGCATTAAATCACTATAACAAAACACTCTATGTCTATGGTCCAAAAGGAACTAAAAAATTCATAAATGAAATTTTCAAAACATTCATAGGAGTTAGAGTTATAAAAATGCAAGTTAATGAGGTAAGGGGCAAGTTTCTAAAAACAAAGGATTTTGAAATTACAGCCCTACCCTTGAATCACGATGCACCAACCAATGGCTATTTATTTGAAGAAAAAGATAAATTAAGAATAGATAAAAATAAATTAAAAAATCTTCAAATTCCAAATATTCTAGAACTTGCAAAACTGACTCAAAAAAAGAATATAAAATATAAAAATAAAACAATAAACTACAAATCAATAACCTATTTAGAAAAAGGTAAAAAAATTTCAATTATTTTAGATACAGGCCTATGCAGCAACATAAACAAACTAACAAAAAATTCAGATCTTGCAATAATTGAATCAACTTTCCTAGAAGATTCTGAAAACGGAGAAAAATTAGCAAAAGAATACAAACATCTTACAGCAAAACAAGCAGCAAAGATTGCAAAACAAAACAAAGTAAAACAACTCATCCTAACCCATATCTCCCAAAGATATGAAAAAAACTCCCATCTTCTTGCAGAAGAAGCAAGAAAAGTTTTTCCCAACACAAAGATTTCAAATGATTTTGATGTTATAGTTATTTAATAATAATCTATTCTCATCTTCAAATTAAGATTAATAATTGTATACAATTATTTTACATAATATTAGCATTAATGATTAAGTTTCTTTAAATTAAAGCTCCAACTACATTCAGAGGTTTATAGAACCATCGACCGTGCTATAATCAAAATAGGTCAAAGCTCAATACTTAATGTTTAGCCACACTAGCAGGTGAAATAAAGATTATTGTGTCGCCTCTTAAAAAAGTCAACCCAACACTTCTCTTGCTTTCATTGTCAACAATCTCTTTTGCATTATCTAACACAATATTAATGTGTATGTCAAATGCCAACAGAGTGCCGACCATCTGCTTGTTGTTTTTCAATTGCACAAGGACTTCTTTTCCTTTTGCATTGTTCAACACATCTAATGGCCTTTCAATTCCGTTAACCATATCAAAAAATCATTTAATAGGTATTTAAACATTTCTATAAACAGTAAAATTGTTCAACAGATTCACTAGCTAAATCATCCACTGCAACATTTACATTAGCTAATGACAACTTTCATAATGATTAAAAAACATAAAGCAAAACCTTCAAAATGTTAATTTTGGAGGATAGAAAATCTTCAGATTTTCCGAAACCTTTATATACAAACTTTTTCTCAAAACTTCATGGGATATGGAAGAAAAATAACAGGCGGAAAATACAAATTTTTTAGAAAAAGAAAAAAATATGCAATTCAATCAGTACCAAGAAAAGTAAAACTAAGAACTACAAAGAAAAAAATAATTAGAGGTCTTGGTGGAAATACTAGAACAGTTCTACTTTCAGCAGAATATGCAAATGTTCTTAATACAAATACAAATAAAACAAAAAAGGCTAAAATATTAAATGTAGTTGAAACAGCAGCAGACAGATTCCTAGCAAGACAAAACATTCTAATAAAAAGTGCAATAATTGAAACAGAACTTGGAAAAGCAAAAATAACAAATCGTCCATCTCAAGAAGGTCAAGTAAACGCTGTTTTAATTAAATAATTCTAAAATTTAGTCAAATTCTTAATATTTTTTATCCTCGATAAACACCGAAACCTTTATATACAACTTACTCATTTAGTTTATAAATATTACTAAACCTTTATAAAACAAACTATGGCTAGTGTTAAAAGATGTCCTGAATGTGGAAGTGTAAATCTTAATTGGGACGAGCAAAGAGGAGAAGTATATTGCAATGACTGTGGTACTGTTGTTGAAGAAAAAATGGTTGATTCTTCTCAAGAACTTCAAGGCAGTTTTGAATCAGGAGATAAAAAAGGCAGAGGTGGAGCACCATTATCAATGCAAAAATTTGATAAAGGACTTACAACCAATGTAGGAGAAATTTCTGATATTTACAAATTAGATGCAGGTTCAACAAGAAAATTCCTAAGACTAAAAAAATGGCAAGAAAGAGTTTCAACAAGCATTGAAAGAAACCTAAGACTTGCAATGACAGAATTAAGAAGAGTTGCTTCTTTCCTTAATTTACCAGAAGTTGTAAAAGACGAAGCATCAAGAATTTATCAATTTGTTCTTCAAAGAGGATTAGTAAGAGGAAGATCCATGGAATCAGTAATAGCAGCCTGTATCTATGCAGCCTGTCGTTCCTATGACATTCCAAGAACCTTAGATGAAATATCAGCAGCATCAGATGTTGAAAGAAAAGAAATAGGACGTACCTATAGATTTATAATAAGAAAACTAGGAATAAAAGTAACACCTTCAAGTCCTAAAGATTATATCCATAGATTTGCTTCAGTTCTAAAACTTTCACCAAAAACTCAAAACGAAGCATTAAAAATCCTTAAAAAAGCAGAAGGAAGTGAGTTAACAAGTGGAAGAGGGCCTGCAGGAATTGCAGCAGCAGGACTCTATGTAGCAGCATTGTTAAACAATGAAAAAAAGACTCAAAGAGAAGTTGCAGATGTTGCAGGAATCACAGAAGTTACAATAAGAAACAGATATAAAGAACTTCTAGAAAAATTAGGTCTTGAAGATAAGTTAAGAATAAAAGAACAAGAAACAAAAGCAGCAAAGAAAAGAGAAAAAGAAGAATAATTCTTATTATTTTTTGAGTTCTCGTATATCTAATAAAATTAAATATTTTAATCCAATTCTAGCATCAGTATAGCCTATTTCCATAGATCTACAAATTGGAGAGTCACTTGAAAGCTTTTCCCACATAGAACGAGAATATTCTCTTTGTAAGGTACTTAATAATACTTCAAGAGTTCTTCTAGATAAGGATTTTGCAAAATCATGCTTACCAATATTTACATAATAATCAAATCTATTTTTAGCTAATCTATGTAAAGTTTCATAATCTCTCTTAGTATAATAACCTAAACTAGATTTTAATTCTTCATCTTCGAATCCATTAGTCATTTTTTTATCCAAAAAAACAGTATTTAAAAATAAATAGGTAATAAACAATAATCAATAACCTTTTTAACCCCCTAATTTCTAAAAAAACTAGTTAAAAATCTTTCTACAAAATCTATGCGGGGAACAAGATTCGAACTTGTGTAGCACTAAGCATTTGGTCCTAAACCAAACCCGTTTGACCGCTCCGGCATCCCCGCAAATAATAAAGCATTTATCCATCAAACTATTACTTTATAAATGCTTTTTATTTCATAGAAAATTAAGTTTTTAAGCATATAAAAAACTTCTTATTTTTTTAAACGGGTTTAAAAACGGAGTACGTAACAATACATTTATTAATAAAATAATTATTAAAAATATATGACCTACAAAAAAGAAATTATAGATTGTTTAAAAGACATGAAAACTATCTCTAAAAATAATACTGAGATAGTTGTAAAAGCAAAATTTGGCCCTTCAAAAAATATAAGGATTCCATTAATTTTAGACGAACAATTAGCTTGTTTTATAGCAGCTATAATCGGAGATGGACACTTGCAAAAAGAGAAATTTCAAATAATATTAGATGGATTTGATAAGGAATTAATAGAAAAATTTAGAATTATTTGTATCAACATTTTTAATAAAGAATTTAATATAAATCAATGGATTGAAAATAAGAAAAATAGATATCGTTTAACAATTGATAGTAAAGCAATTCACACAATAATAAAAAATATATTTGAAATACCTACAGGTAAAAAAAGTAATATTGTTAAAATTCCTGAATTCATAAAAGATTCAAACAAAAGAATAAAATCCGCATTTATAATAGGAATAATGGTAACTGAAGGGGGAAGAAGAATGAGGGGATTTGGACTATCAACCTCTAGCAAACAGCTATGGGAAGATTTAATCCAATTATTTAATGATATTGGGATTGAAGTTAAAAAGGACAAATGGATTTACAAAAAATATAACAAAGAGTATTATGGTATTTCATTTAAAAAAGAAAATATCCATATTATTAATAAAAAATGTAAAAATAAAGAAGTAAAAAACATCCTGCTTGAATGTAAGAATTTTAAAGAAGGATATATTTCTTAACAATCTAGAACTTTGCTCTTCTTCCAGCACTATGATTATCTCTTACCCTGATCACTTAAATGCAATTTATGCTCTATTTCAGTATTAAGCTTAGTAAGAGAATTATGTATTGCCTTACCTAAATCCCTATCCCCAGAATTAGCCTCAAAAAAATACCTAGAACAACTTGCCTTACCAGAACAAATAATCCTTATTGCCACATCAACATTATTCGTCTTAGTCTTCCCATAATCTTTTATAACAACTTCTAAAGAAATATCCTCACCTAATTTTCTCTCAATTTTTAAACCATATTCTTTCAAAAGACTCTCTACAAAATCCCGTTCAGCAGCATATGCTTCAGGTATTTCTCTTTTAAAAATAATTTCTACCATTTCTAATATAAATCAGCTGTCTTTAAAAATCTTGGGAATTACAAAATCTAGATAAAAACCTTAAAGAATCAGATTAAAAAATAGGTATGTTCAAAATTATTTTAAAAATTCATAAATTCATTTTTCTAAGAATTAGTTCAGTTTTGAAAGTACTTTTCTATTAGAGCTATATATAAAATCTCATCTTTCTCTAACCCAATATACGGAAATCTTTTCTTGAAAAGACTTTCTCATAAAAATTTTAACTTTATCTGAAATATCCATCAAAAATCAAATCTTCAAACCAGCACAATTAGGATTTTTATAAATATTCATTAATTCATCATTTGAAAATGTTTTTGAATTCTTATTATAATTCAATACTAAAGCAGCATTTGAAAAATATCCACCTTCCTCATTCTTAATAGTTCTCATTGCCATATCTTTTAATCCATCTTCACAACTTTTTCCGCTTAATCCATTTACAAAAGCCTGATTTTTAAGATTAAGTCCATAATTTCCAGGAGAATTATGCCAGTCTTCTGCAACAAAAGATGGATTATTATTAAAAGACCATAGCCATTCACTAGTATATCTATAATAAAGATTAGTCTCAGAAGTTCCATCCTGGAATTCTAACATAAATTCATAACCAGAAGTTTCTGCATCAATATCAACTATATCTTCACCAAAATTTTCATCACCAGTATTAGTATCATCAACACTAGTTATACCATCACCAATAAAAATAATTCTTCCATTAAAATCTTTACCAACTTTTTTAACACTTCCATCATAAAGAGTAACAGTTTGTAAATTATAATCAAAATTCTTTATTTCATAGGTTACCAATTCATTATTTTCATAAACTTCCACATACAATTGAGAATCAGACTCAATACCACCAATATCACTGTATTCAACTTTCCCATATTCACTTACAGTTACTTCATCACCAGGAACCACATCCCCCATAATTCCACTATCTTCAATAACATTTTTAATTTGCAAAACTCCCTCTGCAACTTTCCGATATAAATTAGCAAGTAAATAATATCCTCTTGCTCTGTAAAAATTATTATTTCCTAATTTCTTTAAATTATTCAAATTAGTTTCAATAGATTGAATTTTAGTTTGAACAGTGAATTGAGTTTCATCAGGACTTATCATTAAATTATCAATATCTTCCTTAGTCTTTATTGAAACACTCATGCTCTCATCAGTAGTCCAATAATCATTAACTCCTAACTGGGCAAGATTAACCCTATCCAATGTCTCATTCAATATTGCCTTGTTATTTACAACACTTTTTACAGAATTTGTATCAAGCCAACATTTTATTGTAGGATCATCACAATATCCAACATCTTTCCATCTATCATAAGTAGAATTAGTTTTATCATATTCACCTGTTGAAAGAACTTTTTTTCCAGGATTTTCACTAGCACATACTCTTATTATTCCTTGATTATACAACTGTCCTTGTAAACTATTTTCAACACCTGCCTGAAGATTAGGATTAATTAAACTATAAACAGAAGGTGTTCCAGAAACACATTCTTTCTCACTTTTAATATCAGTTCTTATTTGTTGTTCAACATATTTATCACTTAAACTATTAAGCATATAAGAAGTGCTTACACTTCCAAAACCACATTCATCTTTTCCATTAACATTAACACATAATTGTTTAAATCCAGCAGGACCTGTAAAATCCCTTGCTTCATCAACCTGTCCACCTCTTGGAATAAATCCCCTTGCAACAGTATAATATCCAATAGAATTAACATTACTAACCTGGGTTGGATTTTTTAAATAAATACTAAAATAGCTTCCAACATCTTTTCCAGAATAAATATGATAATAAACCTTATAATGAGAAGTTGGAGGGATAGTTGCAGTTGTAAGAACATTTTCACTAAACCATGCACTAAATTGAACAGGACTATCAGGTTCAATTAAATTCCTGAACAAACTACTAATCCCGCCTGTAGAAAATGAAGCAAAATTCTTGCAAATATCAGTTGTTGTTATTAATTCTGTATTTCTCTGACTAAATGCTTGCATTGAATTAACAGCATATTGATTAGTGAAATAAGTAATTGCATTTTGAGTATTTTCCCAAGATTTTTTTACAGTAAGATATTCTCCACCACCTCTTGTTCCCTGGCCATAAAGTCCTTCAACAAGTCTAGGAAGAACCAATCCTAAAAATGGAGTAGCTTGTTTCCAAAAGAAATCACAAATGTAAATACTTTTTATTTCATCACAAATACCAATATTTCTTCCTGTTTCCAAACTCTCATTCAAGCATTGAGCAGTAGAATTCAAAATACTTATGTAACTCTCCAAACCAGCATTAACTCCTGACAAACAAATAGGAACTGCAATCCCTTCCCTCATATTAGGTAAGCATAATGTTAAACTTCCAATTATTCCAGACTGTATAACATTATCAACTCTGTATTCTCCACCAAGATCACATCTAGAACTAGGGCAAATAACAGGATCACAAACATTGAATAAAATATTGCAATCAGTAGGGCTCATAAAATCAGAACATCTTCCATCTTCTCCTCCAAAAGAAGTTCCTGACTTAAAACTATTTCCATTTATAGTTATCCTATCTTTGCCATATTGCTTAGCAGCCTCATTAATTGCATTTATAGCCTTGCTAACTAAATTTCTAGAATCTCCAGCACTCATTCCTGGAAAATTCAAATCAGCACCTGTTTCAGCATTATAATATCTACAAATATCATCACCACTTTGCTTAAACTCTATTTTACCATTATCACCAACATTACATATGTAAAAATTAATAGGCCTGCCTGATTCATCATAGGGCTTTCCAAATCCAGTCAATATGTAAGTCAATTCAACATACCATCCTTCATTAATATCAAATGGAACCTCAGCAGGCAATCCTTTGTAAGGAGTTCTGTCAAAATATTTTACAACCAACTTGCCAGCATCAACCATTTGATTATGATATGCTTTATTATCAGTTTGTTTTATTTTGCTTATTCCAGCAAGACTCATATAATTTTTTACAGAAATTGCAGCATTGCCTGTTACTTCTTTTCCGTCAATTGTATAAATTCTATCTCCAATAGTATATGTTCCCTTAGCACCAGAAACTTCTTTTACTTCAACTATTACTTCTTTTCCAGCAACCTCAGGATCAGCTTCAAAAAAGTTATTGCCAAAAGTTTTCTTTGGAGGTATGAATATCCTAACAACATTGCTTCCTTCCTTGAAATTTTTCAAAACAGTGCTTCCACCAACATCACTCTTTGTGATTCTTTTTATATCGGCCATTGTAACAGAATCTCCAGCAGGAGTAATGCTTTGAATATTGACATTATAATTTTTTCCATTTGCATCAGCAATATTCTTAGCTCTATTCAGTTCTTCATAATTCTTCACCTCTAAAACATTCTTTCCAAGTTCCTGATTAACAACATCATTTAAAACAGAACTTCCAGAATTTTTAACATTATACAAAGTATAAATATTTCTTCTTTGTTCATGAGTCATATCCATATTACAAATTCCATTTGCACCTGTAAATGGAACAATTGTCTTGTCCTTATCAGGCAATTCAACACTTCCACTAGCTCCACCACACATTTCATCAAACTTTTTCTTGAATTCTTCTTCAACTTTTTTTTGGTCAACTTGGCCAGAAAAATCCAATATATCTGTTTTAGTTTTTCCAACAGAATTCTGTATTCCTTTTAATATATCATTTGTCTTTTTTATTTCATCTCCATAAATCTGAACATCCCTATCAATTTCCGCGCTTTTATCAAGAAGGCATTGTTGAAGTGTTGAATATTTTTTCTCACTAACAAATTTAGCACAAATGTCATTCCAGCCATTTTTAGAAGTCATAATAGCATTTCTTGCTATGCTTGCTCCATTGATTCCATTTAAATAAGTTTTAACCATAAGAACAGCAGAAGTTGCAAAACAAGCTCCTTTCATAACCCTAACAACATTCCCAAGTTTATTATTAATATCTTCCCATTGTTTTAAACTCTTCATTAAACTATCAAGCATTGCTCTTGATTGTTCTGTGCTCAAATTAATAGCTCTTTTTTCAATTCCAACCTTAAATGAAAAATTAGACTGAGCTCTTGTTCCAAAAGATTTTGGAATAAGAACTACTTTTGCCTGTTTATCTAAATTTATACTTAATAATTTTATATTTATTCCTTCAAAACTAACCTGCCCATTATTATTCATTAATTTTTCAATCCTAGAAACACTTCTGTTTTTACCAATAACTCGGTCTAATTTTAAAACAACATAATCATCTTTTAATTCTCTCAACTGAATACTCAATGTTTCATTATCTCTTGAAATAGTATGTATCTCATTGAATCCCAATAAAACTTCTTTCTCGTCAATTAAAATAACAGCACTAAGAGAAGTTTTCTTAGGTTTCTTGAAATCAAGCAAATCAATAATATATTGTTGATTATTTATTGAAAAAGTTGATTTAGATTTTGTAGTGTCATATTTTAATAAATCTCCCTGACTTGAAACCATTCTAGCAACATTTGAATCAGGATAAGTTTTCACTAATCTATCATAATATTCCTGAGCTTTTGCATTCATATCAAATTCTTTTGATAATTTTCCAGCCTCATAAAGTCCAATAGCAGCATAAGGATCTTCACCTTCCATTCTTTTTTCACCAGGATATAAATCTGCAAGTTCTTCATATTCTGCCACAGATTTACTATAATAATCAAAAGCTAATTTCTCATTTTCAGGAGAATCACTAGTAATAAATCTGTTATCCTTTCCAATTGCCACGCTATCTAGTTTAAATCCAAATGCTTCTTCATTTTCACCTAAAACATAAACTTCAACCTTGCTTTCTATTTCTGCTTTATCAATATTAGAAAACTTTTTCAAATAATTGCTTTGAATACTAGAAATAATAGAATTTCTTAAATCAAAAATATTTTTATTAGTATTTACAACAATCTTATCTACAATATCATAAATTCCTTTTTCAGCAAATTCATTTTTTGTATCTGAAAATCCATCCTTTACTAATACTGCAAACTTTCTTCCATCAACATCATTTCCTAAATATGCCAAATAAACATTTTCTTCTTCACTTATTTTATCACCAACTGCAAAACTACCAATTCCAAAACCTGCAGTAAAACTAGCTTTTCCAGGAGTTAAGCTCAAGGTTATTTTTCCATTTTTTCCAGGACAATTCAACATAACATTTCCACCACCACCAGAAGTTCTCAAATCAGTAACTTTACATTTTCCATCCATTATAGTATCTCCTTTTGCAACCCATATCTGCTGATCATTAATTTGTAATAATGCACTATCTACAGGAACATCAATTCCCTCAAGTCTTATATTAAGTCCTGCTGCACAATAAAATCCAGGAAGAAAAATATCCTTAGAAGTTTCTCCTCTTTTAAGCATTACTCCAGAAACTCTTACATTATCATCCCTATAGACTCCAATAGTTGCAGTATCTTGCTCAATACTTTCTGCCCTAATATATCCCTTACCATTCCAAAATCCATATTGTTTATAATCACTTTGCCAATCAGCATCACTCATTTCACTTAAATAAAAATTATTTTTTCCAATGCCATAGGCACCTTCAGAATCATAATCAATACTTGCTGTAATATTTCCTTCAACAAAATCAGTCATGTTTGCTTCAATAGGTTGTCTTGCAAGAACAATAACTAAATATCCCATCTCAGTATTAACAGGACTTTGTTCAAGATTTCTCATACCATTATTTGCTCCAGCAATTGCTGCTCTTGCAGGATAATAACTAACTCCTGAAACACCTTTAGGATATTTCCCACTAAAACTAATACTCCTTATTCTAGAAACATCAATTAAAGGATTTGCCTGAATAGACATTACTTTACAAAATACAGGAACATTCTGTTCTTCTAATAAATCACTTCGCACAACAGCAGGACTGCAGCCAAAAGGCAATATCTGCATAAAAATATCCTGCCTTACATTACAATTCTCTTTTCCATAATCTCCCCAATATTGACTAGGATTCACATAACCATAACTTCCACCAGAACTTGGATTTGTATATTGAACATTTATGCCCCCAAAACCAGAATCATAACCTGCAGTCGAAGAGACAGTAGAACTTCCTCCTGTAAATGTTCCAGTGGTTCCAGATGTTCCACTATAGCCACTTGTCCCAGTAGTTCCTGTATAACTTGTTGTACTAGTAGGAGTTGTTCCTCCTGTAAATGTTCCAGTTGTTCCACTATAACCAGTAGTACCGGTACCAGTTCCATAATAATTATTTACAACAGTATCTGCAAATACCAAATACAGATTAATATTAATTACTAATACAATTAATACAAATATTCCCAACCCTTTTATTTTTTTTCTCATTTTATTTTTACCTTCATCTTTCAAAACTTACATCTAATCCAAATATTTCAATAAGATTATAATTAACCTGCAAATCTTCTGCTTTTTTAGCAACGCCAAAATCTTCAGCATTAATTACAATTTTTTTTGCACCACTTAATTCACTTTGAGTAATGTAATACATTTGTTTTCCACCCCCTGAAATAACCTGATCAACAACTTGATCAGGAATAGTTAAATCAAAGCATTTTTCCTCATTAAATCCAAATATTCCTAAAAATCCAGCTTTTGGAACAGAAACACATTTCTGATTAGTACTTCCTTCAAGAGTTATTTCTGAGAAACCATAGGTATAAACCTTAATCTCATACTGTCCCTCTGTAAGTTCAACAATACTTTGTTCAGGATAAGCCACAGTAGTAGTATCATTATCCTTTGTAAAAGTGATAACAGCATAGTCTGGTTTTTTTCTTCCACCTGTTGTCAATTCTAAATTTAATTTATATTTTTTATCTAAAATAATTTGAATATTATTTTCTTCCAAGGATTGAACCAAATATTTTTTAGTTTTATATCCACTTGCACTTGCAATTATAAATCCGTTTACACATTGAGGAAATCCTCCTGTAAAACTAGCTTCTCCATCCTGAATTTTTGTGCTTCCAATAGCACATTCTGTATCAAAACACTTGAAACTAAGGTGTGCTTCAACAGAATCTAGATTACTACTAAATGTAGAAACTGTTTTAGTTGATATTTTATGCTGACATAATTCCGGAACACTATTTACCATAGAACTTATATTTTCAGAACTTCTTGGTTTAGTCTTGTCAATATAAACAACCAAAGGAAATTGAAAAATTTCTTCCTCATTTGAAACCTGAACAAGAACTGGATATCCTAAATCATAAACAAAATGATAAGGGACATAACAGAATCCAAGCATTCCAAGTCCCTGTTGTAAACCAACAGGATCAGCCCTCATAACCCCTTCTTCAGAAGGCCAAACTTGCATTCTCATTGGCCAAGACCTAGAATATAAGAAATTAACATTAGTATTAACATTTTCCCCAATGTCTTTTACAAAATATTTATTTTCTTCCTTGCTTAAAACATAATAATCTCCTTTTATTTTTGTTTGTGGAACATTAGCCTCTAAAGCATTAACTAAATCATTTCTAACCTTATTAACATCCCAAATCTTAGAACTACAACTTATTTCAGTTCCATCCACAGGAGCATATAATCTTAGAATATCAACACCATACTCTTCTAAAAATAAATTCTGTTTCTGATATTCATAGATTTTTCTAGCTACATCATAAAGAGTCCCAAGACTTGATTTTACTTCCTTTGAATGAGATTTTCCAATCCAAGTAGAATTATCCCTACTTATAATCAAATCCTGTTTAACTCTTACTTCAACATATTTTCCAAGTATTTTTGTTTGAACATCTTCAACATCACCTAAAATAACATCAAATCCCTGTTCTTGAAAACTAGAAAAATCACAACTTCCTAAATCTCTAACTAAAAAATTATTCAACTGATTTTGCATTTTTTCCTTACTTGGAACCTGTTCTTTTTTCAAACCATTTCCAGAAATATAAAACCAATAGGGAATTCCAAATCCCATAAAACTAAGTTTATTTGAAAAAGGCATATAAACACTTCCAGGAGAAAAACTAATATCATCAATATATCCTCCACTTTGTTCAAGAAGAAAAGTACCTTGAGTAGTTTCTGCATTAATGCAACTAAGATAATATTCATAAACAGGCTTAAATTCAGAAGGAACATTATTTGGAAGAATCTTATCTTTAAGTAAGAAAAATGTTAGAATTCCCACAAAAATAACAATGGCAAATATAATAAACATAGCAATCTGTGATTTCCTAGACAACCTACTTATTTTCCCTCTCTTTTCCATTAATAAAATAATAAAACATCATATATAAATATTATTAGAATGATGCTTTATTAAATACCTGACAATAATAGTACAAATCTTCCTGATTAAATACTCAATTCATTAGTTTTTATCCTACAATAACTACTAATAAATTTAAAATACCAATAAAATGGGCATACCAAGAATCGAACTTGGGAATCGTCCACGTCAAGGATGCAGTTTGCCACTAGCTTATACGCCCATAAAATAACTAATATTCTCAAGAATTTAAAATTATCTAACCCTTCTTTCCAACATTTCCGCCTTTCTCTTCAAAATCTTTTAGATTTTGAACCCCCTATCCTTTGTCCAAAATTACCGCCCACAACACTAAATCTAAGTTTTTTCCTATCAATGTTCGCAACATGACACAAACCTTCAAAAAATCCTTTTGGAAGAGACCTTCTTTCACAATAATAACTCTTCAAACTATTATATTTAACATCAAAACCAAATTGCAAAATACCCCTAACCGAAATACAATTTAATCTTTTCACAACTAAATCTAAAAATTCTCTTTGTTTTCCTTTGTTAAATAAAATTCTTTGTTCCATTATTTTCTAGAACAATCAAAAATACCATAAATAGCCATAAATCCTATTTTTCCAGACTCAATTAAAGGAATTCCCGATTTTTCACTTAATATTTTAAAATAGTCCCCAGAATAAGCCCTAGATTCTCCCCAAATTTTAGAATAAATAATCTGAGAATTATTATCAATAGTATAAGGAATTTTAAATAAATCATAATATTTTGCCCTTGCCTTTAAACTTTGAGAATTTTTAGCAACAAGGGTAATAATAATTTTATCATTAGTAACTTCACTAATATTTTTCAACATAAGTGTTTCATCCCCCAATATATGTAAAGTATTCCAAAGGCAAACAGAAACATCAAATTTTTCTTTTGAAAATAATTTTTTCAAATCTCTAGCATCTCCTTGAATAAAATCCACATTAGAAAACTTTTTTTTGAGTAAATTATTATTTATAATTGCTTCTTTATCATTATCTAATCCAATATAAGAACTACATTTATCATGTATAAATGGAAGCAATCTTGCATTTCCACATCCAATATCCAATACCTTTCCATGAATAGACTTTCTAACCAATTCTCCCTCTTTGTTAAAATATTCCAAATATTCTTGAGGAAATTTATCTAATTGCAAAGCTTCTGTAACCTTATTTTCCATCATATATTAACTAGCATATTATATTTAAAGTTTAACTCCGACACCATAACCTGAGAAACCTTTAAAAACCCTCTTACTATCCAATATTTAATAAAGGTTAGAAGATAAAAACAATTAATCTAACCAGATGCTTAACTAACTTATCCTGCAAACAATCAATAAACCATAATAAATAATATGAAACTACCTAAAGCAACAAAACGTTTCTGCCCTTTTTGTAAAAAAAGAACAGATCAAAAAATAGACCTAGTTTCTACTGGATTTAAAAGAGGTCCTTTAGCATGGGGTTCATTATCGAGGGCAAAGGCAAGAGGAAAAAATAGGGGAATGGGTAACAAAGGAAAATGGGGAAGTAAAAAAGCAATAAAATCTTGGAAAAGAAAAACAAAAACAACAATGAGAAGAGTTGTAATTTACACTTGTAAAGAATGCAAAAAATCAAAATTAGCTAAACATTCAAGGAGAGTAAGTAAAATAGTAGTAGAATAATGGCGGGAAAACAAACAAAAGTCTTAATCAGAAGAAGAAAATTCCTAGAAGTAGAAATTCCAATAATTAGATCAAAAATAGAATTAATTGGAAACACAAATGAAGAATTAGTCGGAAAAACAATAAAATTAGATTTAACAAGACAATTAAAAGGAAAAAGTGTAGAAGCAGTTGTTAAAATAAAATTAGAAAATAAAAAACCAGTTGCACATCCGGAAAAAATCAAGCTTATGTCCTATTTCATAAGAAGAATGATAAGAAAAAGAATAAGCTATGTTGAAGATTCTTTCGCTACCCCTTCACAAGATAGCATGCTTTTAATAAAACCATTTTTAATAACAAGAAAAAGAGTTTCAAAAGCAGTTAGAAGAACATTAAGAAATAAATGTAAAAACTGGCTTCAAGATTACATTGCTGAAAAAAAAGATGAAGAAATTTTTAATGAAGTATTAATAAATAAATTGCAAAAAGGACTTTCACTTTATCTAAAGAAAACTTATCCTCTTTCACTATGTGAAATAAGAATATTAGAAATTAAAAGACCATTGAATCCAGAAGAAGTTCCAAAAATAAAACCAAAACCAATAGAAAAGAAAAAAGAATATCAAGAAGAAGTAATCGATCAGTTTGGAGAATTAGAGGAAGAAAGAATAAAAAAAGCAGAAAAAGAAATAAAAGACACTCAAGAAACAGCTTCAAAAATAGAAAAAGAAGAATCAGAAGAAGAAAATTCTTCAGATTCAAAAAAATCTGAATCAGCTACTCCAAAGAAAGAAAGGAAACCAAGAAAAAAGAAAGAAGAAAAAACAGAATAATCTATAATCAATTTAACATCCCACTCTCAGCCTTGCCTAACTAATGAGTTCTGCATAAGCTAACAATATAAACTAAAAAAAATAAGAAAAATGATTCAACAATGTCTTGTAATAATTAAACCAGATGGCCTTGTAAAATCTCTTACAGGAAATATAATCACAGCCCTTTCTGAAACAAAATTTAAAATAATTGGAGCAAAGGTTGTAAGTGTATCAAAAGAACTTGCTGAAAAACATTATTCAGAATTAAGACAAAGATTAATTGAAAAAAAAGGAGATAAAAAGGGTAATGAAATTTTTGAAAATATTTTAAAATATATTCAAGGACAATACCATACAAATCGTGTTTTTGCCTTAGTTTATGAAGGAGAAAATGCAATAACCAAAATAAGGCAACTCGCAGGAAGCACAAATCCAGAAGAAGCAGATCCCACAACAATAAGGGGGAAATATGGAAGAGTTAATTCAAAACTACAAATAATGGAAAACGTAATGCATGTTTCAGATTCAGAAGAAAATGCAAAAAAAGAAATCCAACTGTGGTTTGAACCAGAAGAACTAACAAGCATAGCCTATCCAACAAAAAAAGAAAAAGTTTCCATGGATAAAATTGTTTGGAAAAATTGAATCGGATTATAACCTAAATTGTTTATTATTGTGACATCCTCCGTCCACTAAAGTGGACGGCGTCCTTAGTAAATTGAAACCGGACTATGATGCATTTCTTGATTTTCTATATACTTCATTGCCCTTTCATAATCACTTCCACAGCTCACACAAAAATATCCTTCACTCCAAAAATGCCCTCTTGGATATCTTTTTCTTAATGCAGGACATAATCTAAAAATAATAAAGGAAG
>Ga0208375_1000864_pt1 | contig 38162 bp, 23 predicted proteins | sample RifOxyD1_FD_184038 | JGI IMG/M metagenome (GOLD analysis project Ga0208375, IMG submission 184038) | Soil microbial communities from Rifle, Colorado - Rifle Oxygen_injection D1 (SPAdes) | ecosystem: Environmental > Terrestrial > Deep subsurface > Rock core/Sediment | place: Rifle, Colorado... | reverse complement strand
CGCGCCGTCGCCGTTGCCGGAGGCATCGACAACGACAATATCCTTGGCCTGGCCGGTGAATTCACCGTCGCCCGCCACCACCGCACCATCTTCCAGTTTCACGGTGTCGCGTGCAGCCAGAATGATTTCCGGCGCGGCCAGCACATGATCGGCATCGTTGGCGATCACGACTTCGTCGCTGCGCTGCGTCAGCCGCACCCGATCGCCGTCCGCACTGCGGCTGCCGCCCAGCAACAGGCTGGACGCGTCGAGGCTGTCGAGCTGATCCACGCTGAGCGTCACGTACCCCGCGCCGTAGCTGGCGCCGCTGGAGGTCACCGCGAGCTTGTCGGCGGAAATATCCACCTCGGCGCCACGCATCCCGTCGGCATGGCCGGCCAGCAGGTCGCCGAGCAGCGTCAGGCTGCTACCGACACCGATGGACAACCGTCCCGCATCCCCCGGCAGCTGCGCACCGGCCACATGGGCAAATGTCTGGCTGGCGGTGCTGTTCAAATATTCGCTGTACTGGCGGGCGACGCTGCCAGGGCGAATTTCGATGGTGGCCGTGCGCGCACCATGCAACACGTCGCCGGATGCCGTCGAGGTGCCGATGTAGCCCGCCACCCAGGTGGCGCCATTAGGCAGCGTGGCGACCTGACCCTGAACCTGATCGGACGCCTGCGCGCGCACCCGCACCAGATACGCGCCGGGCAGCAAAGCATAGCGCGCGGGCAGCAACACGTAGTTGCCGGCCGCCAAGCCCTGCGTACTATCCAGCAACTGCACGCTTGCACCCGGATTCCAGTTTTCCAGCCCTTGGTAAATCTGCTGGTCATAAGCCGCGAACGCGTTGTCGAGACCGGGCAGCACGGCGTAAAGCCCTTCGCTGTTTTGCGGCAGCAGGATGTCGCGCGAGCCGCCCGGCCCCTTGAAGAACTCATAGGCGTACACATCGCCGCCGCCCGACAGGTCGATGCGCGCACCGGCTGCCTGCGTGACAGTGTCGCCGTCGAGCACGATCTGTTTTTCCGGTGCGCTGGCCAGCTGTTTCTTGAACGTGCCGAAATCGTAGATCCAGTCGCGTCCCGACAGTTCGGTCATGCCTAGGGGAATGATCTGGCCTTCCGCCGATACCGAGGTGAGGCTGCCGTCTGCCAGCGTCACCTCGCCGTTCGGCATGGCGGCGCGCGTCAGCGATACGGAATCAGTCAGACCTGAGGGCAGTCCGTTATTGCCGAACGAATGTGTGACACGGCTGATCGTTTCGGAACGCAAAGCGATTTCGCCGAACGGCGCCTTGATCGCGCCGCGCTGCTCGATAAAGGGCGCCGCGAAGCTGAGCTTGCCGCCCGCCGACAGCACCTGGCCGTCGCTACCGGTCGACGTGAAGGTGATGCGTCCGGTGGGGTTGTTGTGAATCTCGATTGCATAGTCGGCGAGGCTGGTGGGGTAAATCTGGCGCGCCGCCAGATTCAGGTCGCCGCCAGTGACCAGACTACCGTCGTGACGATAGGACTTTATGGTGTCGATCTCGACTTCATACACAGTGTCGCGCACGCGGATATCGCCCTGGCTAACCAGATTCGTTTCGCCAAAACCTTGCAAGCTGCTGTGGCCAACCAGATCGATCAGGCCTGCGTTGACGGTGAGCGTGCCTGCGCCGCCGCTAGCGTCGCTGCGCAGAAACTCTCCCTGAAGTTTCACATCTGGATTGCCAATAATCGCAGACGCCGCCGTCATGCGGGTCTGCGCGGCCCCTTCCGCCGACAGATTCACGGCATATAGGCTCAGGCGTCCGGCCAGATTCAGATTGAGCGTATCGGCGAAGGCGATACGGTCCTGGCTTTGCAGGCTGAGGTCGGCGAAGCCGCCCGCCTGCACCTGGCTTTGCGCCAGTTGAGCCTGGCCATTTCGCGTGGCGGTATCCAGTGCGTCGCCTGCGGTCATCACGCTGGTGAGCGAGGTGGGCGCAGCCTGCAGGGTGACGACGCGCTGGCTGTTAAGCGGAATTTCGAGCGGATTTCCGGCGGGGATGAACCAGTCAAGGCCCCGCACCAGCGCAATACTCAGACTACCGCCCTGCGCCTGATTGCCGCCTGCATGGCCATGCAGCCCGCCTTCGAGAATCATCCCTTCGCGCGCGGCCAGCACAATGGAGCCGCCATTGCTCGCCACCGGTGTCGCCGCCAGACCATTGCCCCCCGCAATATCAAGCGTGGTCTGGGTGCCGGACACATCGATCTGTGAACCCGCCTGCGTCACCAAGTAGCCCTTGTCCGCCTTGATGACAACACTGCCGCCGTCGAGAACGTCTCCCTTGCGAAGATTTTGCGCATTGGGTTCGGCGCGGTAATAGCCGGTGGCCCGCAAACGGCTGTTCTTTCCAAGGAAAATCGAGCGGCCAGGCTCAAAATAGTCCACCGCTTTTTCGGCGTCCGCCAGCTTGGGCTGTGTCAGCTCAATACGACCGGCCGCTGCCTCGACCGTGCCCAGCACGGTGAGTTGATGGTTGGCGGAAAGCACCACCTCGCCTTCGGGATCGACACGAATCGACGCGTCCTCGCCGACATGCACATCGCCGTAGGATGTATTGCTGGCAGTGAGGCTCACCCGGGTGGGGGCGCGATAATCCGCCGGCAAGGCCAGCAGGGTAGTCAGCACGGCCATATCGCTGCCGCTGGGCTTGAGGCTGAAACCGGGCGCGAGTTGCGCCGACAGCGGGGCCGGACGCAGCTGGAAGCCGTCCGCCACCTTGACGCCGTCGACGCCGGTCAGATTGAATTCGCGAAAGCCACCGCGACCGAAGAAGCCTTCGTCGAGCACCAGTTCGCCCGGTGTGCCGGCGGGGTTCACGCCCATGTGGATGCTGGACGTGGCAATACTCAAAGTACCGCCGTTTTCCATCCCGTAGCCGCGCAGTTCGCCGTCCATCGCAATATGCGAAATCAGCGGCCCCGTGTTGCCCTGCGGGCCGAAGCTGCCACTCGCCAGATTGATGGAACCGGCATCGCCGGTGCTGATCTTGCCATTGGATTTCACCCAGGCGCCGCCGCTGACATCAAGCACGCTGCCTTCGGCGAGCGTCAGATCAGAATGGGCTACCAGCTTGATTTCTCCGCCATCGATGACCGCCGATCCCGTGTTGGCATCGGGCCCCGAGCCGGGCAGATCGTTGACCCAGCGGCCAGCCACGTCGAGCCGCGCTGTGCTGCCGATGTTGAGGCCGAAATCGGCGGCATCGGGCGTTTCCTGGCTTTCGCTCACCGCCGTATTGAGCGCAATCTCACCACCGGCTGCCAGGATGTCGCCGTCGATATCGATCCGCCGACCGCTGAGGCTGACGCCGCCCTTGTCGCCCGCATTGAGCGTGACTTCCTCCGGCAGCGTGATGCGCCCCTTGGTATTGACGGTCAGCTTGCCGAATCCGCCCTGCGACATGAATTCGGACGACAGCTGCACCTGGGCGGGCAACGCATCATCGATGCCGGTCGCTGCCGCACCGGTGCGCGACTTGACGAAACTGAAGTCAGGCAAGCTGGTCAGCGGCAGCCCGGTTTGAGACAGCAACGTCAGTGCAAGCTGTCCGCCCTGCGGCGCCTGAGTGCGCTGATAGGTCCCGACTGTGGTTTTACCGAGCAGCGTGGCGTCGGCCACCAGGTTGTGTGCCTTCAGGCTGAGCGTGCCGGCATCGCGGCCCGCCGTATAGGCGCTGATATAGTTGGCTTGGCCGAAATCGAAGACTTGGGTCTGGTTCCACTTTGCGTCATACACGGTGAAGCGGTCTGCGAAGCCGCTGTAAACCTGCTCGGGGTCGGCGTCGCCAATATCCACCGCCTGGCCATTGAGCACAAGCTTGGTGGTGCGACCATAGCCCGCCTGATAGGCGAGGCTGCCGCCGGACACGTCGAGCGTCGCCCCGGCCTGCAACACCATATCGCCTTCCGAACGCAGCGCAATGTTGCCGCCGGTCGCGCTCTTTTCTGCCACCGAGCGCTCCAGCTTGGCGATGTCCGCCGACACATCGGCAAGCTTGGTGCCTTTCTCGACATCGACCCATACCTTGCTCTTGTTGAGGAAGGTGTTGCGTTGCAGCGGCGAATCCGCAAGCTGCGAACCGCGCAGTTCCACTTCGACGTAATTGCGTTCCACCGCCACCGCCACATTGGCGAGGCCGGCAGTATCGATCCGCGCGCCGTCATCCACCTGCAGGCGCACGTCATTGACCCTGGCGTCGCCCGCGTTCTGGAACACCGCTCCGGCCTGCGCCGCCAAGTCGACCACGCCGCTGGTGGCGTGCACCACTGCGCCGCCCTGCACATGGATGGTCTTGCCCACGCCGTCGATGCGCGAACGGTTGAAGACCTGTTCGTCGGTGAGCGTCTTGAGGTCGGTCGCGTCCGGCAGCACTTCGGTCGTGCTGTTCGCGCCCAGAACCAGCGTGCCGGTGCGGGCTGCAACCGGCACCGTCACCTCGGGATTGGAAGAATCCTTCGGCAAACCGCTCACGCTGTCGCGCGCCGTCAGCCTGATCGAACCGTTGAGGTTGACCGAGGTGGTCGCGGTAACGCGGCCGGACTGGTTCACGGTGAGACCGGTCATGCTGACATTGCCGCGCTCGGCCAGGATGCGTCCGGCGTTGGTCGCCGTGCCGCCGCCGCTGTCGGGGCTGTCCACTTCCACCAGAAAACCACGCAGGTTCGGATCGTCGCTCACCGCCAGATAGACCTTGGACCCGGCGGCCAGAATGGTCTGGCCTTCCGGCGTTTCGATGACGCCATGGTTTTCCACGTTCTCCGCTAGCAGCATCACCCGGCCGCCTCTTTCCGTTTTCAGCGTCGCGCCTTCCTCCACCCGTACCAGGCCGCCCGCCGCACCGCTCGCAGCGGAGAAGGCCGCCACGCCGCCGGCGTCGCGGTTCGAGGGGATGCCGTTGTTGAACAGGTTGTTGTCGATGTCCAGGGTCGAAGCGAACACGCCGTTCGCATTCACCTGCGCACCATTGGCGAACACGATGCCGTTCTGGTTGACCAGATAAATCTGGCCGTTGGCCTTGAGCGCCCCTGCGATCATGCTCGGGTCGCCTTGCCAGATCCGGTTCAGCGTGGCCGCGCCCGCGCCGGGCTGGATGAATTCCATCGTGCCACCGCGACCAACGTTGAAACTCTGCCAGTTGAGGATGGCCCGGTTGGTGGTCTGGGTCACGATGCCATGGGCGCCATTGACCGCATAGCTCGCCGCGCCGCTACCAACGAAGGCCGTGGGGTTCGGATTGACGCCGCATGCGCCGCCACCACAGGGCACAGGCAGTTGTTGAGCCAGCGCAGGACAAGCCGCCAGCAACAACGCCAGCGCCGGACCCGCCGCCGCGCCGCTGCGTTTAACCCGTCGCCGCGCAGTTTCCGCCACCGGCACCATCATGCCTGAAGTCGTGTTGTACACCAGCCGATAGCGGTTGCGGTTCATGCTCTTCTCCTGATGACGGCCGGCACTTTAATGGCCGCACGCGTCGATTTTGTTGGGCAAGATTAGTTTTTAGTCCGGTTACCCGAAACCATGGTCGTATGGCTCATGTCTGTCTTCAAGGGATGACAATACCCCGCTGGTTTGCGGCTTACCATTCATAGCCCAATCTGAAATTGAGGCGGGTATCGCCCGCTTCCACCTGACTGATTGTTTCAAATGGATAGGCCAGATCCAGATAGCCCGACACCCCGCCCCAGCCCTTGAAGCGCAGACCCAATCCGGCGGAATACAGGTCGTACTGATCGATCTGTCCTGGCAGCGGCTTGAGCACGCTCAGACTGGCGCCTTCGGCAAAGGCAAACAGAGTCAGCTCGTCCAACTGTTCATAGGTCCACTTGCTAAGTGAAGGGGTACGCAACTCGAGGCCGGCGACCAGGCCGTTGTCGCCGGCAGCGATCGATTCCGTGTAGCCGCGCACTGTGTCCACGCCGCCGGCACTGAATTGTTCGTTGGAGATCAGCGGACCGCTGGCGACTTGACCGAGCAGACGGCCAAACAGGCTCCAGCCGCTTTCGAGCGTATGGGTATGCTTGACGTCCAGACGCAAAAACGCGTAGTTCGCTTCGGCCTGCCAGCGCTTGCAGCCGAACTCGTTAATGTAAAACCCCGGCACGCATTCCACTTCCTCATCCGCCAAGCCGCGAAGGTTGAAGTTCAACGCCGAAGTGAACTGGGTCATGCTTTGCGCCCCATGCATCAGAGTGGCCTCGTAGCCAAACATGAACGGCAGGTAGGAAATAGGCGTGTCGATGCTGCCGGCGCCCTGCAGGGTGACGCTGTCCTTAAAGTTTTTGTAATCCACGCCCAGGGTCAGGGTGTGGAAAAACCCCTCGCGGGCGCGTAACGGCTTGATGAAGCGCAGGCCGAAGATTTTGCCGCTGCCAATCACATTCACGTCGCCCACGGCAGCCACATCACTGTTAGAAATCAGGCCGTAAACCGCCATGTAATCGCCGCTGTCCAGCGGCCAGACGTAGTTGGCGAGGAGCACCGAGGTGTCATCCGTATTCTCGGGCGCAGTCTGGATCCCGATCGACAGGCTGTGCTCCTTCTGCCACAGGTTGTCGTAACGCAGGTTGGCGTTCAGACGAGTGTGGCTGGTGCCGGCCGAATAACGGTTGTTCAATTCCACATTGCCGTGCACCGGCAAGCTGTCGTCGACTTTCAGATCGACTTCCACCTTGCCCGGCGACAGCCCCGGGCGCAGCACCGGCGTCACTCGGCGGTCGCCGCCGCGGTTCACCGCAGCCAGCTGCTTTTGCACTTCCGGGAAATACGGCACGCTGCCTTCGGCCAGTTCGGGCGTCTTCTCGCGGATGGCGCCCAGGCTGTAATAACGCGAACCGGTCACCCGCAAGCGCTCCACCTGGCCTTCCGTCACCCGCAGCCGTACCACGCCGTTCTGGACCTTCTGCTCCGGAATATCGACAAACACGGTGAGGTAACCGCTGCTCTGGTAGGCCTTCTCCAAGGCGGTACGCGCTGCCTCGACATCCGCGATGTTCTTGTTTTCGCCCAGGAAGGGATAGACCGTTTTCTCGATCTGCGCAGTCGACAAAACCGAATTGCCCTCCACCACGATTTCAAACAGGTCGAAGCGGCCTTCCTCGGCGGCCTGCGCCGGCACAAAGCAGAGCATGGCAAAGATCGCCAGCAGCAACGTGGCAATAGAGGGCATACGGGACAGAAGCATGGGCATTGCAATTCAATGATCGAAAAAAACAACGAAGAAACACTGCGCCATCGGCTTCGCAAAACCGATGGCGCAAGGCTCCTGCAGAAAAAGCCACTCCCCGCCAGGCGGGGAGTGGAGATTCAAACAGGCGGCATTGCACCGCCCGCGGGCTTCTCAGCCCGCATGACACTCAGCGATCAGTACTTGCGCACCATCGGTTTGCACATGTTGCCCTGGTGGCTGCCCATTGCGGTATGCGCTTCGTTGGTCGCATTAGCGAAGGGATCATAGAAGTCAGGCAGCGCAGCGTAGACCGGGTTCTTGGTGTTCAACGCGATCTTGGCGGGGTCGCCCGAACGCTTGATCAACTCGTCTGCAAAAGCTTTCTTGACACCAGCCAGGGCGGCAACGGTATCACCCTGCACGTTGGTCACGCTGGCGTTGCGATACTGCATGGTGAGCTCAACTGCAAAGTCCCAAGCGCCGGACAGCAGGTTGGCCTTGGACGGAGCGATACCGGTTGCGCCGGCCGAAGCAGTCTGCGTTGCCGGAGCGAAGCTGCCTGCACCGTAGATGTTGCGGTAGGTCCAGCCGCTTTCCTTGCCGAAGCTATCAGCGGAAAGTACGCCAATGGCCTTGAACGGATCGCCCGAGTTGCTGAAGTTGACCTGATACCACTTGCCGTTGTCAGCCTTGATCTTGTGGTCGGTGTGGCTCTGCGCGCGCTTCAGGCAATTGGCCACGTCGCCGGAGGTGGAGTTGTTGACCACGGTGTAGCCGCCGACCGGATCGATCAGGTAGGGATCGCTTTCGGTGCCGCTGCCGCTGCCGATGCCGTTGGCATTGTCGTCATACATGCTGGTCGGAGGCACAGCCCCGTTAAAGGCGGACTCGCAGGGGAAGTTGTTGAAGAACCAGTTGTAGCTGGCCTGGGTGCCGGAGCCGTTGACGCGGCGGCAGACGACCACGTTGGTGTTGCCAGCGAGGCTGGCATCGATCTGGGTCCAGTCCTGAACAGCGCCCGAAAGCATGTTGCCGTAGTCGGCGCGACTGAGCGCGGTGGTCAGCGGCACGTCGTTGGTGGCAACCAGGCCCATGATCACGGTATTGACCGGCTTGATGGTCAGCTTGGCAACTTCGCTGGAGGTCAGCGCGCCCTGGCCGAACTCGACGTTGTAAGGCCCCTGGAACAGCGCCGGCGACACGTCGGACACGCCGAAATCGCTCACCACGCCGTTGTTCAGCGCGGGATTGGCGAAGTTGGGGCTCTCGGGATCGAGACCCTTGGTCGGACAGAAGTAATCGTAGACCTTGCCATTCAGGTCGGCGCCGCCAGCAGTACAGGCCGAGAAGTCCAGCGACTCGATGCGCGAAGCGCGCGCAACCGGGTCGACACCCCAGACCGAGCCGCCCTTGGAGCGCTTGACCAGCAGGATGGGCGTATTGACGGCCACGCCGGGAATGCCGGCCTTGGCCAGGCCATACCAGGCTTGATGCTGGAAAGCCAGCGTGGCGTTGGCATTGTCACGGTAGGACTTGATGGTGCCGGCTTGCAACATCTCCTTCACCGAGCTCTCGACGAAGCCATCGGGCGCGGTCGCGCCGGAGAGGACGATCTTCTGCACGCCGGGAACGGTCTCGGGGGCAATGTTAGCGAAGGCGGTGGGCGCAGCCAGGGCAACGGCCACGGCCAGCGAAATTTGATTCAGTTTCATGATGTTTTCCTTGAGTTAACGTATTAATCGAAAAGGTCAAACAGTCAGCGCAAGCGCTGGTTCAGCACGAGTATTGGCAGCGGCCGGCACGCCGGCCTGCTGCCGCTCACATTCAGATCATCGAACGGCGGCGCGCGGCCATGAAGCCGACCAGGCCCAGACCGGCCAGCATCATGGCGTAGGTCTCGGCTTCGGGCACCGCAGCGGCGATCGTCAGGTTGCCGTTCATGTCCAGATTGGCGAAAACCTGGCTGCCGCCCTGCTCAAGCGCGGAATAAACAGAAGCGCTGTTGCGGACAGCGTAGGCACCGCTGGTCTGGGAAAGCAGGTACATGCCCAGATCGTTGCCGATCAGGCCGGTGCTGACGCCGTTGAATGCACTACCCCAGTTGCTGCCCCACTGGGCGCTGCCGGCGTAGGACATGTAGGACGGGTCGGTGACGATGACGGAAGCACCGGCGCCAATCTGCGTGTTGGTATCAGCCAGCAGCTGGGCGCCGGAGGCACCCAGAAACTTGAGGTTGAAATTGGTATCAGTGGCGGCGTCGATGACGCTGGCGGTGGTGATGTAGCGATGGAAGTCGGTGGCGGTAGCGCCAGAGGCATCCATGGCACCGATGGCGAAAACCAGGCCGGATTTGTCGGCAGGAGCAACCATGGACAGGAAGCTGCTCATATTGGCGTCGGCACCGTAGTTGTACGACGCGCCGGACACGGCGATGCCTGCCAGGAAGTCGTTCATAGTCAGGTTCAGGTCCAAGGTGTAGGACTTCTGGCCGACGCTGTCGAGAACGGTCATGAACAGTTCGCCGTTGCCACCGCTGGCAGCGGAGGAGCCATCAAGGATGGCAGCGTTGGCGGAACCTGCGGCCAGCATGGCGGCCAGGGCGATAAGTTTGAGTTTCATGTAGTGCTCCTCTTGATTGAAAAGTAAGACCCAGATAGCTATGAAGCTTTCCGCCCTCCTGAGGGACAGGCCTGCCAGCGGGTGGAAAGCCAATCGGAAATCGTGTCTGTCTCGTTGCAGACCACGCTACTTTAGGGAACGCGGATGACATGCAATGGGGGATAAGCGGGCAAAAAAATGAGCCGGACGGCTCATGTGGAATCAGGAAATCAAGTTGCGAGAGACAAGAGGAAAGTTGCAGGGATTGGGGCGCAACTAGGTTTCCAGTGCCGCATCCTTTTCCTGTACGCCCTGGGCACGCAGGAATCCCAGCGCGATGGCCTTGGCTACGGCCTGGCCGCGGGTGCGGACAACCATTTTCTTCATCGCGTGACGCAAATGGTTTTTAACGGTGAGCATCGACAGCCCGAGGATGACGGCAATTTCGTCGTTGGTTTTGCCGTCGCGCACCCAGCTCAGCACTTCGACTTCGCGCGGAGTGATGAGTCCGGTGGGGCGTTTGCTGTCGCCGTCGGCGCGCGCTTCGTTGGCGAGCACGCGCGCCAGGGTGACCAGCAGGTGCGGCAGCAGGATGTCGAGGTACATCGCCAGGCGACTGTCGAACGGCACGCGCACACGCGAGAATCCGGCATAGCCCTTGAGCTGGCCGTTGATCCAGCTCATGCCGTGGAAGGCTAAATTTTTCAGTTCCAGATCGGCCAGCCGGGCGTGCCAGCCGCCGGCTTCGTCGTGCAGCGCGGCGATTAGGCGCGGCTCGCCGTGGCCATGCCATTCCTGCGCCAGCTGCTGGATCAGGCCGTCGCCGGGATGGATGACGCGGTGGTAATGGTCGTCCTTGAAATAGCGGCAGGCGGTAAACCGCTCATGCAACAGGTAACCGCTTTCGTCGGCCACGCCGCACAGCAGGATTTCGTGCGGGATGAGCGCCTGCACCGGGCCATGCACCCAGCTGAAAAAATGATGACGCAAACGCACCCGACGCGAGGCGAGCAGGATGCGCGCCAGATGGCCGCATTCTTCGTCGGTCAGTTCGTTTGCGTTGTGCATGCCGCTCCCTGGTTTGGGGGGCAAGCATAGGGATGCGGGATGACAGGGACGTGACAGTTGAAAGGTTCAAGATTGAAGATTCAAGATGCAAGGCATGCGTGGTTGGGCTGATGGCTGCCTGCTTCGCTTGAAGCTTTTGCCTTGAATCTTGCATCTCGATTCTTGAAGCCGGCGAAGCAGGCGCCCTGACCGGAAACATTTCCGCAATGTTCGCTGACTATGCTTGTCTCCCCCCCTCCCAACCCCACGAGCCAAGACAAATTGCGCCAGCATCTGGAAGACATCCTGGACAACACGCGTCTGCTGACGCTGTTGCAGCCGATACTCGACCTGGCCGAGGGACGGGTGATGGGTTTTGAAGCGCTGTCGCGCGGGCCGTCCAATAGCCCTTTGCATACGCCGCAGGCGTTGTTCAAGGTGGCCGAGCTGCATGGCCTGCAAACCCGGCTCGACTGGGTGTGCGTACATTCGGCGCTGAAAACCTTTGCGCGGCTGAAACTGCCGGGGCAACTGTTCGTGAACCTGTCGCCCTGCAGCATGCTCGACGCGGAATTTGCGCCCGAGCACTTGCTGGAGGCGCTGGCTCGGGTGGAGCTCAGCAGCAGCCAGCTGGTCATCGAGATTACCGAAAACGCCTGCAATCTGGATTACGCCCTGTTGCGCGAGGCGGTGTCCCGGCTGCGTGCAGTGGGCATCGAGGTGGCGATGGACGATCTCGGTGAGGGCTTCTCCAGCCTGCGCCTGTGGTCGGAACTGAAGCCTGCCTTCGTCAAGATCGACAAGCATTTCATCTCCGGTATTCACGAAGACCCGCACAAGATCCAGTTCGTGCGGTCGATCACGCAACTGGCCGGCGGCGCCAACACCCGCGTGATTGCCGAAGGCGTTGAGTCGGTGTCGGAACTGGCGGTGCTGCAGGACATCGGCATCCGCCACGTGCAGGGCTATCTGATCGGCCGCCCGTCGCCGACCCCGGCGCAGTTGCCGCCGCGCGAAGTGGTGGCGGTGCTGCAATCCAGCACGGTCAGCGTGATGCCTTATCTGCGCGGCGCGGATGGGTCGCACGTGTCGGCGGCGCGGCTGGTGATGTCTGCGCCTTTTGTCACGCCGCTGACCACCAGCCAGGAAGTACTCGATCTGATGATGCAACACCCCGAACTGCATGCCGTGGCGGTGGTGAGCAAGGGCGTGCCGGTCGGCATCATTCACCGCCCTGCCGTGCTCAACCGCTTCATCGGCCTGTATGGCCGCGAGCTGTACGGCAAGAAACCCTGCGCCGACTTCATGGACGCCGATCCGCTCATCGTCGACAAGGCGACGCAGATCAACGAGCTGTCTGAACTGGTGGTCAAAAAAGGCAAGGCCGCGTTCACCCAGGGCTTCGTGATCACCAGCAAGGGGCGCTATCTGGGGCTGGGATCGGGATTCGACCTGATGCGCGAGATCAGCGAAATGCAGATCATCGCCGCGCGTTACGCCAATCCGCTCTCCGGGCTGCCCGGCAATGTGCCGATCCAGGAACACATGGAGCATCTGCTCACCAACAATCAGAGCTTTGTCACCGCCTATTTCGACCTCGATCAGTTCAAGCCCTACAACGATATCTACGGCTTTCGGCGCGGCGACGACATCATCCAGCTGCTCGCCCTGATCCTGCGCGAAAGCTGCAATGCCGAGCTCGACTTCATCGGCCATGTCGGCGGCGACGATTTCGTCGTGCTGTTTCAAAGCCTCGACTGGGAAGTGCGCTGCCACGGCATCCTCGCGCGCTTCGACCGCGAACGTCTGGCGCTGTTCAGCCCCGACCACGTCGAAGCCGGCGGTTATCGCAGCGAAGACCGCCGCGGCGCGCTGGCGTTTCACGCGCTGGTGTCGCTATCGATCGGCGCGGTGCTGATCGACTCCGAGCATTACCACCATTATCAGGAAGTCTCGCGCGCCGCCGCCGAAGCCAAGCACCACGCCAAACGCATCGACGGCAGCAGCCTGTTCGTCGACCAGCGCAAAACGCCGTTCGGCCGCCGTCTGGTCAACGAAGCCGGCGAGACCAGCCTGCCCGCGCTGGATTGCGCATAAGCGCACGCCCTCTTTTTTCCGCCCCGTTTTTCGCACGCAAAAAAAAGCGAGCCCGAAGGCTCGCCAAGCAAGAGATCAACCGGCGCAAACCGGTTGATTCCCGGAGAATGGTTTACAGGCTGCCGCGGCGACGCGAAACCATGAAGCCCACCAGGCCCAGACCGGCCAGCATCATGGCGTAGGTTTCGGCTTCGGGAACGGCGGCGGCGGAAAAGGTGTAAATGCCCTTGTTGGTCAGCTCGCCATCAGCAAAACCACGCACCTTGAAGCTGTAGGCGCCTGCAGACAGCACGCTGCTCACACTTACGCTCGTGTCGGTCGAGCCGGTGACCAGATCGCCCGCCACCCAGGTGGCGCCGCTGAACAAGTCCAGCTTCAGGTTGGAAATGTGGAAGCCCAGGTTGCCCAGATCGAGGTCAACCGTCACGCCTGTGCCTGCAGCGGTCGGTGCGCCCACAACAGTGAAGTTGTAGATGTCGGTGAAGTTGTATGCGTTGCTGCCGATGGTAAACACGGTGCCAGCAGTAACCGTGGACGTGTTGACATACGGCGTGGCGCTCAACGTACCCATGTTGTAGGTGGCGTCAGCGTGTGCAGTGGCCGAAGCCATGCCTGCTACCAGCGCGAACGCCAGCAAGGTTTGAACGGATTTCATGAAGTTCTCCAAAAGCAATTAAATAAAGCAAAAGTAAGGGGCGCGTGCACCGGCATCCGCAGGCGGCGCACCTTCGCACACCGCTGCTGAAGTTCCCTCCAGTACTGCGCCAGTTTCGCTGTTGAATGTTGCATATCGTCCGAGTTTCGTCCCCCGTCCGCATAGCCCGTTCAGGCCATACGCCCGAAAAAAAACGGCTCCCGAAGGAGCCGCAAGCGGAGTCGCAGGATCAACACCCTGCGCGAATTGCCTGGCTGAACGTCTGCCCGCCATGCGGCGGGTGGCTATTCAGTGGCTGAAGTATCCCGCGCGAAGATTGCAGCCGCATGCACCCGACGCCCGCCCTGCATGGCACGTTCGGCTTATGCGCCCAGCCGGCCTGCAGCGCATTCGGGCCATGAAAACTTTATGTGCATGTCATCAATCGCTCACGTTGGAGGATGAGAATCGACCCGTTCAATCATTTCATACGGGATGGCAATCATGGCCACGCACACCGAGCCACTGGAAATATCCGACACGCAGGCCGATCAACTGGCGGCCGAAGCACTGCAGGAGCTGGGCGAAACCCTGCTCGACGAACCGGACGAATACGCCGATCAATGCGATTACGCCGGCTGCTATCCGTGGCTGGCCGAGGTCATTCGTTCGCATCCGCACGACAACGCGCTGCAGGGCGCGCTGCTCGCCAACGGCGTAGCGGACGACGACAGTTTTTATACCTGCTGAAGGCATGGACTGAACCCCCCGCACCGGACGGATTCACGCAGTATTGCATCAACCCTGATCGCACCAACCCTGTCGGTAATTCTTACATTTCACAGGGTTTGCCTGGCATGTCTTCGCGACCCGGACAGCGAACAAACGCTAAAGAGTGTTTCGCTTCAATCCCCTGGCCGTTTGCCCCTCATTCTGGAACAAGGCTTGCTTTACATGCGCCTTGGCACCGACGCTGTCGGTGCCAAAAAAAGACCCGCCAGGAGGCGGGCCAAAGATGCGCGTGAACGCAACCGGTCGGTGTGCCCGGCGACCTGTGTCGCCGGGCATACACCCGAACTATCTGGCCTGATCAGCCATTATCAATTTGATGCATGACCACATTGTTAATTCTGATGTGGTCATTCAACGCGACGTACGACGGCGTGCGGCAAATCCTACGAGGCCCAGACCAGCCAGCAACATGGCCCAAGTTTCGGGTTCAGGCACAGCCTGAACGTAGAGGCCCGACGCGCTCAACATTTGCGAACCTGCCGGCATGACCAGGCTGCTACCCAGGGAGGCCAGGCTCAGGTCCGCCATCCCGCCATTGGCAGCACTGGTGTTAAGCGTTGCCATCAACTGAAATGGCTTGTCGTATTCAAAGGTGAATTCACCTTCTATGTCCTGCGACAGACTCGACTTGGCCTTGCCCGAAAAACCGGTGGCCTGATTGAACAGGGTCTGGGTTTGATCGGCTTCGCCGCAGCTGGTGTACCAGTAATAGCAATACGCGCCGGTTGAGTAGGTGATGTCCAGGCTGTAGCTTGCCGAGCCATTTTTTGCCGCGTTCAGCGTGCCGGTCAACACGGATTCAAAATTTGCGGTGCCCAGACCCGCGCCGCCGGAAATCACAAACCAGTCGCTCCAGCTTGCACTGGCATTGGCCGTGCTGCTGCCATAGTTGTAGCTGTAACTGTTGCTGCTATTCGATTGCGAGCGGGTCTCTGCAACGGCTTTAAGAACACCGGTACTTGACGCCGCTTCAGCGCGATAGGCATAGCCCTTGCGGTTGAGGTCGATTGCGAGCATTGAGCCGTCTGAACTGGAATCGCTTTCGCTGAAATTGCCGTAGCTCGATCCGACCGAGTAATACAGGCTGCCACTCACGCTGGATGCGGTCGTTGCGCTATTCAGCGAGACCCCGGGGATCGGAGTGAAGATCGGACTGGGACCAAGGATCGGGGTGAAGATCGGGGCGGGATACGAATTGAAAACAAGGCCAGATCCTGAATCCTGAGTCACCGTCACACTCGCCTGAGCGCCGGCACTGGCCAGAACCAGCCCCACCATAGCCAAAGAAGACGAATATACGTTTTTTTTGATCGCGTTTGCGTTTTTCATTATTTCCCTTTATGCGTAAGCCTAAAAAAACGGATCCGTGTATTTGCAGCACAGACCCGTTTGATCGTTGGCGGGTTCGCTTATGCCGAGCGGCGGCGAACAACAAACCCGATCAGTCCCAACCCGGCCAGCATCATGGCGTAGGTTTCAGCTTCGGGGACCGGCGTGGTGATCACGTTCAGTCCGGCATATTTTTTCTCGATAAAGGCCAGGGTATCCGTGCCCATGGGCGACTGTGCCACCAGGATGTTCTGCAAGGTGACATTGACCATGCTGGCCGTGCTCATGCCGGCCAGATTGGCTGCAGCGTTTGCCTGCCAGTTCTGGGTGATGAAATCATCGGTTTGCTGGAACGCGCCTGACGCCACAATGCTCGAGGTCACTTCATTCAGCGGGCTCAGCGTATCGAATGCGCGAATCTGTCCGCTTACAACGACTTTGGCAGTATCACCCACACGCAGATAGTCGCCACGCTCGGTCAACGCCAGGCTGGAGAAATCCCAACCGTCATGCGCCGTCACCTTGACGTTGATGGTCTGCTTGGTGAGGTCGAATCCCGCACCGTTCATCGACTCGGCCGAGAAACTGGTGGGGGTGAAATACAGGTTGTCGCCTGCCACATTGGCCTGACCAAACAGCCCGAGCAGGGCGTCGTCAAAGCTGAAGTCGACAGTCGTACCCGACAGGGTGACGGAGGCAGCGAAAGCCGCTCCGGTCAGGGTTTGGCCCAGCAAAATCATGCCGGCAGCCAGTTTTTTGTTCACGCGTTTCATGAATAACTCCTTGGTTTTAATTGAGGTTGGGGTCAAGCCTGGATATTCATCCAGTGTTTTTTGCAAAATCTCCGCGGTCCATCACACCGTTATCGTTTTAACTGCCCAGCCTTGCGGCTGCCTGCAAGCTGTCTGTTGATTCGCGCGCTGCGCACAAAAAAGCACAGCCCCCGAGCCAACATGACTCAGCGCACACCAGATGGATTTGCAAAAAAACACGCAACGCCAGACTGGCGTGCGCATGAGACATCGCAGGGCTAAACGCCCGGCGAAACAGAAACGGATGGGGTATGGGAGACACCCCTTCCTGACGCCAAACCAACGACGCCGACTGCTATTCACGCGCACTGCTTGCTGCTTTATTTTTTAGCTGGTCGGAATGCGGCGCCTCTATGTGCCCCTGCATCCCGCCGCTTTTTTAACTGCTTGGGATCAGCCCTTGTTATTTGCTGCCTTGCGGCTGTCTCCTCCTGCCCTCTTCCCCAAACCTGCAAAGGGAAACCGGCCCAGGCGCACGACGCTACGGGTTCTGCAAATGGTGATTTTGCACAGCACCGTTTCGGCGTGCGCATGAGATATCGCAGGGAAAACCCGACGATCACAGGATAGTGCAAGCTCCGAATCAAGCCTGCACGGACATTCGGCAAGCCGATGTCCTTTACTGCTTTTCACGCGCACTATGTCTTGCTTTATATAAGCAGATCATCGATGCGGTGCTTTTATTGCGAGCACCTGCATCCCGCTGCTTTTTGTACTACGGGGCGAAATATAGTCCCGACTTATGACTATTGCAACACCCATAACAACAATTAATTAAAGTATTTCCATTTTTCTCCGAGCACCTTCCCGTCAACCACCCGGAAAAGCAATCTCAAGCGCACGAAAAAACGAAATCTGCAATGAAATAACCGCACAACATCGTTTCGACGTGCGCATGAGATGTCGTTGACCAAACCACCCAACGACCACAGGATCAGGTCAATCCCTGGGAGGGGAATTCACCCTGGCACCCGGACTGCGATGCCAACTGCTATTCACGCGCACTGCCTGTTACTTTATTTTGCTGCTTTTATAGAACCTCTAGGGTTCTATCGCAACGCTCCGATTCTGGTGTACGGTTGCTGTTGCGATGTGAGAAGCATAACGAATGAATATTGCAGCGCGTCGCGTTGAAAAACGCGTCGACATGAGCTTTCCGGCTCATATCGACGCGCGCAGCAGACGAAAAAAGCGGCCATCAGGCCGCCCGTTGTTCCCTGCCCACCCATCGCTTTACGCATCAGCACCATGCCATCACTCTGGGCGAGACAAGCTCAGACGCGACGGCGCTTGGACCGCTCAATCATCACGCCGACCAGGCCGATGCCGGCCAGCATCAGCATCCAGTCCTTGGGCTCGGGAACGGCAGCGGCATAGGCCAGCGAGCCGGAGCTGCTCTCGGTGGTGAAGAAGGCATCGCTGGTGTCGAAGCTACCGGTCACGAACGAAAACGGTTCGCCTCCGGTATCCACCGAAAACGACAGGCCGAGGAAGGCACCGTCGTAGTAGCCGACTTCGGCGATCGAGGGGGCTACGGCATCTGCCTGGGTAAAGCTGCTGCCCATGAAGTTCATGGACAGGCTGTCGACAGCCAGCCATTCGGCGCCTGCGCCGGTGAGGGCTGCGTCGTCGAAGCTGAAGCTGCCGGCGTAGGTTTCGCCCAGCAGCGAGCCCGCATCGATCGCGCCGCTGAAGGTGTAGGTTTGAACGGCGGCCTGAGCCGGGGCGATGGCTGCGAACAACAGGCCAAACGAGACGGCGGCGAGAGATTTCTTGAACGTCATGATGCTTCCTTGAATAAAAAAATGGAGGGAGTCCTGATCAATCCGGCAGGCGGGGCGGCAGTTCGCCGCCCCGCCCTTGCCTGCTTACTGCGCCGAGTTTAATAAGCCAAGGTCGCGCGCCGGGACGAACTGTTTGGCGGTGAGGCCTTTCAGCGTGGCCAGCGGGCGGAACGCAGCCGGGCCGAAAGCGCCGTCGGCGTCGATCTGCAGGCTGATGCCGCCGGTCACGTCGACCACGCGCACGTAGCCGTCGGCCACGGCATCGCTGCCGCTGTAGCCCAGGCTGGCGAGCAGGCCGCCGATCTGGATACGGTCGGCATAAGGCGTGAAGTCGACGAGGGTGTCGCCGGCATCGCGCATCGAGGTGTAGACGAAAGTGTCGCCACCGGCACCGCCGGTCAGCGTGTCGGCACCGATGCCACCGCGTAGGATGTCGTCGCCGGCGGTGCCGATGATCGTGTTGCGGGCGGCGTTGCCGTTGAAGGTCTGGCCGGCGACGATTGCGCTGACGTTGAGGTCGATCAGGCGGCCATAGCGGTCGAAGGCATTTTCTTCGCCGTACAGATTCGCCGTGATCTCGTCGCCGTCAGCCGCGTTGACGCGCTGCAGGCCGCCCGCTGCCTTGGGCGTAGCGATCAGATCGGCCAGCGCCTGCTGGTAAGTGATGGAGAAGGGATTGTTCTCGAACACCACACCATTGGCGGCAAACGGATAGTTGTCGCCGCCGTTGGCGGTGAAGTCGATGGTGGTAAACGAAAAGCTGCGGGCGGTATTCACCACCACGCCGTTGTCGATCAGCACGGTGCCGTCGTCCAGCACCACGCGACGAATGCGATCGCCGGTGCCGACATCGGCCACCACGGTGCTGCGCGCGGTTTTGCTGGTGTCGTAGGTCACCTGCATGCCGGAGATCTGCGCGAACTTGCCGTTGGCTGCGCCGGTTGCACTGGCGGCGCCGACGGCGTGTTCGAGAATGTCCTTCAACTGCGTGGCATTCATTGCCGGTGCGCGCTTAACCAGATTGGTGAAGGTCAGAATGTTGAAGGTGTCGCCCAAAGTCACGTTGCCTGGCACGCCAAGACTGGCGCGGATGCCGCCGCCGTTCTGGATGGCGACGTCGGTGTTGCTGGCAAAGCGCATTGCGTCGGCCACCAGATTGCCCATGCCGGTTTCGGCGTTGCGCACGCCTTCGGTGTACTGGCAAGGTGCCGGAGTACAGGACGCGTGGGTGGGACCGTTCAGCTTGGTCGCAGTGGTGCCGATGACTTGCGCGTTGAGCGCGCTGACATAGTTCAGCACCGGGGTGACCACAGCGGCGTTCAGCGTGGCGTCGGGCGTCACCCTGTCGGCATCGGCAGCAGCGCCCGACACGCGGATCATGCGGGTATTGTCGAGGCTGGTCACCAGGCCGGTGGCGTCGTCGATGGTGAAGCTGACTTCGCCGACGTAGCGGTTGCCGAAGTGGCCGGTGACGACCGGGATGGATTTGCCATCGAGGTCGGTCGAGTAAACCGGGTGGGTATTGAACGTGGGGGCGATGACCGGCGCGCCGTAGCTCAGGATGTGCGCATCGTCAGGGTCGGACATCAACTCGTGGCCGCCGCCGGAAATCACCAGATCGACGCCGCGCAGGCCGGGCACCAGGGTGTTGATTTCGTTCTGCGCGCCTTGCAGGTGACTCATGACGACGATCACGGTCACGCCTTCATTGTTGCGCAGGCGGTCGATCTCGGCCTGCACCAGCGGAATCATGTTGGCGAGGTTTTGCGCTTCGGTATTGAGCGCACTCCAGTCTTTCATAATGCCGGCGGGCGGCGAAGAAATACCGGGCAGCAGCGGCGTGGTGGCGCCGACGATGCCGACCTTCTTGCCGCCGGCGGTGGTGATGATCTTGGACGGCGCGACCACACCCGCTGCGGCCAGACCGGCCAGCTCGGGCGACACGTTGAAGTCCAGGTTCACCGACAGGTAAGTGGTGCCGGACACTTCGGCGAAGCGGGCGGCGATCGGGCCGGTGTTGTCGAGGTCGAATTCGTGGTTGCCGAAGGTGGTGGCGTCGAAGCCGATCTGGCGGCTGGCGATGGCGTCGTAGAAATCCTGGCCGCCGTCGGGGTGGGCCGTGGCGAGATTGACGAAGCTGGCGTTCAGGCGCGGGCCCGGCAAAAAGGAGTCGCCTGCATTGAGGGTGATCACGGTACCGGGCGCGGCGGCCTTGCGGGCGGCAATCACGCTGGCCAGGCGATCAACGCCGCCGTAGAACGAAATGCCCTGGCTGGCGTCGTCGCGCAGGTTGCCCTGGGCCGAAATCAGCCAAGACTCCTGGTCGCCGATGTGGAGGACAGTCAGTTCTTCTGCCCACACCGGGCCGAGACTGATAAACGAAAGCGACAAGGCTATCGACAGGGATTTGACGGCAAACTTCATTGCTGAAACTCCACTCAATAAACAGGCAACAAAAACCCAGGCATTCGGCTGGGCACAGGATTTAACGACCCGCTTGCGCCGATCGCCACGCAAGCAATGTACGGATCGCTGATGACATTTCGCATCCGATGGATCATGGAAAACATGAGCCGTTTGGCGTAAAAAAAGCGGCCTTCAGGCCGCCCGTTTTTACCGCTTACCGCTTACCGCTCACTGCTTCGATTGCGTCGCGCAACGGCCCATCCAACCAGACCCAGCCCGGCCAGCAACATGGCCCAGGACTCAGGTTCGGGGACCGGCGCCTGCAGCGTAACCAGGCCGCCGCCGCCACTGATCTGCAACGACCCGCCTCCCCCCACGCGTATGGGTTCAGCAAGCGGATCACGCTGCGCGCCCACCACATCGAGCGAGCCGCGTGCAGACACGATCACCATTCCGCCTGCAAATGGCTCACCAGGCGGGTGCAACACGCCATCTACACGCCCAGTGCTCACTGTCACCGAACCGCCCGGCAACCTGATCACCCCGTTTTGGCCTATTACCACCTGTGGCGCTTGGATAGAAAGACTGCCGGCAGGCGCCGTCTGCAGTTCGCCGAATATGCGGATCGACTGGCTGGCGTTGAGCTGCAAAGTGTCGGTTGCCGTCAGGTTGCTGAAGCTCAGCGTCGAGCCTGCAGCCAACTCGAAGGTGGTGAAACGGAATACCGGCGTGCTGGCGTCCAGCGTCATCGCACCGTTTACATAGAGCGCGCCCAGATCCACAGGGTCGCCTGGTACGGCCTGAGCCTGAACGGGCGCATCGGAGAATGTGGCCATGGCGGCTGGCGCCGTAAGCGGGAGCACGACAGAAATCATCGCGATCAGGCTGCGGCGTACGGTGGCGTGTTTCATGCGGCGTTCCTGTGTGAGGGGTCATGCGGCCGCAGGCATTGCGCCTGCGGCCCGCTGCTGCGATCAGCGTGCGAACAGATTCGCGCGGACGATGCGCGGCTCGACACGAAAGACGTTGGCGTCACGCGGGTTGACGAAGACCTCCACCCAATGCGCGTCCTGCGCGCCGAAGTTTTCCACCCGTGTGAGGTTTTCCACCCTGCCTTTGCCGGACGGCAGGATGGGCGCGGTGTAAGGTTTGTCGAGGCGGAAGTAGTGGCTGTCGCCATGCGCCACCAGCACCGGTTTGCCGAAGGCGATGGCGTGCTGCGTGATGCGCTCGATCACCGCGTTGAAGCCCAGGCGCTGCTGATCGGCGGCGGGCAGGTCGAGATTCATGTTGGCCTGCATGGCGATCATCACGCCGGCGCTGCGACGCGCATTGGCCTGGGCGAACACTTCGTCGATCCAGGCCAGCGCGGCGGCTTCGCGCGCGGCAACTTCAGCCACGCGGTCGGGGCGCGGAGACTCGTAGCTGTCGCTCGGGTCGATCTGGTTCCAGGGGTCGAGGCCGTTGTTGCTGCCGACCACGTGCACGGTCGCCATCATGGCGCCGTTGAACGACCACATCATGTTTTCGACGTAGTCATCGAAGCCGGCCATGCGTGCCTGGGTACGCACCGGCATGCGGTGCTGGCCGCCGCTGAGGCCGGGAACGGGATAGTAGATTTCGCGGAATCTGGCGAGCCGCTCGGTCGGCACATAGCCGCCGTTGTTGGCGCGGTGGCAGTCGGTCCAGTCGTTGTCGCCGGGGGTGACGATGACGGCATCCTTGAGTTTCTGGAACTGGTTGTAACGCTTCTGCAGAAGATCGTCGTCGCAGCGCTCGCTACCGGCCTTGACGTCGCCGGTGTGCAGCACCATGCGCACGCGCGGCGCGGCGTTGATGCTGTCGATCACGCGGTCGAACTTGGTTTCGATGGCCACGCCGTAGGGCACGTCGCCGATCAGGGCGAAGGACTGTTCCCGGGCAGAGTCATGATCACGCTCCCGCTCGCCGGCAGCAGCGGGAAGGGCAAAACACAACGCGGCGGCCAGGCCGATGACTGAATACGTTTTCATGAGAAATTCCTCGGGGGTGATAAAAAATAAAAGGCGGAAAAATTCAAAGACGGCGACGCGCAACCAGGCCGACCAGACCCAGGCCGGCCAGCAACATGGCCCAGGTTTCGGGCTCGGGCACGGCCGCCACGGCAAAGCGCGACACGATTTGCGGCGTGAGCGCGGTAATCAAATCCGGATTGGCGGTCAGCTCGTCGTAGCTGTAATCGGGGATGCCCCAGGTGGTCACGATCAACTCGCCGGTTGCAGCGTCGATCTCGAACTCGGTCCAGCCGTAGCTGTGGGTGGCGAGCGAATAATCGAGCTGGCCATAGCCGGGAACCGTCGGCATCAGGTTGGTGAACGGAATGCCGGAGCCTTCGAGTCCCAGCCCGCTGTAGCCCAGCGGCAAGATCTGCGCATCGACCAGCGACTTGATGAACTGGTCTTTCGCGAGGTCATTGGGCAGGCTGTTGTAGTAAGCAACCTGTTGCGCATTCAGCAGGCCGAGGCTCGCGGCGAGGTTGACCACGGTGGGGCCAAACGGCTGCTCGAACGCCACCGCGCCGGTGCTGATTTCCCATGCGCCGCTTTCAATCTGGTTCACGCCGTCCGGCGAATAGGTCAGGTTGTTGACCAGCGTGCCGTGGATGTCGGCGGTGACGAACACCACATTGTCGATACCTTCATTCCTGATGTAGGACAAGAGCTCGGTACGTTCGCGCGCATAGCCTTCGTAACGGTCGCCGGCGGCGGCCAGCCCGAGGTTCTGCGTCGGCTCGGCAATGTGCAGAAACTTCCAGGTCACGCCGTCCTGCTGCGCCTGGCTGAGATCGGCCTTCACCTGGTCGAGCTGGGTGCGGCCGAGCATGGTGCGGTCCTGCGTCGCCGACTTGGTCAGGAAACGTGCGGCGTCGGCCGGCGTGCCATTCCATGCGGCCAGCTCGGCATCGCGGAAGGAACGCGCATCGGTCAGGATCATCAGCGCGTCATCGCCAAACTGCTGCGCGCGGTAGAGATCGGGCTTGCCGTCGAAGCGGGTGTCGCCCGTGCCGGAATAGTTCGTGTCGGCAATCGGCATGTATTCACGGAACGCCTGCAGGCCGTCCTGATAGCGCTGGGTGTCGTTGTAATAGCCACTGCCGACTGGCGCGCCGCCGGCAAAATCGTTCACCACTTCGTGGTCGTCGATGCTGGCGAACACCGGTGTGCTGGCGCGCACGTCCTGCCAGGTGTTCATGTTGTAGCGGGTCGACAACACTTCGTTGTGGCGGTCGCGGTAGTCGGTGAGCGTGCTGGCGGTGGGCTGGGCCGGGCCGGAATAGCGCTCGGCGTAAATCGTGTCGCCATGCTTGACGAAGAAATCCAGATCACGCGAGGCGACGTTCTTGATCGCCGGGTACGGCGCCAGTTCGCCGCGCCAGTCGCCCGCCACGCCGAAGCGCAGGCCATTTTGCGTGCCCGCTGCGGCGGCCGTGCGGAAGCTGCCGTTGAAGCTCGACAAGGTGGAATCCGTCGCGCGGTAGTAATACTGCTGCCCGGCGGAGAGTCCGCTCACCAGACCCTTGACCGGCTGCATCGGATCGATCACGGCGGTATTGAAGGTATTGACGACATTCGTGAATGCCGCATCGGTCGCCACTTCAAAGTTGACCAGACCGGTCGTATCGCTACGCGCCCACAGCCAGGCGGAGCTTTGCGTGACGTCGCCCGACGCGACGCCGTTGGGCAGCGCAGCAAAAACGGGAGAAGCCTGCATCAAAGCCAGCAGGGCAGTCAGTTTCAAGGGATGGGCAGTCATGACAAACTCCGCAAATTGTCGTTTTGATCGCACTAGCTTATCCCGCCAATGTTGTCGCTTCGTGTCGCCAGACTGCCGCCTGACTGAGCCGAATGCGCCATAGCCGTCCTCCACAAAACAAAACGGGCGACCCAAAGGCCGCCCGCTTCACTTGCTCTCACCGCTTGCTGCTTACCTGACCGACTTGCGACGCGCAGCCGCAAAGCCCACCAGCCCCAGTCCAGCCAGCAGCATGGCCCAGGTTTCGGCTTCGGGAACCGGTGCAATTTCAACATCTACCCACACCGCCTTGTGGTCGGAGCTGGGCAGGTTGGCGTACAGGTTCTGGTTGCGGAAGGTGCCGACCAGATCAAACAGTTCGCCCGTGTTGTTGGTGTCGGTCTGATTGCTGTCGACCGGCCAGAACACCCCGCCGCCTTCGATGTTCATGTTGGCCGAGGGCAGCACGTAGTCGACGCGCAGATTGCCTGGCGCCGAATCGCTGAAGTCGGCCGTGTCGAATTTGGGGTCGCCGGCCTGGCTGGCGTTGGCCGTGCCGTTGTTGTGCGGATCGGTCGCGGCCTGTGTGCCGCCTGCCGATTCCGGCGTGAACTGCGTGTTGACGAGCGTGGCGTTGAGCAGCTGGTTGATGGCGCTGGCATACGAATCGCCGTCGCTGGGGTCGGCGTTGTAGTCGCCGGCAATGACGAACCTGGCGTCTGCAGCCAGGCCGCCCGTACCGCCCTGATCGTCGTAGATATAGCCCGAGCCTTCGATGTAGTCCTTGAAAAAGCGGATTTCATCGTGGTTGCGCTTGCCGTTCTTGTCTTCCGCGCCATCAAAGGTAGGGGGCGTCGGGTGTGCGGTCAGGAAATGCACGTCCTGGCCGTCGATCTTCAGCGTGACGTCGACGTGATTCTTCGACGACAGGCGCAGCGCCTCCTGCTCTGCGGGGGAGTAGTAATTCGCCAGATTGTTCGCGCCTGCGGTCGGATCATTGGTCAGCAGATTGTTCGGCATGTCTTTCCAGAGAAAATTCTGGAAGGTACGCACGCCCACAATTTCATACTTGGAGTAGATGGTGAAGCCATACTGGCCGGCGAAGTTGCCGAAGCCGTGGGCATCGTTGCCACCGCCAACCGCGCCGTTATTGTCCAGATCGAATCCGCTGGCGAGTCCGGTATTGGTGGTGGGTGTGTAGCGGTAAGCGAAGTCGACCCCGCTGGTGGTGCCGCGCACGGCATTGCCATGGCTAGCCGACAGATAGTTGTCCTGGAACAGCTTCGCCGCCTGGCTGGAATAGCCCGCAGCCGATGGCACGTTGCTGCTGCCCGCCATGCCGTTCTGGTCGTAGTCGAATTCATTCACCAGCAACACGTCGGGATTGACCCGCTGGATGATCTCGGCGACGTTGTGCGCTTGCTGGATGCGGTTGGCGACCGTGGCACTGACGCCACCCGCCGCCAGCGGATTGGCCAGATCGGAAAGCAGATCGCCGCTGGCGTCGCGGTTGAGCGATGCGTTGAAGGTGGCGAAGCGCACGCTTTCGGCCTGCGCGCCGGCCGAAGCCGCCAGCGCGGCAAAAACGGCCATGGAAATCAGGGTGGTCTGGAACGGGGTTTTTGTCATGATTTTCTCCACTGGGAAAATGGGTCTTGTGAATGGCAAGCGACTGCACGCTGCAGCACTCGCGGCTTTGCTGCTTTGATCGAGACTACTGAGACTACCGATGCAATGTTGTCGAAACATGTTTCCGGATGCGCGTTTCATTGAGCCGAATGCGCCATGCCCGCAAGGCAAACGGCTGCCTGGCTCATCGCTACAGTGAGGATGGACGGCGCACAAAATGGCTTGAAAGTCCTGCACGCAGGGAAGCGGCAGGGTGACACTTGCTTGCCCCAGCCACGTCAGCGGCCGGGGCACCATTGCGCAACGCGCGGTCTGCTGTTGCGCAATAGCGGGCTTACTTCAGGTTCATGCAGTTGGCGTAATACGTCACCGTGGCCGGCCAGTCGCTGAAGATGCCGATGATGCCGACGTCCTTCGCCAGCACGTCGAGCACGCTCATGACATCGCCTTCGCGGGTAATCGCCGAGTCGATGGTCTGGAAGTAGTAGCCGTTGTTGCCGTCGGCCAGCACGCCCGAGCGCTCCAGCGTCCAGGTGATGATGTCGAGTCCGGCGGCGCGGGCGTTTTGCGCATAGGTCGAGGGAATGATCTTGCCGCTGCCGTCCACATCGAGCAGCGCAAACATCGGCGGTGCGACGACGTTGATGCCTTCGGCCTTGTAGCCGTCGAGTTCGGCGGCACCCGGCAGCTCAGCGACCGTGTTGGCGTCGTCCAGATACACCGCCTGTTTGCCGAAGGCCGGCTCGTTGGCGATCCAGTAGCGCACGTCGCGAATGTCGAAGGACTGCGCCCACACGTCGCGCGGACGCACGCCCATGGCCTTGTACTCGTCAATCATCTGCTGCGCATAGTCTGCCTGCGTGTAGTCGCCGGTGCCGTCGCCGTCGCTGTCATAGGGCATGGCCACGCTGGCGCTCTTCAGCTCGGGCGTCATTTTCACGCCGAGTTTCTTGAACAGCGCGATGCTTTCCTTGTGCGTCATCAGCGTGCCGCTGGACGGACCCGAATAGAGGTCAGTGCGGAAGTTCGCGGTACCGCCCAGGTATTCGGCGACGGTCTTCGCGCGCGGATTGGAGGCATCCATCTTGCCGCGCAGCGTCTTAAACTCGGCCAGCGTGATGTCACTGGTGCGGCACTCAGCTGATGCCGGCGTCAGCAGCGTGCCGTTGACGTCGAAACTGGCCGGGGTGAACGGCGTGGTGCATTTTGCAGCCAGCGGGGTGGCGAGGATATTGGTGGTGGTGTGCAGGTCGTTCTGCGCATGGCGGCACACCAGCTCCTTGTCCTGAGTGAAGGTCACGTCGCATTCCACGATGCCGGCGCCCATGCGTGCGGCGGCCATGTAGGACTCGCGCGTGTGCTCGGGGAATTGCAGCGCCGCGCCGCGATGGCCGATGGAGAAATCGCTCTTGCTGAACGGGCCGTTGGCGCACTGCTGCAACTTGCGCTTGAGCCTGCCATCCTGCATGTCCTCCACGAGGAAGAACGGCCGCGGGCCGATCTGAACGGACTGCTGCGCGCCATGAATATAACCGTGGCGATCCTCGCGATCGTGCCGCTCGCTGGCGCAGGCAGGCGCGGCAGCCACGATCAACAGGGTGGTGCAAGCGATGGCTTGCCGGGAAGTGAAAGTGGGGAACATACGGACTCCAGAGATAAGGGAATTGAGGTGTCGGCACAAGCGACGCCGAAGCCTATTCCCTGTTTCTGTCAGCACCGTGACGCGCCGCATGGCCCGGTCGCCAAGTGTGCCTTTTACCGATCAAGCCAGGCGCGATGTCTGGTGCAATGAACGGGGGGATGCTTTTACCCAATACGCGCCTGCAAAGAAAACGGGCGGCCCGAAGGCCGCCCGCTGCTTACTGCTTACTGCTTACTGCTTACTTGACCGACTTGCGACGTGCAGCGGCGAAGCCAACCAGGCCCAGGCCAGCCAGCATCATGGCGTAGGTTTCAGCTTCCGGAACAGGGCTGATCTCCACCAGAACGTCGTTGCCGCTCGCGGGATGCTGAACGTTGATGTAAATCTTGTCGCCCAGGAAGTACATGCCGGTCGATTCTGCGCCGGTGGTACGCAGCGTTGCGAACACGCTCATGGATTCGGCGATGCCGTCCTTGTCTGCGTCAACCGCACGCCAGAGGTTTTCGACCCCGCCATTCTGGTCTTCGATGATATACATGGTGCCGTCAGGGCCGATCGCGAGGTTGTCCGGGCTGCTGAATACTGAACCCACAGCGACACCCGTCGCTTCGTCTTCCGTGTCCCGGCTAACAAACAGATCGATCTCGCTGTTGGCCAGATCCAGGGCAAACACATTGTGGTTGGTGGTGGTCGCGACATACAGGCGCTGATCGCCATTGGCCAGGTCCTGGATTTCCAGATCTTCCGGGCGGTCGAAATTGGTGCCCAGGAATGCCGCTTCGTTCGGTGTCGCGCGGCCATCGAGAATGGTCATGCCATTGGCATCGGTCTTGACGATCGTGCCCGGCAAAGCGTTGCCCGCAGCATCGGTCAGCGCAACCCAGGTGTAGGCACCCGTCGCTTCTTGCGTTGTGCCGTCACCTACGCGCAACACGGAAGTCTGGCCGGCACCGAAGAAATCAGCACCATTGGTGGCGTTGGGGTTGGACGAGGTGAACTTGAAAATGTGGCTGTCGTTACGCTCGTCGATGAAGTAGAAGTTGTTGGCCTTGTCGAACGCCAGACCTTCATGCGACACGCGAATGTCGGCCGGGCCGATTTTACGGTGCTCAAAAACGCCGCCGTTGGCCGCAGCCGTGGTCGGGTTGGTGACTTCGAACAGACGGCCTTTACCACTGGTAACCGCAGCAGCCGGATCGCTCCAGGACTCTTCGGCGGTCAGGTAGGTGCCCCACGGGGTCCAGCGCGATGCGTCGCCGGAAACAAAACCCTGGGTGCCAGGCGCGACGATGGTGACGGTGCGCGTGTTGTAGTTGGTGTCCCACAGGTCGACGCGCTGCACGCCGCCGGTGCCGGTTTCGAACGGCATGAACAGGTAGCGGTTGGCATCAGCGCCGGTGCGGTTGGAATCAATCATGTCCCAGTTGCCGGAGTTGCCCTGACCGAGTGCGATCTGATTGCTGCGGTTGGCAATGACTTTCTGAGTATAACCAGCGGACAAAACATAGGGGCTGGTCATCTCGGCGGCGTCGCCGATGGGCAGCGCCGGAACGGTGTTGGGGACGCTGGCTGCCTGGGCAGCACCGGCCATCGCGACAAGGGCGAAAGACAGCATGACATTGAGTGGCTTGCGAACAAACATGGAAGAACTCCCTGGTAGATTTAATTGGTGATGAAGTGAAACTGCCGGTAGCAACCGGCAGCCACGAGGGAAACTTTATCGAGTGATCGTTACAGCTCGTGCATTCAAGCTGCGCTTGAATATGAGCCGTTTGGCATATTCGATTTATCTGATGCTTGCCTGACACGGGGCAGCAAGCACTTGCCGCCCCTACCCGCTTACAACCCCAGATCGCGCACCGGATCCATCTCCGCTGCGCTCACGCCCTTGAGCGTAGCGAGCGGACGGAACGCTGCGCTGCCGGCCATACCGTCGGCGTCGATCTGCACGCTGACACCCCCACTGACGGCAACCACGCGCACATGGCCGTTGGCGAGCGCCGTGGCCTGGTTGATACCCAGGCTAGCCAGCAGGGCCGACAGATCGAGACGATCCACTCCCGGCGCAAAGTCGGTCACGCTGTCGCCGGCGTCGCGCATTGAGGCATAGACGATCACATCGTTGCCCGCGCCGCTGGTGAGTGTGTCGGCGCCGATGCCGCCGCGGATGACGTCGTCGCCCGGCGTGCCGATGATGACATCGCGGCCGTTCGTCCCGGTCAGCGATTTCAGCAGGCTGAGGCCAACCACTACCGGGTCGTGGTCGGATGATCGATATGCCGTGGCGGAGTAGTAATCCGGGCCGCAAGTGGCACACGCGGGCTGCTTGTACTCGGTGTTGTAGTCGATGATCGCCGGTTCGTCGGCGTTGATGTGCCAGTGGCGCGCACCGACGATCTGGCTGTTGAGTGATGCGCTGGCCAGCGCATGGTCGAGGGTGCCGGCTTCACCGTCGAACACATAGGAATAGCCTGCTGCGTCGAAGCGCGAAACCTGGTCTTCGAATCCGTTGTCGATCAGGTCCAGCACCGGTGCTTCGCGGCCATAGGCATTGAGATCGCCGATCACGAGCACGTCGCCATCGATGCCGCTCTGGATGCCGCCGATAAAGCTGCGCAAGGCCTGCGCCTGCTCCACGCGCAGGGCATTCCAGCAGCCCTGACCGTCGCCCTGGTCGGTGTTGATGCCGCTGGCCGGGCAGCTGCCTTTGGATTTGAAGTGGTTGACGACGAGGCTGAAGCGTTCGCCGTTTGCGGCTTGGAACACTTGCGCCAGCGGCGGGCGACTGTGGATGGCGTCGGTGTCGCTTTGCGCACTGCCAACCGGCGCCAGCTTCGCCGGCTTGTAGATCAGCGCCTGACGGATCGCATCGGTGCCGGTTCCGCCCACGGGCAGATCGGTGCTGGCGTAGGTGCCCGCGCCCATCACCGCGTTGAGTGCCGCCACCAGATTGTTCACCGCGATGTTGCCGTTGTTTTCGATTTCCATCAGCCCCACGACGTCGGCATCGATCGCGGCAATGGCCGCCACGATCTTGTCGCGCTGGCGGGCGAATTCAGTGGCGTTGTTGGCGCCCCGGCAGTTGCCGGCCGACACCGCGCCGCCCAGCGTACAACCCTGGCCGCTCTGGCCGTCGGCAGTGGTGCCGTCGATAAAGGTGGTGAAGTAGTTGAGTACGTTGAAGCTCGCCACCCGTACATTGCCGCCCAGCGGATCCGGTGCGGCGCTGCGCGGATTGGCGCGGCTGAAGTTGACCGGCGCCACCGGATGAATGCGGTAGTCGGCGATGCCGGTGTTGCTGCTGGTGGCGAGGCCATAGTCGATCACGCCGACCAGACCGGGCAGTGTGTCGCCTGCGCGCAGGGTGTTGTCGTCGCCGATGTAGGCGGTGGGGTTGGCATTCTGCAGACTGGTGCCATCGTCCAGAATGATGCGGCGGCGCGCATTGTCGTCAGCCAGGTTCTGCGCGTCGACGCTGCCGGCCGGATACAGGTTGGTCGGCTTGACCAGGCGGCCTTCGGCAGCGAGCGTGACCTGGCCGTAACGCCCCTGAAAATAATTCTGCGACACGGTGAGCGGCGTGGCGATCTCCACCAGCATGCCCTCAACCCGCTCCAGATCCCCCTCGACCGCTTCGGGGAACGCGACTGGTGTCGGCGCAATCGAAAGACCGCTGGCCAGCACGGACAAGCCGGTTACCGTGGTCAGTTGAGTCAGCGGATTGGCCAGCGTCATCGCATTGCTCGCCGCGCCGGTGTTGTATTCAACGACTTTTGCGGTCAGCCGCACGCGGTCGCCCACGCTCACCGTCGGCGCGCTGCTGGTGAACACGAATACGCCATCCGACGTGGCCGCATCGCCGTCGCCGGTTTCGTCCTGCAGATAGAAGCCGTTGTTGTTGAGCCGGGTGACCACGCCTTCGGTGGTCACCGTTTGCCCGGCCAGCGGGCTGGCGCTGCCGCTGCCCTGGATCGCCGGAATGCGGGTCACGCCCGATGCCGTCACGGTCACCGTACAGGTCGTGGTTTGCGCTTCGTTGTTGCCGAAACTGATCTGCACCGGGTAGCTGCCTGCGGCCAGACCCGACACGTCGAGCGACACGCTGGCCGACTCGCCGTCCGCCGTCGCGGCGGAGAAGCTGCCGAGCGAAATGCCGGCCAGCGCACCGCCACTGATCGTTGCGCTGTTGACCACGCTGTCGGCGTCCTGGGCGGCAAGCATCACGCTGCCCGCCCCCGCCGCGACGACCGACAGCCCCGCCGGGCACGTCGCCACGATCGGCAGGTTGACCACGCCGCCATCCGGTGTGCCGGTCACGGAAAGGTTGTCGATTCCCACCCATTCGTCGCTGCCGCCGGCGTTGCTGGTGATGACGCGCAGCTGCAGCAGCGGCTGGTTGGCGGCAGCAGCCGGCAGCGTCACGCTGACCGGTGTGGTCTGCGTGGCCTGGTTGGCCGTGGTGGCGTCGGCCACATAAGCGGCGGGCACATCGGTGAAGTCGCCGCTGGCGCCGACGCGGTATTGCAATGCCACCTGCTGCACGGCGTTGTCGGCCGAGCCGTCCAGATCGCGCAGCAGATAGCCGACCTGGATCGCCTGCCAGCCGCTGGTATTGAGGTTCAACAGGATGAAAGGCGCATCCGCGGTGCCGGAACCGGTCAGCGCGATGCTCGGATCGGCCAGTTCGAATTCGGCGACGCCGCCGGTGCCGAAGCTGTTGGGCGCAGTCTGGTTGGCGTTGACGTCCGGCACGCCGGTGCCGTCAGCCAGAATCGATTGCGGGTTGGTGTTGGTTGCGCCGGTGAGCGCATCGCCGCGATAGCCCATCACGCCCGGCACGCCGCTCCAGTCATCGTTCGCCGTAATCAGGCTGGTGTTCGACCAGTCCTGCACATACGGCAACCCTTGCGGCGTGGCATCTGCCCATGCTGCGTTTGCAACCAGCGCACCCGACAGGAACAGACTTCCCAGCGCAACAGACAACGGAACACGTTTAAAACGATGCATGGCACAACCCTTGGTCAAGTGGAAACGAATCCGCCCAGACTAAGCGCTGCATGTTGTCGCATCATGTCGCCAGCGCGGGCGCCAGCTGACTCGTTCGGCTCATGAGACAGGGGCAGGATTCAAGATTCAAGTTGCAAGACATTTGAATCTTGAATCTTGCCCCTTTCGTCTTGCCTCTCATTTCCGCCGGCCGAAAATTCCGCGCCCACGAAAATACTGCACCCCGAGCCAACCGCCGAAGAGTCCGCCGAGATGAGCGAAGTGGGCGACGCCTGCCGCGGTGTTGGTGACGCCCAGAAACAGCTCGATCAAGCCGTAGCCGAACACGAAGGTGCGCGCGGGGATCTGGATGAAAGGCAGGAAAATCAGGGTGATGACGCGGTTGGGGAAATACAGCGCGTACGCCAGCAGCAGGCCGAATACGCCGCCGGAGGCGCCGATGACCGGACCGGTCGCGTGCAGGAAATAACCGCTGACGGCGATCTGCGTCATCGCGGCGACCGCCACGCTGAGCAGGTAGGTCAGCAGGTAGCGCAGGTCGTTCCAGCGTTTTTCCAGCTCGGCGCCAAACATCCAGATCGCCACCATGTTGAATCCCAGATGCAGCAGCGAGCCGTGCAGGAAACTGTAGGTGATGAGCTGCCAATAATGGAACGCGCCGCTCGAGCCTGGCGGCCACAGGCCGAAGGTGCGGACAATGTCGGGGCCGGTGAATTGCCCCATCACGTAAATCAGGACATTCAGCAGGATGAGGGCGAAGGTGATCGGCGGCATAGCGGTTCTGGCGGGATTAAGCCAAATTGTAATGCGGGACACGGACGCAAGACAGGGCGTGCCCTCCTGGCCCCTGACCCCTGAACCCTGAACCTTGCGCCCGTCCTCAGGCGTAGCCGTCCGGATTGCCCGCCTGCCAGCGCCACGCATCGGCGCACATCCTTGGCAGATCATATTCCGCGCGCCAGCCCAACTCCTGCGCGGCACGCGCCGGGTCGGCCCAGCACTGCGCCACGTCGCCGGCACGCCGCGCCACGATCTGATACGGCACCGGCTTGCCGCTGGCCGCTTCAAACGCGCGCACCATGTCGAGCACGGACACGCCGCAGCCGGTGCCCAGATTCCAGACTTTCACGCCGCCCAGACCCAGCAGCTTGTTGAGCGCCGCCACATGTCCGCGTGCCAGATCGACCACATGGATATAGTCGCGCACCCCGGTGCCGTCGGGCGTCGGGTAGTCGCCGCCGAACACGTTCAGATGCGCGCGCCGGCCCACCGCCACCTGCGCCACAAACGGCATCAGGTTGTTCGGGATGCCGCGCGGATCTTCGCCGATCAGGCCGGATTCGTGCGCGCCCACTGGATTGAAGTAGCGCAGCAGCGCCACGTTCCAGGCCTTGTCCGACAACGCGATGTCACCCAGGATTTCTTCGATGAACAGTTTGGAGCGGCCATAGGGATTGGTCGCTGACAGCGGAAAGTCCTCGGTAATCGGCACCGTCGCCGGGTCGCCGTACACCGTTGCCGACGACGAAAACACCACCGCCTTCACCCCCGCCTCCGCCATCACCTCGAACAGCGCAATGCTGCCCGCGATGTTGTTGTCGTAGTACATCAGCGGTTTTTCCACCGACTCGCCCACCGCCTTCAGCCCGGCGAAATGCACCACCGCGTCGATGGCGTAGTCATCGAACAGCTGGCGCAAGGCGGTGCGGTCGCGAATGTCGCCCTGCACGAACGTCACCGGCTTGCCGCTGATTTGCGCCACGCGGTCGAGCGATGTCACGCTGCTGTTCGACAGGTTGTCGAACACCACCACCTCGTGCCCTGCAGCCAGACATTCCACTGCGGTATGCGAACCGATATAGCCGGCGCCGCCGGTCAGTAATACTTTCAATTTAGCGCTCCCTTGTTTTGATTTTGGGTGATAGGTATCCCATCCAGCCTACCCCCTGACAATTGAAACCTGATGACGCTACCGCTCATCATTTACGCGTTCGCTATACGGCTGGATTGCGCGCGCCAAGAAATACCGCGAGCACAACGATGGCTTCACCACGAACCCGGAAATACAGGAGTAAGGAAAGCGCTTGATGACTGCCTTGCGAACACCCTCAAGTCCTTCTGGAAACGCTTCAGGATGGCTGACGACCCTTTTTGCAACATCCGCTCCACTTCAGCGAGGAATGCCTCGACAGGGAATCGATCAATGCACAAATCCTGCAACACGTGCCCCATTTTCATCTCCATTTTCAGAATGGTTTCTTATTGTCGCCTCTGATCCTGGCAACACCCGTTCCTCAAGAACGCATCAACCTTCCATGCACAGCGCCAGCGCCGCCCGCCAGTCCTGCAAGCGCAAGCCAAACACCTGCTCCAGGCGGTCATTGTTCAGGCGTGAATTGAGCGGCCGCTGCGCCGGCGTCGGGTAGTCGCTGCTGGGGATGGGAAGCAAGCGGGACGGCGCGCAGGTTTCGTCGAACTCGTCGAGCGCCTGGATCGCCTCGGCAAAGCCGTGCCAGCTGGTCTCGCCGCCATTGCTCATGTGATACACGCCCCACTGATCGAAGCCGCACGCCAACACCTGGCTCAGCACCAGCGCGGTGGCTTCGGCCAGATCGCGGCACCAGGTCGGCGCGCCGATCTGGTCGGCGACGATTTTCAGCTCGGGCCGTTCGCGCATCAGGCGACGCATGGTGAGCAGAAAATTGCTGCCGCGCGCGCCATACACCCACGAGGTGCGGAAGATCAGATGGCGGCAGCCGCTGGCGGCAATTGCGCGCTCGCCTGCTAGCTTGCTCGCGCCGTAGACGTTGAGCGGGTCGCAGACATCGTCTTCGCGCCACGGTGTGACGCCGCTGCCGTTGAATACGTAATCGGTGGAGTAATGCACCAGCAGCGCGTCGAGTCGTGCCGCTTCCTCAGCGAGAATGCCGGGGGCGATGGCGTTGACGGCATGCGCCAGTTCCTGCTCGCTCTCGGCCTTGTCCACGGCCGTATGCGCGGCCGGGTTGACGATGATGGCCGGCGCAATCTCGCGCACCGTGCGGCGCACCGCATCGGCGTCGGCCAGGTTCAGGGTTCGGGAGTCCAGTGCGACCACCTCGCCCAGACTGGCGAGCGTGCGGCGCAACTCCCAGCCCACCTGACCCCTGGCGCCGGTGAGCAGTATGCGCGGACGCTTGCTCACGGGAATACCTCGGCATCCTGCAGCAACGGCAGCACCTGATCCTTCGCCGACAACGTAGGCGCACAGTCCAGTTGCCACTGCACCCCAATCGCCGGGTCGTCCCAGCGCACACCGCGATCCCACTGCGGCGCGTAGTAGGCCGTGGTCTTGTAGAGGAAATCAGCCGTTTCCGACAGCACCTGAAAGCCATGGCCGAAGCCCGGCGGAATCCACAGCATGCGCTGGTTGTCGGCCGACAGCTCATAGCCCACCCACTGCCCGAAATGCGGTGAAGACTTGCGCAAGTCCACCGCCACATCGAACACAGAACCGCTCACCACCCGCACCAGCTTGCCCTGCGGATCGTTGAGTTGGTAATGCAGTCCACGCAATACGCCCTTGCTCGAACGTGAGTGATTGTCCTGCACAAAATCCAGATTGAGCCCCAACTCGGCAAAGGTCTGGCGGTTCCAGCTTTCCAGAAAAAAACCGCGCGCGTCGCCGAACACTTTGGGTTCGAGCAGCAGCACACCGGGGAGACGGGTTTCAATCGCCTTCATCAGAACACCTGCTCGTTCAACATGTTCAGCAGATACTGCCCATACGCATTCTTCTTCAGCGGCTCGGCCAGCCGGGTCACCTGCTCAGCCGAGATGTAGTTCTGCCGATAGGCGATTTCCTCGGGGCAGGCGATTTTCAGGCCCTGGCGCTTTTCGATCGTCTCGATGAACATCGAGGCTTCGAGCAGCGATTCATGGGTGCCGGTATCGAGCCAGGCATGGCCGCGGCCCATGATCGACACCTTGAGCGCGCCTGCATCGAGATACATCCGGTTAATGTCGGTGATCTCCAGCTCGCCGCGCGGCGACGGCTTCAGGTTGCGCGCCATGTCCACCACCTGGTTGTCGTAGAAATACAGGCCGGTCACGGCATAGTGCGACTTCGGCTGCGCCGGCTTTTCTTCCAGGCTGATCGCGCGGCCATGGGCATCAAACTCCACCACGCCGTAGCGCTCCGGATCGTGTACCCGGTAGGCAAACACGGTAGCGCCTGCTTCCTCTGCGCTGGCGGCAAGCAGGTCTTCGGTCATCTCGTGGCCGTAAAAAATGTTGTCGCCCAACACCAGTGCGCTCGGCCCGTTGCCAACGAAATCCGCGCCGATCACAAACGCCTGCGCCAGCCCATCCGGGCTCGGCTGCACCGCGTACTGAAGATTGATCCCCCACTGGCTGCCATCGCCCAGCAGCTGCGTAAAGCGCGGCGTATCCTGCGGCGTCGAGATGATCAGGATGTCGCGGATCCCCGCCAGCATCAGCGTGGTGAGCGGGTGGTAAATCATCGGCTTGTCGTAAATCGGCAGCAGCTGCTTGGATACGGCGAGCGTCGCCGGGTACAGACGGGTGCCGGAACCACCGGCCAGAATGATGCCTTTTCGGTGAACGGGGAGTGGGGAACGGGGAGCGGTGCTGGATGTCATGGTTATTCGGTCTCTTTCATTTTTTCTGTGCAGGCCGTGAATCAGTTTGCTGGTTTATTTAATTAATGACTTAACCTGGATCGGGTCTGGTTGGGTAACCGCTCATGCGGCTGACCGCTCACCGCTCACCGCTCGCCGCTTCCCGCTCCCCATAATTCGTATCCAGCCACTTGCGGTATTCGCCGCTGGCGACGTTTTCCACCCACGTCATGTTGTCCAGATACCAGCGCACCGTCTTGCGGATGCCGGTCTCGAAAGTTTCGGCCGGTTTCCAGCCCAGTTCCTGGTGAATCTTGCTAGCGTCGATTGCGTAGCGGCGATCGTGGCCGGGGCGGTCTTTCACATAGGTCAGCAGACGCGTATAAGGCCCGGCCGCATCGGGGCGCATCTCGTCGAGCAGCGCGCACACCGTTTTCACGATCTCGATATTCGGCATCTCGTTCCAGCCGCCGATGTTGTAGGTCTCGCCCAGCTTGCCGTCCTGCAGCACGGTGCGGATCGCCGAACAATGGTCGGTGACGTATAGCCAGTCGCGCACGTTCATGCCGTCGCCGTAAATCGGCAGCGGCTTGCCGCGCGTGGCGTTGAGGATCATCAGCGGGATCAGCTTTTCCGGAAACTGGTACGGCCCGTAATTGTTCGAGCAGTTCGTCGTCAGCACCGGCAGGCCGTAGGTGTGGTGATAGGCGCGCACCAAATGGTCCGACGACGCCTTGCTCGCCGAATACGGGCTGTTGGGCGCAAACGGCGTGGTCTCGGTGAACGGCGCATCGCCTGGCTCCAGCGATCCG